>CZKY01000039.1_pt1 | contig 24946 bp, 22 predicted proteins | sample 2454881 | NCBI WGS metagenome assembly CZKY01 (sample SAMEA3539301, study PRJEB10725) | soil metagenome | biome: tundra; feature: field; material: soil | place: USA | collected 2010-05 | depth 0.15 m | reverse complement strand
ACTGTGACAGGTTCATCTTTCCGTTCGGGGGTGGTTGTCGGATCTTCGGCGTCTTCGATCACTCGGCCAAGGTCGGTCGCACGTTCCCAACTTCCGGTCTTGAGGCTGCGGCGAATGTAGGTTCCATTCGCAGTTCCTTCGATCCACATGGGGCAGGTGCAACGCTTGTAGAAGCGGTCGGAAGACTTGGAACAGGCGCGTCGATGGCGTCGGTAGAGCGTTAGCATAGATGCGTCTATCGTACACCTATCGTACACAAAGAAGCATAAAATTTGTATGTGATTGATATTAAACGTATTAACAGTGGTGGAGGCGGCGGGAGTCGAACCCGCGTCCGAAAGTGTTACTGGTCAAGAGACTACATGCTTATTCCGGTTCATGCCCTGGGCATTACCCCAGGACGTTCGCGACAGCTGCTCAGAACGGACAAGAAACAGTTGGCGCTAGCCTGAAATCTTAGCCTCTCAGCCCAGACGGAGCAGAGAAGAGCAGCCCGCTGTGTGACGTTCGCTCGCAGCCCACGGGCAAAGCTGCGGAGAACGGCGGCCTAACGAATTAGGCTGCGTATGCCATCTGTTGATTGGCAATTATCATTTTGCACGCGATTACGGGTGTGTGCACCCCGACATGCCTCTTGGCCGCAAGCATCTCCGTCGAATCCGTGACGCCCCCACTGGTGGGATGGCCTGCAAAGAACTACTTCTATTCTGGGCGGCAAGGGGCGGGAAGTCAAATGATGGCTGGCACTGTCACGGATTGTATGATTGCCCAGGGGGACCAGTCGTTATGGTGATCGGTGCCGACGTGACGAACTTGGTGGGATCGGTTGAAGAGGTTGCGGTTATGGTCACGGTACCGCCGGTCGGACCTGGGCTAGGCGCCTGGTAACAGGTCGGAACAGTGGTAGATGCGTGGGTCGGGTTGAACGTGCCACAATCCCCGGCGGGTGCGCAGGAGAAGTTCACGCCGGCAGCCTTGGTATCGTTAGCCACATCGGCGGCTACTCCCTTATCCCAATAGGCGCCCGCGTTGATCGACGTGGGAGGCGGAAAATTGGGATCAAACGTAACCACAATCGCGGGGGGCTGGTATTTGGGATCGCCGCAGCCGCCCAAAAGTGCCGCGAGGATGGCCGCAGCGATGGTGGCCTTCGCAGTCAATAGAAACGTCGATTGGCGCAGAATCATTGACAGTTGACACGAGCCGCGAAAGTGAGTCTAGCATGGAAAATGATTGCGTTGAATCCCAGTAATCGCAGCGGGTATGTGGACGGAAATTTAGTCGTTCAGGTATTCGGACGGCTTATCTAGATGCGTTGGGTTTAGAATCGGGCACAGGAGAACGCGCTTCCACTTCGGAAGACTCCATGACCGACATCGCTCGCCTGTTTCAAGCATTTCTTGCTCCCGCTATCTTTGTGTCCGCCACCGGCTTGCTGATCCTGTCGATCAACGTCCGGCTTATGGGTATCGTCAGCCGATTGCGGCAGTATGTACACGCGAAGCATGACGCCGCCAAGAATGACCGCGTGCAAGAAGCCGAGGCCTACACGGCGCAGATCAGCGCCATCGAGCAGCGGGCGGAGATGATCCGGCGCTGCTTCCTGCTGGTTCTTATTTCTCTTGCTGGGACGATCACATCCTGTCTGCTGCTGGGGTTCGGCCTTTACTGGAAAGAGGCTGCGGTGGCGGCCGTCGTCCTTTTTGTTCTAGCCATGATTTGCTTGCTGGCGGGAACGCTCTACTACATCCGCGAAGTTACGGTGGCGCTGAGTTCGGTGCGCCACGAGGCGCGCGATTCGCGGTTCATGGACCTCGGCGGCCAGCCCGAGATTCGAGTCCGCGATCCGCTCTGAGATCAGTTTTGGAAATCGGGCCATCTGATCATCGGGCCATTGGGTCATCTAAGATCAAAACCCGATCGCCCGATGACCCGATTTCTTTTAGCCCCTCATTTGTCAACAAATTGTCAAATTCATGTCACTTTCTATCCCGAAACATGCCATTAACCTGATATCAGGCTAGAGTTTAGGGGTATGATTTCTGACTATTCGGTGCGGGGGCGGTTGTGAACAAGAACATATCTTCAGCGATGGCGGCGGCGCCGATGATGGAAACGGTTCCGGCCAGTGCGGAGCGGATCCTGGTGATCGAGGACGACCGCGCCGTCCAAAAAGCTCTGAAGCGATTGTTTGAAGGCGAAGGCTTCTTGGTGGATATCGCGGGGAACGGCGCCGCGGGTCTGGAGATGTTTCGGGCGGCGGCGCCGGCGGTGCTGGTGCTGGACTTGAGCTTGCCGGGGACGCCGGGGCAGGACGTGTGCCGGGAAATCAGCCAGGCAGCGCCCTCGTTGCCGATCATCATTCTCAGTGCGCGAACGGAAGTGATGGACAAGGTGCTGCTGCTGGAGTTGGGCGCGCATGACTACGTGACGAAGCCGTTCAGTCCGCGGGAACTTCTGGCGCGGGTGCGGACGGCGATGCGGCGGTCGCAATCGCTGCGGACTCCGCTGACCGAGGCTTTTGCCTTTGGCGATGTGAAAGTCGATTTCACGAAGATGGAGTTGTGGCGGGAAGGGAACCTGGTGCAGCTGACTTCGCAAGAGTTCAAGGTGCTGAAGTTCATGATCCAGAACGCGGAGCGCGTGCTATCGCGTGAGGAGTTGCTGAACTTCGTTTGGGGATACCGGAATTATCCGAGCACGCGGACGGTGGATAATCACATCCTGCGGTTGCGGCAGAAGCTGGAGAAAGATCCGGCGAATCCTCTGCACTTCCGCACAGTACACAGTTCGGGTTACAAGTTTGTGCCGTAGTGGGGGACTTAAGGTGGATGATCCTCTTGTAGAGACGCGGCTTGCCGCGTCTCGGCATTGCCGCGCTGCCGGAGACGGGGCAAGCCCCGTCTCTACAGCCGATTCGAAACGGATGCGAGTTCTGTAAGGGGAGATCGAGGCTTGACCATGGGTGGAATTCGGTTGCGGACCAAGTTCCTGCTTTCCATGGTGGTGGTATCGGCGGCATTGACGTTCACGACGCTGCTGGTGGTGCGGCACACCGTGCAGCAGGAGGTGCGGCTGGGAATCCAGCGCGACCTCGAGAATTCCGTTTCCGCATTCCACAACTTTCAGAAGCAAAGGGAAGTGACGCTTGAGCGCTCGGCGGCGCTGCTGGCCGACCTGCCAAATGTGCGGGCGCTGATGACCACGCACGACCCGGCAACCATCCAGGACGCATCGCGGGATTTATGGCAACTGGCGGGCAGCGACTTGCTGCTGCTGGCCGATTCTTCCGGGAAGGTGATGGCGCTGCAGGCCGCTCCACCCGAGATCACGGTTCGTCAGGGGCAGGACTTCCTTCCGCACGTGGTATCGCGCGACGAGACGCGACACTGGTGGTATGTCGAAGGACACCTCTACGAAGTCTTCCTCCAGGATATTTACTTTGGTCCAGCGAGCGGGCGCCAGGTTCTGGGATACCTGCTGCTCGGTTACGAAATCGACGACCGCGTTGCCCGGGACCTGAGCCGCGTGGCCGCGAGCGAAGTGGCGTTTCGTTATGGAGATTCGATTGTGCGGAGCACCCTGAAGCCTGCCCAGGAATCGGAGTTGCTGCGAGTGGCGCCGAGAACTGAAACTGGAGGTCCGCCTCAAGGGGATCAGATCCGGCTGGGCGAGGAACGGTTTTTGGCGACGGCGGTGGATTTGCCCACGCCGGGTGCACCCGCGCTCAATCTGTGGGTATTGAAGTCGTTCGATCAGGCAACTGCATTTTTGAGCAGCCTGAACGAGTTGCTGCTGGCGCTCGGGCTGACGGCGGTGCTGGCGGGGAGCCTGCTGGTTTTTCTGATCTCGCATACCTTCACGCGTCCACTGGAGAATCTGGTGGCGGGGGTGCGCGCGCTGGAGCAGGGGGATTATGCGTATCCGCTGCATGTGCGGGGCGGAGACGAAGTCGCCGAGGTAACCGGAACGTTCGACCGGATGAGAAAGAACCTGCAGAAAACACACAGAGAGTTGCTGGATGCGGAGCGGCTGGCGACGATCGGGCGGATGGCGAGTTCGATCTCGCACGATCTGCGGCATTCGCTGGCGGCGGTCATGGCGAATGCGGAATTTCTTTGTGAGAGCAACCTGACGCCGGGGCAGCGCGAAGATCTTTACGCCGAGATACGGATTGCGGTCAACCAGATGACGGACTTGATCGAGTCGCTGCTGGAATTCTCGCGCACACGAGAGTCGTTGCGTCCCTCGTACGGCGACGTTCGGTCGGCGGTGGATCGGGCGGTGCAGGGGGTGAAGGCGCATCCGGAATTCCAGCGCATACGGATTCGGATTTCCGGGGAAGGGTCGACCGAGGGATGGTTCGATTTCAAGAAGCTGGAACGCGTCTTGCTGAACTTATTGTTGAATGCGTGCGAGGTGGTGCCGGCGGAATCCGGGAAAATCGATATCGGACTGAGACGCAAGGGCGAGAATCTGGAAATTCGTATCGAGGATAACGGTCCAGGAATCGCGGACGCGGTGCGTGACCGTCTGTTCGAGCCGTTTGTGAGCCACGGCAAGGAAAATGGGACCGGGATGGGATTGACGGTGGTGCAGAAGATTCTGCAGGACCACGGGGGCGACGTCGCGGTGGAGCAGACGTCGGCTTCGGGGACGACATTCCTCGTAAATATTCCGCTGACTCCCTCGGCGGAAAATGCTTTGGCAGCCCGTCATGCTACGTAAACGGCACAATTTCTGTTGGGAACATCCTTGAGCGTAGATGCGAAATGCAGGCCCGAATTGCGGACTCTAAATGCAGAATCGAAGTGCGGAGAGTGGCAGGAGGCGACATGAGTATGAGTATGACGCGCTGGTTCGAATGGTTGCGATGCGGGATGCTGATGGGTGCGATGGCGTGGACCGCATCCGGCGTCGCGCAGGAAGCTGCGAACCGGGCGGAGCCACCTTCTCCGGGGTCGGTTCGTAACCGTGACTCGGTGAGTGACTCGGTTCGCGAGTTACGCGAGCAGGTTCGCGAGTTGCAGGCGGCGGTTGCCGGAATGCGCTCCGACTGGCAGCGAGCCCGCGCGGAAACGGCCGAACTGCGCCGAGAGCTGGACGAAGTTCGCGCAGGAACGCGGAATGCGGTGTTGAGGGACGCGGCAGTGAAGTCGGAGACTACCAACTCCGAGGCGGCTGCGGGAAGCTTCCAGGACAGCTCGCAGAGCGTCTTGCAGAACGGCGCGCCGCAAGATGAGAAACAAGATCAGAAAGAAGGTCAGAAAAAGGGTGGCCATGCGGCCAGCCTGGAAGAGGAATACCAACTGCTGAGTGGGAAGGTGGACGATCAGTATCAGACGAAAGTGGAAAGCGCATCGAAGTACCGGTTGCGGCTGTCGGGCATCGTCCTGATGAACCTGGTGAGCAATCAAGGTACGGTGGATAGCATTGATCTTCCCACGCTCGCGTACGCGAGGCCGGCGGCCGATTCCGGGGGGAGTTTCGGGGCGACGTTGCGACAGTCGGAGATCGGGTTCGAGGCGTTCGGGCCGAGCGTGGCGGGTGCAAAGACGAGGGCAGACCTGCAACTCGATCTGGCGGGCGGGTTCCCGTACGTGCCGAACGGGAGCAGTTCCGGTCTGATGCGGTTGCGAACTGGCACCTTGCGGATGGACTGGACAAATACGTCGGTTGTGGTTGGGCAGGATGGGATTTTCTTCTCACCGAACTCTCCGACATCGTTTGCTTCGCTGGCGATTCCTGCGCTTTCCTATGCGGGCAACTTGTGGAGTTGGGTGCCGCAGATACGCGTGGAACACAGAGTGGTTCTCGGGGATGACTCGAGCCTGATGTTTCAGGGAGGAATCCTGGATCCAGTGAGCGGGGAAGTGCCGGGCGCAGCGCCGGGCGCAGTACCGGGCACAGGTTATTACCGGCAGGCGGGGCCCGGGGAATCGTCGCGTCAACCAGCGTATGGCACGCGGATCGGATGGACGCGGAATGTTTTCGGACAACCGTTGCGGGTGGGTGTGGGAGGGTTCTACAGCCGGCAGGATTATGGTTTCAGCCGAACCGTGGATGGCTGGGCCGGAATGACAGACATCGAACTGCCGCTCAGCCACCAGTTTTCGTTGAGCGCAAAGCTGTATCGCGGGAGGGCTCTTGGCGGACTGTACGGCGGAATGGGACGCAGCGTGTTGTTCAGCGGCGATCCGACATTGGCGAGCACGGAAATACAAGCGTTGAACTCGGTTGGCGGCTGGGCACAATTGAAATACCGGCCTGCGAATAAATGGGAGTTCAATGCGGCATTTGGAATGGATAATGCATATGCCAGCGACCTGAAATACTTCACATACTCGCAGGCGTATGGAGATCCGAAGTTGGCGAGGAATCAGGGAAGCTTTGTGAACGTGATTTACCGTCCGCGATCGGACCTGTTATTTTCCGCTGAGTATCGACACCTGACGACGTATACGATTACCAATGGCGGGAACAGCGCGGGCCACCTCAATCTGATGATGGGAGTTCTTTTTTGAGTAGATGGATGGAAGCGGCACGGTAAGAAGCCGCGGTAAGAAGCTGAGATGAGTGATGAGCCATAGAAGAATCTTGATCTGGGTCGCGATGTTGTGGGCCGGCGCGGCTGGATTGCACTCGCAGGCAACGACGCAGGTAACGACAACGACGGTGCGCGGGCGCGTCGAGGTCATCGGTGCCGGGAGTGCGGGCAAGACACGGCATGGGGCGATTCCCGGGACGGTGGTGTGGCTCACGCCAATAACGACGACGGGAGCGGGAGGCGAAGCGACTACGGCGACGCCAAGTTCGGCGGCAAACCCGCGGCTGGTGCAGAAGAACAAGAGTTTCGATCCGCACATCCTGGTGGTTCCGGCGGGGTCGATGGTGGAGTTTCCCAATCACGATCCTTTTTTCCATAACGTTTTTTCGCTTTTTGAAGGCAAGCGGTTTGACCTTGGTCTGTACGAGGCTGGCACCTCGCGGATGGTGCGATTCGACCGGCCCGGAATCAGCTATATTTTCTGCAATATTCATCCCGAGATGAGCGCGGTTGTCATTACCATGGCGACGCCGCTGTATGCCATTTCAAACCGGGACGGGCAACTTAGCCTGACGGGCGTTCCCTACGGGCGTTACAGGTTGCATGTCTGGAGCGAGGGCATGGGGCCGGAAAATGAGCAGCCGCTTACGCGGGAGATCACGATCGGGGAGAATGCTACGTCTCTGGGGGTGATTCGAGTTCCGGAAGCGAATGGGCAGCGCATGGCGCACAAGAACAAGTATGGCCGCGAGTACGACGAACCTACGCCGAACAACTCTGTTTATAATCAGCAACGGTAATGTGCTGTCCAGGAATCGCGTGACTCAAATTTGAGTTGTCATCCTGAGCGAAGCGAAGGACCTGCTTTTTGCCAGCGCCGCGAGACAGCAGGTCCTTCGCTTCGCTCAGGATGACAATGGGGATTTATGCGACGAACTTTCTGGACGCTGACTCGGGAGAGTCACACCAAGTGACGCTATGAAAATCGACAAATTGCTCAAGCGCTACCGCATCGAACACGGGAAACACTTCAGCCTCAAGGATCATGACCCCGCGGACACGCACGGGCTGGGGTCAGAACTGAAACCGCAGGCGAAGGAACTGCTGGCGAACGGGGTCAAGGAAATGAGCCGCCTGCAGGACATTCTCGCGGCGCAAGACCGTTGGGGCCTGCTGCTGATTATTCAGGCCATGGACGCGGCCGGGAAAGACGGAACCATCAAGCACGTCATGTCGGGGGTGAATCCGCAAGGAGTGGAGGTGTCGTCGTTCAAGGCGCCCTCGGCGGAGGAACTGGACCACGGCTATCTGTGGCGCTGCATGAAATGCGTGCCGGGGCGAGGGCGGATCGGCATCTTCAACCGGTCGTATTACGAAGAGGTGCTGGTGGTGCGCCTCCACCCCCAGCTTCTGGAAAGCCAGAAACTGCCGAAGGCGCTGGTCACGAAACATATCTGGCAGGAGCGCTTTGAAGACATCAATAATTTCGAGCGCTACCTTACACGGAACGGTATTGCGGTGGTTAAGTTCTACCTGCATCTTTCAAAGAAAGAGCAGAAGCGCCGGTTCATGGAGCGGCTCGACACGCCGGACAAGAACTGGAAGTTTTCTGTGTTCGATGTGAAGGAACGCCAATTCTGGGACGCATATCAGGAAGCGTACCAGGATATGATCCGGCACACGGCGAGTGAGCGCGCGCCCTGGTACGTCGTGCCGGCGGATAACAAGTGGTTCACACGGCTGGTGGTCTCGCATGCTGTGGTGGATGCGTTGAAGCGTATGAATTTGAAGTATCCGAAGGTGAGCGGCGCCGAGCAGGTTGCGCTGGCACAGGCGCGTCAACAACTGGAAAATGGGTGAGGCGGGAAACTGGTGGCACAAACCCCAAAGCAGGATATGTCGCGCATTTAGGGGATAAAATACTAACGCATCATTTCAAGACCACGGGCAACACCTGGTCATAGGGTTGGATCGTGACGATCAGGGATTTGCGCTGATCGAAGGCTTCCCTGGTGACCTTGAAACTGACAATGATGGTTCCTCTCCGTTCGGCTCCGGCGAGCAGCTTGGTTTCGGGGGAGAGCGGCGGCTCGGAACTTTCTTTCAAAGCCGGGAACGCCTGGAAATAGCGGTCGAGATCCACGGCAGAAGCGGCTTCATCGTCGAAGGTATTGTCGTCGGCGGCGGTGAGTCGCGCTTTGAGCGTGTGAATCCATAGCGGTTTGTCCGCCGTATTCCGCAGGGTCAGGGTGATCGCGGCCAGGATCATGTTCTGGCCAGGCACTTCGGCGGCGGCCACGAAATCGATGGAACCCGCACCCTGCGGTTTCTGCCGTTCCTTGAAAGCGAAGATTCCCACAATGACAGCGACGGCAGCGATGCAGATGAGGACAATGCCGGCGGGTGGAAGATTGCGCTTGGCGGTTCCGAATTCTTCGCCGATGTGAAACTCGGTGATCGGCTCGGGTGGAGATGGGGGCTGCGACGGCGGAGGCACGGGTTGATGGGACATTTGATCGGGCATGGGGTGATTGTAGATGACCTCTGACTTCTGCCATCGCCCTTCTGCAGTGTGGCGCTAACGATGGGTACGCGACGGGACAATGGTTCACGTGTGTGCGGTTCAGTGACTTTGGTTACCTTGCCTCATGTGACGGATGCTGCGACGATGCGGAAGATTTCATTTTGGGAGGTACTCGGCGGTGAATCGAAAAACTCTCTTTCCCGCGTTGGCTTGCGCGCTGCTAGTGTTCAGCATGTTGGGCTGCGGAACGACCAACCACTTACAGTCCATCCAGCTTTCGAGTTCGAATACGAGCGAGGCCGTGACGGGTACTATCAGCGTAGGCATCGACGGGCCGGCGGTGGGGCCGGTCCAGTTGTATACGTGGGGCAACTACAGCAGCGGGAAGACAAGGCTTCTTGCCAATGAGCCCGTTCAATACCAGATCTCGATTACCCCGGATATGCCCGAATCCGGTGAACTCGCCACTCCGCCCGACACTATGGAGTTGAACGTGAACGGCCTGCTCACAGCCACGCCGCCCTTTGTGTGCACCTGGGTCAATAGCGCGGTGCCCCCAGCGACCACCCCGGCTTGGGGAATAGGCGGTTCGTACACAGTCACGGCTACCTATTTGGGGTTTACCTCCCCGCCGGTATTCGTTGCGGTCGCTTCCGCGGCTGGCATCGCCGGTTCCACCAACCCGACCGGAGAATGCGGTCCGCAGTAGACTTTTCAGTAATCGGGCATTTGATTTTTTGATCCTCGGGGACGGCGGCATCGCTGCTGTCCCCATCTCTTCTTGGATCCCTTCTGCTCTGTCGAAGCCGACCATTTTCAGCGCCCTGTTTGAGCGCTTTGCCCGCAACCCTTATAATCTCTAGGTTTGCCCGTAAACATACTGGTTGCCTATGCTCGTCATTCCCGCAATTGAAGTCGTGCCCGGATGAAGGTTCGCACCGGAATTGAGGTATCGAGCCAGTCCGACATCGGCTGCCAGCGCACCAATAACGAGGATTCGTTTGGTTATTGGGAGCCGGAGGACGACCAGCAGTTCCTGCGCAAGGGGCGGCTGGCGGTGGTAGCGGACGGCATGGGCGGCTACGAAGGCGGTCAGGAAGCGAGCCGGTTGGCGGTGGAAACGCTGGTGGCGGCCTATCGCGACTTTGGCGGCGACGACCCGCAGCAAGCGCTGGTCGAAGCTTTGCAGGCGGCCCACGAGCAGATCCGGCAATATAGCTTTGCGCATCCGGAACTGCGGGGCATGGGAACAACCTGCACGGCGGCGGCGATCGTCAGGCGCGCGCACGGGAGTGCGCAATATGACGCGCTCTATTACGTGCATGTTGGCGACACGCGGCTCTACCTGATCCGCGACGGCCACATTACGCGGGTAACGCGCGACCACTCCTATGTGGGACGGCTGGTGGAGTCGGGAATGATCAGCCCGGAAGAAGCCGAGACGCATCCGCAACGGAATATTCTGACCGCAGCTTTAGGCACAAACCCCGATCTCATCATGGACTCACCCGGACACCCGGAGCCTCTGCGCCCGGAGGATGTGCTCCTGATCTGCAGCGACGGATTGTGGGGGCTGGTACGCGACTGGGAGATTCTTGGCGCCGTCGAAAACAAAAGCGCGGAACAAGCGGGCCGCGAGCTGATCAAACTGGCTCGGGAACGCGGGGGGCCGGATAACATCACGGTCGAGATTCTGCGACTGCGCTGAGGCGGTTCCCACCCTGAAACCAGTGTCCGGCAAGGGAAGTCCCACCCTCTAAGAGTGCAAACCCTTGCACAAGAGCCTCTGTCTTCGAGTCACTCTTCCTGCGGTAACTTGCTGAAATCACAGGACTGTCCCAAGCGGGTCAATTTAATGCTTTGGCAGTGCGCTTGCATTTTCTATAATGTCTATTACTGACATAGGGATAGTCGAGGGCAAGCCATAATGAAAGTTTCCCAAAAAGGGCTGTATGCGTTGCAGGCGATGATGATGCTGACCCGGCGTTATACCCAGGGTGCGATCCGGATTCGCGACATTGCCTACGAAGAAAATCTGCCGGAAAAGTTTCTGGAGCTGATTCTTCTGGAACTGAAGAACGCGCGCATGGTGGAGAGCGTGCGCGGCGCCAAAGGCGGATACCGGTTGCGCCGGGCGCCGTCAGAGATCCGGTTGAGCGAAATCATCCGTTTGATTGACGGGCCGCTGGCGCCGTTTGGAGATGCGGATCAGTTGCGAGTTCTGATCGATCGCGATGCGGACCACAGCGCGCTGTTCAAAGTTTTTCTGGAAGTACGGGATGCGGCCGCCAAAATTCTGGAGAGTACGACGCTGGCCGACCTGATCAGCCGTGGACCTGATGCTGGTTCCCGTCCAAAGACCATCAGTAGGAAGACCAGCAGGAAGAAGAAACCCGAGTTCAGCGTGCTGCCGATGTTGGCGGGAGGCGAGGGCCATGACTAAGCGAAGTTTCTTCGCATCCGCCTGTCTGTTTCTTTTACTGGGCGCGTTTGCCGAGGCGCAAACCGTTATTCGCGTGGGCGCATTTCCCAATATCACGCACCCGCAGGCGATGGTGGGTAAGAACAACGGCTGGTTCGAGAAAGCGATGGGGCCCCAAGTCAAGATTGAGTGGAAGAGCTTCAACGCCGGGCCTTCGGCGATTGAAGCCTTGTTTGCCGGGGCGATTGACATGACCTACATCGGCCCGAACCCGGCTATCTCCGGCTACGTTCGCTCCAATGGAGAAGCACTGCGAATTGTGGCGGGTGCGACCAGTGGCGGAGCGGCGCTGGTGGTGCGCAGCGATTCCGGCATTCAGAAGCCGGAAGATTTTCATGGCAAGAAGATCGCTTCGCCGCAGATGGGCAACACGCAGGATGTCGCGCTGCGCGCGTGGTTGAAAGCGCACGGCATGAGATCCACGGACAAGGGCGGGGACGTGCAGGTAATTCCGCTGGCGAATCCCGACCAACTGACTCTGTTCATTAAGAAAGAGTTGGATGGCGCGTGGGCGCCCGAGCCCTGGGCGACGCGGTTGATCAAAGATGGGAATGGCCGCTTGTTCCTGGACGAGCGGACGCTCTGGCCGAACGGCGAGTTTATTACTGCTCACCTGATCGTCCGGACGCAGTTTCTGAAGGAGCATCCCGATCTGGTGAAGAACTGGATCCGTGCGCACGTGGAATTGACGGACTGGATCAACGGGCATTTGCCCGAGGCAAAAAAACTTCTCAACCAGCAGATCGCGAAAGAGACGGGGAAGGCGCTGCCTGACGCGGTGCTGGATGAAGCTTTTGGGCGCATGACGGCGACTTATGATCCGCTGCGCGGGTCGCTGATGAATGCCGCCAAGTCCGCATTTGACGCGGGTTTTCTGGGGCGTCAGATGCCGGATCTCTCGAGTCTGTACGATCTCTCGCTCTTGAACCAGGTCCTGGCGGAAAAAGGGAAGAGGGCAATTCAATGAGCACGAGTCGTCAAAATGCATATCCCTCGGCAGTCCCGGTTGGCCCTCGCACCGGAGTGCGCGCGAATGTGTTTCGCGGGAAACCGGCTTCCTCGGTAACCACGTTTCCGGGGCGCTTGGTCTCCGAGGTAGTTGTACCCAAAGTCGCGCTCGATGCCATCTCGCTGAGCTACAAGACGACTTCGGGGGAGCGGTTACTGGCGCTCGACAATATCAGCCTTGAAGTGAAGCCGGGAGAGTTTCTTTGCATCGTCGGTCCTTCGGGATGTGGCAAGTCCACGCTGTTGCACTTGATCGCCGGTCTGCAGCCCCAGACCTCGGGGAAGGTTCTGGTGGATGGCACGCCGGTGAGTGGGCCGGGGACCGATCGCATCCTGATCTTCCAGGAACTCGGCCTTTTTCCCTGGCTGACGGTCGGCGGCAACGTCGAGTTCGGCATGAAGATGAAGAACGTCCACAAAGCTGAGCGCGAGGAGAAGGTGCAGTACTATTTGCGCCTGGTCCATCTTTTGAAGTTCAGGGACAGCTACATCCATCAACTCTCGGGCGGCATGCGGCAACGAGTCGCATTGGCGCGAGCGCTGGCCACAGAGCCCGACGTGCTGCTGATGGACGAGCCGTTCGCGGCGCTGGACGCCCAGACTCGCGATCTGCTGCACGACGAGTTGGAGCGCCTTTGGGCCGAAACCGGCCGCACCATCATTTTCGTTACGCACAATGTGCGCGAAGCCGTAAGGCTGGGAGACCGTGTGGCGTTGATGACGTTTCGTCCGGGGCGGGTGAAGCAGGAATTTTCGGTGAACCTGCCGCGGCCACGTCACATAGAACATACCGATGTTGCGCGCACGGCGCGGGAGATTCTGGATTGCCTGCGCGATGAGATCAACAAGTCCCTGGAAGAGGAGTACGCCGATGAAAAAGCTCGCTAAGCAGATCCTCTTCTATTCCGCGCTTCTCGGCGTCTGGGCCCTTTTAGCGAAACTGCGTATCTGGCCGCCGTACCTTTTTCCTCCGCCGTGGGGGGTGGGACACGCCTTGTGGGACGGCTTTGCCGACCATAGCTTCTGGATTGGCATCGCCGTCACCATGAAGCGCATGCTCATCGGCTACAGCCTGTCGGTAGTGCTCGGGATGATCCTGGGTCTGGCCGTGTCGAGCAACAAGTTCCTGGAAGAAACTCTGGGTGGTTTGCTGGTGAGTTTGCAATCGCTGCCGAGCATCTGCTGGATTCCGCTAGCCGTTCTCTGGTTCGGACTTACGGAAAAAGCCATCTTGTTTGTCGTGCTCATGGGTTCTCTGCTCTCGGTGACCATCGCGATGGAGGACGGCCGCAAGCAGATGCCAAAGATCTACGGCATGGCTGGGCGCAACCTGGGAGCCAGCGGTTTCCGCCTTTTCTGGTCGGTGCTGTTGCCGGCGAGCTTGCCATTTATCGTGAATGGGATGAAGCAAGGGTGGGCGTTCGCATGGCGCTCGCTGATTCAAGCCGAAATGATTTTTCTCAGTCTTGGACTGGGCCAGTTGCTGATGATGGGCCGCGACCTGAGCGATATGAGCCAAGTCATGGCGGTGATGATCCTGATCGTTATCCTCGGCTACATGGTGGACGGCCTGATCTTCCGCACCATGGAGCGTCGTCTGCAAGAGAAATATGGGCTTACGCCTGCTTAGCTGCTAGGTTCAACGTCTAACCTTGTCATCCCGAGCGAAGCGAGGGATCTGCATTTTGCGGCGAACTGCAGATCCCTCGCTTCGCTCGGGATGACAAATCCTGAAACGTGTCGCTCATGCACCGATAAGACTTGCCCTCTTTCGCTTTCCCGCAAATTCATTTCTAATACTCCGCTATGATCCGCAGACTCGGGTGGTTGGGGTTCAGTTTCTTTTTTCTGGCGGCTTTTTTTCTGCCGGCTTTCGCGGCTGATCGTGATTCGGATCGAGAAATCGCGAATCGCCTGATTGCGGAAGCACTCAAGCCTTCGCCGCTGGAAACGAATCTTCGCCGATTGAGCGATGAGATTGGCGGGCGTGTTCCCGGCACTCCGGCCTTCCAGCGCGCGGTGGACTGGGGCGTGGCGGCGTTCAAAGACGCCGGCGCCGAGAGCGTGCACACCGAAGAGTTCACAATCCAGCATTCGTGGGCGGAGGGCGCGACCGAGATGATGGCGTCGCTGTATTCCGGAACCACGTTTCCCGTCCATGCTGTTTCTGTGGCGTGGGCGCCGGCGCTGGCGGCTGCGAAGCATGTGCCCATCGTGGATGTGGGAGAGGGTTCAGCCGCCGAGTTTGCCAATGTGGGGGACGTTGCGGGAAGACTCGTGCTTGTACACACCAAGGTGCTGGCGAACTGGGACGATCTCTTCGCCGAATACGAGCGGGCGCCCGCGGTGATTGGGCTGGCGGCGAAAGGGAAGGCCAAGGCGATCGCCTTCATGGCCACGCGAGAGCATGGGATTCTTTACCGGCACACGAACTCTTTTAACGGCGAAATTGATGCGCTGCCGCAGTTGGTGGTGGCGCGCGAAGATGGAGAGCGGATCGCCCGCCTGCTGGCATCGGCAAATCCGGTGTGGGCCAATCTTTCGATTCCCAACAAAATTGGCCCCGCGTTCAAGACGTGGAACGTGGTGGCGGAACTTCGCGGCAGCGAGAAGCCCGACGAGTTCGTTGTGCTCGGCGCGCACCTCGATTCCTGGGAACTGGGAACGGGCGCGCTCGACAATGGGTGCAACGCCGCGTTGGTGATTGATGCGCTGCGTGCGATCAAGGCGTCGGGTCGGAAGCCTCGGCGATCGATCCGCTTCATCCTGTTTTCGGGCGAGGAGGAAGGAATGATCGGCTCGCGGGCGTACGCCACGGCGCATCGCAACGAACTCGACAAGGCAGTGGGTGTGGTCATCTTTGATGCCGGCACTGGACAAACGACCGCGTTCTCCACCGGCGGGCGCAAAGATGTCATTCCGGCCGTAGAGTCGCTATTGGCGCCTTTGGAGCAATTCGGCGCCAACAAAGCGGTTGCGACGGCCGAGTCAGGCACGGACCACTTCGACTTCATGCTCGAAGGCGTGCCTACGTTTGTCGCCGACCAGGCGGAAGCGAATTACCTGGAGAATTATCACGCGACGACCGACACGTTCGACAAAGTAGATTTCCCGCAACTCAAGAAGCACGTAGCGGAGGCGGCGGAATTCACCTTTGCGCTGGCAAATGCTGCCGACCGCATCGGCCCGCGCCTGAGCCGTGCCCAGATCGAGCAGACCTTGCATGAAACCCATCTCGACCAGGAGTTGAAGGACATGGGCATGTGGGACGAATGGGCCAATGGAAAGCGAGGGAGAGAGCAGTAGAGCAGGCGGCAGGTCTCAGGTCTCAGATGACAACTCGGGGCTCTGACTAAACGCAGCGCCTCCTTCACTCTTCCTGACACCTGAGACCTGACACCCGTCACCTGTCGTAAGATTCCCTGTGCTCGTCTTCTGGATTCTTTTCAACCTGTTTGTGTTGGCGATGCTGGCGCTCGACCTGGGCGTTCTGAGTCGCCGCTCCCACCGCGCCGGCTTTCGCGAAGCGCTTGCCTGGTCGGGAGTCTGGATCGCGCTGGCGGCCGCGTTTGCGGTGCTGGAGTTGTTCTGGCACGGGCGAACTCAGGCGCTCCAGTTCGTGACCGGCTACGTAATCGAACTGTCGCTCAGCGTCGATAACCTGTTCGTATTTCTGGTCATCTTCCGCTATTTCAAGGTGCCCGACCAGTACCAGCACAAGGTGCTGTTCTGGGGGATTCTCGGGGCGCTGCTCATGCGGGGTGTATTCATCGTGGCGGGTGTGGGCCTGATCCGGCGCTTCAGTTGGATCACCTACGCATTCGGCGCTTTGCTCGTCTATTCGGGACTCAAGCTGCTGCGGCAGGGCGAAACGGAAATCCATCCCGAGAAAAATCCTGTTCTACGTCTCTTCCGCCGAGCTTTTCCGGTGACGAAAGAATATGTGGGCGGGCAGTTCTTTACGCGACGATTTGTCGCGCAAAGGAACGGACTTTACGCTACTCCGCTGCTGGTAGTTCTGCTGGTGGTCGAGACCAGCGACATTCTTTTTGCGGTGGATTCGATCCCGGCGGTGCTCGCTATCACGCTGAACGCCTTTATTGTCTACACGTCGAATGTGTTCGCTATTCTCGGCCTGCGCTCCATGTACTTTGCGTTGGCGGGAATGATGGACCTGTTTCACTACCTGCACTACGGACTGTCGGTGGTGCTGATTTTTATCGGGCTCAAAATGCTGGGGTCGCACTACGTGAACATTCCCACCGGTTGGGCGCTGACGATCGTGCTGTTTGTTTTGGGAGCGTCCATCCTCGCCTCGCTGCTGAATCCCCAGAAGAAACCAGCCGCGTAACCCGCAACGGCCGTTCGCAGCGCGAAGCTCGCAGCGTTAAGACCTTCAACCACAGGCAGTGGGCTGATTCTGTGTTGCCGAGTAAGTAGGCTACGAGGTACGAGCTACGAGGCAACCGGTTCGCTCGAAGCTCGCGGCTCGAAGCTCATGGCTCAGCAACACGGAACCCAACCACCGAGAACGCAGAGTGCCTTTACGCTATGATGAATGTTCATGATTAGCATTCCAGTCGCCACGCCGTCGCGCTCCTATGAAGTGCTCATCGGAAGCGGCTTGCTTGCCCGTGCCGGAGAGAGTCTCGGCAAGATTCTTGAAAATCGCCGCGCGTTTGTGGTCACCGTTCCGCCCGTGCGGCGTCGCTGGGCAAAAGTCCTGCTGAAATCGCTGTCGGCCTCGGGAATCGACACCAACCTCCTCGAAATGCCCGATGGCGAACGCTCGAAGCGTCTGACGACGCTGGAGAAGCTGGCGGAGAAGCTGGTAAAGCAAGGCGCAGATCGCGGGGTAACGCTGATTGCGCTCGGCGGCGGCGTAGTCGGCGACGTGACCGGATTCCTGGCCTCGATCTATATGCGAGGCGTGGATGTCATCCAGGTGCCAACGACCGTGTTGGCGCAGGTGGATGCGGCGATCGGTGGGAAAACTGGCGTCAACCTGGTATCGGGGAAGAATCTGCTTGGGACCTTCCACCAGCCGCGTGCGGTGCTGGTCGACCCCGCCGTTCTGGAGACGCTGCCTTCGCGCGAATACTGCGCCGGCCTGTACGAGTCGCTGAAGTGCGGCATTATCGGAGATCCGGGACTGTTCCGGCTGTTTGAAGACCGGCGCCGCGAGATCCTGGATCGCGACCCGGTGGTGGTTGAGAAAGTGATTGCCGATTCAGTGCGCTTGAAGGCGTCGGTGGTGAGTGCCGACGAACGCGAAGGCGGATTGCGGCAAGTGCTCAACCTCGGCCACACAATCGGACACGCGCTGGAGGCCGAGACCCGCTATACGCAGTTGCTCCACGGAGAGGCAGTGGCCTGGGGCATGATCGCGGCTACGCACATCGCGCTCTCCACGGGCAAACTGGATAGTGTGACGGCGGGACGCATTACGAATTCGGTTCTAGGCTTTGGCCGGCTGCCACGCATGACGTTGCAGACCGCGAGCATCCTGAGGCGGTTGCGTTCCGACAAAAAGACGCGGCAGGGAGTGGTGCACTTTATTCTGCCGCGGGAGATCGGCAAGGTTGAGATCACGAGCGACGTGCCGGAAGCAATCGTCCGCTCCGCGGTCGACGAGATTCGGAAGCTGGCGCGGAATTGAACGTTGCAACGACGAGATGATGTCGCAATGGATCAGGAGACGAATCAGCGGATCGTAGGCGCGGCTCCCGCCGGTGCGCCCGACCGCGAGTCGGCGGCGGCGGCAGTCCGGGAGATGTTCACTTCGATTGCGCCGCGCTATGATCTGCTGAATCACGTTCTTTCGTTCAACATTGACCGCTTGTGGTGGTGGCGCAGTGCGCGCAAGTTCGATGCCATTCTGAAGCGTCCCGACGCTCGCGTGCTCGATCTTTGTTGCGGCACCGGAGACATGGCTTTCGCTTTACGCCGTCGCGCTGGCTCGGGAGCTGCGCAGATTCTGGGTGCGGATTTTTCTCACGCCATGCTGCAGCGCGCGGCGGCGAAGGCGGCGGAGAAGGGAAGCGGCGCGACGCTCTGCTGGATCGAAGCGGACGCGCTTCGGCTGCCGTTTCCCGATGGACACTTCAATCTGGTGACATCGGCGTTCGGTTTTCGAAACTTGGCCGACTACGACGTGGGATTGCGTGAAATTGCGCGGGTGCTCGCTCCCGGCGGAGAATGCGGCATCCTGGATTTCGGAGAGCCGGGCGGCTTGATCGGACAGTGCTACCGCGTCTACTTCAAGAACGTTCTTCCCGCGGTCGGGACGATGATTTCGGGAGTGCGAGGCCCATACGCGTACTTGCCGGCGTCGGTGGAGCGATTTCCGGCGCCAGATGAGATGCTCGGGCGGATGCGTCAGGCGGGGTTTCGCGAGACTTCCTGGACTCCGTACACCTTTGGCGTGGCGGGGCTGTACCGGGGCGTGAAGAGCGTTTAACCGCCGAGACGCCGAGAAAATGGTTTTGGGTAGGGCGCGGCGTCACAGCTTGCGGAAAAAACTGCTCGTGTGGTGACGGGGCTTGCCCCGTCTGGGATCACCGGAGAACTCTGGTTCGGGCAGGTTCTGGGAAGGGCACGGCTTCAGCCGTGCCGTTTATCATCCATAGCAGCGGGCTTTAGCCCCTGAGGGCCGGACAGCCTGCGCGAAGCTCCCATTTCAGGAGACCGAGTTATGGCGATGCTTGAAACAATTCTGAAGCGTTTTGAAGAACCCGATGAGGTGCGAGTTTTCGAAAAAGGAAAATTCGAACCCGTTCGCATCGGAGGCATGACCATCGGCCGCGCCACGTACGAGTCTGGATGGAAATGGTCCGTTCACGTCGGGCCCAGCGTGGGCGCGACGCGCTGCAACGTCGAGCATGTTGGGATGGTGCTTTCCGGCTGTGCCACGGCTGCGATGGAGGACGGCACGATCCACGAACTCCGCGCCGGCGTGCTCTTTTACATCCCACCCGGACCTCCCGGTCACGATAGTTGGGTGGTGGGCGACGAGCCCTATGTCTCGCTGCATTTTCTTGGGGCTCACCAGTACGCCAACAAGTAGTGGGCAATCTTCTGGAGAGGGTGCCGAATCGGGGGGAAACCTTAGCCCTGCGGTCGGGCCATGGGGTAAAATCCAAGTCAGAATCCCAAGCGCCACACAATCAGGAATCCCACCCTTTCGCAAAAAGCGCGAAAGGAAGGGCCACCCGCCCCAAGGAATGAAAATGGTGATACTTTCCAGGGTTAAACTTTCAACGGAGATCTGGGCTACTCGCCTATAAACATGACTTACAAGCCAACCTATGAAGCCAGTTTAGCGCTGGTCATTGGCATTAACGATTATCAAATCGCCAGTCCGCTCTCGTTCGCTAGACAGGATGCGGAGGCCGTTGCCGACATTCTTAAAACAAGGTTCGGCTTCCAGGATGAGAGGGTAATGCTCCTAATAGATGAGCACGCTACCCGTCAGGGAATCTTTTCTGCGTTCATGCATTTTACTGAGGATTCGGTAAGAGGTGATGACCGCATTGTTGTGTTCTTTGCTGGTCATGGCTGTACGCGCACAGGCAAGCGTGGGGAGGTAGGGTTCTTGGTTCCAGTGGACGGAGATCCCAACGATCTCAAGACCTTGATTCGATGGGATGATCTCACCGGAAATGCCGAACTTATACAGGCAAAGCACGTGCTCTTTTTGATGGACGCATGTTATGGAGGATTGGCCGTACGCCGTAACACGCCTCCCGGTAGCGCCCGATTCTTGAAAGATATGCTTCAAAGATACGCGCGGCAGGTTCTCACGGCGGGCAAGGCTGACGAAACGGTTGCTGACTCCGGCGGGCCCAGACCCAATCATTCGATTTTCACTGGACATTTGTTAAACGCCTTAGATGGAATGGCTGCTGATTCGAATGGGATAATTTCAGCAAACGCAGTAATGGCATACGTATACGACCATGTCGCCAAGGATCCTCATTCTCGACAGTCGCCGCACTTCGGGTTTCTTGAAGGCGATGGTGACTTCATCTTTTCTGCACCGAATTTGACGGAGCTCCGAAAGAATGAACGAGAGGATCAAGATGTTCTTATCCAAGTTCCAGCGAGTGTTACACCCGCCACCGAACTGTGGGATCGGTCTGCTTTAGTCGACAGAGTCAAAGATTATATTTCTGAACCGCGTTACCGAATTCGACTCGATGATCTTGTTGCCTCCGAGATACGCGCCGCGTCATACGAAATTCGAGAAGACCAGTTCCCACTTCAGACTGCTACTGTGACTTCGGACGATGTTGTGCAACGTCTTAGAAAATACGAGGGCGCACTTTCCCGGTTGATCGCAGTAACGATTTTGCTTGGACGATGGGGCAGCGTAGAGCACCAGCCTCTAATTGAAAGGATCGTTGCTAGGCTCGCCGACGGCACGGAAATCCGGTCCGGGAAAACTGCTTGGCTTGGCCTTCGCTGGTATCCGATTATGCTAATTCTTTATTCGGGTGGCATTGCCGCGTTATCAGCAAACAACTACGCAACTCTTTTGACTCTGTTTGCGACAAGATTGCGCGGAAGTAATACGGGAGAACAATCGCGCCCAGCAGTCGTATCAACGGTCGACGAGATATTAGAGGTAGATCGGTTAAGTCTTTTCAAAATACTACCAGGGTTTGAGAAGTACTACGTTCCACGCAGCGAGTATCTCTTCAAGACCCTTCAACCCGAACTCGAGGATTTGTTATTTTTAGGCAATGGCTACGAAGGTCTTTTTGATCGCTTTGAGATCCTCTACGCTCTCACATACCTCGATTTACGGGACGAGAAAACCTACGTTTGGGCCCCGCCGGGACGTTTTGGGTGGAAGGGGCGCTATAGTCTCGGGCCATTCGGCGAGATGGTCAAGGAGGCTAAACAGTATGGCAACAGCTGGGGCCCGATCTCCGCGGGGATGTTCGCTAGATCGGTTGAAAGATTTAATGACCTTTCAACCAGCTTTCACGATCAAGTCCTCACAAAGTTACCCGTATGGTGAGTCTCATGCTCGCCGGGTCCCCGCACATCGCAATGCGCATGATGCTGGGGCACACTCCGCGTTATCTCGGGCACCCAGGCGGGCTAGCCCATCCTTTCGCGCCTTTTGCGAAGGTGGGATCGCTTGACAGATCAGCGTAAAATAGAGTCATCGCAGACAATTTTTGTGCTCGCCTTCCGCTGTGGAAGTGCCTCCCAGGAGGCGCAGTTAATCTTTGAAATCAATCAGAGCGCAGGAGTGCCCATAACTCCTTTGTCCGGAATACTTTGCGGTATCTCCCCCGTGGAATCAAAACTTTGCGAGCCGGGTCCAGGCAAACTGCGCAGAAAATTGCACTCTTCGCCAGTTAAGTCTAAGTCGCTCAAGACTTTGCCTATAAGTCTTGATTCATGAAGACTTTAGCAGGAAAATATCCGTAAGTTGATGATTCCAATAGACCGCTGGTTAGGGGGAGGGGGTACCCCAAGCACACTAGCGGATTTCAGTTCTTCGCGAACGAATCCGCGAACGCCTCTAAATTAGTTTTCGCAATCACCCGCTCGTAGTCGTTACCCAGAAATTTCTTCAGCCGGTCGGTGTTCATGATGTACTGGCCGGTCATGTAAGGGACTGCGTCCGGCGGAATCGCCGAGATGTTCCAGTTCCACAAGAACTGCAGAACGAGACGCATGCCCCACTGTCCGGGGACTCGCAGCAATTTGGCATGCGCCATTTCGATACACTGCGCGAAGGTCAAAGGATCGCCGCGTCCGGCAACGTTCAGGATGGTCAGCCGCTGCGCTTCCGGTTCCCGCTTCAGTATCCACGCGATCAGCCGGGCCATGTCGTCGACGTGGACGAACTGAATTTTGTTGTCCAGATACTTCTGGCCGTAGGGCAGCATGCAGGGCAGACGTTTCGCCTCCTGGCGCATGCGGGCGGCGCGAGGCCCTTTCCCATTGGGAGTTCCGCGGAACGCTCCCATCAGGTAATTTTCGACGGTGGTTCCAGCAAAAAGGTGGGGACGCAGGATGAAAACGCCGCACCCGCGCAGGGAAGGCGCGCGCTGCTGCACGACGAGATCGCTTTCTTTCTTGTGGATCGCGTAGGGTAGCGTGTGAGCGCCGAGTGGCGAGTCTTCCGCCACGGGTGCGGGCAGGTCGGGACCATATGCCGACACGCTGCTGGGAAAAATAAACTGCCGAATGGTGGTTCCGGTATTGCGGTTGGCTTCGGCGATGGCTTCCATCACCCGGGCCGTGCCGGCCACGTTGATCCGCCACATCCGGTCGACGTCCAGGACTCCTGAGCGCTGGGGATCGATCACAAACGCCAGGTGCACAACGGCCATAGGCTGCAACTCGCGCAGCAGCAGGAGCAACTCGCGGGTGGATTCTTCTCTTCCCAGGTCGAGCGCAACAAAGCGGTCAACCTGGGAATGAGTTGGGGGCGTGACATCAATGCCCACCACCGTGCAATCCGAGAGTTGCTGCACGAGCCGCTGGCCAAGATTGCCCGAAACGCCGGTGACAATGATGGTTGGCTTTGCCGTATCCATTCCAATCAGTCGGGATCTTCGTCGCCCTGTTTTGCCGGCGGCTTTGCTCCCATGGGGCGTGGCGGCATGGCAGGATTTCGGGCGGAGCCGAAGTAGGCATCGTTCAGGTCGACATTGGCCTGAAAACCCTGCATGCTGTCGCGATAGCGTTGGCTGGAGATTAGGTTGCGAATATCCGGTTTCACGGTATCCACAGATAAGGTTTCCTTGCTGACCAGCTTGTAGATGTAGTGGCCGCTGTTGGGATCGGAGATCACTTCGGACACTTCGCCGGGCTTCAAATCCATGACCGCCTGTTGGTTCGCAGGCAGCGTGGTGCGGCGCACCTTCTCCATCTTAGTATTCGGGGCGTTTCCCGGGAGTCCAGCGTCGGCGTAGGCCTCCTTTTGCAGCTTGTCAGGGTCTTCACCCTTAGCGGCGCGGGCGCGGATGTCGGCAGCGACTTTCTTCATTGCTGCTTCAGCAGCTTTTTGTTGCGCCTCGATCGGCGGCTGCGTCGCCGTGGTTTTCGCACCGGCCTTCTCCCCGGGCTTCGGAGTCGCAACGGAAGGTTTGATCTGTTTTGCGCGGGGAATAAAAATCCGCGCAAAAGTCGCTTGCTCGTAGGAGGCTTCGTTCTTCTTGTAATAGTCCTCGATATCGCTGTCGGTAACCTTACCGGAATCTTCCTGCAGCGCGCGGCTCAGTTCCTGGGAAAGAATTTGCATGCGCGCAAAGCGAATCTTTTCTTCGAACGAGGGCCCTTTGTCGAGGCCCCGTTTCTCCGCCACGGTGGACATCTTGAGCATGCGCGAATAGGCGGTTGCGAGTTGGCGACGAATAGCGGGCGACATTCCCGGCTGCAGCGCTTCGGCGAGCTTCTCAAATTGCGCGCGGCTGATCAGGGTTTTGCAGGCGTCACCCTGTTGCGTGGCATCGGCGCAGAAACCCTTCAGGGTGATCACCGTATCATCGGGACCAACTTTTACTTCGGGGGCCTTATCGGGCGCGGCGGTGGCGCTTTGTTCCGCCTTGGCTCCGGCGGCGGGAGGTGTAGCCGGTGGCGCGGCTTGTCCGAAGGCCAAGCCAGCGAGCAGGAGACACACGAGGCACGGGAAACGCATGAATCAATATCCTCCAGGGAGAAATTGCGACGAATGTCATCGTAGCATGTCCCGCTGGAGACCGGGCAAGAGGGGAGAAGAGGTGTCAAGGGGTTGGCGGCAAACGAATCCAAAGCGATAATGACGTTTATGCCAGGAATTCAGGCCCCCTTCAGTTCCGAGTCAATGCGCCGGGAAAAGCGAGCCGTATCCGGAAACTCGGTGCTGGCGGCGCTGGTGATCACCAGCCTGAAAATTATGGTGGGGATCGCGACCGGCTCGCTGGGAATTTTGTCGGAAGCGGCACACTCCGGATTGGATCTGGTCGCGGCCCTGTTGACCTTTTTTTCGGTGCGAGTTTCCGACAAGCCGGCGGACGCCGATCACCAGTACGGACACGGCAAGGTTGAGAATGTTTCGGCCTTCATCGAGACCGGTCTGCTGCTGATGACCTGCGTCTGGATCATTTATGAATCGACAAAGCGGCTGTTCTTTCACAGCGTGGAAATTGAGCCGAGCGTGGCTGCGTTCCTGGTTATGTTGCTGTCGATCGCAGTCGACGCCTGGCGCTCCCGCGCACTCGGACGCATTGCGAAGAAGTACGACAGTCAGGCGCTGGAAGCCGACGCGCTGCATTTTTCAACCGATATCTGGTCGAGCGGGGTAGTGATCCTGGGCCTCGCGCTGGTTTGGGGGGGGCGTAGTTACCAGGTGGGATGGCTGCGCCAGGCCGATCCGATT
>CZKY01000088.1_pt2 | contig 25318 bp, 25 predicted proteins | sample 2454881 | NCBI WGS metagenome assembly CZKY01 (sample SAMEA3539301, study PRJEB10725) | soil metagenome | biome: tundra; feature: field; material: soil | place: USA | collected 2010-05 | depth 0.15 m | reverse complement strand
GTCGATCCGGATGATGCCGGTGCGCCAGGTGTTTCAGCGCTTTCCCCGGCTGGTCCGCGACATTGCGCGAAATCTCGACAAGACTATCGAGCTCCATATAAGCGGCGAAGGGACGGAGTTAGACAAGACGGTGATCGATAGCATCGGGGATCCGCTCACTCATATCATCCGCAACGCCGCCGACCATGGCATCGAGTCCAAAGCTGACCGCGCGCAGAAGGGTAAGTCCGCCGTCGGCAGTATCGATCTCACCGCCTACACTCGCGGCTCCAATGTAGTGATTGAAGTGAAGGACGATGGCAAGGGATTGGACGCCGAAAAACTCAAGCGCCGCGCGGTCGAAAAGGGCTTGCTTACCGAGAGCGCGGTCGCGGCGATGGACGAGGAGGCAGCCTTCAAGATCATCCTCGTAGCCGGTTTCTCCACCATCGATAAGGTAACCGACTTATCCGGCCGGGGCGTTGGCATGGATGTCGTGCGCAACAGCGTCGAGGCGTTGCGCGGCGTCATACATATTCAGAGCGAGATTGGAAAAGGAACCAGCTTCCGTATCGAGCTTCCGGCCAGCCTGCTCGTCTCCAAGGCCATTCGGGTCGCGGTGTCGGGACACGAGGTCGTCTTGCCGATCGATACCATCCGCAACATGGTGAAAATTCCGAAATCGGTAGTCCGAACCGTCCAAGGGCAGCAGATCGCGCCGGTGCGTGGCACCGTCTTCCCCATGCTCTGGCTGGCGCATGCTTTGTCATTCGACCGTATGGAAGAGAGGCGGGCAGAGCTCGCGGTTGCGATCATTGAGACTGCGTCGGGGCCGTACGGCCTCGTCGTCGACCACTTCCTCGGCGAGGTCGAAGTCGTCGTCAAGCCGCTGAACGGCGTGCTCGCCCAGGTGCCGGAGTATGTGGGCGCCGCGATCATGGGCAACGGCAAGACTGTGCTGGTTGTGAATACGGAGAGGCTGCTTTCGCTGCAGCGCTCCGCGGCATTGGCGCAGAATGATCTTCCGGTCGCCTTGTCCCGCTGATTTATCGCGCAGCAGCCGTGACCGGTTCCCTTGATTCCCGCACGCTCGGGAAACCCCCGCTAAACTCGCCGAAGGAGTGCAATTTCAGAACAGTTCTGCGAAAGCCGCACTACGGTCTCGACTGCGGATGGCTCTGCGGATGGCCCCCGTCCCAGCCGTGCCCGCAAGAATGGCCAACCAGACAGGGCTGAGATATCATCCAAGACAGCGGAAAGAAGCTGATCAAAATGGTCTTCCTCAGATATCGGCACGTTTCCACAATTTTGCTGCTGGCTGCGCTCGCGGGCTGCACTCAACAACAAAACTCGCAGGACCTGAAGGAGAAAACCGCGCAAGCAACGGCGGAGGTGAAGCGCGATGCCCAGGCTGTGGCGGCAGGGATACGCGAGGGCTGGAGCCGCGACAAGCCACTCGATTTGAACTCTGCCACAAAAGAGCAGTTGCTGAGCCTGCCGGGCGTGACGGCGGCAGAAGCAGACCGGGTGATTGCGGGGCGTCCCTATAACGAACCCGGCGAATTGGTGACGCGGCGCATCATGCCGAAAACCGAGTATGACAAAATTTCAGACCGGCTCACGGCCAAGAAATGACCGCCAAGCAATGACAGGAATCGGGCTCTTTGGCTAGCCCGTTTGTTGGGAGCGGCCGTAGAGCTGCCCAGCTCTTATTGGAAGCAACACTACGAGCGTGTAAATTCCCAGAGTTGTGCCCAGGGGGATATTGGAGAGCGACAAAAATCCGGCAATGAGGGCGAGCGTGCGCCCGGATCGCTGTCCTGCAAGTAGAGCCAGTCCAGCTATGAGCCCTAAAATGCCGCAGACAGCCGACAAAGCTATCATTACTGTGTACAGGAAATGGAAAACACCCAGCAGCGTAAACGGGTCAGGTACGCGGTTGAGTAGAGCGCCGAACATTAAGGTAGCTGTCCTGCCATAGATGACCAGGCAGACCGCCATGATCATGCGAATGACTCCGTAAACTATCCAACATCTTCCCAAGGTTCGGATGTGACCACTTAGGCTCTGGGCGCCCGGATCGTCCGAGGACATGACTGCCTCCTGGCATGACTTGGCAAAGTCTACCATCTTGTAAACCGGCCGTTTCGCGTTCCGCGGGCGCGACCACCGCGCGGTTGTGAGTGGCCCTGTAGCCGCCGCCAAATCGGAAACTGGGTTTGGCTCGCTGCGTTTGCCAAGGGCGTACCATTGGAAATGAGCAGAATACATCCAGAATGCCCCGACTCAGACCCTTCTGATCGGTCGATAGCTGCCGATGTCCTCCTTCGACAAGAGCCCGACGAGGAAGAAGACGATGAGGAAGACGAAGGCAACGGCAAAGAAGATGACGATGATGACGACAAAGACGACGACGGCTACTCGGAGTGAGCACGGCCCTTATTTATTTCAGTGGGTGAAGGATGAAGCGTGAACATTTCGTCAAGGTAGTCGAGGAGGCGCTCGACTCGCTCCCACAAGAATTTCGCAGTCGCATTCGGAACGTTGCCGTTCTGGTAGTGGATATGCCGCCGAACCAGCGATCCCCGCAGCCGGGGCAGCAAAGGCGGCTGCTTCTGGGTCTCTTCCATGGCGTGCCCACGACCCAGAAGAGCATATTTGACCTACCGACAGGGCCCGATCACATCGTGCTCTATCAGAAGAACATTGAAGCGGTCTGCTCCAGCGAGGCCGAAGTCCGCGAACAAATCCGCCTGACGGTCATCCATGAACTGGGCCACTATTTCGGGATGGATGAGAACCAACTGAAGGATGTCTAGCTAAGAAATGGCGGGACTAGCAGTCCGTGGTGCAAGTACGATTTGTATCAGGGTATGCCTTTAGGCATACCGTAAATGCCGTGTTATGAATGCGCCTTTAGGCGCTGGTTTTGCGCGCTGGAGTTTCACCACAGGCTGCTAGGCTCAGTGGTAACAGTCGGAAACGATCGATGAATAACGGGAGGTTGAGAGTTCGTAGTGGTGCAGTGTGGAACCTCGCTTTGGCATCAGGTTTGTGTCAAGCTGTGGGTATGGCAAAGAAACGCACCAATGCCGACAGATTACAGCGGCAGACTGAACAACTGGACAAAAGGGTAGATCGCCATCCAGACGAGGTCGAGAAAAAGAAAACTACCCGCGAGGACGTGAACCAAGCCGCTGCCCAGACCGTGAGAGAGAAGTGACAGAAGCAAGAGAGTATGACCTTAGTCGGGAAGTTGCTGGCGCGTTGTTAGCCAGCGGGATTTCCAATGGTCAGACCAATTGCTCGCATTCCTTCAGCCATGCAGCAGCTATTGCCTAAAATATCGAAAGGGTGACGGCCATCACTGACAAGAAGACGATTTCGGGCGAGGCTAATGGAAGCGAGGTATTCCCCCATGAAACCAAAGCCATCAACACTCGCACCGAAGTCGGACGAGCCGACCGTCCTGATCCCGATTGAGCAGCAGATTCAGCAACGCGCCTACGAACTTTACGAGCAGCGCGGAAGGACAGAGGGTAACGACTTGGACGATTGGCTTCAAGCCGAGGATGAGATAAAGGGCACGCAGGCGAACGCATTAAGGGCATAGCTTCTGGCAGTCCTCAAGAGCGGTTGGTGGGGCGGCGGGGCTTGTCGCAGGTGCCTTGGGGTTATCGAGGCAGACCCAAGGGCTGGATGTGAAGTTCCTTTTTCTGCGCCCGCTGCCTTCTGACTCGCCGCGAGACCGTCGCAAATCGCCGAGTTGTCGGGGCTGCTATTTCTCTCCGTGCGACATCCTTGTAGCGCCGGCATCTTGCCGGCTGTCGCGAGGGCGTCCCGCCCTCGCTGGTGGGGGCGAGAGCCCCCAAGGCCTGCCCTGAGCTAGCCGAAGAGACAGCCGCCGGGACGGCGGCGCTGCACCTTGCCGGTGTAGCTTGCAACCCCAAAACACCGGGATGTCGACAGAGCCAAGTCATCTTCTGACCCAATCATGCCCGCCTGCCACATCCCTGTGCTCTGGGTCACAGCCTCCCTGTTGTCCCAGATCGCACAATGGTGCACGACGGAGGCCAACACTATGCACGGCGATGAGAAGGTCATTCAGCAGTTGAACTCGGCTCTAAGCTCGGAATTGACAGCGATTGTGCAGTACATGACGCAGTCGGAGATGTGCCAGAACTGGGGCTACAAGCGGCTTGGCGAGCGCACCAAGGTCCGCGCCATCGAGGAGATGCGGCACGCGGAAGGACTGATTGAGCGCATTATCTTCTTGGACAGCACCCCCACTGTCGATGTCGGATTGAAGCCTCAACTCGGCAGCAAGGTGCAGCAGCAAATGGAGATTAACCTCAAAGACGAGCAGGATGCGGTGCGCCAATACAACCACGCCGTGAAGGTCTGCGTCGAGGCAAAGGACGACGGCTCAAGAGCTCTTTTCGAGCGCATGATTCACGACGAAGAGCGGCACGCTGACTTCTTGGAGACTCAACTTTGTTCCATCAAGGAAATGGGTATTGCCAACTACCTCGCCCAACAGTTGCATGGTGAGAAGTAGCCGAGAGTATCCATGCTGCCAGAGCAGCAGATTGACGTCGGGCGCTATGGCGCGAACTGCAACCACAGTACCGCTGAAGCCGGAAACGCTGAAGAGTTTTAGTGCCTACATTCGTGACGCCGAAGCGGCCATGGAGCAGACGCTGGGCGACGGCGGCCCATTCCTGTGGTCTGATGTCAATTCGAAAAGAGCGCAGCAGGTCCTGGGAGGCCAGATTGTCGCGCAATTCTGGTCAGGTCACGGGCCGGTCAAAGTGCCCAAGGGTTTGATCCATGATTGGATCGGCGCCGCATTGATTCCGGGTACAACCGTCGAAGACGTGCTGGCGCTGGTGCAGGACTACGATAACCACAAGAACATCTACAAGCCCGACGTGATTGCCTCAAAGCTAATAAGCCATCACGGCAACGATTTCCAAATCTATTTACGCCTTCTCAAGAAGAAAATTATGACGGTGGTCCTCGATACGGATCACGACGTTCACTATCGTTCCCTGGACGGAGCGCGCTGGACTTGTCGCTCGTACACGACCCGCATTGCTGAAGTAGAGGATGCCGGAAGCCCGAAGGAGAGAGTGCTGCCCCCCGATACCGGTTACGGATTTCTGTGGCGCCTGTATTCCTACTGGCGATTCCAGGAGCGGGAAGCTGGTGTGTATGTTGAGTGTCGGGCCATCTCGCTGACGCGTGACGTGCCCTTGGGGCTGGGATGGATCCTCGAACCGATCATCCAGAAGCTCCCTAAGGAGTCGCTGATCAACACCCTCGAGGCTACACGCCAAGCGCTGCTTGCCGAGGCGAGATAGTTCCTTGCTTCTCTTGTGTCCTTGTAGCCTAGTCACATACCGTGTATCGTGGCTTTTTGGCGTTCGGTGCTCGTATAGATGTCTATAAGTTGCGTGCGGTCAATGCGGGGTCAGGGAACAAGTCCCACCCTCTCCGCCAGACTTCCCATTTGCTAAGGAACTCTCGCCCTTGAACAGTCCCCTCCAAACCCCGTTTGACAGTGTCGAGAATGCCCACCAATACGTGCGACTTTTGGTCGAGGCCATCGCCGAAGCCAAAAGCGAGATCGAAGCCGACCTCGGTGCGGCCGCGACGGCCAGGTCGGAACGCCGGGTGCAGGCTCTGCGAATCGTGCAATTCAAGTTAGACAAACTGGAACAGCACCTGAAGACCAGCAGCCGGCTGCTCAACGACCTGCGCACCTTGCGACGGCTTCTGTTGGACGAACGGCCCGAACCCACCACGGCCAGTTCCGACCAGCACTCTGAGGAACCAGGATTCTGAGGAATAGCCCGCATTATTCACGAGGCGAGAAAACTGGGAAGGGCACGGCTTCAGCCGTGCCGCTAAGAGCCGCAAGAAATGCGGGCTTTAGCCCCTGAGGTCGTCAGCGTCGGCGCGGGTGCGCATCAAACAGGATGACTCCAGCGCCGTCCCTCAGCGGCTAAAGCCGGAATTTAGGCCGACCCATACGGCACGGCTGAAAGCCGTGCCCTTCCCGATTCTCTCCAAACTCGTCATGAATAATCCAGACTAGATCCCGGCTGTTGCTCAAGTGGGGTCGCACGTTCCGGTTCACGCTCTCAATTTTTCGGCAAACTTTTTTTCCAATTTCGCCAGCTTCGGCGAGATCGTGAACATGCAATAAGGCTGGCGCGAGTTTTCGTTGTAGTAGTTCTGATGGTAGTTTTCGGCCACGTGGAATTCCTCGGCCGGCTCGACCGCAGTCATGATCGGTTCGGAGAATGCCTTGGCTGCCGTCAACTCGGCAATGGTGTTCTCGGCGATCCTCTGCTGTTCGTCATCGCTGTAGAAAATCACCGAACGATACTGCTCGCCAGCGTCATTTCCCTGACGATTCAGCGTGGTCGGATCGTGCACCGCGAAGAATACCTCCAGCAGTTCGCGATAATTGATCTGGTCGGGATCGAAGGTGACGCGTACCACTTCCACATGCCCTGTGTCGCCGCCGCACACTTGGCGATAAGTAGCCTGGTCGGCGCCTCCGCCCATGTAGCCGGACTCCACGTGTGTGACCCCGCTCAGACGTTGAAAAATGGCTTCAATACACCAGAAGCATCCGCCGCCGAAAACCGCTGTTTGCTCGTTGGCCATGATGATTGGATGCGACAGCTTGGAGAAAGTTCTCGGTTCTCAGTTCTCGGTTCTCAGTTCGCAGCGTTTAGCAGCCCGTGAAGCGAATGCGATTCGTATCAGGGTATGCCTTTAGGCATACCTTAAGTGCCGTGTTATGAATTCGCCTTTAGGCGCTGCTTTGGGGCGCCGGAGTTTCACCACGGGCTGTTGGCGCTCCAGCCTTTCTCTGAGAACTGAGAACTGGGAACTGAGAACTCCCTTACACCGACACGGTGAACGAAGTCTCCGTCCGCGTCACCGGCCGGTAGAGCGTGTCGCGCTCGATTGGTTCGCGCCCGGCTTCCGTGATCAAGCGCACCAGGTCGTGTCGCCGCAGGCCCTGGGGAGTGGTCGCTCCCGCATCGTGGTAGATCTTTTCCTCGACCACGGTCCCGTCAATATCGTCGGCTCCGAAGCGCAGCGATATCTGCGCAATCTTCGGGGTCATCATCTGCCAATAGGACTTGATGTGCGGAAAGTTATCGAGCACCAGGCGGCTGACCGCAATCTGCTTGATGTCGGTCATGCCGGTGGTCGTGAAAAGATGCTGCAGCGGCGTGTTCGCCGGATGAAAGGCAAGTGGAATAAAAGTCTGGAAGCCCCCGGTCTCATCCTGCAAGGCGCGCAGTTTGAGCAGGTGGTCGACGCGGTCTTCGTCGTTTTCGATGTGGCCGTAGAGCATGGTGGCGTTCGATTTCAGTCCAATCTGGTGGGCCAGGCGCGCGGTATCGAGCCATTGATCGCCGTCAATCTTGTGATCGCAAATAATGTGCCGCACCCGATCGGCAAAAATTTCAGCCCCTCCGCCCGGCAGCGAGTCCACGCCCGCCTCTTTCATTTTTTCGAGCGTCTGGCGGATCGTCAACTTAGCCCGCTTAGCCAGGTAAGCAACTTCCACCATGGTGAACGCCTTCATGTGGACGAGCGGAAAGCGCTCTTTCAATCCGGAAACCAGGTCAAGAAAATACTGAAACGGCAAATCGGGATGGAGCCCGCCAACAATATGAAACTCCGTAACCGCTTCGGTGTAGCCGGAAGCGGCCGTCGCGAAGGCTTCTTCCAGCGCCATGGTGTAAGCGCCAGGAGTATCCTTCTTGCGCCCAAAAGCGCACAACCGGCAAGCCGCCACGCAAACATTCGTAGGATTGATATGCCGATTGACGTTGAAGTAAGCCTTGTCCCCATGCATCCGCTCACGGACCCAGTTGGCCAGCCACCCCACGGCCAGAATGTCGCCCGTCCCATAAAGCGCAAGCGCATCGCCCTCGTTCAAGCGTCCGCCCGCAAGGACTTTATCTTTGATCGGAAGCAGGCGCGAGTCGTCGGTCTGGAATGAGTGCGAAGCAGGCATCGCTATTGATGATACCGCAGGAAGTGATGCGAGTCATTACAGCTGGTGCCCCAGGTTCGCGCCCGTTCTTTGGGCGCTAACCTGGGCCCCACTGTACTCTGGGTGGCCGCGGGTGTAGGTTTTCTTTATGCCCAGCGGCCTGCGACGTTTCCAGCAATCCGGCCAGTCTCACTTCCTCACCTTCAGTTGCTACCGCCGGCAAGCCAACTTCGACTCTGCGGAAACCTACGATCTGCTTCTTCAATGGCGGGTGGGCCACCTCAACGGGGAAGTATAACGCGGGTGTGTCTTTTAACCTTGACTGAAATAGCTGGGGGTGCGCCACTTCTCGCGCTTTTCGAGAAGTGGCTGCCGCACAGCCGACACCGTTCGACTCCGCCTTACGGCTGGCCCGCCTGGAATGATGAACTGGATATTATACGGCGGAGTGAAAGGCAGAGCCCACGGTTCGATCATTGGATACTGATCTAATTGTGTGTCGTTCTACACGCGGTTGATACGTTCTAGTTCGAAGGCGGGTGGAATCGTGGTGTGGTCAAATGCCCGGTGCCCCAGGTTCGCGTCCGTTCTTTGGACGCTAACCTGGGTCCACCTCTCGCGCTGTGAAGGGCGGAATTCTATACCGCCAAGAACCGCTGCGTTCCTACCAACTTTTTTCATCACATTTTTCTCGTACGCTCATCACAGACCCGCACCCCAATCGGTGCGAAGATACCTCGGCAGTGCACCATCGAGAACTGCGCCAGTCTCCAGAGACGAACGCATTTCCGGCCGCAAACTTTTCACCGCTATTTGACAACATATGGCCCCGGTCAGCACCCCCGCAAGTGCCCGCCAAACAGCAAAATTCAATGCTAAGTCCTATCTTTTGAATACTTTGCTTATAACTACCGTGCTATCATCAACTTAACTCATTTTGGGGTAGGGGGGGGGTACCCCCCCACAAATTTCTGAATTCTTACCCGCCGGTTGGCCCACATCGTTGAGCGTGGAGACGAAATAACTGGAGGCGCGCCACTTCTAGCGTCTATATATGTGGGTGCAAATCCCAACCGTCGACGTTCAACCGTGCCTCAGCAGCAGATCTCCCGCGACAAAGAAAAAGAACACCACCGAAATCACCCCATTCATCGTGAAGAACGCCGCGTTCAATTTGCTCAGATCGTCGTGCCGAACCAGCGTGTGTTCGTAGAGCAACAGCGCAGCCACAACGATCACTCCGGCTACCGCCAACTTACCTAAGCCGAAAGTAACGACCAGCGCAACCAGCAGCCCAAGCATCACGATGTGAAACAAACGGGCAACGACGAGCGCATTCCTGATTCCGAAATAACGCGGCAGCGAGTGCAACCCGTGGCTGCGGTCGTAGTCATGATCCTGACAGGCGTAGATGACGTCGAATCCGCCGACCCAGAACGTCACTGCGGCGGTGAGCAGCAGAATCCGCGGATCGAGCGAGCCACGAACCGCGATCCAAGCGGCTGCCGGCGCAATACCGAGGGCAAATCCGAGAAACAGATGCGACCAGCGCGTGAATCGTTTGCTGTAGGAATAAAGAAGTATCACCGCCAGCGCCACCGGCGAAAGCATCAGCGTCAAGCGGTTCAACTGGGAAGCGGCGAGAACAAAAATTCCGCACGCCACCAGAACGAAAGAGCTCACGAACGCTGGCGTCAACTGTCCGACCGGCAGAGCGCGAGTAGCAGTGCGGGGATTGGCGGCGTCAATCGAGGCATCGGCCAAACGATTAAATGCCATCGCGGCAGAACGCGCCGAGACCATGGCCACGACGATCCACCCCAGTTGCCGCCACGCCGGCAAACCTCCAGCAGCCAGCATGGCTCCGCAGAGCGCAAACGGGAGCGCAAAGATCGAGTGCTCCCACTTGATCATCTCCAGCGTGATCTTCAGATTTCGGAGAAAACCCACGAGTTAATTGTAAAGCAGTGGATAGTGGAGAGCCGGGCGTCCCCGCCCGGCTGGACGGGCGAGACGCCCGTCCCTCCACCGTATGACTCATTACGCCGTCACGGTACTAGCCACTATTCACGATCCACTGTTCCCTCCACCAGCGGCACAAACCGGCAACCTTCGAGAACTCTTGCCTCGGGCTTTCCGCTGACTTTCGAGATCAGCTGCAATTCCTGGCTGGAGGGCGGGCCGATCGGCACCATCATGCGTCCGCCTTCACGCAACTGAGCGAACAGGGCTGGCGGCATTCCGGGTGTGGCCGCAGAAACGAGAATGGCGTCGAACGGCGCGTGCTCTGCCCAACCCTGGCTACCATCACCGACTCTGATCTTCACGTTGCGATATTCCAGGCGATGCAGCGTACTTTCCGCCGAGGCCGCCAGTTCCGCGTGGCGCTCCACCGAATACACCTCGGCGCAAAGCAGCGAAAGCAAGGCCGTCACGTAGCCGGAACCAGTGCCGACTTCGAGGACGCGATCCGTGGCCTGAAGAGCGAGGTGCTCGAGCATCGCGGCCACGATGTAAGGCTGCGAGATGGTTTGCCCTTCGCCGATGGGCAGCGGATGATCTTCGTAGGCGTCCTGCCAGAAAGTCTCCGGGACAAACTCGTGCCGCGGCACGTTGCGCATTGCGTCAAGGACGCGAACGTCGCGAATGCCACGAGCGGCGAGTTGCGTGCGAACCATCTCTTCGCGCTGCAACTGCAGAGAATCGGGTTGAAACGGGAAGCTCATGGCTTCTGTGTTGCGGACAACCTGCCCGGCTTGCGCCGGACTGGACGGCCGAGGGCGGCCGTCCCTATGTGTTTGTGACTTCAGTACGGGCCAATGATCCCGCCAATATTGCCTGCAGTGGGCGGCTCTAGCCGCGCCTTCTTTTCTTGCGCTTCGATCATGTCGAGATACTTGTAGGCCGTTCCCGTATTGAACAGCACGACCTTGTCTTCGGCGCGGAAGAAGCCACTGGCACGCAGCTTCTGGTAGGCAACGAGGGATGCGGCTCCTTCAGGCGCAGCGAATACGCCTTCCACGCTGGCCCAGTGTCGCGTGGCCGCGAGGATCTCCTCGTCGGTCGCAGCGACCGCGGCGCCCTGGCTTTTCTTGAGTATCTCGAGAATCAGGTAATCGCCATAAGCCTTGGGCACGCGCAGGCCGGCGGCAAAGGTAGCGGCGCCAGCCCACATTTCGGAAGCGTTCTTGCCCTCTTCCCACGCTTTCACGATAGGCGCACAGCCAGCAGCCTGCACCGTAATCATTTTCGGGCGCTCACGACCGACCCAGCCCAACTCCTCCATCTCATCGAAAGCCTTCCACATGCCGATCATGCCCACGCCCCCGCCCGTCGGATAGATGATGCCTTGCGGCAGCTTCCAGTCCAGTTGTTCGGCAACCTCGTAGCCCATCGTCTTCTTGCCTTCGACGCGGAACGGCTCTTTGAGGGTCGAAACATCGAACCATCCTTCTTTCTCCTTACGCTCGGCAACCATGCGGCCACAATCGCTGATCAAGCCGTCGACCAGAGTGACCTGCGCGCCGTAGTAATCGCATTCCATGCGATTCGCCAGCGGCACATCTTTCGGCATAAAAATATAGGCTTCGATGCCCGCCGCGGCCGCGTAGGCCGCCAGCGCACCACCGGCGTTTCCGGCAGAAGGAGCGGCCAACTTCTTGAGACCGTAATGTCGCGCCATGGTCACCGCGGCCGACATACCGCGAGCTTTGAATGATCCGGTTGGATTCAGGCCTTCGTCCTTGATATAGACGTTCGGATACTCGCGGCTGTGAAGCATGGGCGTGAATCCCTCGCCGAGCGTGACGGGCTTTTCGTTTTTCGAAAGTTCGGGGAGAACCTCGGCGTAACGCCACATGCTGGCTACGCGCCCTGATAAATTTTCGGGACGAAACTTCCCTTTCAGGCTGGCAAGATCGTAACGGACGTAAAGCACTCCGCCGTCTTTGGGGCAGACATTCTGCGGTCGGTCGGCGGAGAGATGCTCTCCGCAGCGAGTGCATTCTAAGTAGGAAATTCGCATCGGGGGAAGGATAGCACTTTGGCTGTTAGCTCTTGGCTTTTGAGGGAAACGGCCTCATATCTCTATTGTTCAGCGACGGTCTTGAGGTTGTCGAGCCCGCTCTCGAAGTGCCTCCCGACTACGCGGTCCATGTTCACAAAAATGCTCATGATCTTCATGATATAGAGATTTGTACCGTGCATGGTCCACGTGACCTTGGTCAAGGCTCCATCAGGTTCGAGAGTGAACTCATTGATGTTATGGGCTTCAAACGGCTTCACGAAATCCACCTTGATCGAAATCATGCTGGGCGGCACCGATTCAGTTATCGACATCCGCCCCTTGCCGGCGCTGCCAGTGCTATTCCATTCCGAGACGGCGCCCGTGCCGTTTGCGGCCCCGCCGTATGTCCTATTCATGGTGGGGTCCAGTTTGTCCTGGGGTGCCCATCCACTCCAACTGTGGAAGTCGTTGATGAGCGCAAAGATTTTCTCCCGGGGAGCCTTGATACTTATCGAGCGCTGGACCTCGAAAGTCTTGGGCTGGGTCGCAGCGAGAGCGAGAACAGCTGCGATCAGAACAGCGACGATAATAACAATTCTCAGGATCACGGACCTTGTGTGCTATTAGAATTTCCCGAATTCTAGCCTGGAAGAGCAATCCTAATAGCAATACTGCTTCTTTCCTATGGATTTAAGATATTCGCGAAGATCGACACACTGAAAGATTATTGTCAAAAACAGGCCGTTTGCAAGTAGGGGCAAAGACCGCACCGGGGGGTGCTCTCACGATGGCAATCTTTTGAGCATTTCATGTGCTCGCCGGAACCAAGGCCGCTCCCGCCGCCGCAAATAACCCGGCATAGTCGGTTTCTTATCGAGCACCTTCTGCGCCCATTCGCGGGCCTCGGCGTTGCGACCCTTGGAGGCCAGCAGATCCGCGAAATTCAAGTACGTCTCGGACAACGTCGAGGTGATTGTTACTTGCCGGAAGAGCGCCTCGGCTTTTTCTTTTTGTCCGGTCTGCGCGTAGGCGTGAGCGAGCAATCCAGCCGCGCGCTGGAAATCATAGTCGGGCTCTTTGCCGACCACACGTTCGAGGTCGGGTAATGCTGCTGCCGCGTCGCCTAACTGGATGGCGCAAACGCCGCGCCGATAAAAAGGGTCCGGCGTATCGGCGCGGGCAGCGATGGCTTTGTCGAACGCAGCTCGCGCCAACTGGAGCTGGCCGTCATCCATGTACAGGTCGCCGAGTTCTTCATAGTTCCCTGCCGACGGATTGTCCCGAATCGCAGCTTCCAGTTCGCCAATGCGCTTGCGGCGCGGGAACACTTTGAAAGACTGCCCCAGCAGTCCAATGTCGGGAACCGCCTCGACCGCTAGATAGACAATCGCGCCGAGTGGGCCGAGGAACAGGATGACGAAGAACCAATAGTTATCCGGGCGCCGGCGGATGAAATGAACGATCGCCAGTCCCTGAAGGATGATGCCCCACGGGTATAAAAGGTAGCTCAGAAATCCCATGCCGGTGTTAGCCCTAGCGTGAGATTACACATTTGTGGAAGATGGAGAAAGTGACTGCCGGGTGGCAGCGCGGCGTCAGAGCAGCGGGCCGAGACGCGGCAAGCCTCGTCTCTACGGGAGAATTGGCAAAGGAGCGGCGATGTCGATCGAGAACACCGAGAACGATGAGCAGCAGATTCTGGCGCTCCATGAGGCCGGAGACCGGGCGCTGATGGCTGCCGACCTCGCCGTGCTGGCGCGGATCTTTGCCGACGACTATGTGCAGTACAACGAAGCAGGCACGGCTTTCACCAAGCAGGATGTGTTGAACAATTTCCAGACGGGGACGATTCGTTATCCGTCGATTGTGTCCACCGGGCGGAAGATCCGCGTATTCGGCGACACCGCTGTAGTGCACGGCTCGGAATCCGACGAAGTGGAAGTCAATGGAAAGCGGTTCGCCGTGCGATACGTTTACCTCGACGTCCTGCGGAAATTCGACGGGGAGTGGAAGCTGGTGGCTTCGCAGTTGGCTAGGCCGATGGAGTAAAGAGATCCTGCTCCGTGGTGAATGGTGATGGCGCGAGAGGCGGCCCGAGTTGCGCTCGGCTTGGACGGGCGAGGCGCCCTTCCCCACACGAGCTAGGATTTTTTTTGGTCGACGCCCAGCCGGTTCTGCCAGTGCGACCAGAGGAACCAGACGATCCCGCCCAGTAGCAAAACTCCGATGATGGCGTCGAACTGATGGAAGTACTTGCCGAGCGAGCGCCAGTTCTCGCCGAGTTTCATGCCAAAGTAGGCCAACACGAAACACCAGGGCCACGATCCGAGGAAAGTATAGATGTGGAATTTGCCGCGCGGCATGCGGGCGATTCCGGCGGGCAGCGCGATAAAGGTGCGGATCACGGGCAGCAGGCGCGCAATGAATACGGCCATGTCTCCCCAGCGCAGAAAGAAGCGGTCGGCCCAGTCGAGTTCACGGTGGCCCATCAGGATCCAGCGTCCGTAACGCTCGACCAGCGGGCGCCCGCCGTAGCAGCCGATTTCGTAGGCGACTAGCGAGCCTAGATTGCAGCCAATCGCGCCGGCCGTTGCCACCCAGACCAGCTTCATCGTGCCGGTATAGACGAGGTAGCCGGCGAAAGGCATGATCAGTTCGGAAGGCAGCGGAATGCAAGCGGACTCAATCGCCATGAGCAGCGCAATCCCGGCATAGCCGGTCGTCGCCATGATGGAATTAATGAAGACGAAAAGTACGGTGAGGATTTTCTCGGTCATTGAAATCGGGCGATCGGGTCATCGGGTCATCGGATGATCGGGATTTGGTTTTCAATCACCCGATGACCCGATGGTCAGATCACCCGATGCCGTTCAGAACGCCCCTTCCTGCGTGAAGCTGAAGCCGGGCAAGGTTACGCCTTCCGCCGATTTGGCGACCTTCACCTTCACCACAGGCGCGTTGGGCGCGTTGACCTCGGCGGGCCGCAGTACCGCGTATTGCGTGAACACTTCGCTGTACACCTTGGTGACAAGGTGATCCTGGCCGGTTGCATCCTGGCGCCAGACTTGTCCGAGTTTGATGCTCTTCACTGCCACAAGTTTTTCCTTTGATTCTCAGAGTACTCACTCGGCCGCCAAGCCGTCAATTGCAGCGGAGTTACCTTTGGCGATGTGTGGCTGCCGCAATCCAGCGGCTTTGTTACCATGAACCACTGCTCAGGAGGAAACCGATGCCTCGCGGAAATATGCCGCGTCAACCGAGCCGCAGCGGACGACAGGAAGGTGCCCGTCGGGCGAAGGGTGCGATATTGAAGGGTGGACAATCGTTCAAGGGCGCAACATCGAAGAATGCGGGTGCGCGTCCCACCGCTGGGCGAGCGTCGCTTAACGCCGGGAAAGCGGCGAAGGCTTCCGTTCTGAAAAAGAAATCTGTATCTGGAGCGGAAGACGCGGCAAGCCGCGTCTCTACTTATGATCCGTTGGCGCCGGAGCGTGTGCGTCAGATCATCGCCGGCCTTGACCAGCTCTATCCCGATGTGACCTGTGCTCTCACTCACCGCAGCGCATGGGAGTTGCTGGTGGCGACGATTCTTTCCGCCCAGTGTACCGACGTGCGGGTGAACATGGTCACGCCCGTGCTGTTTGAGAAGTATCCGACCGTCCGGGATTTCGCGGCGCTCGAACCGGAACAGTTGGAGCCGGATATCCGCTCGACCGGATTCTTCCGCAACAAGTCGAAGTCGGTGGTGGGCGCGGCGCGGAAGGTAATGGCAGACTTTGGCGGGAACGTTCCCCAAACGATGGAGGAGTTGTTGAGCCTCCCCGGAGTGGCTCGCAAAACCGCGAATGTCGTGCTTGGAACGTGGTTCAAGAAGAATGACGGGGTCGTGGTGGATACGCACGTGACGCGAATTTCACTCCGACTGGAGCTGACCAAGCAGGAAGACGCGAAAAAAATTGAAGAGGATCTGATGCAGATCATTCCTCGCGAGCGGTGGACGGATTTTTCTCACGAAGTGATCTGGCACGGGCGGAAGCTCTGCGTGGCACGCGGTCCGAAGTGTGCCGATTGCGCGCTGGAGAAGCTGTGTCACGCGGCGGACAAGACCTGGTCTACGGTTAAGATTCATCAGGGCGCACGGCCTTAGGATCGCTGACGGCGGTTGGGGCGGGGCCGAGCTGCGCTCGGCTTGGACGGGCGAGGCGCCCGTCCCCACACGAGCAAAACCTTTAGCTGCCGGTGTAGAACATTTCAACTACGGTGCAATCGTCGTTGAGCGGCGTGCCTCCGCAAAAATCGGCGACGGCGGTGAACACGTCCTCCATCGAAGAGCTCTTCCCGGCCACACGTTCGAGGCGTTCGCTGTCAAACATATCTCCGCGGGCATTCTCGGCTTCGGTGACGCCATCGGTCACCAGGATAAGCCGATCCCCCGGCCTCATCTGGCAGCGGTCGCTCGAGTAAGTCGCATCCGCCAGCAGGCCTACGGGCAGGTTGCCGTGGGATGGCCGGAGCACTTCGTTACCACAGATCCACACCGGCGGAATGTGTCCGCAGTTGACGTATTCCAGATCGCCGTCGCTGCGCAGGCGCGTAATGATCATGGTCGCGTATTTCTCACCGATGTGCTTATAGGTGAAGAAGCGATTGACCGCCGCGACGATTTCCGTGAGTGGCATGCCGGAAATGAGTTGAGAGTAGACCATGCCCTGAAGAATGGAAGCGAGCAGAGCGGCCGAGACTCCCTTGCCGCTGACGTCGGCGAGAACGACGGCCAGGCCTTCGGGCGTATTCACGGCTTCGAAGAAATCGCCTCCGATTTCCTTACAGGACATATTGCGTCCGTTCACGCGCGCAAAAGGAACTTCGGGCAGAGTCACCGCTAGCAGACGCTGCTGAATGGACGCTGCGATCGACAGTTCCTGCTGGTAACGGCGACCGGCTTCTTCGGCCTGCACCAGGCGCGCGTTCTCGACCAACTGGGCGGCTTCAGTCGCGATCGCTCGCAGAATATCGTGGCTGACGCTGGTGATATCGCGCGAGGCAAAGCGCGAATCGACGTAGAGCGCGCCCATCACTTCCCCACCGGCTGGCTGCTCGGCACGGGTGGTTTGCACCAACGGCTTGCGCAACGGCATACAGATCACGGTTCGCAGGTCGAAGGCGACGATGCTTTGCCGCTCCTTCACATCGAGCATCTGACTGGTGTCGGTGACCAGGTATTCGGAGTTAGAGGTCAACGCACCGTCAAGCACCGAACGAGAAATTGTCTTGTCGTCGAGCAGCGGCTCGCCCTTCGAGTTACGCCCGGCGGCGAGCGTCAGGGTCCCTTCGAGATCGCGAAGGAAGATGTACCCACGTTCGGCGCGGGTCAGTTTTAGCGTGGCCTCGAGCAGCGTCACCAGGATTTCATCGAGCACGCCGATGGTGTTGAGCTTGCGCGCCGCTTCCATGAACAGCGTGAGTTTCTCGAGGTCGCTGGCCTCCGGGGCGATCTGGATGCCCGAGATCTGGCTCAGAAACTCCCGCGCCGTGTTCGAGGTGGTGTGCAGCGGGTGGAAGATCAGGTAGGCAACATCGCGCGCGCCAAATTCCAGCCGGTCGTTGCGTTGCAGCTTGTGGCGGTCCACCTTCTCGCCATTGACGAAGGTACCGTGTTTGCTGCCCAGGTCGACGACAAAAAACTCGCCGTTTTCTGAAACGATCCAAGCATGCTCGCGGGACACGCGCGGGTCGGCGATCACCAGGTCGCGATCCACCTTGCGGCCCACGGTGTAGGGGGTGTGATTCAGCGACAGCGTCTGCTGATCATTCCCCTGTACGAAGATCGCGATGGGAAAGATGCTGGATATGCCCGAATGCGACGAAGCCGACATGTAGCCTGAATTCTCCTGGCGCCATCATGCCAGCACTTGACACGGGCCCCCAAGCATTCTACGACGTGCCCGGCCCTGCCGGCGCAGCAAAAGTCTTCTGATAATAATGGACCAGCATCAGGGCAGCCACTCCCATAGGGGTCTGGAGCGCTGTCCAGAACGGGATTGCCCAGCCGCGCTCGACCGTCTCCCGCGGCAAAACGAAGGAAAGCCCCGCCAGCGCGATGCTCGATATCCACGGCCAGAAGATCAGGCCAGTCGCGATCATGAACACAACGCGGGTGGCGATACTTCTCTGCCAAATCGTCCGGCGCTCCTTGAGCAGCACCAGCAACGCTGGGATCAGAAGCACCTGATTGTAAGGGGCATAGGTGGGCACGAGGAGGACGGTCGCGGCCAGCACGAGGCTAAGCGTGAAGGCAAAAGCGCTGGTGCTCGCCGCTGGCCGACGCTCCCTCCAGCACGCACCGATCATGGCTGCGAACGCCAAGAGTTCGAGAGCCCAACTCCAAGGCGCGCCAATCAATCGGTGCATCACCGACATCGCCCCGGTGTAGCTCTGATATTCGCGAATCGCCTGCCAGAAGCGGGGAATCCAGTGGGGCAGGTACCACTCCGAGGCAGCCATCAAGATGATCATAGTGGCCAGAAATGACGCGGCCCAGCGATAGCGGCGCCGCCAGTCGGCCAGAGTCCAGATCATCAACCAGAGCAACAACAGCCAGACGAGTTGCGGCTTGATGGTGGTCAACGCCAGCACGATGCCGGCGGCGATGGGGCGATCCGACGCGAGGAGCGCCATCGCGACCGCCAGCAGGGCAGCCACGAAGAGCGTCATTTGCTGGAGCTTGAGGCCTTGCATAACGGGCAGGCTGCCGAGGGTGAAGACGATTAGGCTCGCCTCTGCCCACAGCGGCGCGGACCAGCGCAGCACACGCAGCCACAGCGGAATCGTGGCCAGGGTGAACCCGAGCAAGACCCAAAAGAATCCTTTTCGGACAATCTCAAACGGAAGATGGATGGTGGGCGCAAGGCAGAAGACGACGTAGACGGGGTAGGCGAATCCCTGCTGGTCTTTTGGATCTCCCGGGCGGGCCGGGTCAAGGGGGCGGCCGTAGTAGCCTTGCTGAATCTCGCGGGTCACGGCGGGACTGTAGGGATCGCGGCCACGAAGCAGCAATTCCCGCGCACCAAGCCAGCGCGGATAAAGGTCGGAAAGAATACCGCGCGGCCGGTCGTGCGCAGCGGCATCGGCTTTCTGATACGGAATCAACACGCGGCTGGCGTAAGTCCACATACCCGCGGCGCAGAGCGCGGCGGCGAGAACCAGCCAGAACGGCCCGTAAAAGGCGCGGCGTTTACTCATGCAATCTGAGAGAATCTGGATAATACAAGGTCGCTGTATGACGCAGAAGTCTCGATCTCGCCACCATGAGTCCGGTCAGCAAGCTCCCTCATGTTACAACTGATCGCACGAAAAACTCTTTCGACGATGTATTCCATACGATGGAGGATCGCGGTTTCCGCGGCAATCGGCCTGGCGAGCGGGCTTTTTTGCTGGTTCATGGTGAAGCGTATTTATCACGGTGCAGCCGATTTCGGTTGGGCGATCTATGCCGCGCAGCGCTTCCTCGCTCACCAGAACCCGTACGATACGCCACTTGAGCAGTATCCCTTGACTGCGGCTTTTCTTGCGTTACCCTTCGTGCGTCTGCAACCGGAAGTCGCCGCCGGCCTGTTCTACGGAATCAGTTCTGCGCTGCTGGCCTTTGGTCTTACGCGCCGCGGCTACCAGCGCTTGTTTATCTTTCTGGCATTCCCGTATTGGGCCGGCCTCATCACGGCGCAGTGGTCCACGATCATCACGGCCAGCGCCTTCTTCCCACTTCTTCTGCCGGTCACCATGGCCAAACCGCAGATCGGATTGCCGGTTTTCCTCACCCACGCGAACCGGCGCGGCATACTGGCATGCTTGGCTCTCGGAATCTTGACCCTCGTTTTCATGCCGACCTGGCCGCTGCTATGGCTCCGCCAGATGGGGAACTACCAACACTTCATCCCTCTTCTAGTCCTGCCGGGACCACTACTGCTGCTGGCCTTGCTGCGCTACCGCGATCGTGATGCGATTCTGCTGCTGCTGTCTGCGCTGGTGCCGCAGCGTTGGTTTTTCGACAGTTTCATTCTCTGGCTGATCCCCAAGTCGCGCCGCGAAATTCTGGCAACCGTCCCCTTCGGTTGGGGCGTAGGCATCTGGCGCTGGTATCACACGCCGCGCACTATGGACGAGGTGGGACTGTGGACCGTTCTTGGCTTTTACCTTCCCATGCTGGCACTCGTTTTGCTGCGGTCACGCGTCGATCAGACTAACTCGCCAACGCGCCATGACGAGCCCGGCCCGTCGAACCAGCGACATGGAGAACTTTCGCGAGGCTGACTCTATAATCGCCACGAAAACCCGCGATGAAAATTCCTGAATTCAGCCGCGCGCCGTTCTTTGCCTTCGTCCTGCTGTTCGGCCTGCTGGCCATGACGGCGCGCAACGCGATCGATCCCGATCTCTGGTGGCATCTGCGCACCGGGCAGTGGATCGTGGAGACCGGCCACGTTCCCCACTCCGACCCTTTTTCCTTCACTCGCGCCGGGCATGCCTGGGTGTCGCATGAGTGGTTGTCGGAGGTCGTGTTTTACGAACTCTGGAAACACGGTGGCGCCGCTGCGCTGATCGTGTTCTCCGCGATCATTACCACCGCTGGCTTTATGCTGCTCTATCTGCGCTGTCTTCCCTGTGGAGGACAGAAGCACTGGGCAGCCGCAGCAACCGTCCTCGGTGCTTTAGCAGCGGCTCCCTCCTGGGGCGTGCGGCCGCAGATGTTCACCTTTACGCTAGCCAGCCTGCTCCTATGGCTACTCCAAGGTGGCCAGCATCGGCCCAGGCTCCTGTTTTGGATACCACCGCTGTTCCTTCTATGGCTGAATCTGCACGCCGGATTCGCGCTCGGCCTCGCACTGTTGTTGGCATATGGTATCGGCCTGATTATGGAGACTGCCGTCGGCAATACGCCTTGGCAGCAGGCGCGCCCCATCATCCTCCGGGTGCTGCTGCTTCTGGTGGCTTGTTTGGCACTCGTGCCTCTCAACCCCAGCGGCGGGCAACTCTATCGTTATCCGCTCGATACTTTACGGTCGCCCGGGATGCGGTCGCTCATTGGCGAGTGGCGTTCACCGGATTTTCATGAATGGCTCTATCACCCCTCTTTACTGGTTTGGCTCCTGGTTCTGACCGCACTCGCCAGTTCCCGCTGGCGGCCCAAGGGACGCGTGATCGTACCCCTGCTCCTTACCTCTTTCGCCGCTCTGGACGCCGTCCGCCACATACCAATTTTCGTTTTGGTGGCGATACCGGTGATCGCCGCGGCTCTCCCGGTCGCTTCAGCGTCCTTAGCGGTCTCACAACGGCGTCCAGACTCTTCGCGGTTCCGGCCACTTTTCAACGGGGCTGTTGTCATCCTGATAGGTGTGTTTGCATTGGTGAAGTGGGTCAGTCTTGCCCGCAACCAGGATGCCCGCGTGGCGGAGCAGTTTCCCCAACAAGCGGTCGCGTTCCTGCGAGCCGGCGACTATCCCCGGAGAATTTTCGTTTACTACGACTGGGGAGGCTATGCCATCTGGAAACTTTATCCCGAATATCGCGTATTCGTGGACGGCCGCGCGGACCTCTATGGCGACGACCTTCTGCGCCAGTCGATCAAGACCGTGTTGGAGCTCCGGACCGGCTGGCGAGACGTTCTTGACCGCTGGAAGGTGGAGGCCGTACTTGTGCCCCCTAGCTGCGCGCTGGCTCAGGCCCTCCTTCTCGACCCCAATTGGCATGCTGCATTTAGTGACTCTAAAGCGATCATCCTGCTCCGGAAGCACCCCCCATCGAAAGCGCTGTCATTTTCCCGGGGCCCGTCGCCAGAGGGGCAAGAAAAAATGTTTCCCAGAGCCATCCCGAATCTGCGAAACTAGGCGCATAGGGACTGGTTCCAAAGTTCGTCCCGTATTGTGAGTTTCTTGCGTAAAGCTCGAAGGAGCCTAGTAATGACAGATTTGGCTAAACTATTGTGGCGCAATGAGGAAGGTCAGGACATCGCAGAATACGCGGTGATGCTGGCCGTAATACTGGTGATCGTGATCGGCACCGTCCGTCTGATCGGCAGCAACGCGAACACCGTGTTCTCGTCGGTAGCCAGCTCAATCGCCCAGTAGGCCGCCGCAACCATAGGAGTATGTCGCGCAGATTAAGTCCGCCGCGACAACGAATAAGTCCGGAGTCGTCCCGGAAGGAGCGGAATGAACCGAAGCCGTTTGTTGATGATCGGAGGCTTGGCGCTGGCGGTCGGCCTGCTCGTCAGCTTTACCGTCTATAACCGGCTGCGAACCTTTGCGAGCTCAGCCAACAATGAGCGCGGAGTGCCGGTCGTGGTGGCTGCCGACGATATTCAGGTCGGGGTCAAATTGGCAGATCACGATGTCCGCATGATCACTCTCCCGCAATCGGCGGTCCCTCCGGGGGCTTTCTCCGCAACCTCGAAGGTTCTGGGGCGCGGCGCAGTTCTGCCGATGAGCAGCGGCGAATTTATTCTGCCGAGCAAGCTGGCCGCGGTGAACGCTGGAGCCGGCCTGCCCTCGATGATCCCGCCGGGAATGCGCGCGGTTTCCGTGCGTGTCAACGATGTGGTTTCGGTGGCCGGCTTCGTGCAGCCGGGCACGCGCGTCGATGTGCTGGCAACCGGTAATCAAGGCACCGGCAACGACCGTCAAACCACCACCGTCCTCGAAAACGTCGCGGTCATCGCCGTGGGCAAGAGCCTGGACCGGAACGCTTCCGCAGACGCACAAACCGCCCCGGTGATTACGCTCCTGGTTTCTCCGGACGACGCGCAGAAGCTGGCGCTGGTTTCGCAGGAAGGACGGATTCAGCTGTCTTTGCGCAATCCGCTGGACACAAAAAAGGGAGGCATCGGCGCGACCCGGACAAGTTCGCTGTACCTGGGCGATAAACCGGTGGCGACCGAGCCCAAACCCAAAGCCCATAAAGTAGTAGCGAAAGCTCCGGCGGCTCCGCCAGCGCCCTACCAGGTTGAAATGATCCGTGGCAGCAAACGGGATGAAACCAAGTTTGAAGATAAATAGTTTTGAGCCGTCGATACCCGAACCATTCGCGTCCGCTCATTCCCTCGATGGATTTGCTCGTGCAGCCTCGCAGAGGTCCGAATTCATGAAAGCTCTTACGCTCGTCGCAGCCGTTATGCTTCTCGGTGTGACAACGATGTTCGCGCGCACGGTGGCTCCCGGCGGTGGCGCTCCCGACGGCAACACACAGGACACACCGGCAATGCCTCCTCCCAATCCGGCTGCCGCGCAAACCTCCACGACGACCACGCCGGCATCCGGCCAGAGCGTTACCCCGGGTGCAGCTCCCTTGCGCGTGATGGTGGGTAAGTCCCTCCTGATTAACACGACCGAGAGACTGAAGCGCGTTTCGGTAACGGACCCCACGGTAGCGGATGCGCTGGTCGTCACGCCCACGCAAGTCCTGGTCAATGGACTCGCTCCGGGCGAGGTTTCACTGCTGATCTGGGACGAACTGGAGCGCTCTCGCAGCTTCGATCTTCGGGTGGATGTCGATATCACCGCGGCTACGGAGGAGATGCATCGCCTTTTCCCGGATGAGCAGATCAACGTGACGCCTTCGCGTAACGCAATTGTCATCTCTGGTCACGTAACCACCGAGGACGTCTCCAAGCATGCGGGCGCGCTGGCCTCGGCGTATTCCAAGAATGTCGTGAACGTGCTCACCTTCGGTCCAGTTGGGGCAGAGGAAGTGCTGCTGGAAGTCAAGTTTGCTGAGGTCGATCGTTCGGCTTTGACCCAAATGGGCTTCAATCTGCTTTCCACCGGCTCTGGAAACACCATCGGCAGCACGACCACCGGCCAGTTCGGCGGAGTCACCGGCATCGGGGCCATCAACGATACCGGATCGCTCAGCCCATTTCCCACTACCGCGACCGTATCGAACGTACTCAACCTGTTCTTCTTTAACCCTCAGGTACATCTAGGTGCGGTGATCGAGGCCCTTAAGTCGCAGAATCTCTTGCAGATTCTGGCCGAGCCCAATCTGGTCGCGATGAATGGCAAGGAAGCCAGTTTCCTGGCGGGAGGAGAATTTCCCTTTCCGGTCGCGCAGCAAAACGCCAGCGGAATCGCCACCGTCACGATTCAGTTTCGCGAGTTTGGCGTGCGCCTGAAGTTCACCCCCGTGATTCAGCCGAACGGCAACATCCACCTGCGCGTCGCTCCCGAAGTGAGCACGCTGGACCTGGCCGATGGCGTCTCGATTGGCGGCACTGTCATCCCCGCCCTCAGTACGCGCAAGGCCGAGACTGAATTCGAATTGCAAGATGGCCAGAGCTTCGTCATCGCCGGGCTGCTGGATAACCGGGTCACGAGCATCGGCAACAAGGTTCCGTATCTGGGCGATATTCCGATCCTGGGCAATTTCTTCAAAAGCAAGAGCGCCCAAAAGAGCAACTCGGAGTTGATGGTTCTGTGCACGGTGCACCGGGTTTCACCCAGTGTCCAGGCGCCGAAGGGTCCGGCGATGCCGACGCCGAATCTGGATCAGGGCAAGTTCGATGGCAAGAAGAAAGCCAATTGAGACATTGAATCATTGAGGTATTGAGTCATTGAAAATCGTGCGCAGAGGTTTTAATGATTCAATGCCTCAATGATTTAATGATTCAATGTTTTTAGAGGAGTCATGCCGGAATTGTCAGTAGCCGTATTCGCCACGGACCATGACCAGCGCGCGGTGCTTCAGGTTCTGGTGGATGGCACCAGCGTGGCCCGCACCGTGTGCAGCAACCCCACCATGCCTCTGGCCGCCAGCGACCCGGTCATCCGCAGAACGCAAACCTATGCGCCCGACGTGATTCTGGTGGATATCGCCGCCGATGGTATCACCTCGGCGTTACGGGCTGTGGAGTTGCTGCACCAGGAACTTCCTGATACAGCCGTGTTCGCCGTCGGCCCCATGACTCAGCCCCAGTTGATTGTCAGCGCCATGCGGGCAGGGGTGCGCGAATACATTGAGCGCCCCACCACCACCACCGATCTGCTGGAAGCCTTCGTCCGCCTGACCGCAACTCGCCGCAAGCCCGGGCGCGAAAGTTCACGGGGAAAGGTGTTCACCATCGTGAACGCCAAAGGTGGCAGCGGCGCCACCACCGTCGCCGTCAATCTGGCTCTTGCCTTGCAGTCGATTCACCACAGCACGGCGCTGGTGGACTTAGCGCCCCTCGGTCACTGCGCCTTGCATCTCAATCTCAAGCCAACCTTCACCGTCTCGGACGCCATCACGAACCTGCACCGCCTGGACTCTTCCCT
>CZKY01000038.1_pt2 | contig 25389 bp, 19 predicted proteins | sample 2454881 | NCBI WGS metagenome assembly CZKY01 (sample SAMEA3539301, study PRJEB10725) | soil metagenome | biome: tundra; feature: field; material: soil | place: USA | collected 2010-05 | depth 0.15 m | reverse complement strand
CTGATCGAAGCTCTACGGCGGCGGACTGCGGAGCTTCGCTCCGCTGGACAGCCGGGGGCGGTTGTCCCTACACAAGCTTTGCAGCTTGAATTTTTCGGCGCGGGCGGGGAGCGCATGCGGGCCGCTGGATGCGAAATCGTTGTCGATGCTAAAGATCTTGCGGTCGTTGGCATCACTGAGGTTCTCAGCCATCTGCCGAAAATTCTCGGGCTCTATCGGAAACTGATTCGTTCGGCCGATGAGAAGCGTCCGGCGCTGGCTGTGGTCATCGACGCTCCGGCTTTCAACTGGCGGGTGGCGCGGCAGATGCGCAAGCGCGGCATTCCGGTGGTTTACTACGTCTGCCCGCAGTTCTGGGCGTGGCGGCAGGGACGCGTGAAGTTGCTGCGCAAGTACGTCGACAAAGCGCTGGTGATTTTTCCCTTCGAAGAAAAGTTCTATCGCGATCGTGGAGTGGACGCGACGTTTGTTGGGCATCCGCTGGCCGATCTACCCGCGCCTGAAATTACTCGCGAAGCTTATGCGGCCGCCAACCGGATCGACGCCGCTAAACCCTGGATCACGCTGATGCCGGGCAGTCGCCGGAAAGAAGTGCGCATGAACCTGCCGACGATCCTTGACGCGGCGGATCGGCTAGAAAAAGATCGCCTGGGCAGCGGGTATGAATTCTTGCTGCCGGTCGCGCGCACGCTCGACTCGTCGTTTCTCAAGGAATTGATCGCGGCGTCGACAGAGACGCGGCAAGCCGCGTCTCTACAGGGGAACATTCACTTAGTGCCCGAGGCTTTGCCTGCGCTCTACCACTCGCGCGCGGGGATCGTTGCCAGCGGCACGGCCACGGTCGAAGCCGCCCTCATAGGCACTCCGTTTGTCATGGTGTACCGCGTATCTCGGCTGACCTACGCGCTGGGCAAGCCGCGAGTGAAGGTTCCTTACTTTGCGATGGTCAACCTGATTGCGGAGGAGGAGGTCGTCCCCGAACTGGTGCAGCACAAGTTCACGGTGGAAAACATCGTCACGGAGCTGAACAAGATCATCCCTGACGGCGAGCCGCGGGCGCGCATGATGCAGCGATTGGCGGCGGTGAAGGCAAGACTGAAGCACGGGAGCGGCGGTGCTCATCCTTCGGAAACGGCGGCGGAGATCATATTGAAAATGATCATCTGAAAATGATCGAGTAGGTCCGAGCGCCAAGGCAAATGAGCGCTGGGCTAAGCTGGTTCGCCCCCTCCGAGGCTGGACTCTCCTACGCGAACTATTGCGATTGACAATCGGCCACGGGGCATCCTGAGGGAGCCTGGGTTCGGATGCTGCGAACCCCGTTTTTGATATGGATCGCCATCATGGCTGCGGGATATGCCCACCAGAGTTTTCGTTGCAGACGCCTTCATAACGCAGAGAGGAGTAACGTGGATATCCCGAACGCATTTATCGGCAAAGCCGAGAAGCCCACGGTGGAAGAGGTGACTTCAGAACCCGCCGCAACATTGCGGCGTAGCTCGAAACGAGAAGGATTGTACTGCGATATGAGAGCCCGAAGTGATGTTGCCGCGTCTCTCCTTTGATAATCGAGCGGCGACGAGGTAAAGGGAGCGTTTTTCATCTGGAGAAGGTGATGCGGCGACTCCGGTCAAGTGGTCGGCAAACATGGGGGGAAGTATTTTGTGTTGTAGGGGAGAGCCGTGATCGCCGCGGGACGGGTGGTGCTCCGCTGCGGCGGGTGGCGGACGAGGGCGTCCGCCCTACAAAGAGTCAAAGGCCGCGGACAGGAGTGTCCGCGCCACACAAAACACACTACTAAATTTCGCTAACCCTTGTCGGCACAGCATCTTTTGCGGGAAAATTAACATCTTAGAAACTGTAGTCCTGCCAGGAGACTCTACTTGAAGCTCTGCCACTCTCGACCCGCGCGCCGGGCGCTCGGTTTAACTGTTGTCTTTTTTCTTTGCCTGGTAGCGAGCCGGCCGGCGATGGCGGCCGAGAAGACGCGCCTGCGCGTGGACGACTACCAGATCGACGTCGAACTGCTGCCGCAGACTCACAAGCTCACCGCTCATGCCGCGGTCAAGGTCACGGCGCTCGAAGACCTCAACGTGGCCGTGTTTCAGTTGAACAACGCGCTGCGCATCACGAAGCTCACGGACGCAAACAACAAGTCACTCACTCCGGAGCGCAACACACAGGATTCGAGCGTACGCTTCGCGCTCAACAGCGGCCTCGCAAAAAATGCGAGCACCACCTTTACCTTCGAATACGAAGGGACGCTCGAAAGCGCCGACGATAGCCCGGTTCAGGGATTGAAGCTCGCCTACGTCGGCCCTGACACCAGCTACCTGCTTTATTCTGGGCTGTGGTTTCCGGTCGCGGGATACGGCGTCAACCGCTTTACTTCGACGATCAGCGTTACCGTCCCGACGCACATGGTGGTGATCGGCAGCGGGAAGGAACCGTCCACGGCGGCGGCAACGGCAACATCAAAGAAGCCCGCGACCGCGCTGGCGAACTCGAAGACCTTCACCTTCGCGTGGGACAAGCCGAGTTTTCCGGGCACGATCATCGCCGGTACGTTCCAGGAATTCAAGAGCGACGAAGCGGGCATCGACCTGCACGTGTTCTTCAAGCCCAATAAACAGACCCTGGGCACGGAGTACGCAACGACGGCGGTCAAGGCGTTCACCTACTTCGTCACCCAGTATGGCAACGCTCCCTCCACGCGGTTGAAAATCGTTGAACTTCCCGATGACACGGTGCCCACGGCGTGGGCGCCTGAAATCGCAGCGCTTTCGAGTCGCGCGATCACGGAGAAGACGAACTACCGCTTGCTGGCCAATACGATTGCCCATCAGTGGTGGGGCGTCTCGGTGAGTCCGGCATCGAAAGACGACTGGTGGATCAGCGACGGCTTCTCGCGCTACTCCGAAGCTCGCTACGTAGAGAGTGCGGCGGGCGAAGCGGGGCTCGAGGAAATGGTGAAGGACATGTCGGTGGGCGCGCTCGCCTACGACAGCGTGCCGCTGTCGAGCGCCGCCAAGCTGGACTATTTTTCTCCCGAATTTCAGTCGCTGGTGACCGACAAGGGCGCCATGATCCTGCACATGCTGCGCTGGGTTGTGGGCGAGAACAAGTATCTGAAGATCATGCGCGAATTCGCCACCAAGTATGCGGGCAAATCCGCCAGCACCGACGATTTCCGCGAACTCAGCGAGCATGTGTTTGGCGAAAAACTCACCTGGTTCTACTCGCAGTGGATGGATTCCACCAGCGCCCCCGAGTTCAAGGCCAAGTACACGTTCTACCGGCTGGGCAACAACAAAGGCTTCCGGATTGTCGGCGCGATCACGCAGGATCTTGATCTGTTCCGCATGCCGGTAAATTTGAAAATCGATACGGATGGAAAAACGGAAGAAAGACGCATTGATGTGGTGGGCACCGATTCCCCGTTTTCGGTGGAAACTTTTGGACGCCCGCGACGGATCACGGTCGATCCCGAAAACCGCGTGCTGACCAACTCCAAGGACATCAAGCTGCGTTCCTCCATCGTGCGCGGACAGGGCCTGACCCAGCAAGGCGATCTGGCGGGAGCTCTGAGCGAGTTCAACAAAGCGCTCGAAGTCAACAAGAACAGTTCGCTGGCCCACTACCGGATCGCCGAGGTGTTTTTCCTGCAGAAGAATTATCAGGCGTCGGCGAACGCCTACCGCGAATCGCTAAATGGCGACGGGGAGCCGCGATGGACCGAGGTTTGGAGCCACTTGCAGCTGGGCAAGATATTCGACGTAACCGGCCAGCGCGAACGCGCCGTCAATGAATACCGGCAGGCGATCCAGACCAACGACAATACCCAGGGCGCGATCGAGGAATGCCGAAGGTACATGCAAAAGCCTTTCGAGCGGGAAAAAGGAAGCTAAGAATGCATTTCTGTAGAGACGCGGCTTGCCGCGTCTCCGGGGACGGGGCAAGCCTCGTCTCTACCGGGGCGTTGAACTAAGACTCTTAAGCGGGGAAAAAAGAGGGCCCGTACCACCAGGCGAATAGCGGTACGGGCCAGGAGGGAACGATTCAAAGCATAGAGCAGTTTTCGGAGAATGTCAAGTAAGTCCATGGACTTTATTTTACGGTCCCGCCAAAGACCAGCGGGCATCCGAAAAACGACCGCATCCTACTGAAAACAGGACGTTGTTGACACCCCTCAACGCTGACAATCAGGCTTTGACCCCCTCAAATCCCTTGCGCCGCTGCTCGCTGTAGCGGTGCAAAGCATCCTCGATGATGGGATACGCCTCGCTTGCCGGCTGGATCTCGTCCACCTCGACCGACTTGCCCTCCAGTTGTTTGTAGTCCTGAAAAAAGCGGCGCAGCATGATCAACCGGTGCGGCGGCATTTCCGCCGCTTCGCGGTAGGCGTTGAACTCCGGGTCTTCGGTGGCGATGGCGATGATCTTGTGATCTTTCTTCCCCGAGTCGATCATGGTCATGAGCCCGATCGCGCGCGCGTGAATGATGGTCAGCGGAACCACGGTCTCCTGGCACAGCACCAGCACATCGAGCGGGTCGTCATCTTCGGCAAGAGTTTGCGGAACGAAGCCATAGTTTGCTGGATAGTAGACCGCCGAGTACAAGATGCGGTCGAGCTTGATTAGGCCGCTGGTCTTGTCCAGTTCGTATTTCACGCTGGAGCCGAAGGGAATCTCGATGACGGTGTTGAACTCCTGCGGCAGCTTGCTGCCCGGAGTTACGTCGTGCCAGGGATGAATCATGGAATCGGGCCTGCCTTTTTGAGTTCCTATATGCCGCTGAAAAGATTGTAAATGCAGTGCGACCGAGGGCTCGGGCGGACGGCCCGTGGGGCAATAGTGGTAAGTTTGAATCGCGGAGAACGTTGATGCGCATCGCGATCATATCGGACATCCACGGCAACCGAACTGCGTTTGAGGCAGTCCTGGCGGATCTGCGGCAAGCCTCTCCCGACTTGATCCTCCATGGCGGCGACCTGGTTGCCTCAGGAGCAAGTCCGGCGGAGATTGTAGATCGCATTCGCGATCTCGGCTGGCAAGGCGTGATTGGCAATACGGATGAAATGCTGTTTAGGCCCGAGTCGCTGACGGAGTTTGCGAAGCAGGCGCCCAAGCTGCAACCCCTTGTAGCAGCGTTACAGGAGATGGCTGGGGCGACCCGTGAAGCGCTCGGAGAGGAGAGGATTGGCTGGCTGCGCGGCCTTCCACGCATTCAGATTCATGGTCCGATGGCGCTTGTGCATGCCAGTCCTGAAAGTCTCTGGCGCGCACCCTTGCTCCCAGCGAGCGATGCCGAGTTGGAGTCGGTCTACGGTCCGCTTGGCCAGCCGATCGCCGTCTATGCGCATATCCACCGCTCCTACATTCGGAGCGTTTCTGGAATGAAAGTCTCAGGAATGATCACTCCAGGAATGACTGTCGCCAACACCGGCAGCGTTAGTTTGTCGTACGACGGCGATCGTCGCGCCGCCTACCTCTTGCTCGAGGACTCCGAGCCAGTAATCCGGCGCGTGGAGTATGACGTGGACAAGGAGATCGAGATTCTCTCTGCGTGCGGCCTTCCCTACGCCGATTGGGTTGCGAAGATCCTCGAGAGCGCCAGCCCCCAGATGCCTTGACCCGCACCCGGCCAGCGCGTACAGTTTTTACACAGGAGTGGGGTTTTTCATGTCTAGCGAAACCAGCAAGTATCTGAAATTTGGTTCGGTGACCGTGTTGATTTTGCTCTCCCTCGGCTATCTTGCCTACACGGGCGTGCAGGACAGCAAGAGCTACTACGTCACCATCAAAGAATTGAACGGCATGGGGAACGAGGCTTACGCCAAGCGTCTGCGTGTGGCGGGAAACGTGGTGCCGGGCTCGATCAAGCGCTCCGGAACCCGGGTGGACTTCCTGCTGAAGGAAAACGATCTGACGTTGCCCGTTTCGTACACCGGGACCGAAGCTCCGCCCGACACTTTCAAGGACGACTCGCAAGCTTTGGCCGATGGCAGTTTCGGACGAGACCGCGTCTTCCACGCTAAGCAACTGCAAGCGAAATGCGCGTCGAAGTACGCGCCGCAGCCCGGTAAACCCGGAGCCACTCCCGCCGCTGAGCCCGGCAAGAGCATGTCGCAGAACCAGAGTTCGGGTTCGAGCGGGATGTCGAATTAACGCTCATTCCTTAATTCCTTTGACTGAAAACGCGCCCGCACCCGTCATCACTGTCTCGAACCTGATCAAGCAGTTTGGCCGCTTCGCCGCTCTGCGCGGCGTCACGGCGGAGTTCTCCGGCGGGAAACTTTACGCCATTCTCGGCGATAACGGCGCCGGCAAAACTACTCTGCTGCGCACTCTGGCCGGACTCAGCCAGGCGTCGAGCGGCGAGGTCACGATCCTCGGGGCCAGCAAGTTTCACGACATCTGCCAGCAGGTGGGCTACATGGCGCATCCTTCTCTGCTCTATGACGAGATGAGCGGGATGGAGAACCTGGAATATTTTGCCCGGCTGTACGGAATCACCAGCGGCACGCGCTGCGCGGAAGTCATACGCTCAGTCGGTCTTGATCCCGATCTCGTCCGCCCCGTCGGCCAGTATTCGCAAGGCATGCGGCAGCGAATGTCCTTGGCGCGCGCGCTTCTGAACGATCCTAAAATCCTGCTGCTCGATGAGCCCTTCTCGAACGTGGACCTTCATTCCGCGACCGAAATGGTCCGCCTGCTGGCTCGTACCCGCGATCAGGGCAAAACGCTATTCATCGTCACTCACCAGGCCTCGTTGCTCGAGCACGCGGCCGACGAGTTTGTGTGGATGGAATTCGGCAAAATTGTCGGGCGCACGCGGGAACTGAAACGGCCGTCGAGTTCGGAGGAGGCCGCACGATGAGCGCGCCCACCGGCATCACCCGCGCCACGCTGCTCAAAGACCTCCGCCTCGAGTGGAGGTCGAAAGACGCCATCAACTCCATGCTGTTTTTTTCCCTGCTGGTGGTGGTCGTATTTAGTTTTTCGTTCGATCCGACCGCCGAAGAATCGCGCCAGATCGCCGGCGGCCTGATCTGGGTGGCATTTCTGTTCGCGGCGGTGGTGGCGCTCAACCAGACTTGGGCGCGCGAGATTCGCAACCAGGTGCTCGATGCCTATCGCGTTTCGCCCGCTCCGGCGAACTCGCTGTTCGTAGCAAAGACCCTGGGCAATTTTATTTTCGTCATCGTGCTGGAAGCGCTCATGACTCCGCTGTTCATCGCGTTTTACCGGCTGCGGTCGCTGGGTCCGGCTTGGCAACTGCTGCTGGTGGCGATGCTCGGGACCTGGGCCCTGGTCGTGAACGGGACTTTCTTCGCCGCCATGTCCCTGCGGACACGCAGCCGCGAGATCATGCTGCCGCTGCTGATGTTTCCGATCTCGATCCCGGCTCTCCTCGGCATGGTGCAATCCACTACCGCCATACTGAACGGCGAAGGCGCGCACTTCTGGATGGTATTGCTTGCGACCTACGATCTGTTGTTTACTACGGTGTACCTGCTCTTGTTTGAAACGGTGCTGAACGCAGAATGAGATCATTGAGAGATTTAGTCATTGAACCATTGATTCATTAAGCCCAATGATTCGCGGATTCAATGACTCAATCGCTCAATGACTAATGACTCAATGAAAAAAGCCTTCCCGATCCTCGGCGTCCTGACCGCGATCCTGCTGAGCTATGCGCTGTACATGGCCCTGATCGGCGCGCCCACCGAACAGACCATGGGCGACGTGCAGCGGATTTTCTACTACCACGTGCCTTCGGCCTGGACTGCTTTCATCCTCTTCTTCATCAATTTCGGGGCTTCGGTTTTCTATCTGATCAAGCGCAAGCCCGCTGCCGATATCGTCGCGCTGGTCAGTGCTGAAGTCGGCGTCGTTTTCTGCACGGTCGTGCTGGTCACGGGCCCGATCTGGGCGCGTCCGGTCTGGGGCATCTGGTGGACGTGGGACATGCGGCTGACCTCGACCCTGGTTCTGTGGCTCATCTATGTGAGCTATCTATTTCTGCGCCGCTTCTCCTCCGGTGGACAGACGCCATTGCTGGCGGCCACCCTTGCGGTTCTGGGAGCGCTGTGCGTGCCGTTCGTTTACTTCTCGATCTGGTTCTTCCGCACCCAGCACCCGCAGCCGGTCATGGGCGGAGGGGGTTCGATTGATCCGCGCATGCTGCACGTGCTGCTCATCAACTGGTTAGCCTTTTCCTGCTTTGCTCTTCTGGTTTGCTGGTCGCGCTATCGATTGGAAAAGCTGCAGCGCGACGTCGACCAGGCCCATGCCCTGGAATCGCTGTTGGCCCCCCGCGGGGGCGTGCGATGAGCGGAAACGGATACCTTTTTGCAGCCTACGCTGTCACCTGGATCATCCACATCGCCTATTTAGGGACGATCGTCCGGCGCTACGCGCGGCTGAAGCAAGAGATCGAAAGCTTGAAGAAAAAGAACTGAAAAAAATAAAATCCGTAGAGACGCGGCTTGCCGCGTCTGCTCCGGCAACCATTTGCCTCTCTTTAGGCTTCTCACTATGCGGGCCATGCTGTCTGCCCGGCTTGACAGCGTATCTGTTGAATGTAAAAGTATTTGTTTGGTTCAAACCCAGTTCTGGTGACAGGTACGCATCCGCTTCCTAAGGGCGTCGAGCGGCGGCGGTGTTTGTGTGCCATTCTTGTCTTCACCCCACGAAATTGGGAAATCGGAGGAGCTTCGTGAATCGGAATTACCCTGTGTCGGTAGGAGGTTCGGTGAGACGTTCGGTGACAGGAAAGTTAAGAAAAAAGACAGGAAATGGGATGAAGGCTGCGTTTCTGGCGGCGGCAGTTCTCGCTGCCGCAGGCGTCGTGCTTTATTTTGGAACCGCAATCCATGCCGCCAAATCGAGCGGGCCGGGATCTGCCGCGCGAATATCTGCCGCCCATAAGGCGCTTGCTTCGACGGCGATGTCGCTTCCGCTGTTCTTCGAGCCGAACCAGGGTCAGACCGCTCCTCAGGTCAAGTTCCTCGCCCGCGGCGCCGGCTACGGCCTGTTTCTGACCGCCGACGAAGCGGTGCTGGAACTTCAGCCGTCAGCCGTCAGCCATCAGCCATCAGCCGTCAACTCGGAGCGTCCAGCCAGTTCCGTAATTCGGATGCGTCTGGAGGGAGCGAACGCTGCGGCTCTCGTTTCCGGCGCTTCGCCTCTGCCGGGGAAGAGCAGCTACTTTATTGGCCACGATCCTTCCAAGTGGCATCGCGACATTCCCCAATTCGGCCGGGTCGAATACAAGAGCGTTTATCCCGGCGTCGATCTGGTTTACTACGGCGACCAGGGACAGCTCGAATACGACTTCCGCGTCGCGCCGGGCGCCGAGCCGGAGCAGATTGCGCTCAGCTTCAAGGGCGCTTCCACACGCATTGATTCGGGCGACCTGCTTCTCTCGACGGATCAGGGCGATGTTCGCTTCCACGCCCCGCACATTTATCAGCAGGAGGGAAAAGTTCAGAAGTCAATCGCCGGCAGTTTCCGCCAGATCGCGGACAATAAGATCGGATTCGCAGTTGGAGCCTACGACCGCAGCCGCGAACTGGTCATCGACCCGGTCCTGAGCTATTCGACGTATTTGGGCGGATCGAAAGATGAGTCGGCCGTGAGCGTCGCCATCGGTCCCGATGGCAATATTTATCTGGCGGGGACCACGGCGTCGTCGGACTTCCCGCTCGGCATAACTGGCACACCGTTTCAGCCGGCCAACTTGGGCACGCAGAACGTCTTCATCGCGGTCATCAATCCCGGGCTGCAGCCGTTCCAATTACAGCTCGTGTACGCGACCTATCTGGGCGGTTCGGGGTCCGATTCTCCGGCGGGCATTGCCGTTAGCTCAAACAGCGACAGCGGTTCGGGCTTCGACGTGTACGTCGCTGGCACGACTACGTCTCCGAACTTTCCCGTCAGCGGCACGGGCGGCACGCTTGCTCCGTTCCAGGCGACACCGCCAACTGACCCCGGGCTCCATGGCTTCGTCACCAGGTTGAACTTGGGATCAAACGGATTGAGCACCCTGCGATACTCCACCTACCTCGCTGGAACGAATGCAGCGGGCAATGCAACGGATACGATTACTGGACTGGCAATCGATAACGACGGAGACGCCTTCGTAACCGGAACCACGACCTCGACCGACGGCGCCAGCAACGGATTCCCCGCCAATCCCAATGGATACCAGCAATCATCGCTGGCGCCCAGCCAGTTCTTCGCGAGCAAGATCGACACCAAGAATACTGGTACTGGTAGCCAGAGCATGCTTTACTCCACCTACTTCGGCGGTCCGAACCCGCAGACCGGGCTGACCGAGGGAGGTGGCATTGCGGTGGACGGCCCAGGCAACATGTACATCACCGGCGGAACCAATTTTCTGCCGCCGTCGGCATCGAACCCCGTCGGCTTCCCACTCCTCAATGCCCAGCAGAGCTGCCTCGACGAAGTCGGCAACCACGGCACTTGTACCTTGACGAACCCGACCAATACCGACGCGTTCGTGGCCAAGATCAACCCGAACGCTATCACCAACGCGTCCCTTATCTACTCCACCTACGTCGGCGGGGCGGGCGACGATGTTGGTTACGGCATCGCGGTTGATGGTACCCAGAATGCCTACATCACCGGATCGACCTATTCAACCGATTTCATTCCCCCGGCGATCGTGACCACGTCGTTCCAGAAATGCCTCAACAACACTACGTATAACGCGAGTAACACCCCCCCCTGCCCCGTCATCTCCCCTCCCGCTCAAGACGCCTTCATTGCGAAGATTAACAACGCAGTGTCGGGCAGTATCGATCTGTTGAACTATGCCACCTACATCGGAGGCTCGAGCGACGACCGCGGCCAGGCCATTGTGGTGGATTCGACGTTTGGAGCGCACGTGACCGGTTGGACCGCATCGACGGACCTGCCCGTAACCCCCAACACACTCCAGCTTACTAGCGGCGGAGGAGTAGACGCCTTCGTCGCGCTGATTCTGACCAATGAGTCGGGAGTAGGCGCCGGAGATTACCTGACCTATCTGGGCGGCGAGGAGTTGGATCAGGGCTCTGGCATCGCTCTCGCCACTGACGGCAGTGGCGCCACCTACGTGGCCGGCGTCACCCAATCCGGGCTCTTCCCCACTTCGATTCCTCCTAACCCACCTCCCTACCAGCAGCACTTGAACGGGACTCCTGGGACCACGTCGGATGCCTTTGTCAGCAAACTTGGCTTCAGCAGCGTTCTCAGCTTGACGAAACCGAGCAGCAGTCCGTCGGTCAATCCAGCTCCAGCCGGAGTTGTGGATACATTTACTTTTGACATCACTAACAACGGACCCGACCCGGCGGGCGTTGTTTCTTTTACCGCGACCTATCCCCCCAGTAGCGTCACTTCAACGACGACCGCTACAGTCACCGGCGGTTCGGGAAGCTGCACAGTGCAAGGTTTGACCGGGACCGTCAGTTGCACCATTCAACCGCTGGACGTAAATGCCCTCGCATCCGTAGCCATCGGCGTGACGCCCGTGATCCCGGTCGTCAACCAGCAACTCACGCTCTACGGCACCGCTACCGCGAACAACAGCGGTGTGGTTGCAGGGCCGCTCGCGGAGACAGCGAATGTGGTCGACTTCAGCGTCAGCGCCTCGGCCCCGGCCCCCATCGACGCCGGAGACACGGCCACGATCACGGTCACCTTTGCTCCCACTCCCGCCAGTATTCAGTATGGCGGCTACAGCGGCACCATCACCCCCAGCCAAACCACGTCGCCTTCGATGGTTACGGCAACCACTCCCACTTTCAACCCCATCACCGTCGCGCTTTCGGGGAGCGCGTCGGGAACCACCACCCTGAGCATCGCTACCGTGGCCCGCCCCGTGACCACCGGCAGCCTGCTCCGTCGCGGCTCATTCTATGCCGCCTGGCTCCCCATCGGAGGCCTGAGCCTCGTCGGACTGGGTATCGGCGCTGGTCGCAAGCGGCGTCGCTGGTTGGCCGGAGCTATACTCGGACTGATCGCGGGCGCGATCCTGCTGCAGTCGGGCTGCGGATCATCCAACAGCATCACTACCATCCCAACCGGAACGTTGGCTGGAACCTACATCATCACGATCGTCGGCTCTGCCGGGACGGGAGCGTCGCACAACTATCCGGTGACATTGATCGTGCGTTAAACAGGCGCAAACCGCACTGACCCAACCTCTCGGTTGAAGCCTCCGCCCCGGCGGAGGCCTTTCTTTGGACGCACAACTGGGGAAGCCTTCCGTAAGCCATTGCAAACAGGCCTGATCCAGTGCTTGACAATATTTCATATTGCGATATTATTATCGCGATCTGGCATATATGACGCTGGGTGAAAAAATTCGTTACCTCCGCGAGGTCGAAGGTTCCCTCCGCGGCATGAATCGGCCGCTCACGCAACAGGAGTTGATGAGGGGCATTCAAGCCGAGACGGGGAAGACCATCAGCCAGTCGTATCTCTCGCAGATCGAGCGGGGCAAGCGTCCGCATATGACGCAATCCTCGCGCACTCTGCTGGCGCGCTTCTTCAAGGTGCACCCTGGCTTTCTGGTGGACGACCCCGAGGGCTATCACACGGAACTGGTCTCCGACCTGCGCACCACCGAAGGTCAACTCGATGTCTGGCTGTTGCAAGGCTCGGAGCGTTTCGCCAGCGACTCGGAGGTGAGCGACGTCCTGATCAAGGTTGCGCGCGACAAGGACACTCGGCGCTGCCTGCTGCTGCTCGGTGAAATCCTGAACACGCCCGGACTCGCCGACCGCCTGTTCGAAGCTCTGCGACCGGAACCCGCGCGCGGCGCCGGCGCCGCGCCCAGGAGGCGAAACCTATGACTTGGGCTGATTTTTACCTGACCTGTTTCGCCGTCGGTTTTCTGCTGAGCGCGATTTCGTTCATCGCCGGCGGACTGCGCTGGCATCTGCATCTGCCGCACTTTCCGCACGCGGGCGGTCATGTTGCCGCCGGACATGCGCCGGTGGCGCATGGGAGCGCGGGCAACGGCACGGTTCCGCACACGGGTCACCACGCGTCGGTGTCGCCGTTCAACTTTGTCACCTTGACGGCGTTTCTCGCCTGGTTCGGAGGAACCGGTTTTCTGATCACGCGCTTCTCGAGCATATGGTTCGCGCTCGGCATGGTGATCGCCCTGGGAGCCGGACTTTTCGGCGCCGCCATCGTTTTCCTGTTCCTCACGCGCGTGCTGATCTCGCACGAGGAAAACATGGACTCCGTCGACTACGAGATGGTGGGCGTGCTGGGACGAATCTCGATGCCGATCCGTGAAAACGGCACTGGCGAAATCATTTACTCGCAGGCCGGAACCCGGCGCACCTGCGGCGCGCGCAGCGAAAAGGGCAACGCGATTGAAAAGGGCGCCGAGATCGTGGTCACACGCTATGACAAGGGCATTGCCTATGTGCAGTTGTGGGAAGAGATGAATAACGAGGAGCTAAAGGCCAATAGCTAGTAGCTAACAGCTAACGCTGGTGCAGCGAGCAACGATTTTTCAGGAGGCGATATGTTCGGCATAGCAATGGAAATCTGGGTCATCGCGGGGCTGATGGTTCTGGCCATCCTGTTCCTGATGAGCATGCTGGCCCGCTTATACCGCAAAGCGGGACCAAATGAAGCGCTGATCGTTTACGGCTTTCGCGGAACCCGCGTCGTCCAGGGACACGGCACCGTCATCTTTCCCATGGTCGAAAACTGCAAGGGCCTTTCGCTCGAACTCATGTCGTTCGACGTAGCCCCGCAGCAGGACCTCTACACCAAGCAGGGCGTCGCCGTCACGGTCGAGGCCGTCGCTCAAATCAAGGTGAAGTCCGACAAGGAATCCATCCTCACCGCGGCGGAGCAGTTCCTTACCAAAAGCGGTCAGGAGCGCGAAGGCCTGATCCGCCTGGTGATGGAAGGCCATCTGCGCGGCATCATCGGACAGCTCACCGTGGAAGAAATCGTCAAGCAGCCGGAGATGGTCGGCGATCGTATGCGCGCCACCTGCGCCGACGACATGAACAAAATGGGCCTCGAAGTCATTTCCTTCACCATCAAAGAGGTCCGCGACAAGAACGAATACATCGCCAACATGGGCAAGCCCGACGTCGCTCGCATCAAGCGCGATGCCGACGTCGCCACTGCCGAAGCCGAGCGCGATACGGCCATCAGGCGCGCCATCGCGACTCGCGAAGCGGCGGTTGCGAAAGCGCAAGCTGACCAGGAGCGCGTGCTTGCAGAGACGCTCTCCCAGGCCAAGCAGGCCGAATCGCAACGCGACCTCGAGGTCAAGAAAGCGCAGTATCTCGAAGTCACGAAAAAGCAGCAGGCGCAGGCCGATAAGGCTTACGACATTCAAACCAACGTCATGCAGCAGCAGGTCATCACCGAAAGCGTGAGGGTGCAGCAAGTCGAAAAAGAAGGACAGGTCAAAGTTCAGGACGCCGAAATCAGCCGCCGCGAAAAAGAACTCATCGCGACGGTATTGAAGGGGGCCGAGATCGAGCGTCAGCGCATCGAAACGCTGGCCGCCGCCGAGAAGCAACGCCTGATTGCGGAAGCCGAAGGCCACGCGTCGGCGATTCGCGCCCAGGGAGAAGCCGAGGCCGAAATCATCTTCAAGAAAGGTGAAGCCGAAGCGAAAGCCATGAACGTCAAAGCCGCAGCTTATCAGGAGTACAACCAGGCTGCGGTCATCGACAAACTGATCACCAGCCTGCCGGAAATCGTGAGAGCCCTGGCCGCGCCGCTCGCCAACGTGGACAAGATCACCATCGTCTCCACCGGCAACGGCGACACCGCCGGACTGAACAAGATCACCGGCGACATCACGAAAATGGCGGCACAGGTGCCAGCTCTATTCGAAACGCTTTCCGGCATGCCGCTGGCAGAGCTATTGGGCAAAGTCCGCCCCATCGGCGACAAAGCACCGAAGCCGGAGGAAAAGCAGTAAGGCAGGCAGTCGTTGGTCGGTAGTCGTTAGTCGTTAGCAATCGTTGTTCGGCAGGAACGCGAACAGCGAACGGCGAACAGCGAACGACCAGCGACCAGCGACGAACGACTAGCTATTAGGAGGTATCCCGTGCAAGAAGAAGTTCATCATGCCAGATCACTAGGCCTTTCCGTAGCCCTGGGAGCCGCCATGGGCGCGGCCCTCGGCGCCGCCACCGGCCACATGGGCGTCTGGGTCGCTGCCGGAATCGCGGCTTACATCGTGATCTCTCTGGTCGGCGGCGCCTGGAACAAAAGGCCAAACGACCAACGACGAACGACCAACGACTGACTTTCACGAGGTGTTTTATGGCATTACTCGAACGCGTTTCCACCTTAGTCCGGGCCAACCTCAACGACCTGATCGACAAAGCTGAGGAGCCCGAAAAGATGATCAAGCAAGTCATCCTCGACATGAACAACCAGCTTTTGCAGGTCAAAACGCAGGTGGCCATCGCCATCGCCGACCAGCATCTGCTCGACAAAAAGAAGCTCGAAAACGACGACAAGATCAAGGAATGGATGCACAAGGCCGAGCTCGCCGTCGACAAGAAACAAGACGACCTAGCCCGCGCCGCTCTGCTCCGCGTCGAAAGTTATCGCGACCTGAGCGCCAACTTCGCGCAACAGCTCGAAGACCAGAAAGCCCAGGTCGAGAATCTGAAATCGGCGCTGCGCAACCTCGACCAAAAATTAGCCGAGGCCAACGCCAAAGCCGATCTGCTCATTGCGCAGCACCGACGCGCCCGCGCCGCCAATCGAGCCACCGACGCGCAGTCCGGCATGAGCGCCAACGCCAAGTCCGCCACCTTCGACCGCATGAAGAAAAAAGTAGCCCGCGAAGAAGCCATAGGCGGAGCCAAAGCTCAACTCCTGGCCGACGACGTAGAAGACCGCCTAGCCGCCCTGGAAAAAGAAGACCGCATCGAGCAGTTGCTAACAGAGCTGAAGACAAAGCGCGGAGCGTGAGCAGGAACCACGTAGGGACAGCCGCCCTCGGCTGTCCGGCCGGGCAAAGCCCGGCCACTTGGCCACTGTTGATGCAGCGGCGGAACAGGATGGATTACACAAGGCGAACTCTTATGACGATGGGAGGACGGGCGTCCGCGCCCGTCAGGACCACAGAGCGCGACCGCATCTGTTGCGCAAATAGAATCGAACCGAGGATCTCCCATGCGCAAGGTCTTTCATTTTGACTCGCCCGCCGACCCGTACGTCGCCGGTGCCGCCGTCCTCTGCTGCTTCGATCACCGCATCAGCACGGTCGTGCGAAAGTTCCTGAAGAAGCAAGCCATCGAGCGCGCCGACATGATCATCGTCGCCGGAGGTGCCAAGACCCTCGCCTCCCCGCGCAACGACTTCGAACAGGACTTCATTCTCGAACAGGTCCGCATGTCCATCCGCCTGCACCAGACCAAACGCGTCATGGTGATGAGCCACTCCGACTGCGCCACCTACGGCGGCCTAGCCCATTTCAAAGGTGACCGCCAAGCCGAAGCGGACCATCACCGCAGCGAACTCCTCCGCGCCGGAGAACTGCTCACCTCAAACTTCCCCGACATTTCGGTTGAGCCCTACTTCGTGAAGTTCGATGGAATCTGGGAAGTGACAGGTCCAGACCACCTAAAGTCCGCGCCGGAGAGAAAAGTGGCGGATACCGCCCGCGAGATCGCGTAGCTGGGGTGGCCCGAACTTCGCATCCTGACTTCATGGATTCACTTCATTGCCTTTCGCCGACGCCTCAGACGACGCGATCAGGGTTTTCAGAGTGCCACGACCGAATCCCTGTCGGGAAAGATTGAAGATTCACGCCTTTTTCGGCGACGTGGCCAATTGGCGCAAAATATCGATGAATGCCGTTGTGGCGCAGGAAAGTGTTCGGTCGCGGCGGTAGGCCAGTCCCAGTTCGCGAAAAAGTTCAACATCTTCCAGATCGATCAGTTTGACTCTGCCGGACGCCACTTCATCACGGGCGAACGACGCGCTGATGATAGACACTCCGAGATCGGCGGCCACAAAGCTCTTGATTATGCCGATGCTGGGCAGTTCCATTCGCACTTGCAGCTCGTCGCGATAAGGGCGGAACAGCTTGTCCATCAGCCTCCGAGTGTGGCCTGTCTTTGGGAGCAGCAGGGGATGTTTGACGATATCACGCACGGCCGCCGTTTTATGCTTGGCCAGGGGATTGCGTGGGCTCACCATCAACACCAGCTTGTCGCGGAAGATCGGTTGGATTTCCAGGCTCGGAGACTGGATGGGTAACGTCAGAATGCCCACTTCGATGGAGCCGTTCTCCAGTTTTTCCGTGATTTTGTAGCTGAAATTCCGGTAAATGTTGATCTGTACGGGCGGGTAGCGCCGGCAGTATTCGGCAAAAACCTCCGGCAGAACGTACAGGCAGGTAGCCTCGTTGGCGCCGACGCGAAGCGTACCGCGGGGCGTGCTGCTGTGGTCTGCCACCGCGATCAGCGATTCCTCGCGCAGCAGTTTCAGCCGCTCGGCATAGTCATAGAGCACTTGTCCGGCCGGGGTCAGTTTTACGGTCTTGCCCGAGCGGTCGAGCAGCCGATCCCCATACTCCTGCTCCAACTGGCGAATTTGGGCGCTGACCGCCGATTGCGAGCGGAAAACTTTCTCTCCCGCACGAGAGAAGCTGCCCTGTCGGGCAACTTCCAGAAACGTGGTGAGCTGATCGAAATCCATATGAGTTTATGCGGGGATTATAATGGACGCGGCAGGTCTCGCGGGAAATTAGGCTGGATCCGCCCTGGAAACGCGAAATCCTGAAATTTGCATCCTTTGCATCGAAATTCTGAATTGTACTTTACGTCTCGCCTGGCGGTAACTAAAAGGTTGCAGAGGTGTGTTCCTGAGCCGAAGTGTGCGACATCCCCGTAGCTTTTGCGGGCAAAGTCCCAACTCAAGAACAACTGATCCGGAAGCGGTCCAGTACTCCGCAACGATGCCAATGCTGCCAATGTGCCCATGACGACGCGTCTGAAAAGAACGAATGGTCCTCCGCCCGCCCAGGGTCTGTACCATCCTGCGCAAGAGCACGACGCCTGCGGGATCGGATTCGTGGCCAGCGTCCGCGGCCACAAAAGTCACGAAATCGTAAGCCAGGGAATCCAGGTGCTGCTCAACCTGGCGCACCGCGGGGCCTGTGGGTGCGACCCCGAGACCGGCGATGGCGCCGGCATTCTCCTCCAGATTCCACATCGGTTCTTTGTGCGGGAGTGCGGCAAGTTGGGGTTCGAGCTGCCTCTGCCCGGCGCTTATGGCGTGGGCATGACATTTTTGCCGGTGGAGAAACATCAGCGCTTGCAATGCGAAGGAATTCTGGAGCGCATTATTCGCGAGGAAGGATTGACGGTACTTGGCTGGCGCGATACGCCCTGCTTCGCTTCCGCAATTGGCCGCGTGGCGCGAGGTTCGCAGCCCTACATCCAGCAGATCTTCGTAGGTTGTGGTGGGTTCACGGACGAAGGCGCCTTTGAGCGAAAGCTTTATGTGGTGCGCAAGCGCGCCGAGAGTGAGATGGCAGCGTCCGGCATCGAGGATGCGAGTGTGTTCCACATCCCTTCGCTCTCCTGCCGCACCATCGTTTACAAAGGTTTGCTCCTCGCTCCGCAGATCACCAATTTCTACAAGGAGCTTTCCGATCCCGACGTGACCAGCGCATTGTGTCTGGTGCACCAGCGCTTTTCCACCAACACATTTCCGAGTTGGCAACGCGCGCATCCGTATCGCTACATCGCGCACAATGGCGAGATCAACACGCTCAAGGGCAACGTCAACTGGATGCACGCGCGCCAGTCGCTGCTGCAGTCTCCCTTGTTTGGCGACGATCTGAAGAAGCTCTATCCCATCATCGCGCCGGATGGCAGCGATTCCGCGAACTTCGACAACGCTGTAGAACTTCTGGTGCAGGCGGGGCGCAGCCTGCCTCACGCGCTGGCCATGCTGATTCCGGAGGCGTGGGCTGGGAATTCCCACATGAAGCCGGAGAAGCGCGCATTTTACGAATATCACGCGTGCCTGATGGAACCGTGGGATGGGCCGGCGGCCATCGCATTCACCGACGGCAGAGTCATCGGCGCGATCCTCGACCGCAACGGCCTGCGGCCCGGACGGTACGTGGTTACTCATGACGAGCTCGTCATCATGGCCTCCGAAGCCGGTGTGCTCGACATCGAGCCGGAACAGGTAAGGATGAAAGGCCGCCTGCAGCCGGGAAAGATGTTTCTGGTGGACACGGTCGAAGGCCGCATCGTCCCTGACAAGGAAATCAAACACCGGCTGGCTTCGCGACAGCCGTATGCGCAGTGGCTCAAAGACAATCAGATCACGATCGATCAGTTACCCAAGCCTTCGCGGATGCACCACCCGGATGCGGAAACTCTGCTTCGCCGGCAGCGCGCGTTTGGTTACAGCGATGAGGACCTGCGCATGATCCTCGGCCCCATGGCTTCGAAGGGCCAGGAGCCGGTTGGCTCCATGGGGACGGATACGCCGCTCGCGTGTCTCTCGGACAGGCCGCAGTCGTTGTTCAACTACTTCAAACAACTCTTCGCCCAGGTCACCAATCCTCCCATTGACCCGATTCGCGAAGAGATCGTGATGTCGCTCATCAGCTACATCGGTGCCGAGCGCAACATTCTCTCGGAAGAGCCCGAAAACTGTCACATGCTGAAGCTGGCCCATCCGCTCCTGACCAATCTCGAACTGGAGAAACTGCGCCGGGTGTCAACCGGGGATTTGCTAGCCATCACGCTGCCCGCGCTGTTCCGCGCCAGCGAAGGAGAAGCGGGACTGAAGCGGGCGCTCGACGAGTTGTGCCAGCGAGCGTCGCTCGCGGGAAAAGCCGGGTACACGCTGCTGATTCTTTCCGATCGCGGCGTGAACAAGGATTACGCTCCCATCCCTAGCCTGCTGGCGCTGGCCGCCGTGCACAACCTGCTGGTCCAGGAGGAGACGCGAACCCAGGTCGCTCTGATTACGGAATCGGGCGAGCCTCGCGAGGTGATGCACTTCGCGCTGCTCAGTGGCTATGGGGCGAGCGCTATCAATCCCTATCTGGCATTGGAGAGCGTTGAAAGCCTGGCGCGGCGAGGAGAGTTGGCTGACGGTGTGACTCCCGAACTTGCCGTGAAGCACTTTATCAAATCGGTGAATAAAGGTTTATTGAAGACCTTCGCCAAGATGGGTATCTCGACGTTACAGAGCTATCAGGGAGCGCAGGTTTTCGAAGCCCTCGGCCTGAACCGGGAACTGGTCGATTCCTATTTCGCAGGCACGGCGTCGCGTTTGGAAGGCATTGGCCTCGAAGTCGTCGCCCGCGAGGCGCAGTTGAAGCACGAGCACGCATTCCGCCCCCTGACCGAGTCCGAGACCGAACTCGCGATCGGAGGAACTTACCACCAGCGCGTCAACGGCGAGTATCACCTGCTGAACCCGCTGACCATCAGCAAACTACAGCAGGCAGTGCGGCAGGATAGCTTCCAGACCTTCCAGGAATACACCGACCTCATCGACAACCAAAGCAGCAACATGGCCACGCTGCGCAGTTTGATGAAGTTGAAGAAGAGCGCCAAGCCAGTTCCGATCGAAGAAGTAGAGCCAACCAGTGAGATCGTGAAGCGCTTCACCACGGGAGCCATGTCATTCGGCTCGATCAGCAAAGAAGCGCACGAAACTCTGGCCATCGCAATGAATCGCATCGGGGGAAAGTCCAACACCGGCGAGGGCGGCGAAGATGAAGAGCGCTTCAAGCCGGATGCGAACGGAGACTTGCGGCGGAGCGCCGTGAAGCAGGTCGCCTCGGCGCGCTTTGGAGTCACCGCGAACTACCTCGTCAACGCGGATGAGTTACAGATCAAGATGGCGCAGGGCGCAAAACCCGGTGAAGGCGGCCAACTTCCAGGGCACAAAGTCGATGAAGTCATTGCGCGCCTGCGGCATTCCATTCCCGGCGTGGGTTTGATCTCGCCCCCGCCGCACCACGATATCTATTCGATCGAAGACCTCGCACAACTGATCTACGACCTGAAAAATGTAAATCCGCAAGCCCGCATCGCGGTGAAGTTGGTCGCGGAAGTCGGAGTGGGCACGGTGGCGGCGGGCGTTGCCAAGGCCCACGCGGATGTTGTCCTGATCAGCGGCGACAGCGGAGGCACGGGAGCTTCACCGCTAAGTTCCATTAAGCACGCCGGCATTCCGTGGGAACTTGGTCTAGCGGAGACGCAGCAGGTGCTCTTGTTGAACGATCTTCGCAGCCGAATCCGCGTGCAAACGGACGGTAAGCTGCAGACTGGCCGCGATGTCGTGATCGCGGCGCTGCTCGGCGCCGAAGAATTCGGTTTCGCCACCACGCCGCTGATTGCGATGGGCTGCGTCATGATGCGCAAGTGCCATCTCAACACTTGCTCGGTGGGCATCGCGACGCAGGATCCCGTGCTGCGCAAGCGATTTCAGGGACAGCCCGAGCACGTCATCAACTTCTTCTTTTTCCTTGCGGAGCAGGTGCGGCAGTACATGGCGGAACTAGGCTTCCGCCACATGGACGAGATGATCGGGAGCGTCGACATGCTCGACGTGCAGCCAGCCGTGAATCATTGGAAGGGGCGAGGCCTGGATTTGTCGGCCATTCTCTATAACCCGGAGGTGCCGTCGCGCGTGGCACGCCGGTGCGTGCAGGCGCAGAACCATGGCTTAGAGCAGGCGCTGGATCATAAGCTTCTGGCTGAGTCGAATTATGCGATTGCAACCCTTGAGCCGGTTGAGATCAAACTGCGAGTGCGCAATGTTCACCGCTCCGTGGGAACCATGCTGAGCGGAGCGATTGCGCGCCGCCACGGATCCGCCGGCCTGCCCGACGACACCATCCGGATTCACCTCGAAGGATCGGCGGGGCAGAGCCTGGGTGCATTTCTCGCCAAAGGTGTCACCCTCACGCTCGAAGGCGAGGCCAACGATTATGTGGGCAAAGGCCTGTCGGGAGGACGATTGATCGTCTATCCGCCGCGAGGCTCCAGTTTCGCCCCCGAAGCCAACATCCTGATTGGCAACGTTGCTCTCTACGGTGCCACCAGCGGCGAGGCGTTTTTCAACGGCGTCGCTGGCGAGCGCTTTGCAGTTCGCAACTCCGGAGCGACTGCGGTAGTCGAGGGAGTCGGCGACCACGGCTGCGAATACATGACCAAGGGCTTGGTCCTGGTGCTCGGAGCCTGTGGCAGAAATTTTGCCGCCGGCATGAGTGGCGGTGTCGCCTACGTTTTTGACGAGCGCGGAGACTTCACCGAAAAGCGCTGCAATCTGGAATCGGTTGACCTTGAGCCAGTTCTCGAAGCGCAGGATGCCCAGATTGTTGAAGGTCGGCTCGTTGAAACAAAACCCGGCGAAGTAAAGCTGGTGCAAGATCTCGTAGCGCGTCATCGGGAACTGACCCGCAGCCCGCGTGCGGCCTGGATTCTCGACAACTGGTCTGAGGCGCTGTCCCGGTTTATCAAAGTCTTCCCCCACGAACACAAGCGAGTGCTGGGAGTGAGCCGCAGCCGCCAGCCTTATATCCCGAGTCCGCCGCTCGCCGTTCTCTCCCCGCCCGAGCAGGTGCAACATGGGTAAAGACACGGGATTCTTGGAATACCACCGCGAGCTTGCCCCTCGACGTCCGGTTTCTCAGCGCGTCAACGACTGGTTCGAGATCTATCTCGATTTTCCCGAAGAGAAGCTCCGAACCCAGGGCGCGCGCTGCATGGACTGTGGCGTCCCCTTCTGCCAGACGGGATGTCCCGTCAACAATCTGATTCCTGATTGGAACGATCTGGTTTATCACGGGCGTTGGAAAGAAGCGTTACGGCAATTGCACGCGACCAACAACTTCCCGGAATTCACCGGCCGGATTTGTCCAGCGCCGTGCGAAGCGTCTTGCGTGCTGGGGATCAATCAGCCCGCGGTCACGATCAAGCAAGTCGAGAAAAATATCGTGGAGCGCGGGTTTGTCCAAGGCTGGATCCATCCCGAGCCGCCAAAAGTCCGCACCGAAAAAAAAGTAGCAATCGTCGGTTCGGGTCCCGCGGGGTTGGCCGCGGCCCAGCAGTTATGCCGCGCGGGGCACTCCGTAGTGGTCTACGAGAAATCTGATCGCATCGGTGGGCTGCTGCGCTATGGCATCCCGCAGTTCAAGTTAGAAAAGCACATCGTTGATCGCCGCCTGGAACAGATGTCCGCTGAGGGCGTGAAATTCGTTACCGGCGCGGAGGTAGGCAAGAATGTCGCGGTAGAGGATCTGCGGCAAGAGTTCGACGCGATTGTGCTCGCCGGCGGAGCGGAGTGGCCGCGAGACTTAAACGTCCCCGGACGCGAGCTGAAAGGAATCCATTTCGCGATGGAGTACCTGCCGCAGCAGAACCGCCGCAATCTCGGCGACACCATCGAGCCGGAAACAGAAATTTTGGCAACCGGTAAGCGCGTGGTTATTATTGGAGGCGGCGATACCGGCGCCGATTGCCTCGGAACCTGCCATCGGCAAAAGCCTCTTTCCGTTTACCAGTTCGAGATCATGCCCAAGCCTCCCGACGAGCGCTCGCCCCTGACGCCCTGGCCACTCTGGCCGATGCAACTGCGCATCGAAGGAGCACACGAAGAGGGTGGCGTGCGCGACTGGAGCCTGGCGACCACAAAATTTACCGGCTCCAACTCCGGTCAAGTTCAGCAACTGCACGCGGTGCGGGTCGGGCCGCCGCCAAGGTTCGAACCGATTCCAGGCACTGAATTTACGATGGAAGCGGATCTGGTGCTGATCGCGATGGGCTTTTTGGGACCGGTTCGGAATGGAATGATCGACCAGTTGGGAGTGAAACTCGACTCGCGCGGCAACGTGGCCACGGACCAGAACAATATGTCATCGGTGCCGGGAGTTTTCGCGGCAGGCGATATGCGGCGCGGCCAGTCGTTGGTAGTGTGGGCGATCGCCGAAGGCCGAAAAGCGGCCGCGAGTGTGGACGCTTACTTGAGAACGAAGGCGATGCCCTTGATCACTCCAGCGGTTTCCACGGAACAATCGGCTGCTTCATAAACACAACCACCACTGGGTGCCCCAGGTCTCGCGCTTTTCGAGACCTGGGAGCGGTCGCCGAACGCTCAGCCTATCGCCCCGCCCTCTCCAACTCCCGCGCCGCCGCCTCGATCAGCGCCGCTTCGTCCTCCAGCGTCTTCGAGACTCGCACGATCTCCTGCTCCGCTTCCGCATATCTCTTCTGCTCGATCCCCTCACGCACCCCCGGAACCGTTTTCACTCCATAGCCTGTGTAAACGCCCGGAGCGTACAGCAAATGCTTGTACCACGGACGCCGCGGCAATCCGTCGGCATTGGTGAGCCGGCGCTCGCTCTCGATCAGCTCTCGATTTAGAGCGCCGAGCTTGGCCGCCACCGCGTCCTCTCCCAAACTCGCCTGCTTCTGCGATAGCGCCTGCTGGTAGTGCTTGGCGCTGCGAGTAAGAGACTCCACCGCGTTCTGCAGCGGCGCAAAATTCAGGTGCGGAGGAACCTCTTCCCGCGCCGGCGCAACCGTGGGACGTCTGGGATCAAATGTCGCCTTGAACATTCCTTCGTCCAGTTCCTGGTTGCGTTCGCGAATCTCCTCCTGCTTGTCGGCGAGCAACTTCTCCAGATTCTTCCTGTACATCTCGACCGTATCGGCGAAATTCACGAAGTCGAAAGGCAGCACTTCTGCGTCCGCCAGGCGCATCACCGATGTTCCCACGGTCTGTGCCAGCGCTCGCCCATAGACGAAATCCGTGTCGGAGAAATGCGTGTACCAGTAAAAGTCGTCGTAAATGGAGTGATAGATCCCCTGCTCGTCCTCGCCGCCGTATCCCATGTCCAGGGCGGCGATGCCCACGTGATCGATAAATGCCGTGAAATCGGTTCCCGAGCCCAGCGCTCCGATGCGTAAATCGGCCCGCTGCCGCAATTCCTTCCGATCGTCCGCGGATTTTGCTTCGGCGATCTTGCTCAACTGAGCCCGCTGCCACACCGTCATCTTGGTTTCCGGATCTTCGATGTCGCGCGCAACTCCATTGATGAACTGCTCCAGGCTGTGCGAACCGCTCATATTCAGGACGCCGCGGTCGTTGCCGTCACTATTGATGTAAACGGCGGCATGTTCGCGCAACTCATCGGCATGTGTTTCCACCCATTCGGTCGAGCCCAGCAGCATGGGCTCTTCGCCATCCCACGCGGCGTAGATGATCGTGCGCCGCGGCTTCCAGCCCTGCTTCAGCAACAGACTCAGCGCCCGCGCTTCTTCCAGCAGTGAAACCTGTCCTGAAATTGGATCCTCGGCTCCGTTCACCCACGCGTCATGAT
>CZKY01000013.1_pt1 | contig 25470 bp, 27 predicted proteins | sample 2454881 | NCBI WGS metagenome assembly CZKY01 (sample SAMEA3539301, study PRJEB10725) | soil metagenome | biome: tundra; feature: field; material: soil | place: USA | collected 2010-05 | depth 0.15 m | reverse complement strand
TATGCGCCCTTCAGGCCATCGACCAGGACGCCAATTTTACCGAAAATCCCAACCAACTGATTCTCTTCGACTTTTAACCGGACAGCAGTGCGAGCGAGTAAACGACCAAAGGGCTTCATAGCTCGGCTCGTCCCCTGTATTCACGGGCAGTGTCACGATGCCGACGAGATATTCCAAGCCTTGGTCGAGCACATAGGGGTTCGATTCCAGATCAAGAAACATGTCTGCCGATGAGGGGGATGGCAATGCGGCGAGCCCATTACCGTCCTCAACGCCGTCCACTAATTCGTAAATGAGCCGATCCTCTTGACGACCTTGCACCTGAAGACGTGCTTGCTCCCGGATTCGCATCAAGGCGGGGTCTCCGATGCGTTCAATTTTTGGAACTGGGGGAAGAGCCAACCTCGCCAGTGCGGCGACAGTGTTTACGTCGCGCCCAGCCAACGCCTTCCGCTGATTCCGCGAGATTCCAGCCACGAAGGAAAGATGGTCGTCATCTCGGCGGCGGGTGTCACACACCGAGAACCACGAACACACCTCGCAGTGCTCGGTGGGTTCGGGGTAGGTATTGGTTTCGAGCTTCCACGCCCTCTGGAACTCACTTCTGACCTTGCGGAAATAAGCGATGTAGCGTTGAACTTGGAATCGTTCGGGAATCGCCGTACCGCCCAACACAACGTGCATCCAGCGGGGCTCCACACCCTGAATCCGCGACAGCAAGTCGGAATAAAAGCAAAGCTGAACCAGCGCGGTCGCCTTGGTGGAGCGTGCGAGCTTGGTCTCCACAACCTCATAAGACCAAGACCCGAGATTACTGGGAGTGTTGACCCGAACAAGAAAGTCCGACCGCCCACCCCAAGGCGCGTCCAGAAACGTTGCTTGATAGACGGCATCGACGCCTTCGCGCACCGCCAGAACTGTCTCCGCAACGGCATCGTTCCAACGACCGTTTACGTCGATCTGGGCAATTGAAAGACCGCCCTTCTCAGCCAGTTCGCGCAGGTATCGCTGCTCGTGCTCAAGCCCCAGCTTTCGCAGCAGATCGACCGCCGCATTCTTGAAGAAGGGCTTGGCGATCTCCTTCTTTGACTCGGCGCGGTCGAGAGTCGCCGTGTGCGGACAGGCAAGAAAGCTCGCTATGTCAGTAGCGGAAAACACGTTCTCAACCCTCTCGTTCTGTGAACACCGCAGTCTTTTTTGCCTACCTCTTTGAACGCTTACTGCATCGGAGGTCATTCTACAGCAGGCATTCGCAGTCCAGACTCTCGTGCAGCCGCGACACTTACTTTGGATTTAATGAAGCAAACAAGTCTACGACTCAAGATTGATACTTTCTGGCACTTTGATCACTGCCTGAAGCTGTTGATATTCCGGTGAAGAGGAACAATGACCGTACTGGTGATCAACGGTGTCGATGTCTCTCATGCCCGCCTAGTAGAACTCGCGAAACTGGCTGATCAAGGCAAACCTTTTTATGACTGGGTGACAATCCAATTCCAAGCGCATCTACGGACAAACAGAACATTTGACGAAATCCTTGCCACGATTGGTGAAGCCGATCTGCGTTCAGCCATGTCGCGGTGCTATTCGGCTGAGGATCAGCCACAGAGACCAATTCTGACTGATGGCATCGGTAGGACGTATCCTCACTCCAAAGCCTGCTACTATTTTTTCTCTTGGCTAATCAGAGATGCGCCCCAACAAAGACTGTCTCCTCTTGTCGCGAGGATTTGCAAGGCGACCTCCCAAACGCGGGGAGATGTAGAAATTAAGGTGTTGGCGGCTCTCATTACGAAATATCGTTCCAATGTCATCACTTTTCGGTGGGAAGCCGTCCGAGAGGTAATGATAGATCGCTTGGAAGGTTCTCGTCGCAGCATCAAGGGACATGAGAAAGAAACGATAGGACGAACCGCGCTCGTCGCCGCTCTTCAGGCATACTATAAACGGCACGGAAACTACGGCAGGTTTGGGACTGTCGAAGTTCCAAACACGCAGGTCTCTATAAGGAATGAGACGTTCGACGTTAGTGCAAACCTGCTCGATTCACGCGGGCGTCGCGTCTGTAGAATCCTGATGCCAATCAAGACACGAGAAACAGAGGGTGGAGGACACGCACATCTCTTCACTCGCGATGTGATGGGGGCTTTGACGGCGGTTCGGGCTGAGGATTCAAACGACTTCCTTGCAATCGTGATTGTTGCCCGGAATTGGTCGAGCCGCGAAGCCGACATCATTCGAGACCGTGTCGATCACGCCGCTGTTTTCGACCTCAGCCCAAATGAATTCAACGAATTTGGAGATGCAGAACAAAATTTACTGAATGATTTCATCGCGAACGTTTTAGGTGGTAAAGTGAAGCCGAAGACTTTATAGCCACGCGATTAGGTGCAACTTGACGCAAGGGCATTTGCATGACCAATACCGGGACACCATTCTGGTTGGAGACGGGTTCCAACTCGCCAAGACACTTCCTTCGAAAATTGCCCGGACAATCGTGACAAGTCCCCCCTATTTTGGGCACAGGGATTACGCTGGCGATAGTCCTCTTTCTCGTTACGAACTGGGACGGGAACGCAGCCACAAGGAGTACACAGATCGCCTCATCAAGCTGTTCGATGAATTGAAGCACACCCTTACAGATGACGGCACGATGTGGCTGAACTTGGGGGACACCTACCGTGACGGTCAATTACTGGGAATCCCGTGGCGCGTTGCACTTGCCCTTCAGGAGGCGGGCTGGATTCTGAGGAGTGAAATCATCTGGGACAAGCCAAATGCTATGCCTTCGTCCATCAAGACTCGCCCCACGGTCTCCCATGAACACGTTTTCCTGTTCTCCAAGAGCCAAGCATATTTTTATAACGCAGATGCGGTTCGTGAGCCGCACGTGACCTTCAGCCCACAATCCAAAATGAAGGGAGGTCGGAATCATTTTGGGAAACGCAATGGGACTCCTGAAAAGGGGAAGAACACTGGCAATCACAATCTTCACGACGCGAGATGGGATCAGTATTTCCACCCTCTCGGCAGAAACCGGCGCACCGTTTGGAGCATTGCTTTAGGCAAGTTTAGAGATGCTCATTTTGCTGTTTTTCCCGAAAAGCTAGTGCAGATATGCTTGTCTGCTGCTACAGAAAAGGGGGATTTGGTTCTCGATCCGTTCATGGGCGCTGGAACAACCGCGATTGTCGCTGCCCAATCTGAAAGACATTTTCTGGGTCTGGAATTAATTCCAGATTACGCGGAAATGGCTCGGCGGCGACTTACAAAGGCATCCACCACAGCCCCACTGTTCGACGGACAGGCAGATAAAGAAACGTCTCAAACACACTCCGGGGCACGGGCCGCTCACACGCCTTCTTTGTTCTGAGGTCTGCCTGTACAAGATCAGAATCACCGAATGCCAACACTAAAGATTGATAACAATGGATGTGCCGTATGTGGAGAGCAAGTCACCGGATTCTTGGCTCGCTTTGTTGCAGAGTATCCACATCTTGTGTGCCGTGAATGCAAAACGCGGGCTGTCAACTCATCTGGCATCCGTCCCCCGCGTAGCGCTCAGATGGATTCCAGTGTTCCTGTGTATATCGACGGCTACAAATGTTGGCGACAGTGGCGATTTTCGAACTTTGTGATGATGCGGGACTTCTACGATTCGAATACTCGCGATGAGTTCTACTTTCGAGCAAAACGCGAAAGAGAGCGTGCTGCCAAAAAGAATTCGAGTCGAAAGAAATCTGTATAACGAGGACGCACCTGAGATTCGAAGGGTTCTTTCGTGAGGCGGTCAGGTTGCAGACTTTATCAAGAGTTTGTTCAGAATCTCGAATATCGCCAGAGTGTCCTGTCCACAATAGTCCAGCAGTGCTTTCCTGATGCGTTCGCATTCGGCTTGATCCAGCTTACCCCGCACTAGCGACTCCCAAGCCAGCCCGGCGTCCTGCCCGTTCGCGACCCCCATGCCCTCGTAGCTCATCTCCGGCACGAGCGCGGGCAAGACCGACTTGATCGAGTACGAGCCTGCGTATGCCAGATGATAAGTGTGCTCCCGCACAACGGGCAGCAAATCGAAAAGGCGGGTTTGGATCGCCGTGATCCGATCCGCATATTCCGGCAACCATGCTGCAAGGTCTGAGAGTCTCTGCGACTCGAATGACGAATACACGACGATACTCCCACTGTTTCCCAAACTGGCGCAGAGGGAGCTAATGAACTCACGCCGGGGATCGCTCGCATCCGTGGCAAGAAACTCGTGATGTTCCAGTGTCGCGCCGGGTTCCTTCTGTGAGTGGACGGAAAACTGGAACGGCAGTTGGTCGTAGGGGCGCATCCCGGCAAAACGAGGCACGCACGGATTTATTGTCTCGAAGTCTACGAAGCGTAGCGGGTACTCCAGCTTGTCCAGTTCCGCAGACAACTCCGGGCTGAACCACGGTTCCCCCGTCTGCACGCACGTGGCTGCACGCCGCTGAACTTCCGTCAATTCGAAGTCAGCGGGTACATCGCGGATAGATTCGATTCCCAACCCCTCAAGCGCTTCAATCGTGCTGGCGTGGATTCGAGGCAGGTAGCCGATATGGTCATCGGGGCGCGGCGGATTGCAGCGGTCAAAGAATTCACACGTTACGGGGTTCGTGCAATGGGGTCCAGTTGGAATCTCAGGTGGGTTAGGCATCACGAGGACACGAAGCTCCGAACGCAACTGGAAAGTGAGCTTGGGCAGCAACCTCTCGATTCGTCGAGTTAAATTCCTGATCTTGAAGAACCGACGCACGTCGATGGAGCCGCCGTCAAACATATAGTTTCGATTGACGTGGGCGAGGCACGAGGAAGCCAAATCGAGCCCGCAGCGAGAAACAACGCGGTGCTGAATCGCCACGTCATCAAGATGCTGCTCCTTTAGGTCGGCAGTGGACTTCACTTCGATCAACCGCCATCGACCATCTCGACGACGGTGCAGGATGTCCACCCGTACAAACACGCCACCGTCCTCAAAAGCCGCCTCGAAAATAGCAGGAACCTCGGGGTTTGCGATCAACTCGCGGGTGATGCGGATCGCCTCTTCAGGATCGCCAAACGGGACTTCCACGCCGCCCGCAAAAAGCTGGCGAGCAAGTGTGCCGACCTCGCGGCCCTGTTCCATGATCGCAACTGCCGCGGTGTCAGGCACTCCCCCAAGGTCTGGTTCGTGCACTTGCCAATACAAACGCTTGAGGCACTGGCAGCCTGCGACGAATCTGGATTTCGAAATTGTTATCGGGTCATTCATTCGCCTGTGATGATCCCCGCAGATTCCAAAAGATTTAGCACTTCCTGCGTGCTGACCTTTCTCCATCCCTTGTTCGGGAGAAGTCTGAGTTCACTCGGAGCCGCGAAGTCTCTGGCTTCAAGAATGAACTGGGACAACGCCGAATCCGCGAGGTCCTCGTTATCGTCAATGACGACCCACCCAATTTTGGCGTCCTCGACGGCGATCCGTCGTCTGCCAGCAGGGGCTCCGTCGATGTCGTACTGAATCTGTAGGTACGGCATGACGAGGCCGTTGACACGAAACTGGTACAGCTTGCCTTCTTTCATCCAGCCATCCCCTTTCGCCCGCCGATAGCCACTTCCGATCTGGGCGGTACCTTGGGTGCTGAGGCGTTATCGCAGAGAGCCTGTATCCGCTCCCTGTATTTTGCAACCAACGCCGAGACCGATTGGATCGTCCGTGCCGCCTTCTTCAGTTCGTTCTCGATTCCGTCGAGATCGCCGAAACTGCGGAGGACTTCGGCGGCGAGTGCGACATTCTTGTTGAGGAAACCTGACCCCTCAACGTGCATCCTCTCAACTAGAGGCCGCAGAATCTCAATATCGCGAGGAAGCCACTGTCGCGTGGTGCGGAGTACCCAGATTCCGTCCTTGCAGGCCCAGCGTGATTCCTTGTCAACGGAGCGAAGCTGGCTGTCTTCCCGAGCGACCAAGATGGCGACTGGAGTTGACCGTTCCTTGGCGTCCCTGACCAGTTTGGCGATGTCGCTCTCTGCGACAACCGCCTTGTCTTTATTGTCCACGAGGATTCGCGGCTCAAGCGGGACGCCGCTCGGATCGCGAAACGCCAGCAGGTAGTCGCCGTTCTTAGGAAGCTTTTCGCTGACGGAGATGCCAGCCCACGACCTTGCTTCGTCGGCGAAACTGGCTTCCTCTAACCTGCCCACGCGGGCAGTTCTTGTTATCGCGATTTCCAACTCCTGATTACGTTCACGAAGCTGGCTGATCTCTCTGAAATAATCCTCGATCCGCCGATTGAGATGTTCTTTCTGCGATTGCTCAAACCGAAGTTTGTCTTCTAGTCCTAATCGAACACGCTGGATTTCTCCCTCGAAGCGGAGCCAGACGTGCTGCTGATCTTCCTTGTGTTTTTCGAGAAGCAATCGAAAAGCTTCTTCCGCACTCAGTTGGGCAACTCGGGCGAAATCCTTAACGCCGAGGCGATCCAGAACCTCAGTTCGCTTCAGTTTGCCTTCGCCCAAACAAAGCGGGCACTCGATGGCGTCGGTCGGAATTGTTGATCGTGTGCTCAGACAGCCTCCAAAAGGGTGGAAGAAAGGGGGGAGGTCTGGGGAACAGGTTCCGCGACTACTTGTGCTTGCCGATCAAGAGACCCGCGTCGGCGGTGTTGATCGAGACCAACTTGCCGTGCTCGTCGCGGGTCGTGCCGAACTTTTCGCTCGTCCGTCCAATGATGTGCTCGTGCTCATCCCTAACGAGTGTTTCAAACGAGCCTGTGTACCCCGTGGTGGTCGAGCCGATGACCTTCCGACTTCCATCACGAAACCACTTTTTGTCGAGTGACATATATTCCTCCTTGTTATTGCTCTGTGGTGACGATTCCATAAGTGCGTCACCAGCGTGCCTCGGCTGAACTCGACTGCATAAGGTGAACAGAATCAACGGCAGTGGGCGGCGGCAGCAAGACGCCTTCGTCACCAGCGCGTGATCTGTTTACCAGTTTGCATACGAGACTGCGAGATATGCCCCACTTCTTGGCGACGGCGGTCAACGTCATTCCGCTGAGTCGATCACGGACAATGGCTGCTCGGTCGATATTCATCGGCGCACGTCCGATACGGACGCCGTCGAGTTTCGCCCTTCGCATGCCAGCCAAGACGCGCTCTCGAATCAAGTCCGATTCGAGTTCGGCAATTGAACCAATGAGCGTCAAGAACAGGCGTCCCATCGGTCCGCTGGTGTCTATGTTTTCTCGACGTGAAACAAAAACCACCCCCAGATCGTCGAACTCGTCCATGAGTTGCAGCAAATGCTTGACCGACCGTGCAACTCGGTCGAAGGCGGCGGTGAGTATGATGGAGAAGTGTTTCCGCCGTGCGTCCGCGATGAGCGCGTCCAGACCGGGGCGTCTGGCTCTGCGCCCGGAGAACCCGCAGTCCTGATACTCCTTTACGACCTCGAAGCCGCGCTTCGCCGCAAGCTCGCGCAGATCGTAAAGCTGCGACTCAACGTGCTGGTCGGCGGTCGAGACACGAACATAAATGGCTGCTTTCCTCATGCGTTCGGTTGGCTCCTTATTTTTTCCTGTTTTTGCCGAATCTGTATGCAGTATAATAGACAACGAAGATATTGTCAATAGGACTGCATACATGACATTTAAGAAGGCTACAGATCGCCTTTTCTCTCGCATAGACCACAAAGACCTAGCAAACGCGCTAGGAGTCTCTGTTGCATCAATTCGCCAAGCAAGGCTAAGTCCCGATGCTCTTGCCCACCGGTCCCCTCCACCAGATTGGGAAAACGCTGTGCTCCGGCTCGCCGAGGAGCGAGTGTTGCACTTCCGAAAACTGATCGAGGACATTCGCGGCTCCTCAGCGAAGTCGAGTCGCTCGTCAAATACCGGAGACTGAGAACTCGCCAAATTGCCCTTCGAAGAAGTGCCGCTCGACGCTCTGGAACAAGGGCGCGGTTGACGGCAGGACGCGTGAGGCGCGGATCAAGGCTGGGCGCAGCCGCAGGACAACAGCTAATAAAAAACACTCACGAACCGACTTTACGAACTGCTGATTGCCTTCTGCACAAGCGAGAGAATGCTGTTTGGGCCGTGGCAGCGAATCATACGTCGTCCTTCAACGAGAGGAGATTGCCAGAAGATGACTCCCTTCAGGCGTTGTGCCCAATCAACCTTGCCCGTGAGCGGAGACTGATAAACGAGCACCCTCCACAAACCTCCCCCACTAAATCCTCCGAAACTCTTCGGCATGCCTGCTCGTTCGGTATTCACTTCGAAATCGTAGTAGTCGTGTTCTCCACGGCTCTGGCTTTGAGGATCGACAAAATCTCCGCTGATTTGCACTGCTGCGTGGGTCTGAGTAAACGTGCCAAGCTCCTCAGGTGTTCCCATTGCTACCCAGCATTCCAAAGACTCAACGCCGAGCGGCTTCGGTGGCTTCTTCAAGTCCTCAAAAACTTGGAATGCCGTGATGCCTCCAACGAACTCAGAAGGAATGCGGAGGAAGGCGATGTCCGGGCCCCATTCATTCCAGCCGTAAGCACTATCTGTGATGACCGTGGCGACGATGGCGGAAACATCCATCAGGTACCTGTGATTTATATTGTCGGTCAGAGTGATCCCCATCTTCACGGCAGACTTGAGTACCTCCTCCCACACGTGCGCGGCGGTCAAAATGCCATAGAGACCGTCTACAACTGCTAGAGTGCCTGTTCCAGCCAATTTGAGGAGATCGGTGCCGTGGGAATCGAAAACGGCGAATAGCGCAACAGTCGAACTTCCAAGATTTCGAACGATCCTCTGCCGCAAGTCTCCAGAGCCTCGCAGCATGGCTTCGATTTCACTGAGTTCGGACATTCGGAATTCGTCCCTCCAGCACTCGGAAAGCCGCCTAGCTATACTAAGCCGAATGGAAACTGAACAGACCATCGCCGAAATCGAGTGGCTGGAGCGCATCCTCGCGGTGCCCGACATGAGACCGCTGAGCCCAAGCGACATCTCTGCTGCCAATCGACGGCACGATGAAATGCTCGCACATAGCCCGTGGTTCCGGATTTGGCAGCGGTATGGCGTGTGTTGCCGTCATGAGTCTCCCATAATCCAATTGCCGGAATAGGCGCGGCTCAAACGTTGAACTTGTCGCGGTCCACAACACATCCGAATAAAAGCTCGCTGATTCGACGGGCCACGTCCATCCCGTCCCAATACAAAGGGCTGTTCGTTTTGCACCATTTCGATAGCTGAAGAAGGGTGGACCGACTTACGTATGGCGGCTCACTCTCAAGCAATTCGCTTCGCAGCTTCATCGCGAGACTGCGGTCGATTTCCCTCTTGGCCGACAGTTCAAATTCCGCAATAAGCTTCTGCAACCGGGGTTTGTCGAAATTCAGGTCGAGCGAGTACGGTGGAGTTGCTGCCAAGACGGGTTGTGGGCGTTGCGGAAGCGCGTTCCGCTCAACAGGCGCATTTGCCTCCATTGCCAACCACTTGCAGCTTCCCGGAAGCACAGCTTCGCAGTCTTCCCAAGTTAGCCATCCAATGCGCGAGGCAACGGACCCCCAATCACGTCCACCCCGATGTGGCAGGTCGCGAGCAATGGCACGGGGATTCTTGTAATCCTGCAACAACCACCCATACAGCCGAACATGCGGGTTCGTCTTGAACATCGCTGGGCTTTGGAACAGGAACAAGGACTTCTCAGGGTCGCGGTCGCGGAGCGGCGGCTCTAGCAGAGGATTCTGTTCGAGCATTACGTCGATGTTCCGGGCAAGCTGATTCCGAGCGATATCGAACGACACCTGATATGAAACGTCTGACAGCACCTTCGCTTCAACGAGCAGTGCAAAGCCATTGCTGGCGTTTAAGAGCAAGGCATCGACGTGGGTCGCGCCTTCAAAATCCCTATTTCCGGCGCGTGTTGCTGCCCGAAGCACATAAGGAATCAGGTTTCGCTGGCGCAGGTTCTCACGCAGCCACCTCTTGTAACTGACCGGAGAGGGTAGGTGCGCCTCAAAGTAGAGACGCAAGTCGCCTTCGAAGCATTCCTCCCATGACCGCAGAGTCGCGACGGGAGGTTGCGAACCAAAGCAATCGGTCATCAGGCGCGTGAGTGTTTCAACCCGGCTTGGGGCATAGAAAATGTGTAGCCAACAGGCTGCCGTCCAAAATCGCTCGTCCTTTTCGATTTGACATGGACTTCGAAGCGCCGTGAGGGGCAGAGCCTTTTGCCCTAAATCCGTTTGCAAGAAAGTCCGATACCTGTCCGCGCTTTCTTGGTAATAGCGTAGATAATCTTCGGGACTATTCACGGAAACGCCGACCGGAGCAAAATGTTTGGCTAGGGTAGCAGCCGAAAACGGCAGGTAGATAGGGTCAAGAACGTCTTCGGAACCAGTGGAATTCAGAGCGTCGGTTGGAAAGTTGTTTGTCATAGAGGTATATACAGTCGGACGGTCATTTTCATCAAAATTTCCCTGAAAATAGTTGGTAATCGAAATGCGTCTGCTTTTCTGGCGCTATTCCGCATACCAGTCCGAATGACGCGACCACCGACCGCACGAGAGGCACTGAGTCTCGGTCCACTGGTGGAGGCACGCGGGGCAGACGCCTCCAGTGTCGAACGTGTTCCATGAGTGCCCGCAGGAAGCAAGACCATCGGTCTTCTTTGCGGGGCGACCAACCGCAGAGCGGGCAGCGGATGCGCGGATCAGAAGGACCCTTGCTCTTCTCCTCGTCGAGTTCGCGATCCAAAACAACCGACGATTTGGCTAGGTACTCCAAGAAGGTATTTGCCCCACGCTAGGAGAATAGCTGATTCTGAATCTGAGCGAGTTCCACGGGTGCGGAGCATCCTTCGTCGTCGTTCGCCACGTGATTGATCATGGCGATGGTTCTTGGCAACAGCACGATCACGGACATGCAGAAAGAACTCAGCGCCAAGCCCGCTAGACGCCACAGATAGATGACTCCAGCCGTTCGCCAACCAGTCTCCAAGGGTAGCGCCTCGGCTGGTCTCCACGTCTATCTGCCGCAGCTACACTTCCTTCTGCTTTGGCCCCGGCGGAATTCAGTATTTGATTTAGTTCAGTCCATGACCGTGCGATTCTCGGCATCCTGAAAACAACCTCTCCCGCTTCCCCTTTGGTCGTTTCAAGCACTGAGGGTGCATCCTCAGGCTGGTTTATTCCTGAGCCTCCGGGAAGAATTGTCCATCGGCCAACCATCGAGTGGTCGTTCGTCTTAATAATCACCTTGCCCAGATAGACCCAACAGTAGTGAAGGTGGGAGCTTATTCCGTTTGGGGTAGTGCGTTTAAGCAAGTCGGTGAGTTGGTATCCCAAATGGGAGCCCATTCCGCCCGGCATGCCCGCCTCCATTCGCATAAGGTTGAATCTGCGCTCATGATTTTCAGAAAGTTCGTCCAAATGTTGCCTGTGCTCTGCGATGAAAGCTCCAGACCCGATGCCAGCAGTTTTTTGTGTCTCGGCCTTGAGTGGCTCAAAATCGGGAGAGTGAAATGTGTGGACGTATGTTTGTGGGCCGGGGCCATTGCGGGTGACAGGGTCGGTTGAAAGCAGTATTAGGGCACATTGCAATCCCTGCTCTTCTGGAAGGGCAGACTGAAAAATCTTCTTTGCAATCTCGGGCCACTGTTCCGCCACTTCTAGCGGCTGCCAGAACCCGTCAGGTTCGTCGCACCGCAACCAACGGCTCATTGCTTCGGCCATCATGAACCCAATTCGCACCGACCCAGCGAAGCCCACTGCGATTGAGTTCGTCACTGGGTAGATTTTCTGCAAACAATCGTGCTCGCTCCCATCGCTCAAGGTCACACGAATGTCAGAAATCCCGATGCTGTAACCGAACATTGTCGGCATGCCAACAATCCACGTCATTCCCGGATTGTAACCGCATGCTCTAGACGATTTGCGAATCTCTCGCTCATGCTCGTCGAGGCTCTTGTCGGGTGGGTCGGTAGGCGATTTGACGTTACGTGCCGCCTCCAGATTGGCCGTTGCGGTGTCGAGGTTTGCCTTCATCCCGAGCCACTGTTGTTTTATGAGCCAGACTCTCTTCCACACAGCCTTGTCACGTAGGGATTGACGGAACTTGGGGGCATCGAAGTCAGCCTTGAACTGGTGACCGAGAAGGAAGCCGCCCCCAAATGAGCCGAGGGTCAGTATTGAAGCTATCGCCCTCTCTTCGGCGGTGAAACCCTGTACGACTTTTCCAGCAGTTGAATCAGCGATGACATCCCAGACTGGCTTGGCCGCCGCGCCTGCGCCGAAGGCGATAATACCCTTCATCCAGTCTTCGTATTCCTCCGCCCCAAGTACCGGGTAGGTGCTACGGAAATTTGTGCCACTCGGTATTTCGACAACATCCTTCCCGTCGTAACGGTAAACAGCGTCAGGAAGAGAAAGCTCCAAGACAGCACCATCTGGAGAGTTAGTCAATCGGTGACTGGCCCGACACATATAGGTGAATGCGGTGCCATCGCTGTTCCAATTGGTCGAGCTAAATCGCCCAGCGAAATACCCTCCTGCGAAGGCCAGCACGAGAAACGCCAAGAATGGAATGAGCAGTTTTCTTCTGCTCTTGCGAGATTGAGTATTTGTTCCCGTCATAACACTTGAGGTGGGCATCTGCGTTCAACCTTCTACTTCCTCCCGGCTCTAACCTTCGCCCATCTGGCTCTCTGGGCTGCTGCGATTCGCCGACGAGCGGCTGCCGATAATCTCCGCTTGGGACGACGATTCGAAACTGAGCGTGAACTCGCTCCACGTAGAGCCTCAATCGCACGGTCAATACCTTTACGTAGGTCTTCGAGTTGCCTGATGATTCCGCTCAGGTTCGCCATCGCGAGGGATTGTAGCATTGCCGGGGCGCACCCCTTACAATGAGCCTCAATGGAAATCTAGGAGCCGCCGCAATGTCGTGGTTGGGAGGCCAAGCTAACGCTGCGTGGGATTGGATTGCACAGAACCGACAGTGGGTTTTCTCCGGCATCGGCGTAATGGTACTTGGCGTCGGATGGTGGTTGCTGAACAAGGTGTTCAACGGAAGTCGCGTAGATTCGGCACCCACTCCGAACCTGCCCCCGGTGAATGACAGGCTCTATGCTGCCGACCCCGAATTGAAACAATTGCGTGGTGTCACCGCAAAACCCGGCCCGTAGCTTTCCCTACATCAATGTTTCACCCAACATCTCACCTGTATTTTCACCGGCGCAGTCGAACACACAAACTACTACATCCCCGCCTGAACGCAAGTCCTCAAGTGGAGAGCTACTGCCGGACATTCGGTTCATCAGGTATAGCTCCGAATTCAACTCTAGAATTGGGGAAGGCAGGAAATGTTTCGTCCTGTCATTTAGGAATGATGGGAACGAAGATGCCACAAACGTAATCGCACATATTAGCTACACACGTAGTCCCGGACACGCAATGGTAGTTGACTATGGGGGTTGGGTTGAGCACGAATCCATCATGAATATTTTTCGTGGACACACCAAAAAGCTGATTTTCGCCGTCTCAGAAGATGAAAGGAATTTCGCCGTCAATGATACTGGCCCAGCTACGAACTACACGCAGTCCCGGCTTGTATCAGTCGGCGAGATTGCGCCTGCTAAATGGCTAATGGTCGTGACGCTGAGCGCCGACAATTTTCGCAGGGACTACACTTTTGATCTCAATGTTGGCGAGAATGGGAGTCTACTGCTCTACCCTGAGGGCGCTACTCGCCCGCCACAGGATCAGAGACCGAAGAAAGCCGACACCACCCCGCAACCAAATGTTGGGTCTCTGCGACCGGAAACAACCACCGTGGTGCACAACACAGAGTCGGACCTTTGGTCGAGGGGTGGCGGAGGCGGAGCCGTTCCTGCCGCTCTCTTGCCATTCTCGAACGAAGCACGACCCTCACAGAAGGCCGCCTCAGTCCAAGGGATAAGAGCCCGCCTCACTTACTACAAGAAAGATCACATTGAGGAATTCAAGCGAGTTGACTCGGGATGTTGGGCCGGAGAAGCCTATCGATACGCCGATCTGGAAGTCGGAGATGTCGTGTATTTGATCGCCGCAGTCCAAATCAATACGCAGGCGCACGTAATTGTGAATCCACGTCGTTCCATGACTCGATACGCCGAGGATCACACAGTCGTAGAATCCCTCCCGGCGGGCAAGTACGAACTCAAGGTGGATTTGACTGCGGGAGAACACGGCGAATATGCCGAAACATATTGGTTTGAAATCGATATTTGGGCGGAACTGAAGATCAGAAGGCTCAACCAGCGACCTGCGGCTCTGGGGTGAAGAAACAGATCATTATGATTCCGGTTCGGCATCACCTAATGCCTGCCCCATCCCTTCCTGAACGGAAAAATTCGTGAGTCTTTGTAGGACAGCATCCACGCTTTGGGCAAGCACAATTAGACGCTCATTGGGGCGCTGCCGCTCTGCTCGACTTCTTCCGGGGAAAAAGACGAGTCTTGCTCCGTCTGAAAACTCCAATTGAACACCCCGGCCCCTTCGTCCTCGATTTGTCAGGTTACGTGGATGTACTCCGGCAATAGATTGTGCGGCTTTCGCTCTAACCGCATCTACGGCCACGACGCCAAATCGTTGCAAGGCTGCATTCAAGTTTTCGATCATTAGTCCTCGTCCCCTCTCGTGCAGTCCACCAACGTAGATATTCCGCCCTCGGTCTCCCTGTGCTCCGTGAAAAGATACGACTAGCTCTGTCTCTGTGACCAGTATTTCGAAGTCGGGTTCATCGAACGAAGTGCTGTCGATGTGGAATGCGTCCCAATTGTTTCGAGCCAGCCGTCCCAGAAAGAGGTAGAAGCTTCGGTCACTGACATCTGCGACGGCACGAGCAATTTCGGAAGTCATAGGTTCTATGCTTCCGCCGTGGGGAGCAACTATCAGACATGACCGCACGTTTTCTCGATTACCGATCACGACCTCGAAGTCTCGATCTCGTTGATGTCCAGCTTCGAGGATGTCTGCATAGCAGGTGGGAGGCATAGGCTAAGAAAACAGTCGATCTTGGATTTCAGCCGCTTCTACCGGACGGCAGCATTCCTCATCGTCGTTAGCCACGTGGTTGACCCGAGTGCTCACGGGATAGCAGCGCATCAGCCGAGCATCGAACGGCTTCAATAGTTCGGAGACGACTTGCGCGTCCGTCATGCCGGGATCAAGCCAAAGGTCGTAGCTGTCTGGATCAAGTATGACTGGCATCCGGTCGTGGACGGCTGAGGTCACGGCATTTGGAGTCGTGGTCAGAATCGAGCATGTTTTGACCCAGTTGCCAGTTGCGTCCTTCCAGCGATCCCATATCCCTGCGAACGCGAACAACCCCCCGTCGTTAACTTCAAAACAGTAAGGCTGCTTGGCTTTCCCTGTCCGCATCCACTCGTAGAACCCGTCCGCAGGAATCAGACACCTGCGAGATTTCAACGCATCGCGGAATGCGGGCTTCGTGGCTGCCGTCTCCGATCTGGCGTTAATCATCTTGGCGGCGGCGGACGAGTCTTTTGCCCATGACGGAATCAGTCCCCAGCGCACCAGCGACAGTTCACGAACGGGTTCCTTGGGATTCTGGCGGATGACGGGGATCGGCTGGGTCGGAGCAATGTTGTAGCGCGGACTCCAGTCTTCCTCTCCTGAGACACTATCGAAGTGCTCCTCGATGATCTGCTTTCTCCTCGACAGTCGATAGCGACCGCACATTGGGAAATTATGGCAGATCGGGCAGTGCAGATCGTTTCAAGAGTGGTACTTCCTCAACAATTTCTAAAATCTGCGGATACTTCGGGTTGTCGTTGAACCGAACTCTATATCCGTGCTGTCGGTGCAGTTCTGCGGCAAGACCAGTTGAAGCAAACGCATAGCAGCTTTCGACGTAGGTCTGAGTGTCTTCGCAGAAAATGTCAAAGCGAATCTTCTCTTCGCACTCCCCCAATAGATTCTTTCTGTATGGCCGAATGACCACTGATTGCCCCTTTGCTGGAAAACGGGTAGCCGCGCCCCCGACCATCGAACGTGCAATTGCTCCGGGCTTGTAGCCACGGTCGATGTCAGGCCCTCCCCGAGTGGCAGCAGCCTTTGCAGCCTTATCAACTCTCTTCAGCACTGGTGACTTCTTGCCCAACGTCCATTCAAAATGCACCGTTATGCCCGTTTTCGTTTGGGCCGAGAGTAGCTGTTTCCATAAGTCCGAATTTTCTCTCGGTTCCCCGTGCTGGTTTCGCCAGTCATTTTTCTTCCATTCACCTGCACGGAACAGATTTTCTTTGACGTATCGCGAGTCAGTGAAGACTTGCACCCGAGTAACGCTGGCCCAAGGCTTATTTTCGCGAATCCATTTCAGCACGCAGATACAGGCGAGTAGCTCCATTCGATTGTTGCTACTTTCTTCGCATCCGAAATCGACGATCTGTTCGTCCTCCCGGTCTAAGTGGTCGGGATAGTGAACAATCGCTGCACACCCTGATCTGCCGCCCGGATTCTTATAGCAGGAGCCGTCCGTCGAGATGTGAATGGCGCGAGGGTCGGGAGGCATAACGAGATTATATTTTGCTGAAAGAGTAAGCGGATACCAAACCTCACACAGAGTCCGAAGTGACTGCTGCCACGTTTGCACCCGTCGTGAGCTTCGAGGATGTACAGGCCAAAGCTCGCTCCACAATCATTGTCGATTTTCGAACCCCTAATTTTCCCTTCAACACTGCACTTTTCGATAGTCCCACCCGCGAGCTTTCTGACCAAATTCGAAAAACTCTAATTTCACTCCCTTGATATAGACGGTCGGCGGACTAGAAAACGCGGGAGGAAATCATGTCAGCAGTTCACCCAATCGAAGTGTTGGAAAAGCGGCTTCGCGATCTGTTGGAAGCGTATGAGTCCGAGCTTGTGGATGCGGTCGATTACGTGACCGAGAGGTTCTCGGGAAAAATCGAGAGACTGGTCGAACAGTTCGGTGCAGAAGAACTCGAAATCAACCTCAAGTATTACCCAATCACCCTCTTACCTAGGAACTTGCACGAGGCGTTCGGTCCTGTCTCAGCCCTCAGGCTGGACGAGGAGTAGGGATCGTGGCAACGAAGAGCTTTAAGGAATCGCTAAAGGCGGCACGCAAGGACGCCGCCCGCAAGGTTCTTGCCCAAATTGCGGCTACGGTCGAATCATGCCCGGATAAAAGCTATCGGAGGATCGCCGAACACTTCGGCTGCGGCACGGGGCTGGTCTGCCAAGCCGCCAAGCAAGCGGGGTTGCGCCGTCCGAGTGGGAGCGGGTCGCCAGCATTCAAAAGACCGCAGAAGTAGGGCAACAGAGGCAGAGAAAAGTAGGACCGGGATTTTCCGATCTTTCAGTCTCTCTAGATAGAGACGCTTTGATCCCAAGGAGTCATGCCCGAGGGTTAGTTCTCAGGGGAGGGTCTTCTGTTCCCCCTCCCCGCTCGATTCAAACCGAGCAAACAAACGGAACTGAAATCGAGCAAACACAATAGGAACTGAAGATGGCACAATCAACCGAAAGTCAAACTTACACAGCTTTTCCCAACCAGTTGTTCGATGATCTGGTGCAGGGCAATATCGACAACATGATGTTCAACATCCTCGTCTGGCTGTACCGCCGAGCCAACTGGAAGAGTGGAATCGCCGTTCGAGCCTCGTCACAGCAGATACGGGCTGAACTCTGGGGCGGCTGGACATACGAGAAGAACCCACCCTCTGAACGCACCATTCAAGAGAAGCTACGTCGTTTGGTACAGATGGGCTACATCGTCTCGCATCACACGGCAGGACGCCGGGGGACATACTCAATTTCCATCAGTAATTATCCTGCACTGACTCCTGCGGGCGAAGAAATCATATTAAGACCAACGGAGACAAAGAGTTTAGACGAAGTGCTTGCTGCTTCCTGCGGTGATGACGGCGGGGAATCTTCCGCTGAGTCTTCTGGTGATCCTGCGGTGAGTCTTCCGCGTACACACTCTACTACACTCGACTCACCCGCCTCAGACCCTACTAATCACTCGACTGAAGATCAACCCCAAGTAAGTCAGAAAGTCAGGTCGGCGGCTGACGCCGCCTCCATGTTGGCGGTCGAGGACGGCTCCGCAGACCCAGAACCCACACCCAGAGAGAAGATGCTCCTGAAAGCCTTGGGTATCGAATTCTGGCGTAAAGGTGAAGTCTCCTCCCTGCGTTCAATCCTGAAGTTCATGTCTGTGTCTGATTTCTGGAACTTCTGGCACTGGAATCAACAGCACAAGTCTGGGAAGCTCCAGTTCTTCACCGTGTCTCAAGCCCTGTCCGCCATAGACTCTAACTCCCCACGTTCTGCTATACGCCAATGGAACAAGCACGAGCAAGACTCCTCATCCTGTCCTAAACGCTGTAGCCGGGTCCCCCTGCCTATGGAGATAAACGATCAGGAGTTCTGGGACAATCTTGTGGAGTACAACTTGGTGGGTAACGTTGGGGTCAAGTGGTATACAGGAAAGTCACCCGAGGAAGCCCTCTCTGGCTACCCCGACAAAGACTCCTTGCTCAAGGACCTGTTTGAGGATCGCGACTATGAACTCCGTGCCAAACTTGAAAACATGATCTGCCAAGCCTCAGGCGGATACGTTGCTGAGGCGTTTGAACGTGAGTGCATCTGTTGGCCCCCTAAGGAATCGTGCTCCATCTGCGGCGTCCCTGAACGTGGCATCTTTGAGATCGAGGAGGACTTGGGCTAAATGAAGAAACGTCCCGCCACAAAAGAAGAGTCCCGCCCCATTGTCACCGCTGCAAGGTCAGCGTCAGTTCGAGGCCCTCGACAGGCTGTTTCGACGAGTGTGATCCCGAGGTCCCCGCTGTCGTCCTCTTCGAAGGTTGTCTTCGTCTACACGCCGCTTTCCGTAGGAAACGGCTTCTCGGGATCGGCAACAGTTACAGGCGGTTGGAAAGGCGCAACGTCCGACTCATTCGTAAGGACGGCGGCTTCCTTCAAGAAATGGTCCAATCCTCGTTTCATTTTGCGTCCCTTTGCCGTGTGCTGGTCATAGACCTTATCGGGGATGACAGGCGTCGGGAGGTCGTCGAATGCATAGTGTTTGATTTCTTCTGGCGTCGGCGGCACGTAGGTTCGATTTTCCTTGAACCACAGGATGGCGTTGTCCGCCGCACGGGATTTCTTCGCACGGCACAGAAGCATCATTGCGTTGATTACATACAGTAGATCGGAATTGCGTCCATCTTTGACTTTTTCCGCTAAGTATTCAAAGTTTTCGAGGTACCGCTTCAATCTCTCGTCTTCTTTCTTCAACGCCTCGTATGCCTTGCGCTCAAGTTCGATGATCTCATCCGAGAGGGATAAATCGGCGAGAGCAACTTCCTCACCATAGAAGACACCCAGCTTCTTCCAGATGTCGATGGGAGAGAGTTTTTGATCGTTCGTCCAGTAGAGTTCAAGAATCCAATAGCAACCGTTGCCTTCGTCACCATCGCGGACAGCTTTCTGTGCGGCGGATGCCGCTACGTCAACATCCCAGTTGTGTACCGTTTTCGCACAATAAAACGGCTTTGAATTCCATGCCGTGAGTTGGTCACGTTCGTAGGTTTTGATCACAGGCTGGTGAGCGTTAGGAAGCATCTCTTCAACATCGGCCTTGTCCGCCGTAAGGTCTATAACCTTTGCGAGGTTACCATCGGGTGTTGTGACCATGTCGTCGATATGCGGCATGAAAGTGAGTTGGTTGATTTTCTTAAGAAGGTCACGATTGGCGGCACGTTCCCGCCACTTCCGAATCGTGGGGGGTTGTAGTCCAAGTGACTTGATGTAGGCTTCGATCCCGGTGCAACCGTTGACGGTTTTGCCTTCGGCAAATTGAGCCTTGGCGAATTCGAGTCCCGGTAGAATTATTTGGTAGATGGCAAGTCCATGTTGTTCGGCGTATTCGTTTGCCTTGTCCGTCGCCTTGACCATCGTCAAATGGAATTGAGTCTCTGTCATCGCCGAGAAGTTTGGCGTCTCAACACCAATACTGGGCTCGGAGCCGTTTAGTAGGTCGAGCGTGACAGTGTCACGCTCTTGGATGTTTGTAGATGTCTCTGTTGCTGGTGCTACAGAGGTTGGGTTTGTGGCTTTTGCTTTTTTCATGTCGTTTTTTCTCCCTTACTCTGCTAATACGACGTTTTCTGGATTTCTCTTGCCCGAAAAATGAGTGGCAGGTCCAGCGTTGGGATCGACGGCCCCCATCGCGGTGCGGAGCCGCCTGCTTTGTGAGGCTAAGCGGCTTTCCGGGGGGAACTAAGAGTCGGGCCGGGTTCGAGCCCCGCAAAGGGCTGTTAGGCACCGAAACGGCCTAAGAACCGCCGTCAAGCCAACTGTTTTCGGAAAAATACCCGAATTAACGGGGAATTCTTTACTGAGATTGGGTATTGAATTGTAAGCGAGCTTCGGAGTTCGGCTCGCTTACAGGGTTTCCGTCCCCAGATTTCTCGTTCTGCGGCACTTGCGGGATATGACTGGCATGGCAAAACCGATCACAGTGTCGAAGGACAGCTTCATTGGAACAGTGCATCCTCATTTCGGGTTCGATACCCACCCTCAACATGGGCGTCATCCTCTCCACCATGCCCTTCGGGGTCTATGGGGAGGTCTGCTCGCAAGAATTGCCAGTCCCGATTCCAGTGGGCAGACCACAGCCGATGTTGCCGCTTCTGCCTCTCAATCGCATCGCGAGCCCCAGCCCTTCACTAGCCATGGAACGGGTTGAGTCAACGACGGCAGTTTCAGCCAAATCGACAAGACAGGTGAGGCCAGAGACCGCTCGATTTATCGAGCGGGTGCTTGTGCCCGCACTCGTTAAGCGGTACATTGCAAAATTGAGTTCAACGGGGGAACAGGGTGGGTTAACGGGATGACATCCAACAACCTATGTGCCGCCTATGCCCGTGTTTCGAGTGACAGACAGAATCCTTTGTCTCCCACCGACCAAGTGCGGAAGTGCCGAGAATTCGCCGATAGCAACACTCTCATTGTCCTTGAAGACCAAATCTACATGGACGGAGATAGCGGCGTCGGTTCAGATCGCCCAGCATTTCAGAGATTGTTGCACGTTGCCCTCTCACCCGGGAGGCCCTTCAACACAATACTTGTAGACGACACCAGCCGCCTGTCCCGAAGTCAGTCGGAGTCGCTCACAATCATCGAGAAATTGAAGTTTGCGGGCGTGCGAGTCGTCTTCATTTCGCAGGGCATCGACACCGATTCGGACCAGTCCGACGTGCAGATGACCGTCCACGGCTTGGTGGACTCGCTCTACGTCAAGGAACTCGCTAAGAAGACGCATCGAGGTCTGGAGAGTTGTGCCCTTCAGGGTCTTCACACGGGAGGCCGTTGCTACGGTTACTCGACCGTGGCTGTTGGAGAGGGTGAATCAAGGCGGTTGGTAATCAACAAGACCGAGGCATCAGTGGTCAAAGAAATTTTCGAAATGTCCGTCACTGGGCTGTCGCTCAAGAAAATCGCGAAATGTCTAAATTCAAAATGCGTTTCACCACCCCGATCCAAATCCAGCAATCGAGGAACGTGGTGCCCCACCGCAATCAGGGCAATGTTGAAGCGAGAACTCTACAAGGGCGAGATTGTCTGGAATCGTTCGAAGTTTGTGAAAGTACCGGGCACCAACAAGCGGAGGAGTAGACCACGCCCTGAGAGCGAGTGGAAACGGCTGTCGGTCCCCGAACTGGCAATTGTGTCGAACGACCTTTGGAACAGTGTACAGAGCCGATTCAAATCTCTTGGCGATGCTCACACGGGACAGGACAGGCGAGGGCTGCTTCATCGTTCTCTGACGAGTCCCTACCTTTTCAGCGGCCTGCTGAAATGCGGCGTGTGTGGGAGCAATCTCATAATCGCAAGCGGCGGGGGGAAGAAACCGAAATACGTGTGCTCAGGGTATTTCAACAGGGGCACGTGCTCGAACAAGTTGTACATCAGACAAGACGAATTGGAAGAGCGTCTGCTGAGTAAGCTTCGGGCCGAACTCTCGCAGCCTGAGGAAATAGAATTTGCAATCGAAATCTTCGGGCGTCAGTTACGTTCGTCACTCGCCAGCGTGTCGAGCAAATTGGGTGAGATGCGTTCACGGAAGGAGAAGCTGGAACGAGAGATTCGCAACTTCACACAAGCCATTGCGGAGAATGGGCACTCCAAGTACATCATCGAAGAAATCGCAGTTCGTGAGAAGGAGATTTCGGGAATCACCGACCGATTGCTGTCGTCCACACCAGATTCAATCGAGGCCCAAATCGGCGAAGTAAGGCGACTTGTAGAAGAAGGCATCCAGAATTTGCAAAGCCTTTCCAAATTGGAATCGTCCGCAGCCAAGGAAGAACTGCACAGCCACTTGAGTGCGGTGCGGATGTACCCCTCGGTGGACGGAGAAGGCTGGTACTACATTGCTGAGGGGGCGTGGGATTTGCTGGGAACCGACCCCCTCGCACCCGAAATGCGGGTCTGCGAGGAGGGGCGTATTCGGATGGTTGCGGGGGGTGGATTTGAACCACCGACCTTTGGGTTATGAGAGCGACAATTAACAGAATCTAATGGACTTACGCGGCGCAAAGAGTAACGTAATGTCCCTATTCGGAATCTATCGGAATCGCAATTGCCCTTTTCTTGCCCTTGTGGCAGAGCATAATAGCGTTCAAGTTCGTCGAGCATCGGAACCTGAACTGTCCCGCCAACCTCGTCGCCGAACAGGGTCAGCGAATCGTCGAGAGCCCAGCCGTGCTCGACATGCGTCATCGGAACCAGGTTCTTGGGACGAAGCTGCGCGACCCAGCTTGCTATCTGCCGAAAGCGCGACATGAAATACGCCCGCGACGTTGTGCAGTGGCTTGCGCTTGACTACTGCCTGACGCGCCGTGTCGATGACTGTGATTTCCGAATTCGGCGGTGTTCGGAAATCTCCGGCATTGGGATAAATGTGCGTGCCATAGACCCACTTTCCATCCGCGGACAGCGCGAGCTCGCGCTTCGCCCGGCCAGCAGTCGCTTGATCGCCTGGCTAGTGTTCACAAGCCGCAATCGTCAAATGAAACATACCTTCCCTTGGTCAGGAGCAAGCTGCACTCGTCAGAGTAAAGGTAAGACCGAACGTCCCCAACCCGCTTGGGGTGAGATAGAGCTTGTAAGTACCATTCTGATTCAGCGTCCACAGAGGAGAGCACCAGTGCCACCCAATCGTGGAATATGCGGTACCCCCAAAAAAAGTACTACCATCGGGATTCAGAAGCCCTACCGGTGAGCTACTCAGGGTACCCGTCGGGTTGTTAAGCAATAGATACACTTTCTGACTCGAGGTACCGGTGAACGTCAGGTACGCACGCTGACCTGGTGCAGTTGTCGCAATCGCCACCGACCCCCCATCCACCGCAATTGTCCCCGTCACGTCCGGCGGCACTGTCACCAACTGATAAGTCAGCCCGAATGTTCCCGTTCCGTTCGGTGAAAGCCAGATCGTGTAGGTACCGGTTTGTGGCAGAACCCACAGACCCGAGTACCAACTCCAGCCTGCGGTTTGCGGAACCGAGCCGCTCCAGAAACCGCTGCCGCTCGGATTCATCACTCCAACTCCCGCGCTCGTTGCCGTGCCCGTTGGGTTGTTCAACGTCATGTACAGCCGCTGCCCCGCCGTACCACTGAAGGTCAGATATGTCTTCTCCCCAGTTGCATTCGTCCCGATGGTTACCGGCCCCCCATCTACCGTGATGGTTCCGGTCACGTCCGTCGGCACCGTCACCAGTTGGAAGGTCGCTCCAGCCATCCCCATCGTGGTCGGCTCGATGGCAACTTTGTAGGTCCCGGTTAGCGATAACGTCAGCAGACCGGTGTACCAGTTGAAAGTGCTGTTGGGAGTGCCCGCCCTGTAGTTTGTTACCCAGTTGCCGTTCGGATCACGGATCCCAAAGTAGGCAGTCGCAGTGCCTGTGAGGTTCGTGGTATCCATGTACAGCCGCTGCCCCGCAGCCCCGCTGAACGTCAGGAAGGCCTTCTGCCCGGTGGCCGTCGTGGTGGTGGTTACCGGCCCCCCATCCACCGTGATGGTTCCGGTCGTGTCCGCCGGCACCGTCACCAGTTGGAAGGTCGCCCCAAACGTCCCCTGATTTGTCGGCTCGATGGCAACCTTATAGGTTCCCGTTAGCGATAACGTCAGCAGGCCGGTGTACCAGTTGAAGCTGCTGTTAGGAGCGCCCGCCCCGTACTCGGTTACCCAGTTGCCGTTTGGATCAAGAATTCCCACGTCTGGAAACGCTGTGCCCGTGAGATTGGTGGTGTCCATGTATAGCTGCTGCCCTGCAGTCCCGCTGAACGTCAGGAAGGCCTTCTGCCCGGTGGCCGTCGTGGTGGTGGTCACCGTCCCCCCATCCACCGTGATGGTTCCGGTCACGTCCGCCGGCACGCTATTCAACTGAATCGCCTCGCTGCCCGCATTGGTTCCGTGGTGGTTGACCCACACCGTGTAGGTGCCCACCGTGGCCAAAGTCTGCACATTCATGAAACAGGGGTTGCAACCTTTGTTGATCCCCATGTAGGCATGCTGAGATCCATCGGGGTTCAGGATCAGCACTCCCGCATCCGGGTTGGTCACCGCGGTCACGTACATCACCACCCGCTGGTTCGCGGCCGTCGTGGCAAAGGGCAACCGCGCGTCCCAACAGAGGAAGCGCCGATTGCGATACACTCCAAACTGTGGGGGACTCTCTTTGTTGCCTGTTCGCAGATTGTTTTTCGGTGGCCTGATCGCCACTCCTCTGATGCTCGGTGCGGCCTGGGGTGCATTGGCTGCACAGCCTGGGCAGCAGGACGGGATGCAACAATCCCAAGGTGGAATGGCCAATGCCGGTCCCCAGAAGGCGGAGTTCGATAGCCAGCACCGTCCTATAACTTCCGGCGGCTTGGTGAAAACCGGCCCAATAATTTTTCAGAATGTTGCCGAGTCTGCGGGGCTAACTCGCTGGCATCACACGGCGGGCACGCCTGAAAAGCGCCTCATTCTGGAAGCCAAAGGACCTGGCGTGTGTCTTTTGGACTATGACAATGACGGTTGGCTGGACATCTATCTTGTGAACGGGTCGACTTATGATGCGCTTGCGGGCAAAGCTACTCCGCCGCACGCGGCACTGTTTCACAATAATCACGATGGAACATTTACCGACGTGACGGAGAAGGCCGGCGTTTCCAACGACCGGTGGGGATATGGGTGCGCGGTTGGCGATTACGACAACGACGGCTGGCCAGACCTATATGTGACTAACTATGGCAAGAACCGTCTTTACCACAATAACCACGACGGAACTTTTACAGATGTTGGAGAAAAGGCGGGAGTTACTGTCGGTACATGGTCCGCTGGCGCAACCTTCGGCGATTACGACGGGGACGGGCGGCTGGACCTTTTTG
>CZKY01000069.1_pt2 | contig 25583 bp, 19 predicted proteins | sample 2454881 | NCBI WGS metagenome assembly CZKY01 (sample SAMEA3539301, study PRJEB10725) | soil metagenome | biome: tundra; feature: field; material: soil | place: USA | collected 2010-05 | depth 0.15 m | reverse complement strand
GCTGCGCTGTAGCAGGTCGGTAATAGCCTGCGCCGGGGGCCAGTCTCCGACACGTTCCTTGACACCGGTCATCAGGATCTCGTTCTGTTTTTGACCCAGTTCAAGAAGGACCCTTTGCCCCTCAATGAAGTTTGACATGCCCTCGGCAGTCGCTTCACTCAGAATGGCAGTCGGGGAATGATTGGGGTCGGACAATTGTTGCCGCACAGAGTGCATCAGGCTTGCATTCTGCCGCATCGCGAGGTCCATGAGGATCCGTTGCGTGGCAAAGAAGCTTTGCACCCCTTGCTGTGCCCAACCCGATAGAAGAGATACAAAGGACGACTCCCGGGAATGGGAGGGTTCGTGCTTTACAGTGGTTGGCATTTAACACCTCCAAGTATGCTGCAATGCAGCATCGACTAAACTATACGATTTGAGGGCAGCTGTGTCAATATATATTTATCTTGTGTGCGCAGCAGCATAGGCAGGATCAAAATGAAGCTGGCTCCCGTCCTCATCAAGAAATATGGCAATCGCAGGTTGTACGATTCCTCCAACAGCCAATACGTGAATCTCGACGATATTGCGGGATTTGTTCGGGAAGGCAAGGATGTCCAGATCGTCGACGCGAAGACGGGCCAGGATCTGACCCGCGTCACCTTGACACAAATCATCACGGAGGATGCCAAGGATAAGCCGACGGGCCTGCCGCTCGAACTGCTCCGCCAGCTCATCGTCGCCTCCGACGAGGTGCGGCAGGAGTTCGTCATGTGGTATTTGAAATCCGCTTTTGACACTTATGAAAAGGTGCAGGATGCGGTGCAGAGCCGGCTAGGCGAGGTCCAGTCCGCCATTCTTTCGCCAGTGGACATGATGAAGAAGTTCCTGGGCGCGGCGGCGCCATCTCCGCCGCGAGCCGAGGCCGAGCCGGAACTCGATGCACTGCGCAAGCGAATCGCGGAACTGGAGGCCCGGCTCGAAAAACCCGCGGGAGGAAAACAAGGCTCACGCCGGAAGCAAAAGCGAAGGGTATAATTCGCAGCAGGCAAGTTTCTCCCCCGCCATAACGCGCGCTGGCGCAATGTGCGTATAATGCCGAAGGAACTCAGGACAAGATTGCCGCGCATACAGAAAAAGACTACCGGTTCATCGACGGCGGGGAGTCGGAAACAAACTCACAGGGTCGAGATGGAGGCCGACATCTCGCCTTGGACAGAAGCGCTGTTTGCGGCTGAGATTTTCTTGCTGCACGCAACTCCGGTCTATTACGGCTTCGGCGTTCCCCGCGGTGATGACTCCGGAGTGGTCATTATTCCCGGTTTTCTCGGTACCGATCTTTATTTAATGGAACTCCACGGCTGGCTGGAGCGCATCGGATACCGGCCGTATTTTTCCGGCATCGGTATCAATGCCGAGTGCCCGAATCTCCTGGTCCAGCGCCAGCTGAACAAGACCATAGAGAGAGCCCTGACCGAAACCGAGCGGAGAATTCACTTGATCGGCCACAGCCTCGGAGGGGTGATCGCACGCTCGGTGGCGGGCCAGAGGCCAGGAGATGTCGCTTCGGTCATCACCCTGGCTTCGCCATTTCGCGGCACCGCTACCACTCGAACTGTTCTCCACGCTGCCGAAGGCATTCGCCAGCGAATCCTAAAGGAGCATGGCCCAGGAGTACTGCCCACCTGCTACACCGGACGCTGCACCTGCAATTTTGCGGACTCGTTGAAGCGCGACATTCCGGACTCGATGCTCGAGACCGCGATTTACACCCGCGATGACGGCATCGTGGACTGGCGCTATTGCATGACCAGGAATCCTGGAGTCGACTTTGAAGTCCCGGGCACTCACATCGGAATGGCATTTAATCCTTCGGTGTACAGTATCGTCGCCGAGCGCCTGGCGAAGGCGCAATCTCCCGAATGAGTTGAGCTCGTGGAGGGACGGCCGCCCTCGGCCATCCAAGCCGAGCGCAGCTCGGCAGTTGCCTGTAGTCACAGCATCTCTGGGTTTGCTCTATGCCAGTTTCACAGATAGCGTAGACTGCCGGTGATTCAGACCCAGCACTTCATATTTAGGGTTTCCCCTGTGTTCCTCTGTGCCCCCTGTGGTCCGGCCTTTCTCTCATTGCCGCCAACCCCTCCGGGTAAACCAGACTACACTTTCCGTGAAACCGCTCTAGCGCCCGACCATCTCCAATACGGCCCCGGTACTCGTCTCTAAGGTTTCGACCGGTCCGCCCCGCCTCTCCAAGCGGAGTACCGCTCTCGCCAGGCTGTTGTTGGCGACTTCAAAGCTGCCCGTACAATCGGTCTTCACGTAGGCAAGACGATGGATGCTCGGCCCAGCGCCATCGATAGCTCCTTCCAATCGGAATCCATCCTTCGTGGCACAACGAAAATTCCACCCCAATTCATCTGGCTCTCTTCGGATCTCTTGCAGATTCCGGAATTCGTGCGCCTTCCCCTCATGCCAGAGCACCGCTTTGCGAAAGACCAGCCCGAATGGCATTTCGTATACCAAGGCTTCGAATGTGCTTGCTTTCCATGCGCTCGAACGGCTGTCGGGGCGGGGAAAATAGGCATGGGTCCAAGTCCAGAAGTTGCGATGCCGGTATCCGCAGTTGTGTCCTTGAACTCCGAACCCCAAAGGATTCCCTTCAAAACTCCGGCCATCCAGCGTGATCTGGCCGGAAAAAAGCGCGTCGGAATGCGGGGTTCGCGAGAATCCAATCCAGCCCTTGTTGCTCAGCGTGACGCGAAACTCGGATCGACAGTGCAGATCCCATGAAATCACGTGCCCATCAACTCCCAATGTTCCTCGGCAGGAGTTCTCGCCAATTTCACAGTTGCCTATCCGGAAGTGAAATGGATTTTGCCCGCGGGCGCTGAGCTCCAGACCCTCCAAGGGAAATCCTTGAATGAAGCTTTGCGGTTTTCCGTCCCGCGGAAACCATGAGGCCCACACCTGGACGGGCATCCCGCGTGGGTCGCCTGCGCAACCGCACCGCCCAGGATTCATCAGCAAATATCGGAACCACCACGCCCCGCCACCGTCCGCCAGTCCCAGACGAACAAACCAGACTTCGTAACGGCGCCGGACAGAGAGTGATGAATATAGTTCGTTCAGCGTCTTCACAGACTCATCTTACTGGACTCAAATTCCGATCCAAAGCTGACTGACCAGCTTTGTCTCTGGCCTCGCATGACCCTCCGCGCATGGAAACTCTGATTAAGTTGGTTTCCGGATAGCTTTGAAGGGGCATGGCTTCAGCCATGCCGTTAGAACCCGCCACCCAAGCGGCTTTAGCCGCCGGGGGTCACCCCTACATAGCAGCCAGTCTCTTCAACGGAGACTTAATCAGAGATTCGACTATCGGTTAGCACAAGCTCTGAATAGTAACAAGCCGGTCGTAGTATAACCGAAGAAAATTCTCGTGCGGCTGCCGATCAGCCCTTGAAAACCATCGCGGGATGGATGCGCATGACTTTTGTTAGAGCTGCGCCGCGCACAGCAAGATATCCTGGCGCGCCGCCACTGGACCGGCGTCAGTGAAAATCCGGAGGCGCGTGGAAGTCGAAGCCACCATCCCCTGCTAGCCCAATCAAACGCATCCCACACCCATCGGGGAAACCGACACACTTCCCTTGCGCGCCACACGCGCTACAATGTCGGGCATATTCCGGCAATATTCCGGAAAACGACCGGTAAGCCCAGCCGTCTTCCGCGCGACGGTGAGAATCTTGCACTTCGCAGAATGTCGCTGCCGAACCGAAAGGATCGAATATGCACCTGCCACGAGAGAAGCACGCAACAATTCAAGAACAACCCCTCGTCCGCTTTGGCCTGAGGCTCGCCAACTGGAGTGAGCGGTGGTTTCCGGAGCCGCTGATTTTTGCGCTGCTGGGAATTGTGGTGGTCTTTGGTGTCGGCCTGTTGCTTCGCCAGAGCCCAGCTAAACTCGCCATCCAGGGCGGCAAGAACTTCTGGACCCTCGTGCCATTCACCATGCAAATGGTGATGATCATCATCGGCGGATATGTCGTCGCCTCCACGCCAATCGTGTATCGCGCCATCCGCGCCTTAGCCGGAATTCCAAAGACGCCCCGGCAAGCGGTCGCCCTGGTGGCGTTGTTCTCCATGCTGACGTCGCTGATCTCCTGGGGCTTGAGCCTGATTTTCAGTGGACTCTTTGTTCGCGAACTGGCTCATCGCGTCAAGGGAATGGACTACCGCGCTGCGGGTGCGGCTGCGTATCTCGGGCTGGGAGCCGTCTGGGCGTTGGGGCTGTCTTCTTCCGCCGCCATGCTGATGGCGACCAAGTCCGCCATGCCGCCATCGCTGTTCGGCATTAGTGGTCTGATCCCGCTCACCCAAACCCTCTTCTTGTGGCAAAGCATCGCGACCACGGTGATCCTGATCGCGCTATCCGTGCTGATCGCCTATTTGTCCACTCCGTCGCCGGAGAACGCCAGAACCGCCGAATCCTACGGCATCCAATATGAACCGATTCGCTCCAGCCTGGAGGCCAAGAGCAAGCCCGGCGAGTGGCTGGAATACAGTCCGCTGCTCACAATTTTGGTCGCCGCGCTGTTGTGCTGGTATCTGGTTGACGTGTTTCGCACCTCGCCGCAAGGCGCACTGGCCGCACTTGACCTTAATACTTACAACCTCATGTTCATCACGGTTGGGCTTTTATTGCACTGGCGCCCGAAGCGCTTTATGCGTGCCGTAACGGAGTGCATTCCCGCCACCGGCGGCGTGCTGATCCAGTTCCCGTTTTATGCGGTGATCTTCGGAATGATTGTAGGAACGGGGATCGCGGATGCGCTGGCGAAACTTTTCGCCTCCATCAGCACCCATAACACCTATCCCTTGCTGGTGGCGATGTATTCGGCGGTGCTCGGCGTTTTCATTCCCTCCGGCGGCAGCAAGTGGGTCATCGAAGCGCCGTATGTCCTGCAAGCCGCGAATTTGCATCAGGTGCATCTGGGCTGGGTGGTACAGATCTACAACGCGTCGGAAGCGCTACCCAATCTGATCAATCCCTTCTGGATGCTGCCTCTGCTGGGCATATTGAAATTGAAGGCCAGGGACATCGTGGGATATGGAGTGCTGCAGTTGATCGTTCACGTACCGGTCGTGTTCTTCCTGTGCTGGTTGTTTGCCCGGTATATTCCGTATGTGCCGCCCCTGAAATAGGATTTTCAGTGACGCCGGTCCAGTGGCGGCGCGCTTGGATATCTTGCTGCGCGCAGGGCAGCGTGAACCGCATGAAGTGGCATCGGCGCAGGCCAACCAGTTCCAAGATGCTCGTTGAAACCGCGTAGGCGACGCAGCGCCGATGTTATCTTAATGGGGGTTGTGACGACGATGTCAGGTCGCAACTGGATCGCTGGAAATCGTATTCATGGAAGTTCTCAAAAGACTTTTTGAGCGGCATTTTCACTCGCCGGTCGAGCGGGTGCAGCCGCTGCAGGGCCAGCTCGGCGGTTCGGGCCGCAAGATCATCCGGTTTTCCAGCGAAACACTCAGCGCGATTGGCATTCTGTATGACGTGCGCGAAGAGAATGTCGCCTTCCTCGAATTTTCCAGGCATTTTCGTCAGCACGGTCTGCCCGTGCCGGAAATTTATGCCGAAGATTTAAACCACGGCGCTTATCTCGAAGAGGACCTCGGCGGCACCACGCTTTTTGAGTTTCTTTCGGACCATCGCGACGGCGCGACCATCGCTCCCGAGGCAGTTGCGGCCTATCGCAAAGTTGTCGCCGTGTTGCCGCGCTTTCAGGTCGAAGCGGGCCGCGATTTGAACTACAAAGTTTGTTATCCGCGCGCCAGCTTCGATCGCCAGTCCATCGCGTGGGATTTGAATTATTTCAAGTATTACTTTCTCCGGCTCGCCGGCATTCCCTTCAACGAGCAGGCGCTGGAACACGACTCCAGCCGCTTGACGAAATTTCTGCTCAGCGCCAGCCGCGATTATTTTCTCTATCGCGATTTCCAATCCCGCAACATCATGTTGCGCAGAGTTCTGAACGAAGACCAGCCATTTTTCCTGGACTATCAGGGCGGCCGCAAAGGCGCTCTGCAATACGATATCGCTTCTCTTTTGTACGATGCCAAGGCCGACCTTCCCCCGGATCTGCGCCAGCAATTGCTCGATCATTATCTCGACAGCCTCGCCGGTTTCCTCGATCTTGATCGCTCCGTGTTCATGCAGCATTACTACGCCTACGTTTACGTCCGCATCATGCAGGCTCTGGGCGCGTATGGCTTTCGCGGTTTTTACGAACGCAAAGAGCATTTTTTGCAGAGCGTTCCGTACGCTCTGCAGAACTTGCGCTGGCTGATTCACAATGTGGAGTTGCCCATCGCGTTGCCCACGCTGATGGAAGCCTTCAAAAGCATGGTGGCCTCGGATAAGTTGCAGGGCCTGACTTCTGAACCGGAAAAGTTGACCGTGCGGGTTTTCAGTTTTTCATTTCACCGAGGCCTGCCGCAAGACGAGACCGGAAATGGCGGCGGATTCATTTTCGATGGCCGCAGCCTTCCGAATCCCGGGCGCGAAGAGCGCTTCAAGACCCTCACCGGCAAAGACGAGCTGGTAATCGACTATCTCAATCGGCAGGAAAGCGTGCACCAGTTTCTAGCCAGCGCCATGTCGTTGGTGGACGCAAGCGTGAGCACGTATCAGCGGCGCGGCTTCAAGCACTTGATGGTGTCGTTCGGTTGCACCGGCGGCCAGCATCGCTCGGTCTATCTGGCGGAGCAATTGGCGAAACATTTGTGCGGCAAGGATGGAGTGGAAGTGGTGGTGCATCATCGCGAGCAGGAGCAGCTGAATCCATGAAAGCGATGATTCTGGCCGCCGGCCTCGGCACGCGCTTGCGTCCCCTAACCGACGCTCGCCCCAAAGCGCTGGTCGAGATCAACGGCCGCACGTTGCTGGAGATCACCCTCTCTCGCTTGCGCAACTGTGGAGTTCGCGAGGTGATGATCAACGTGCATCACTTTGCCGACATGATTCTGGAGTACCTGAAAACGAACGACAACTTCGGCATGACCATTGAAGTCTCGCGCGAGGAGGTGTTGCTCGACACCGGCGGTGGCCTGAAAAAGGCCGCTCACTTCTTTGTAGGGGATTCTGTCGAGGATTCCAGCCGCCCTGAAGAGCCCTTCATTGTGCACAATGTCGATGTCCTCAGCACGATCGATCTGCGGAGCATGGTGCAATTTCATACTGAAAATCAAGCTCTAGCCACCGTGGCGGTGCAGGACCGCAGGACCTCTCGCTACTTGTTGTTCGGCGAGCGACTCCAGTTGTGTGGCCGTCGATCGGGCAATCAGGAGCCGGAATTCGCTGGCGCTGCCCGGCAAGCGCGCGCGCTGGCTTTTTCCGGCATCCACATTATTTCCCCGCGCCTTCTCACGATGATGACCGAAGACGGCGCGTTCTCCATCATCACGACGTATTTGCGCCTCGCCGCCCAAGGAGAAAGAATCCTCGCCTTCCGCGCCGATGAATACTATTGGCGCGATCTCGGCAAACCAGAGAGCGTAGCGCAAGCTGCGCTGGATCTGAAGCAAGGCATTGCCTACTAGTACGTAGCGCCGGCATCTTGCCGGCTGTCTAGAGGGCGTCTCGCCCCTCGGCGCGGCGGGCGAGGAACCCCGCCTAACAGCCGCCGGGACGGCGGCGCTACACTTCAACTGATACTCTCAAGACATCGAAATCCAGGAGACCGCAAATCATTGCCGCCCATTGTCAACGCACAGGAAATTACGAAAGCCTTCGGAGCGAACCCGCTTTTCCAGAACGTTTGTTTCACCATTTCTGACGGAGATCGCATCGGCCTGATTGGCCCGAACGGATCCGGCAAATCCACCCTTCTCAGAATTTTGGCTGGCGAGGTCGCAGCCGACAGCGGGGAAGTATCGTTTCGCAAACGCACCCGTCTCGCCTGTGTCGAGCAAGACTCGCGCTTCAAGCCCGGAGCCACGGTTCGCTCAGTGATCGAAAGCGCCCTCGATCTCAGCGACGTCTCCGGCACCGAGCGCGGCGCCCGCTTTGCCGAGACGCTAGGCCGCGCCGGCTTTGAAGATGTAGAAGCGCCAGCGACCGAGTTATCCGGCGGCTGGCAGAAGCGTCTCGCAATCGTCGAAGCTCTGGTGCAGCATCCCGACATCCTTCTGCTCGACGAGCCCACCAACCATCTCGATCTTCCCGGAATCACATGGCTCGAAGAGTTGCTTGAGGGAGCGGCGTTCGCCAGCGTCATCGTGAGCCACGACCGTTACTTTCTCGAGAATGTCACCACCGACATGGTCGAGCTCAATCGCATTTATCCCGACGGTTCTCTCCGCGTCCACGGCAGCTACATCGCCTTTCTGGAGAAGAAAGAAGAATTCCTGCACGCGCAGTCCCGGCGTCAGGAAGCGCTGGAGAATCTCGTTCACGGGGAAATCGAATGGCTCCGCCGCGGCGCAAAAGCCCGCACGCGGAAGTCCAAAGCGCGCATCAGCAAAGCCGGCGAACTCATGGGCGAGCTCGCCGATCTGAATGCGAGAACCCGCAGCACCACAGCGCAGATCGATTTTTCGGCCACCGACCGCAAGACCAAGCGCCTGGTCGAACTGCAAGACGTCACCTGCACCATGGGGACGCTAGCGTTATTCGACGGGCTCAACTTTATCCTCACGGCTGGAATGCGGGTGGGCCTAGTGGGCCCGAATGGCAGCGGCAAAACGACCCTGCTTCGCTTGTTGCAGGGAGACCTGGCTCCGACCGGAGGCGAGATTCGCCGCGCCGATTGGCTCCGCATCGTGTACTTCGACCAGACCCGCACCCTCGATCCCGACGTAACTCTGCGCCGCGCTCTCGCGCCAGACGGCGATTCCGTCGTCTATCGCGATCGAGTGATTCACGTAGCCGGATGGGCGGCAAGATTCCTCTTTACCGGCGAGCAACTAAGCCAGCCCGTCGGCCGCCTTTCCGGAGGCGAACGCGCGCGCGTCCTGATCGCGCAGCTCATGCTCCAGCCCGCCGACATTCTCCTGCTCGACGAGCCCACCAACGACCTCGACATTCCGACCCTGGAAATTCTGGAAGAAAGTCTGATCGACTTCCCCGGCTCGCTCGTGCTGGTAACGCACGACCGCTACATGCTCGACCGAGTATCCAGCATCGTCCTAGGACTGAACGGAAAAGGCGGTGCCGATACTTTCGCCGACTACGCGCAATGGGAGCAATGGCAGGCCCAGCGCTCAAAGTCAGAGACGAAGCCAGACACGGCAACAGCGACCGGGTGCCCCACTCATTCGCGTTCTTTGCGAATGAGTGGGACGGCGGCCGCGCCAATAAAGAAGAAACTTTCCTACCTCGAAGCGCGTGAATACGCCACCATCGAGCAGCGAGTTGAAGAAGCCGAGCAGTTAGTGCAAGCGAAACGTGCGGAATTAGAAGATCCCGCCAGCGCAATGGATGCTCCGCGTCTAGTAAGCACGCAAGCCGCCTTGGACGCGGCCCAAGAGGCGCTCGACGCCCTCTACGCGCGCTGGGCCGAACTGGAGAGAAGGAGCGGCTGAGGTTCGCTGGTGCAATGGCGATTTTGCGACAACAACCCGGAAGTGGATACCTGCGTGAACGTAGATCCGATTCGCGCAATCACGGTATAAACTGCGAGCGGGTGTTGGAATCCGGCTTCCTATCCGAAAGTCCAAGGACGGTGCCATGAACTTTAACGAACATCCTTGTCATCGGCTTGGTGCGGTCCTTTTCTTCGGATTGGCGACTCTGGCACACGGCAGTGTGAACAGCGCGGATTTGCAAAAGCAGTATGGGGGCCAGATCCTGACACTGCGGCAGTTTTATCCGGGGAAACGCCTGCACTTCGACGCAGCGGGCAAGCTGGCCAGCGCCGTCGGGCCAGGTGCATGGACTGTGGACGGGCAGGTGCGGGTAAAGGACATTTCTTTGAAAGACGGCGTGGTGCACATTCAGGGGCAACGGCTGGTTCTCTTCTTTGATCCGGAGAGCAAGCAGTTGCGTGACGTGAGTTCGGTGACGAAGACAGACAATGCCAGGAAGCTCTTTCGCGGGAAAGTGGACGGGTGGGCGGCAAAGGAGGGCAAGACTGAGATTGAAGTGGAGTGCGGTGTAGCGGAGCCCGAGATGGCAGACTTGACCAAAGCGATGAATGCAGTGTTTCTCGCTCAGGGGGAAGCCCTGGCGGGAGTGGCGCCAGAATTTTGGAAGAGCTACCTCGAACCGAAGACATTGGTGTCTCCGGCTCCGTTGCCGAAGATTGAGGGGGAGCACCGCGTTGGCGGAGGGGTGTCAGCTCCGCGCGTAAAGTACGCGCCCGACCCGCCGTATACGGTAGCTGCTCGCCAGGTGGGGTATCAGTCGGTCGTAGCGTTGTGGCTCGTCATCGACCAAGATGGATTACCTCAGGACATTCGGATTGTCAGGCCGGCGGGCATGGGTCTGGACGAGGCAGCGGTTGATACCGTGAGGATGTGGAGGTTCGATCCCGCAAGGAAAGACGGCGATGCGGTGCGGGTGCAGATGAGGTTGGAAGTAAACTTCCATCTTTATTAACTGCGCCTTCCCAGTGCGCGCCTCTTTTCTGATGCTGGCCTAACTGTCGAAATCGGGCGATTACACCAACTATCCCGAACCGTCGCCCATCAGGCGACTAATGTCCTACGCTCTAGCAAAATCAATAAACCCGCGCTGCACATCAGTGCGAGTGAGTTTCGCCCGCACTTTGTCGCCAACGCGCAACCCTTGCGCTCCCTGAGCCAGCAATCCTTCGATATGCGGCTGCATGACGCGAACAAACGTCCCCTTCGGAGTAACTCCGGTGACGATGGCGTCGAAAGTTTCACCCACGCGGTGGCTCATCGCGACGGCGGCCAGTCGCTTCGACATTTCCCGTTCCACTTTTCGCGCTGCATCTCCTTTCTGTGTGCAGTTCGCGGCGATACCGGAGAGTTCGTCGTCGGAATAGGGCCCGGGTTTTCCGTCGAGCAAGGCTTTGATCAGCCTTTGCGTGACGACATCGGCAAAGCGCCGGTTGGGCGCGGTCGAATGCGTGTAATCCTGCACGGCAAGTCCGAAGTGCCCCTGCTCAGGATCGCCCGGACGCTCCAGCACATATTCGCCCGGTCCAATCAGCTTGATGACCGCAAGCGAGAGGTCGGCAAAGTGATCGGGGTCGGCGGCTTTGCGCTTCAGAAGAAAATCATTGAGTGCTTTGGAATCAGCCTGTGCGGGCAGCGTTTCACCCTGCGCCGCCGCCAGCCGCACGATGCCGTCCCAATGCTCGGGAGTTTTCACAATGCGGCGCAATGAAGAAACTTTTTCTAGCAGCCGCGCCACCACGCCGTTGGCCGTGATCATGAAGTCCTCGATCAACTCGGTGGCCCGATTCTTCTCTTGTTTCACGACATCGACAACCTGCTGGTTGAGCACCACCGGACGAACTTCGCTGGTGTCAATGTTCAGCGCGCCATGCTCGTAGCGCAGTTTCTTGAGCTCCTGGGCAACTTCGTCCTGCAGCTTGAGCTGCGCCTGCAGTTCCGAAGACGCGGCCACTTTGGGCGGAGCAGCCGCCGTGCCTTCCAGCCATGCTCCGACCGCGCCGTAAGTAAGTTGCGCCTTGTTGCGAACGATGGCCCGATACACGTCGCTGGAGCTGATCGAGCCGGCGCTAGCGATAACGAACTCAATCACCACGCCCGGCCTGTCCACGTTTTCGAGCAGAGACGAAGCACCCGTCGAAAGCTCTTCCGGCAACATCGCAAAATTAATGATGCCGGCATAAACGGTGGTCGTCTCCTTGGCCGCGTGCTGGTCGATGGGAGAATCCTTGCCGACAAAAGCATCGACATCGGCGATGCCCACCATCACCTTGACGTCGCCATTGGGCAAGCGCTCGGCAACCTCGATCTGGTCGAGGTCCCGCGAAGTGTCGTTATCGATCGAAGACCAAAGCAGGTCGCGCAGATCCCGGACCTTGTCGGAAGGCGCCAGTTGCGGCGGATGCGCCGAGATATCCGCCAGTTGCTGCCGGGTCGCGGGCGGAAAATCCGGCTCAAAACCGTGTGCCACCATGACCTGCCGCGCCATTGCCTGAAGATCGATAGAAGAAGGCCGAGAGTCGTTCATCACGCTCAAAAGGCTAACATGAATCCCCGATTTTCCTTCGTGTACCTTAGTGCCCTTAGTGGTTATCGCTCTTCCCCTGTGTACCGGAGCCTGCCCTGAGCGAAGTCGAAGGGTGCCCCCTGTGGTTAAGCCTTTGACTTTGGAAGCTGCCCGGTCGTGATATCCTAATAAGAGCAGCTGCGTCCTCCGATAGGATCGATTCCCGCAGTTCCCTAAATATCATGATTTCAGTCAGCAATGTGTCCATGCGCTACGGCGCCAAAGTTCTGTTCGACGAAGTTTCCACCGGCTTCATTCCGGGGAAGCGTTACGGCCTGACCGGCCCCAACGGGGCGGGCAAATCCACGTTCATGAAGCTTCTGACCGGCGAACTTGACCCGCAGAAGGGAACGGTCGTCCGCCCGCGGAAGCTCGGCGTCCTCAGCCAGGATCAATTTGCCTTTGACAAGTATCGCGTGATTGACGCGGTCATCATGGGCAACCGGCGCTTGTGGGCCGCTCTCGAAGAACGCGAAATCATTTATGCGAAGCATGAGTTGACCGACGCGGACGGCATGAAACTTGGCGAACTCGAAGGCATCGTCGGCGAGGAAGACGGCTACACCGCCGAAACCGACGCTGCGATTCTGCTGCAGGGCCTCGACATTCCCGACGAGATGCACGAGCGAAAAATGTCGGAGGTGCCGGGCGGACAAAAAATGCGCGTACTGCTGGCGCAGGCTCTGTTCGGACATCCGCAGGCGCTGTTGCTCGACGAGCCCACGAACCACCTCGATCTGGACTCGATCCACTGGCTGAAGGCTTTTCTGAATCAATATGAGGGCGTGCTGATCGTGATCTCGCACGACCGTCATTTCCTCAACGGCATTTGCACCCACATTGCCGACATCGATTACGAGACCATCATTACCTACACCGGCACTTACGACGACATGGTGGTCGCGAAGACGCAGATTCGCTCGCAGATCGAGTCGCAAAACGCGCAGCGCGAGAAGAAGATTGACCAGTTGAACGAGTTCATCGCGCGCTTCGCCGCCGGAACCCGCTCCAGCCAGGTGCAGTCGCGGCGCAAGGAAGTCGAGCGCCTGCAGGTCACCGAGCTGGCGCGGTCCAACATCCAGCGTCCGTACCTGAAGTTCGAGCAGAAGCGGCCGTCCGGCAAACACATTCTGGAAGTGGAGGGTGTGACGAAGTCGTACGGGAAAGCCAAAGTGATTTCCGGATTCACGGCGAGCATCCTCCGCGGGGAAAAGATCGCACTCATGGGCCGAAACGGCTCCGGCAAGACCACGCTAGTGAACGCGCTGCTTGCCAACTCGCCGACGGTTTCGGAGTCGGAACTGCGAAAAACCAGCGGCTACGATGGGCCCTTTGTGGACGGCGGAAAAGTTATCTGGGGTCACGAAGCGGCAGTGGGATATTTCGCCCAGGATCACAAGGCGCTAATCGAGCCCGGCATCAAGGTTCTGGAGTGGCTCCATCAGTGGGATCCTTCCGCTTCGACCGAAGAGATTCGCGGCTTGCTGGGCCAAATGTTGTTTCCTCGCGATGACGCCGAGAAGCGCACCGACATTCTCTCCGGCGGAGAGGCGGCGCGGCTGCTCTTCTGCAAACTGATGCTGCAGAAGCCGAACGTGCTCGTGCTCGACGAGCCGACCAACCATCTGGATCTAGAATCGATCAACGCCCTCAACATTTCGCTGCAGCGCTACCCCGGAACGGTACTGCTGGTCACGCACGACGAGGATCTGATTGATGAAGTTGCGACCAGGATCTGGCACTTCGAGGGCACCCATGAAATCGTCGATTTCAAAGGCGCATATGGCGAGTACGAGGCCGTTCTCGCCTAACAGGCTGGGGTACAGGTGGCCCAAGATAAATTGTCATCCTGAGCGGAGCGAAGGACCTGCTCTTCTGGCACCATTGCGGAATTGCTACTTACTCTTCGCGCCCTCGTGAACGATGGTCAGAAGCGAACCTTTCTTCGCCTTCTTCTTTGCGCTCGGTCGCTTTCGGGATTTAGAAGAACCACCGGCGATGTCAGCGACGGTAGTGCGGTCCAGTATCTTGGCCGCGGCATCTCGCACCTCCAAAAACACACTATAGAGCGCGCGATGGTCGGGGTCGGTGATGATGAGGCCTCGGAGTTGATCCGCATCCCCAAAGGGTGCAAGTGGGCCGTCAACCAGGCGAATGATCTCGCTGAGTTTGATCTCCGCTGGTGCGCGACGCAGCCGGTAGCCGCCCTTCGCGCCCCGAACGCTTTCCACGATGCGCGCGTTCTTGAGTTCCAGCAGAATCAACTCAAGAAATTTCTCCGGCAGGTCGCTGTCAAGGGCGATGTCCCGTATCTTGACGGTTTCAGTTCCGTATCGGCGGCCAAGAGTCGTTATCGCTTGCAGCGCGTAGAGCCCTTTTTGCGAGATCTTCAATCTTGTATCCCTTTCCACCTGCTTGGACGTACTCTAGTGCCCCCGCGCCCGCTTTGCAACTGATCTTGCGGCCAAGCACATGTAAATCTATGTAAGTGCAAAAGATTGCACGTGAAACGCGGATTGCATGCGTTTCGCATCGGAAGCCACTACCGCGTCGACGCCATCTTCATCGCAGGCTCGCCAATCTCGCCGTGCGCTTCGCCTTCCAGACAAACGCGATGCCACAACTCAAGATTGAGCAACCGCCAGATGCGATCGTAGTTGTCGCGATGCTTCGCGCGATGGTCGTTGAACAGCTTCTCGATCGCTTCGCGCCGGAAGTATCCTCGATTCAGGCTGCGCGGTTCCAGCAGCATCTCGCGAATCGTTTCCAGTCGCGGTCCGGCCAGCCACCCGCTCCACGGCGTCGGAAATCCCAGCTTCGGCCGGTACAGAATCGAGTGCGGCAGCAGATCTTCCACCGCCTTTTTCAGGATCCGCTTGCCGGCCAGTCCATGGATCTGCACTTCGCGCGGAATTCGGGTCGCGAATTCAACCAGCACATGATCGAGAAACGGAACCCGGCTTTCGATGGACGCGGCCATGCTCATGTTGTCCTGCTTCATGAGCAGTTCCACCAGGTAAGTCTTGATGTCGGTGTAGAGCAACCGTTGCAGCATTTCGCCCGACGAGTGGTCCCAGTAATCAATGACATTCTTATATGCCGTGCTGGGCGCGGCTTCCCGCGCGAACTCGCTGGTCAGCAACCCGCCCTGCTCCGCTTCCCCGAAGGCGGAAAAGAAATTATCGAAGTAGAAAGAAGCCCAGGAATTTCCGTCCTTCGCTAGAAATGTATGTTCCAGTTTCCGGCGCAGGGTCGCTCCCAGCAGGGAAGAGGTCGCAACCGTGTTGCGCAATCCGCGCCGCAGAACGCTCGGAACGACGCTACGGTACGCTCGATCCAGGGCCGCATTTTTCAAAGTGAAAGCATAGCGCGTGTAGCCCGCCAGGGTTTCATCCGCGCCCTCGCCGGTGAGCACCACCGTAACTCTCTCCCGAGCCAGCCGGGCGACAAAATAAAGCGAGACGCTCGACGGCCACACGATCGGCTCGTCCTCATGCCAGATTAAATGCGGCAGCGCCCCAAAAAAATCCTGCTCGCTGACCAACACTTCATGATGCCGCGATTGGATGTGATCCGAGACCGTGCGCGCAAAGGGCAGTTCGCTGTAAGTCTGCTCGGTGTAGCCGACGGAAAAAGTCTCGACCGGCTCTCGCCGTATTTTCGTCATCAGCGCCGCCACCGCGCTCGAATCGACGCCGCCGCTCAGGAACACGCCCAGCGGCACGTCGCTCATCAGGTGGCTGTTGACTGCGCCTTCCAGTAACTCGCGGTAGCTCTGGACATAGTGACTCTCAACGCAACTCTCATCGCGCGATTCGTGCGGCTTTGATGCATCGAGGTCCCAGTACCGCCGGATTTCCGCTTTGCCATCCGGACCAATCGTCATCGTGTATCCGGGCAGCAGCTTGCGGATTCCAGCGTAGAAACTTTCCTCGCCCGATAAATATCCAAACGCCAAATACTCCGGCAGCACCGCCCGATTGAACTCTGGACGAATCCCGCCATGCGCCAGCACCGCTTTGATTTCCGATCCGAACAGCAGCCGCTCCGGCGTCAATTTGTAGTACAGCGGTTTGATGCCCAGCCGGTCGCGCGCGATGAAGAGCGTTTTCGTATTGCGATTCCAGATGGCAAAGGCAAACATGCCGCGCAGGTGTTGTACGCAGTCCGCGCCGTACTCTTCGTAGAGGTGAATGACGGTCTCGGTATCGCTGTGCGTGCTGTAGCGGTGGCTGCGGGCGATGAGTTGCTCACGCAAAGCGAGATGGTTGTAGATCTCGCCGTTGAACACAATCCACAGCGTGCCATCTTCGTTCGAAATCGGCTGATGGCCGCCCGCCACATCGACGATGCTGAGCCGCCGCATGCCGATTCCTGCCGCGCCATCCGTATAAAATCCTTCGTCGTCGGGTCCCCGATGGGTGATTACGCGGCACATTTCGCGCAGAGCCGCGGCATTCGCCCGCGTGTCCCGTCCGAATTCAAGAATCCCAGCGATCCCGCACATTTAGTGTTTCTCCGCGTATGGTGACGAACTATGATCCGACGTCAGGGTTTCGCCCGTCAGCTCTTCAAACAAGGACGTGACGGAAAACTCGCTCGGCGCTGCATTCATCACTGCATCCTGCTTGCGCCACTCGAAAAATGCGGATGGTTCCGCCGCCTTCAGAAGAGGTTGTCCCTGCCACGCGACCTGCGTCCCGCCGATCACGACCAGGTGCGCCAGCTTCTCTTTTTCGATGCGGCAGTACAGCACTCGCGCGTCCGAAGACCACGGACTGAAACTCCACGCTTGCTCGCCGAGCGCAAAAAAGAATCCCTGGCTTTCGTCATGATATTCGAGTTCATAGACCTGCACCGCCGCCTGCGCCATGCTGGCCAAGCGTGGTTCGAAGCTCTGCTCGATAAGAGGTTCGCCCTCCTGCCGGATTGAGCCGCGGCGTGGTACCAGCGCCGTCGCCGTCTCTGCCGGCAGCATCACCCGTGCATGGCATCGCACCAGCGGCGCGGGCTGGAATGCTCCGTAAGCCGGCGAGAGCAGAGTTCTGCTAACTTCCGTCGCCGTATGCCAGACGGTTTCTTCTGGCACGATCAGGCTCAACCCCGATCTACCAGATGCCGCATCAGCTTTCGTTATCTCCACCCGTCCCGCGACGACGCTTTGAACTTCAAGATCGGGCGCGAAGTGCCACCGTATCTCCAGTTCATGTTCCGTTTGACCGAGCACAACATCGCGTACCAGCCACACGCCGCCCATGATCTTCAGCACATGCCGCCGATGCAAAACCGGATCGGCCAGCCGCGCATATCCGTTGTGACTGCCCACAAAGTAGGTGAAGCTCTTCCCCGCGATCCAGTTTTCCGCTTGCGTGGTCGGAATGTGAGTCCATGAGAAAGGTTCGTCCGCAACCGCTTGGTCGACGCCATCGATGCGCACGGTGTTGTGCGCACCCGTCCCGCGAAACGTGTTTCGGTCCGCCGGATCTTTCGAAATGTAGACGCCGCTCCCAGAGTCCACCAGCCAGCGCCGTCCATCCATGGAGAGGCGCAGGCTGAGTGCATCGGCATGTCCGTGTCCCGAGCGGCCCACGCCCTGCGGACCGGCATCCACAACCATCGCCTGCGCGTATGGATGCGAGTCCGCCAGCACGTAAAGGCCACCGTCGGGAAACGCGAGCGAACGCGCAGCCGGACTCGTCCGTGCGCTCGAGTCTGTGTGTGCGAGTTCCTCGACGGCTTGATTTCCAAACAACCAGATCGCTTCCTCCGTCAGCCGCGCCGCGGAAAACTCCCTCGAGTACATCACCGCACCCAGCGCCAGCGGGTCCGTCATCTGCTCCGTCCGGTTGCGCCGCGGATTCCACAGCCGTCCGCCATCATCATCGCCGAAGCCTTCCGCCGGTCCTGCCTGCGCGAGCGCGGCGACCACATCCAGCATTCGTCCCAGCGCCGCGTCATACGCCGGTGGAATTTCCACTCCATTTCGTGCCGCGAGCAACCGCGCATACAGAAAGAAGTCGAGCGCATAAACGTGGTAGTACAGCGATTGCTCGAAGTAAACGCCATCCGGGCGCACCTGCCGCCCCGCTTCGTGCAGCACAATCTTCCACCCGGATTCCTTCCAGTGCGCGGCCCCCGGCATTTGCGGATACAAAGTGCCCAAGAAAAACAGCGCAACCGCTTCTCCCAGCAGGTGCGTGTTCGGAGAAAAATAAGTAGATAGATAGCGCTCAATGTAACGCCCGTGAAATGCGAGCGCCGGAGCCAGTTCCGCACGAAACTCCGCGTACTCGGCTGCTCCCACTAGCAACTGGTCCACCCAGATCCACGACAAGCTGCGGAAGGCAACCTCCAGCGTGCTTCCCCAGTTGATTCCCAGCGGATACGGATTCGACTTGATCCAACTGCGCCACTGCCCCATCAGTTCGCGAATGTACTTCTCGTCCCCGTTCAGCAACCGCGCCTTGGCCAGCGTCACCAGGTGCTGGTGCCGGTTCAATTCCCATGTGACCTTGTGGTCGCCCACCACCGCGAAATCAAGAAAAGGAATCTTGAACCACGGATCAAGCGGCGCACGCTTGCCGTGCACCGGATCGAGATGCCAGTCGATCTCGTTGCCATTGCCACTGCCGCAGTCAGGGGTGAAGTCAAGGTTTTCGTAGCCCAGCAGGCGAAAACGATGGCCGCAAATCTCATCGGCCTCGCGCAGAATTTTGGTCGCTTCGTCGGGCAGATGTTTGCGCAGCAACTCCGCGCGCTCTGAAACTTCACTGCCAGAAAAAAAGAATTGCCCCGGTCGCGCCGCCGAGTCTCGGCTCAGCCGCATCGCCCCATTGCGCACGCCCATCCGGTGCATGAGCAGGTCGCTCTGCTTGTGGAATTCCTGCCCCACGCGCACCCGCACCTCTTCCCAGTCCATCCGGGATATGCGCGCCAGCTTGCTTTGCCACTTAGAAGCCACGGATTCCTTATCTTACATGCTGAAAAGGCTGCTCTCGACGCACTGGTTACTCTTGGTACCCAAGCCAGTTCCTAGCTCTGACCGGGGTTCACCCGCCGCGGTACGATTGAGGTTGTGGCCAATTTGCCCCATCGCAGTTCCACCCGGTGGAAAAAATTGTCCATCTTTTGCCCCGCAGCCGGACTGGACTCCGGTGGCTCTTAAGGATATTCTGTAACATATTGAAAATACACATCTTGTCGTCTGCGTCTGAGGCCGTCCAGTGTCCCGATGGAGAACGGCTTGCTACCGCTTAACGGGGGGTTGGTATAGTTCATAATGCCACGCAGTAGCCCCCAGATACTCGATTGCCAGGAGAATTCGCTTGGGTTTGTCCGTTAGCATTTTTGGGTTGGGATACGTCGGTTCCGTATCGGCCGCCTGCTTCGCCTCCATAGGCCACAAAGTCATCGGCGTCGACGTGAGCCGCGCCAAAGTTGAGATGATGGACTCGGGCCGCACTCCGATTATCGAAGCTCGCATGAACGAAATGGTCGCCGAAGCGCACCGCGCCGGGCTGCTGCGCGCGACCACTGACGCTACCGAGGCTGTGCTGAATTCCGAGGTCTCGTTCGTCTGCGTCGGAACGCCCAGCTTGAAAAATGGCAAGCTCGACCTCAGCCACATCGAGCACGTTGCCCGGGAAATCGGCGTCGCCATCCGCCAGAAAAAATCGCCGCATGTTTTTGTTCTGCGCAGTACGGTGCTGGCCGGCACAACCGAAACGGTCGTGCTCCCCATCCTCGAAAAAGAAAGCGGCAAAAAGTGCGGCCAGGATTTCACCGTTTGCTATAACCCCGAGTTCATGCGCGAAGGCAGCGCGGTCGCCGACTTTCTGAACCCGCCCTACACCATTCTCGGGGCCAGCGACACTCAGCACCTCGCGCCGCTGCGCGAACTTTACAAGAACACTCCCGGCACTCTCTACGAGACGACCATTCCGGTCGCCGAAATGGTCAAGTATTTTTCCAACTGCTATCACGCGCTGAAAGTCGGCTTCGCCAACGAAATGGGAACCATGTGCAAGCATCTCGGCGTCGACGCGCACGCGGTCACCAAGATTTTCACCTCTGACACCAAGCTGAACATTTCTCCCGCCTATCTTTCTCCGGGATTCGCCTTCGGCGGTTCCTGTCTTCCGAAAGATCTGCGCGCCATCACCTACAAAGCCAAGGAACTCGATCTCAAGCTTCCCTTGCTCGAGTCCCTCATGCCGAGCAACGCCGAGCACGTCGATCGTGCCGTGGAAATGGTGATGAGCACAGGCAAAAAGAAAATCGCGCAGCTCGGCCTGAGCTTCAAGGCCGGCACCGACGATCTGCGCGAGAGCCCGCAGGTGCAGTTGATCAAGCGCCTCATGGGCGAGGGCCTCGAAGTCAAAGTCTGGGACGAGGATGTCTCCATGGGCCGCCTCGCCGGTGCCAATCGGCAGTACATCGAGGAAGTCATCCCGCATATCGGGTCCGTGCTCTCTGCCGACCTCGAAGACGTACTGCGCACCGCCGAAGTCGTGATCCTCGGCAATAAATCGGCGAGCAAAGATCAGCTTGCCAAGTACCTTCGGCCCGAGCAGATCGTGATTGACCTCATCCACCTGGATAAGACAAGGCGTCCAGAAGGCGCCCGAACCTATGAAGGAATTTGCTGGTAGAAAGTTGCGGGAGATTTCCCGTAGAGACGCGGCAAGCTCCGTCTCTACAGGACGAAAGTTAATGATGCGACTGGAAAAAGAATGAAGTTCTATCCCATCGACATCAAAGCCGCCGACTGGAAGCGCCTCGACGCCTTCGCCGACCGCACCGTCTTCCAGACGCGCGCGTGGCTGCAATTCGTCGCCGAGTCGCAGAAGGCCCAGCCCGTGCTGGCCGAGCTGCGCGAATCGAGCGACGTCCTCGGATACTTCACCGGGCTCACCTTCTCAAAGTTCGGCATGAAAGTTCTGGGCAGCTCTTTTCCCGGCTGGACGACTCCTTATATCGGCTTCAATCTCAATCCCGGCGTCCCGCGCCGCGCCGCGCTCGAAGCCCTGGAAAAGTTTGCCTGGGACGATCTCAAGTGCCTGCATCTGGAAGTCTCCGATCCGAACTTCACCTTCGAAGACGGAGAGACCGCGGGATTCAAAGCCGAATACTACGCTTCCTACCGCACCGACCTGACCCGTTCGGAAGAAGATTTGTTCAACGGCATGGAAAGCGCCTGCCGCCGCTGCATTCGCAAGGCGGAAAAGAGCGGCCTCAAAATCGAAGAGGCACACGACCTCGCCTTCGCCGACGAATATTACGAGCAACTCCAGGACGTCTTTGCCAAGCAGTCCCTGGTTCCCACCTACTCCGTGGAGCGCGTCCGCTCGCTGATTCGCAACGTGGAGTCGGGCGGCAATATCCTGCTGCTTCGCGCGCGCGATCCGGAAGGGAAGTGCATCGCCACTGGAATCTATCCCGGCTTCAACCAGATCGCCGAGTTCTGGGGCAACGCCAGCTTCCGTGCCTATCAGAGCCTGCGCCCCAACGAAGCCTGCCACTGGTACGCCATGCGCTACTGGAAAAAGCGCGGCGCCACCATCTTCGACTGGGGCGGCGAAGGCACTTACAAGGAAAAGTACGGCTGCACGCCGCATCGCGTGCCCTGGTTCACCAAGTCTCGTTATCAGATCGTGGGCAAGTTGCGCAACGAAGCTCGCAACATGTTTGCGCGCAAACAAAAATTTCTCGGGTGGCTGCAGGGCAACCGTTCCGCCGCAGAACGCAGTCCCGCCGAAGAGTAAGGCATAAGACACAGCGTGACGTAAAGAATCTAGCAGGTAGCTAAAAGTTCGGGTTCGTATCAGGGCATCGCTTTAGCGATGCCGTCAATCCGAAATCAAAGGCCCCTTTAGGGGCTGGGGGAAGCACCCATGGCGTTACTGGTTCGCAGGGCATTCCGGCATCTCTCGCGGGTTCACGACGTGCTGTTTCGCCGCACGCTGCTCGAGCGCGAAATCACCATTTTCGACGACGACGTTTTTCTCACCTCCTATCCGCGCTCCGGCAACACTTGGACGCGCTTCCTGGTCGGCAATATCGTCAACCCCAATGAGCCCGTCACTTTCCTCAACATAGAACGCCTCGTGCCCGATATGTACAAGACCGCCGATTGGGTCTTGCGCCGCCGTCCCCGCCCGCGCGTGCTCAAAAGCCACGAGTCCTTCGACGCCCGCTACCGCCGTGTCATCTACATCGTGCGCGACCCGCGCGATGTGGCCATTTCCAACTATCACTGGGAGATGAAGCTGCGTTCGATTCCCGAAGGCTGTCCCATTGAAGAATTCGTTCCCCGCTGGATGGATGGCAACTTCTGGCGCCGTATCGGTTCCTGGGCCGACCACGTCAACAGCTGGCTGGCGACGCGCCAGGGACACGATAGCTTCCTCCTGATGCGCTACGAAGATCTGCAGGCGAATCAGCAGCGCGAACTGGCACGCACAGCCCAGTTCATGGGCCTCAATCCCGACCCGGTGCGCATCAACCGCGCCATCGAACTAAGTTCCGCCGCCAACATGCGCAAGATGGAAGAGACGCAGGGTAAGAAATGGGTAGCCACGTTCCACACCCGCAGCGATAAGCCTTTCGTCCGCAAAGCGTCTTCCGGCGGATGGCGAGCCGTCCTTCCTGAAAAGACCGTTACCTACATGGAAGCGCAGTGGGGCCCGCTCATGAAACAACTCGGCTACCAGCTCTCCACCGAAACGGAAAAAGAAGCCTCAGAAGTTACCCACGCGACCCAGTGAAGAGATGTCTGCTGCCGCCGCTTTATATAACTGCTCGATATAGATTGTCATCGTGAGCGTACTGCAGGCATTTGGCGGACCGGAGTGTCCGCCCCACACGAGTTACTCGCAGGCGCTGCGGCTGGCGGGTTCGAAGCGATCCATCTGCGCATCGCGCTGGCTGCTCAAGCGGCCGCCGGCGGCCTTCCCGTACAGCTCTTCGCCGGGACAGTAGTAGAGAGCGGTGTGCGGATCGACCCAGACCTCGATCCCCGGGTCTCCCTGATGATGGACTACGGGTGCGGGAGCCTCGGCGATTCCGAGCGTGACGAGCGCCCTTTCCCACGGGCCGAGCGCTGCCCGTCGCGGCGAGTCCGCCGTCGGCCACAGCAGGGCCACTGCGGCCACGAAGATGGCCGCTCCCAGATAAAGGTCGGCGCGGTGAAAGCGCAGTGTCACACGCAAGTCCCGAAAGCGCTGAAGCAAGGAGCTCGTGGCGGCCCCGCTGGCCTCGGTCGTTTCGTCGATCCTTGTATCGAGGCTGGCGTCGATCGGCGAAGCATCGTCGCTTGCGGATAACTGGAATGGCTGGACGGTCAGCTCCGAGTCTTCGGTCGCGAAGTCTTCGGTCCCTTCGTCTTCGGTTGCTTCCGTGGTCCATTTGCTTTCCGCTGCGGTTTTGTCGAGCGCCGGATCGTCGAGCCCTGACTTGCCGAATACCGACTTGCGGAGTAGTGAATTGCCGCGCGATTGATCGTGCAGGGTCTCGGTCTTTTCCTGCGCGGTCGTTTCCTTTGCAACTTCTCTTGCAACCGGCAAAGCGAGCAAGCCGTTGCCGGCAAAATTGCTCGCAGCCTGAGCGCGCGCCCTGCTCTTGGCCTCCAGCGGCGGGACGTCCTTTTGTGCACCTTCCCGAATCTCGCCAGAACGCTCGGGCCACAAGCCCTGCTCCTGGCTCATCAGCCACATCGAGGCCCAGTTGCGCTGCAAGCGTTCCCCTGGACGAAACTCGTCCAGACCGCAGCTCTCGCACCGCGATCCTTCAGCGGGCCTCGGAGCGCCACAATGCCGACAAACGCTACTCGCTTCCGGTTCCGTCTGGGCTTGCCGAACGGGTTTCATCTGGTCGTTATGTTCCTGAATGGTGAAGGCAGCTGACAGCAAGTCCTGAAAGGATTGCTCGTCCAGTGTCAGATTGGGCCGGTTCCGGGACATGGCATCGCGGGGGAGGAAGTCAGTCCAGACTGGCACTATTGTAGTGCAAGTCTGGGCAGTCTGAACACGAAATAGAAGGGCCGGGCGTTCTGGGAGGGATTCCCGCTTCGGGATGCCAATGTGGAAGCGATTCATGAGAACGGTCTAAGAAACAGCGAAAGAAAGTAGAAGGATGAAGTGTAACAGTATGGTTCTAAACGATGTTGTCAGGCAGCGAAGATTTGGCGAACAGCTTGCTTCTGCTCAGGCCGGGTCGCGACCCCAAGACTGAACTGAAGGAGCCGACAAAACGCCGATGATTAACCTTAATGACATCAAGATCACTCCCCGAGACCAGCAGGTGCTACGTCTGCTGGTGCAGGGATGCAGCAACAAAGAAATCGCGAGCCACTTGAACATCAGCCCGCGGACAGTCAAACAACACCTGCGCACTCTGTTTCTGCGCGCAGGCATCAAAGAAGGCCGGAAGCGAGTGAAACTCGCCACCGCCATGTTCATCAAGGAGCAGGTGCGCCCATGCAACCCCGTGATCGGCTAACCGCGAAGGAAATTCAGGTCGCGACCCTGGTCTGGCAGGGTCTTACCAACAAGGACATTGCCAAGGTGCTCATCACCAGCGAGCAGGTAGTGAAAAACTACCTGCGCACCGCCTTCGACAAGCTGGGAGTCTGGACCCGGCTCGAACTCGCGCTCTACGTCGCCAGCCACGGCGGAGCGAACTGGCATGTGCAGCTCGGCAATGGGCTGTTGTCACCACCGGCAGGCTGGAGCGTCACCTTGGGCGAGGAAGGCGCGGCCTACGTAGATGCGAAAGCAAAGGCGGCGGCCTCCGGCGGGACGCACTAGAAATGGCGTCCGCATACTATTGAGTCATTGTTTCATTGAGGTATTGAATCATTTCACCCCTGGATGAACTCCTCAATGATTCAATCGCTCAATGATTCAATGACTCAATGCCAGAGGCCGACGGAAACAGATTTCACACCGGTCGCTGTAGTCGGCGGTTCCCGCGAGCCGTTGGGTTCGCGGGACTGCCTGCCTAAGTAACATGTTTTCAGAGGAATAGCCCACCAGCTTCTCCCAGAGGCAGCCGCCTGGAAAGGCTCGCCGCCTACCCCAATCCCGGTAATCAAATTGCTCGGTTACTGGTGGACCCGTTTGTTCGCTTCATCGGTTCAGACCCAGACTGAGGTAGGTATGGCTTACAAGGACGTTTTCTGGATGGCCTGCGACTCGACCGAGCAACTGCGGGCCGAATACGGGCCGTTCCACACCCGGGAGGAAGCGGAGGTCCAAGCCCGCAAACTCGGCTTTGGATACCTGCTGCGCTACGAGCACATTCTCGGCCCCAACGAAGAGATCGAAGAAGTGCGCTGCGTCTTCGTCGAACTGCAGGACGTGCAGACTCCTCCGAAGCCGGGCGTCACCTTTCA
>CZKY01000212.1_pt3 | contig 25952 bp, 24 predicted proteins | sample 2454881 | NCBI WGS metagenome assembly CZKY01 (sample SAMEA3539301, study PRJEB10725) | soil metagenome | biome: tundra; feature: field; material: soil | place: USA | collected 2010-05 | depth 0.15 m | reverse complement strand
GCCGCTCGTGGATCATGGGGCCGATTTCAGTAGCCGGATCCATGCCATTGCCTACGCGCAGCTTGCCCGCCTTCGCGCAGCAAGCCTCGAGGAAGGCCGGATACAAACTCTGATGCACGTAGCAGCGTTCGACCGACAAGCAGGTCTGCCCCGCATTCACGAAAGCTCCCCAGACGGCGCCGCTCGAGGCCACATCGACATCGGCATCTTCGAGCACCAGCATGGCGTCCTTGCCGCCCAGTTCCAGCACCACCGGCAGCAGGCGTTCGGCGGCGATCTGCGCGATTCGCCGGCCAGTGGCGACGCTGCCAGTGAAGACCAGCTTGTCGATTTCGCTTCCGACCAGCGCCGCCCCGGTCGCGCCTTCGCCCGGCAGCACCTGGAAAATGTCTTCGGGAACTCCGGCCTCGCGCAACAGCACCTGCAGTTCGAGCGCAATCAGCGGCGTTAACTCGGAGGGCTTGAGCATGACGGCATTTCCCGCAACCAGAGCCGCCATGACCTCCGTCGACGGAATCGAGAAAGGATAATTCCAGGGCGAGATGATTCCGACCACGCCATACGGCTCATGCAAAATGCGCCCCGACTTGGTCTTCATCGCGAGATTTCCGTGGGGCAGCTTTTCTTCGCGCAGGATCGCGAATGCGTTGTCGATCAGGAATCGCGCCGCGTCGAGCACGACCAGCACTTCTGTGAGCAGCGCTTCGACCGAGGGCTTGCCTGCTTCCTGCGTGATGCGCCGCGCAATGTCGGTCTTATGCGCAAGAAGAACCTGCTGGAAGCGGCGCAATACCCGGACGCGATTGCGGATGCCCCAGGCGTTCCAGTCCGGCTGTGCGGCGCGCGCGCGGGCTACCGCGGCGCGCACTTCGGTCGGACCGGCACTGTCCAGTTCGCCCAGAACTTCACCCGTGGCCGGGTTGACGGAGGCGATGCGGGAGACGACGAATTCGACGTTGGTGGCCATCTGGGAAGAAGTTTACTCGGGACGAAACGGGCGCGCCAGCGCCTTTATCTTCCTTGCGAATTGTCGTCCTAAGCGAAGGACCTGTGCATTCCGGCGCTGCGAGCAAATGCATAGGTCCTTCGCTTCGCTCAGGATGACAGACTTCACTCTCGCTAAGGGATGTTTCGCGTCAGTATTCCACCTCGACGAGATACAGCCCGCTGGCGGGCGCGGTCGGACCGGCCGCCGTGCGATCACGCGCGTCGAGGATGCAGCGCAAATCTTCCAGCCTCACCGTTCCCTTCCCCACCAGCAGAAATGTACCGACCAGGTTCCGCACCATGTGATGAAGAAATCCGCGGCCGCGAACCGTATAGATCAGTTCTTCGCCTTCGCGCGTCCAACCGGAAGAAAAAATCGTCCGAACATTGCTCGTAGTGACATTTTCAGCAGCCGCCATCCGTTCCACCCGCTGCGGATCCACCGCCGCGAACGACGTGAAATCGTGCTCGCCAACGACCACACCGGCGGCTGCAACCATCGCCGATTCCTCCAGCGGATAAGGGTAATGCCACACATACCGCGCCAGAAACGGCGGACAGACCGCTCCGCGGTGAATGCGGTAGCGATAAGTCTTGGCGCGCGCCGACTTGCGCGCGTGGAACTCGGGCGCAGCCTCCCTCACCTCCAGCACCCGGATCGAAGCCGGCAGAATGTCGTTCAACGCCCTCATCCAGTTTTCGATAGGAATTGCGGACGCGGTCGCAAAACTCGCCACCTGGGCCAGCGCATGCACGCCCGCGTCGGTGCGGCCGGAACCCTGGGGCAGTACATTTTCCCCGCTCAACCGTCCAATGGCTGAGGCCAGCGCGCCTTGCACCGTGGTCCGGCCGGGCTGCACCTGCCAGCCGGCGAACTCGGCGCCGTCATAAGAAAGGATCAGTCTGAGATTACGCACGTTCTTTTTCGAGTCCTGAGCTGCCCGAGCATCATCGGTGGTATTTGCAAAGTTTTACCGCTGCCGTCGCGGAAAGTGCGGCGGTGCGTCAGCTATACTATTTCACTTACGATCAATGGAAATGGAAAAGATTGCCTTTCCCCGGTATTGCAAGGAGAGGACTGCAAGGAGAAGATTGCAAGGAACTCTTGCCTGTCGTTCTACGTATTAGCAAAGGGTTAGTAAAAGTGCGGACCACTACGTCCGTTTCTCTCGAGCCTGATCGCTTGAGCCTGATCACTTGAGTGTGGTCACTTAAGTATGACCAATGGAGATGATGCGAATGCAACGTTCTACAGTGTTGACTGCGTTTCAGCGGGCCGCCGCCGTTTTTCTTGCCGCTATCATGATGCCTGCCGGGTGGGCGCAAGATGCTTCGCAGGTACCCAGTGCGCCGTCGGCGCAGACGCCGGCCCAAAGGGCGGTGCCGTCAGCGTCGCAGCCGTTTGATGTGCAGGAGTACTCGAACCCGCAGTCGCACTTTCCGAATCCGCTCGGGCCCTACACTCCGCGCCACGTAGCGCCGCCGAACCTGGCCAACACGCCGCGCATCGACCAACTGCTGCACGACGGTAAACTTTACATCTCGATGAACGACGCGGTCGCGCTGGCGCTCGAAAACAACCTCGATATCGCGATCGCCCGTTACAACCTGAACATAGCCGATACCGACGTCTGGCGCGCCAAAGCTGGCTCCAGCATTCTCGGAGTTAACAGCGGTGTCGTGCAGAACACGCCCGGCGGCGGCGTAGGCGGGCTCGGCACACAAGTTGGCTCGGGCCAGGGCGGAACCTCGGTCGCGGCGGGTGGCGCCGGCGCCGGCTCGGGCGGCTTGGTCGTGTCAACCCTCGGCAGCGGCCCGCAGATCAGCAGCTTCGATCCCATTCTTACGGGCACACTGCAACTTGATCGCAACAGTATCCTCCCATCGAGTACTTTCAGCCCTGCCTCTCCTGTGAATACCACCACCGGAAACTTCTCGTATCAGCAGGGGTTTGCTTGGGGCACCAATATGTTGGTGGGCTTTAACAACACCCGCCAGGCGATTGCGGACGCACCTTTCCAGCCATTGAGTCCGCAACTCAACTCCAGTTTCAACTTCCGGCTAACGCAGCACTTGTTGCAGGGCTTTGGATTCGCCGCTAACACTCGCTACATTCAGATTGCCAAGAACGACCGTGAAATTTCCGACGTGGCCTTCCGCCTGCAAATTACCACTACCGTCGACCAGATCGAAAACATGTACTGGGACCTCGTATACGCCTACGAGAATGTCAGGGTTCAGAAGGAGCAGCTGGCTTTCGCTCAAAGGACCCTCTCCGACAACCAGAAGCAGGTGCAGATCGGGACGCTCGCACCGATCGAGGTGGTCCGGGCGCAGAGCACAGTCGCCTCCGATCAGCAAACCCTGACCCTGGCGCTGACCAATCTTGAGCTAGAGCAACTGCTGATGAAGAATGCGCTCAGCCGCACGCTCGTCGACCCGGTGCTGGCCGACGCCGAGGTAATTCCTACCTCGACCATGGAATTGACAGCGCAGGAAGCGGTTGTCCCTACTCAAGACCTGGTGAACGATGCGCTTAGTCATCGCCCGGAATTAGCGGAGTCTCGCATCAACCTTACTAACACAGAGATCAGCAACAAAGCGATCCGCAGCGCGCTGCTACCCACCGTGGACCTGTTTGCTTATTATGGCGGCGCGGGTCTCGGAGGATCGCAAAACCCCACCAACCTCTGCACAAACCCGCTCTCTGAGCCGGCGTTTTGCACCCCAACCTCGGCCTCCGCCAGCCCGGTCAGCTACGGTGGCACCTTAAACCAACTGGTCAATTCCACCGCTCCCGACAAGGGCGCGGGCATCACGGTCAATATTCCACTTCGCAACCGCGCCGCGCAGGCCACGCAGGTACGCTCGGAATTCGAATACCGGCAAGCCCAGTTGCGCATCCAGCAGATCGAGAATCAGGTGCGCATCGAGGTGCGCAACGCACAGTTTGGCGTGCAGCAGAATCGCGCCAGCGTCGCTTCCGCCCAGGCCGCCGGGGATTTAGCGCGCCAGTCTCTCGACGCCGAACAAAAGAAGTACGCGCTCGGCGCATCCACCTCAACTCTGGTGCTGCAGAACCAAGCGGCCCTGACCCAGGCCGAAGTCACGCTCGTCTCCGCCAAGGCCCTGTACGAAAAAGCAGAAGTCGAACTGGATCGGGCAACCGGTCTCCTGCTCGATCACGCCGGTATCCTGATCGCCGACGCCGAGCGCGGCCAGGTCACGCAAACGCCGAAAATTCCGCACGTGGCCCCGCGGCCAATCGACCAGCCAACGCCGGCGAACCCTCCGGCCCAACCGCAACAGTAGCGAGATAGCGTCCCCTCGACTCCGCGCTCCGCGCGATCTCCGAGGCGTTTTTCGTGTGCGATAATATGCGGTCCGGAAGAGTTTCCTGCTCGCGCAAACACTGTCCATGGGTCTTTCTGTCGCGATCGTTGCGTTGAATGAAGAAGCGAACCTTGGCCGAACGCTGGCCAGTGTCCGATGGGCGGACGAGATCGTTGTCATCGACTCCGGCTCGACCGATCGCACCTGCGACATCGCGCGCGAGTATGGCGCGAAGGTGATCCACGAGCCATGGCGTGGCTATGTGGCGCAGAAGAATTACGCATTGGAGCTCTGCACGCAAGACTGGATCCTCGCGCTTGATGCCGACGAGGAAGTCTCGCCCGGCTTGGCCGACGAGATCCGTGGCGTTGTCTCCGCGGGTGGCAAGTTCGAGGGCTACTCCATGCCGCGCCAGAATCTCTTCCTCGGAAAATGGATGCGGCACGGCGGCTTCTATCCCGATCCGAAACTGCGGTTGTTCCGGCGCGGCGCCGGCTATTCCACCGGCTTCGATCCGCACGATCGATATGAAATCAAGAGCCAGGGGCCCGTGGAACGGTTCCGCCACCCGCTCGTGCACTACACCTATCCCACTCTCTCTTTGTACCTTGAGCACATGAACCGCTACTCATCGCTTGGCGCGAAGATGGCGGTGGGCAAAGGGCACCGCCGCTTCAACTTGCTCAACATCGTTTTGCGCCCGCTGGCTACGTTTATCTACAATTACTTTATCCGCCTCGGATTCCTCGACGGCCGCGAGGGTCTGCTGCTGCACCTGTATCACGCCGGGTATGTTTCGTGGAAGTACGCGAAGGCGTGGGAACTGGCACGCAAGCCAGAATCAGAGTAGAAACGCGGCCTGAGCTTCTGATTGAGTCCCCACTGGCAATCTTGTCTACGATTCTTTTCTTAGTCCGGGCAACTTCCATTCGCGAAGAGGGTTTGATTCAAACGAAGCTAGGCAGCTTCCGGTTGGGATCCCGGCAGTGAATCGTGAGCGGCTGTGACGCAGTTCGTCTGCGTTGACGGGCAGTTCATCCATCAGAATCAGCACCGAACCTTCGAACAACTTGAGGAGACTTATGAAATTTCGCACACGTGTCGTTTTGCAACTTGCAGCTCTGTTGCTTGCTCTGGGCGCCTCGGCCTTCGCCGCCAATGACGCTTACCTTTACATCGTGCATGGCATCCCCGGCCGCGATATCGCCGACAACCTCAACCCCGGCCTGCCGGTCGACATTTTGGTTAACGGCAAGTCCTGCCTCGTGCGTGGACTGACGTTCGGCAATACCACCGGGCCGTTCACTCTTTCCGCCGGAACGTATGAAGTGCAGATCAGCCTGGCCAACACGCTGGCTCCCTGCACGAATCCGGCGGTGATCGACTCGCAAGTAACTCTGGCTTCCGGAGCAAGTGTGTCGGCTGTGGCCGCAATCAGCGGCGGTCAACCCACTCTGCTCGATTTCACTGACAACTTCTCGCCCGTCGCGCCAGGGAAAGCGCGCTTTGTCTTCGCTCAATCCGCCGATGCTCCCGCGTTGCAAGCCACGCTGACGCAGCTATTCGTCAAGCATCCTAAAAGCTTCATCTTGACGGCGAATCCAGGTGAGCAAGACACTGCCAGCGTACCGGCCGGCACCTATCTTGTGCAGGTTGTCGCAGTTGGCGGCACGACCGTGTTGGCATCGGAACAGGTCTTTGTGGCCGATCAGTCTGCCACCTTCACCTATGCTGCTGGTGAGGCAGCCAACAACTCCGTGGGCCTGATCAACCGGACCATCCGAGACGTGTTCTAGTCGGCGGAGTTCCAGACAGGGCCGTCTTCGGGCGGCCCTCCTTCTTCGCTGAGGGCTGATCGCCGCGGCTCAGGCAGCGTCCACTACTCCCGTAGCGTGATGCGCATGATGTCGTACTCGACTTCCACCGACCTCTGGGGAAATTTCGACTCGATGTAGGACTTCACGTCGCTCACCGTGGGAATGCCGTTCTCGCCGGTCAAGCAGCGTGCGTCATCGAGCAAGACGATATGTTGGTAGGGATGGCTGAGGATCATCTCCATCTCCGCCGAGAGCCGCTGCTTGTCTGTTTCCATCCCGACCCAGCCGTAGTAACCGGCATCGAGCCAGAAGAGTGCCGGGCCAGTCAGTAAAGCAAGCACCTGGGGCATGACCACCCGGCTGTCGCCGCAGAAAATTCGAACGTGCTCGTCGCGCGCGAATTTGCGTGTGGCCCGCTCCGCCAGCGCCGGGACGTATTCGATGGAATAGACGCGGTCGAAACGGCTTTTCATCGCGGCAACCATCTCGCCGTAGTAAGTTCCGGTCTCGACCAGGGTCTTCAGCCCAAATTTCTCTCCGTATTCGCGCACAACTTTCTGTTTCAACAGGTGCGGAGATCGTGACGGTCGCCCGCGCAGCATCCAGTACCAGTAGTCGGGATAGTGGCCAAGCGCCTTGTACGCGCCGTACACCGGAGTACGCTGCAATAACCGCCGGAACGCTTTCAGAATCTCCTCCGCCGAAAGAAGACCAGCATAGGTGCCGAAGAAAACACGCGTCAAGCGGCGCTAGGCGATTTCCTCTGTGTCCTCTGTGCCCTCTGTGGTTAAGAACTTGATTTTGACTTTCACCAACCGCTCGGTCGGTCGCGCCATTTTGCAGCACGGCGATCGCTCCTCTATCATCAAGGTCGTAGTGGGAACTGAGGCGGGGAACTGCATGCGCGAGAACAAACCGAAAGCCGATCTGCACAAGACCGTAGCTGAAAGCCCGATTTCCGACGTCTTTGAAGGCCGTCATCCCGCCGCGTCCGAAAGGGATTGGGCCGAGAAAACTCTAGCGCCCACGCTCCACAAGGCTCCCGAGAAACCGATCGGCGCTCCCACCGGCACCAACCTCGACGAGCACGGGCACGCGCGGTTCAGCACGATCTCGAATTCCCCGATCCGCCGCCTTTACACCCAAGCCGATCTCCCCGCCGACTGGAACTACGATCAGTACCTCGGGTATCCGGGCCAACCGCCCTACACGCGCGGCATTCACGCCACCGGCTACCGCGGCAAGCTTTGGACGATGCGCATGTTCTCCGGCTTCGCCTCGCCCGAAGAAACCAACCAGCGCTACAAATATCTCCTCGAACACGGCGGCGGCGGACTCTCCGTGGCCTTCGACCTGCCTACGCTGATGGGCTACGACTCCGATCACGCGGCCAGCGAAGGCGAAGTCGGTAAGTGCGGCGTCGCCATCGATTCGCTCGAAGATATGGAGATCCTCTTCGACGGCATCAGCCTGGACAAAATCACCACATCGATGACCATCAATTCACCGGCCAGCGTGCTCTGGGCCATGTACCTGGTCGTCGCAGAAAAGCAAGGCGCCGACTGGAAGAAGATCTCCGGCACCCTCCAGAACGACATCCTCAAGGAGTACATCGCGCAGAAAGAGTACATCTATCCGCCCGCGCCCTCGATGCGCCTGGTGATTGACACCTTCGAGTTCGGATCGAAGTTTACGCCGCGCTTCAACACCATCTCCATCAGCGGCTACCACATTCGCGAAGCTGGATCGACCGCTTTGCAGGAACTCGCGTTCACCATCTACGACGGCGTCGAATACGTCGAGTGGACGTGCCGCCGCGGCCTTGACGTCGACGACTTCGGCCCTCGCCTCAGCTTTTTTTTCAACGCGCACAACGATTTCTTCGAAGAGATCGCCAAATACCGCGCCGCGCGCAAGATCTGGTATCGCCTGATGAGGGACCGTTTCGGCGCCAAGAACGACCGCACCCGCCTGATGCGCTTCCACTCCCAAACCGCCGGTGTCTCGCTGCCCGCGCAGCAACCAATGAACAACATCGCGCGGGTCGCTCTGCAGGCGTTGGCGGCTGTGCTCGGCGGCACGCAGTCGTTGCACACCGACGCCTATGACGAAGCACTCGCCTTGCCCACGGAGGCAGCCGCACGCATAGCACTGCGCACCCAGCAGATCGTTGCCTTCGAGTCGGGCGTGGCCCAAACTGTCGATCCGCTCGGCGGAAGCTACTTCGTCGAGAAGCAAACTCTCGACATGGAGCAAGGCGCTTTCGATTACTTCGAGAAGCTCGACCAGATGGGCGGCATGGTCAAAGCCATCGAGCGCGGATATCCGCAGAAAGAAATAGCCGAGGCCAGCTACCAGTACCAGCGCGCCGTTGAAGCCAACGAGAAGATCACGGTCGGCGTGAACGATTTCGTCATCGAAGAAGAGTCGCCCCACATTCTCTACATCGGCGAATCGGTAGCCCGCGCTCAGGAAGCGAAACTCAAAGCCCTGCGCGCCCACCGCTCGAATGAAGAAGTCCGCCGCCGCCTCGATGCCCTGAAGCAAGCCGCAGCCAAGACTCCCACCGCGGGTACCAACGGCAATATTTCCGACGTCAACACCATGCCCTACATAGTCGACGCCGTCCGCGCCTACGCCACGGTAGGCGAAATCTGCGAAGCGTTGCGGCAGGTGTACGGGACATATACGGAAGTGAGCGTAACCTAATTTCTCAGTCGCATCCACAGCAGGTGCTTTCCATTTCGTATTTCAGCTCGCACTCGGGTTACTTCGCCAAACTTGAGGTTGCAAATTGCAACCTCAAGTTGAACGGCGATGGCTGACGCTCACTTCCATAAGTCTTCAACGAACACAGCGCGATCGGCGGCATGCTCGATTCGGAACCGGGCAAGACCAACGTATTTCACTTAATTTCTGTTTGGTCCGCTTTAGCAAGGGGCAGGACAAGCGAGCTTGGTTTTCATCACATTTGGAGCGCTCGTTCGTCACAGTCTTGGTCGGCTGAGACTGCTACGATGCCATGATGCAAGTGCGTCCGCCGAAACCCGGACTAACACGGCGATCTTTAGGAACCGGTCGAAGAGCAGCCGTGGTTCCCATCGAATCCCGCATCACAATTCTGCGCCATCAGAAAGTCATCCTCGATAACGCTTTGGCCGAGCTCTACCGAGTTCCGGTGAAGCGTCTCAACCAACAGGTGAACCGCAACCGGGAGCGGTTTCCTTCTGATTTCATGTTCCAGCTCACACCCCGCGAGTTCGCCGCTTTGAGGTTGCAATTTGCAACCTCAAACAAGGGACGCGGTGGCCGACGCTCGCTTCCATACGCCTTCAACGAACATGGCGCGATCATGGCAGCGACGGTGCTCAACTCGCGAGCGGCAGTCGAAATGAGCGTTTTTGTGGTGCGCGCCTTCGTCCGCTTGCGCGAGATGCTGTCGGCAAACAAAGAATTCGCCGACAGGATAAAGGAATTGGAAAAACAGCTGGCAACGCATGATGGCACAATCCAGGAAATAATCGACGTCCTCAAGAAGCTGACGAACCCTCCAATCAAGCGCCGAAGCAGGATTGGATTCGCGCTCCCGGCAGCGCGGACGGGCTAGTCGCCATCCGGCCTCTGGATTCCAGTTCGGCTCGCACACGTTCCCAGGTCACGTCCAGAGAGAACTGTTTGCGGTCGCAAATTGCGACCGCAAAGATTTGTTCGTAGCCTTGACTGCCTTCCGAATAGAAGCCCTTTGTATCTCCTGTGTCCCGCTACTTCATGCGATTGCGATAGAGGCTTCCATCCACTTGCCGAACCATAGCTTCGATGTCGAGCGGGACCTCTAAGAACGCGGCTATTTCTTCGGCGACTGCCTTCGGTTCGCGCAGCACGCGATGATAATGCACGCGCGAGACCTGCACGTTCGCCTTGCCCGCGAGCCACTTGTTCACTTCGATCAGGTGGCGCTGAAAGGCCTCTTCGATCGCGGATGTGTCGGCGTTCGAGTCCGCGTTGCCGCGGCGTCGCAGCATCTCGTCCTGCGACTTCAGCACCTCGGGAAGCGGACGCTGCATGAATACGATGCGATACTCGTGGTCTGATGGCAGCGACAGAATCAGTTGCGAGATGACCTTCACAACCTTGCCTTCGACCTCCGCAATCAGACTGGGATCTTTCGGAAGCTGCTTGATGCGCTCCCACTCGAGGTAGCCCTTGGGGTTGTCGGTGTCGGCTGTGCGCTCGCCGTCGGAGAGAACCGGCAACCCGCCCGCTTCGAGCATCTGCATCATCAGCGATGTGCCCGAACGCGGCAGTCCCGAAACAATGGTGATCATCAGTGCCTTTCAAGAGACGGAAAACAGCGGAGGCGAATTCCCTGCTCCGCCGGATATAAAATCTCGAACTGGAAATGATAGTGGCAACCTGGCCGTCGAGCAAAGGTCGGGTAAAGACGATGGCTGCACCCGGTTCTCGCTAACCAACGATCGTCGGGCGCCCTTACTCCAAACTCCCCTGTGCCGGATAGTATTTCTGGATCATTCGTTCGGTCATCAGGCCGTTTTCGTATTCCGGGATGATGACTTCATCGGTGCCCGAGTTGCGAATCGCGCTTGCGTAGCGCTGCTGGCCGGCGCGCGTGATGATCTTCGCCTTGGCGTTCAGCGAACGGGCGGTGACCGAGCGCGAACCGGCAAGTCTTCCCAAAACACCATTCCGGGGAGTCCGGGCAAGATACCAGAGAGCCGGATCATCGAGAGACGACAACTAGTGAAGGATCGATCAGAAATTCTAATCGGCCCGATCATCCGGGCTGCACCGGCGAAAAAAAGACAAAGAAATCCGCGGACCTCCCAAATGCCCGCCCCCCGTCATTGCGCCCCGGCGAGCGTTCTGATAACGTGCCTCTCGTCTCTCAAAGGAGGCCCCCGTGGCTTTTTGTCCAACCTGTGGAACGCAGATCGCGGATGGAGCGACCTGTCCGAAGTGTGCTGGCGCCGCCGCACCAGGCGCAATCGCGGTTGCACCCGCGGCCGCCGGACTTACCGATAACGTGGCCGGTGCGCTGGCCTACGTGACCATCATTCCGGCGATTGTGTTTCTAGTGCTGGAACCGTTCAACAAGAAGCGCTTTGTCCGGTTCCATGCCTTTCAGTGCATCTTCTTCACGATTGCCTGGGTCGTGCTCGAGATCGCCCTGTCAATCATTGGACACATTCCATTCCTCGGGTGGGTAACATTGGTGCTGTGGCCACTGGTCGGTCTGGCGGTGTTTGTGATCTGGCTGATTCTGGTGCTCAAGGCCTATCAGGGACAGATGTTCAAGCTGCCCGTGATCGGCGACATCGCCGAGCAGCAGGCTGGCAAGTAGGCTGGCCGGCATACAACTCGTTGCCGGAAACGCGATCGGTAGCGGATGGGCAGCAACGTCTGTCTGCAAAACCGTTGGCACTGGTGCCGTTTCACTTCCACAGGCTCTATGCTTGGCACTCGCCTTGCTAGGTACGGTAATTCTTTTCTCAATCGGCCAACGGGCCTATGAATGGAACCTGAGAGATAGCAAGTTGCATGGCATTTTTCTGCGCGATTTTCCCGCTACGATACTCCGCGCGTGAGACAATTTCCAACCATGAATCCGACAAAGGCAGCAGCAATAATCGCGTTGATTGTTGCGCTGGTCGCCGCTGGCTATCTGGTATACGAGTCAACCGCAGTCAGGGTCAGGTACAAGGCGTCAATCATGGCTTGCATGAGCTGCACGGCAACCAAGGAAGCGGTTGCGGCGAACTGGCGATGGGTTGAATCCAGCATTGAACTTCTCAAGGCTAAGGGGAAATATCGGGAAGCTGAAAAATTTGCACAGAAACATGCGGGCGAGAGGCCCATTAACACCGATGTTCCGTGCTCGGACTGCGACACCCCGGCCCCGGACTACTCTACGCCGAGTGCTGTCGCAGCCGTGGGATTGATTGCCTCAGTGGTCTTGTTTGGAGCAGTGAAGCCAGGAAAATAGCAGCTTCTTGTCGATTCCGGCACGATCCGTAAGGCGTTGCCCAGATGCCGAGGGCTGGGAGGGTGCGCTTTACGAGTCGGAGATTGCGTTTTGTGCATGTCCGCAGTCTTGCGCATCGGCGGGACGGCCCCATAGACCCGCGGAAATCAACCGGCGCCACTACCAAACCATTTCTCTCTTTGCACGTCAATCAGGTAAGGTAGTAAGTGCGTGTTTACTGATCTTCAGCCCACGAATCTTCAGCCCATGACTTCGGGATTCCGACGCCATCGTGCGGTAGGAGTGTCGGTAGCCGCGCACTTGGCATTGTTGGCCGTGCTCGTATTCCATAATCCCAGGGTGATCGACCTGAGCCCCGCCTGGCTTGCCTTTGGAGACGGCGCCCACACCTACAAACTGACTTACTTTCCACCGGCCGCCCAGAACGATGACACGCCCCCAGACGCGGCCAAGTTGCTGTTCCCGCCACGGGCGAGCAAGCCGCGGCCACGACCGCAGTCCCAGCCGCCAAAGCCTGCGCCAGCACCTCAACAGGTCCTGGCCGACGCGGAAGCCGCCGACCACAATTCCCACGCCGGATCTCCGCTGGGCACCATGATTGACGGACCGATCACCGGCCATGAAGTCCACGTCGCTTATCCGGTCGTGTATCCGGATCCTCCCGTGGCGCGCGCCGAGCTTCCCCGGGATCTGCAGGGCGACGTCGTCATCGAAGTCACGATCGACTCCCAAGGCAACGTCGTCGAAACCAAGATTGTGCAGGCAATCGGCCACGGGATCGACGAAAAAATCGAGGCCACCCTTCGCCGCTGGCACTACCAGCCGGCCACGCTCGACGGCACGCCAGTCGCCTCCAGGCACGACGTGCACTTCCATTTTCCGTCGTGAAAGAAATCGGGTGATCGGATCATCGGGCCATCGGGCCATCTGAAAACAGTCGGGCTTTTAGATGGCCCGATCGCCCGATGTTCCGATGACCCGATCCTTCTGATTCGCTATTTGTTCGCCTCTGTGCTAAACTTCCCGTCCGTCGAGGAGCAACGACGATGCCCAAAGCGATCCACCACCCAGCGATCAAACACCTGAAGAAATCCGACCCCGTGATGGCCGCGATTATCGAGCGCGTCGGGCCGTGCCGCATGCAGTTTGGCGAGCCCACGTTTCACGCGCTGGCCGAGGCGATCCTCTATCAGCAGTTGAACGGCAAAGCGGCCGTGACCATCTTCAACCGATTCACTGCGCTTGCCGGCGATCCGCTGACGCCGCAGGGCATCCTCCAACTGACCGATGCCGAAATGCGCGGCGTCGGGCTGTCGCGGCAGAAGACCGCGTATCTGCGCGACCTCGCCGAGAAGACCAAGGCAGGCCTGCTGGAGTTCGAGCGCATGCCGGAATTGCCGGAAGAAGAAGTGATCGCGCATCTTACCCAGGTCAAGGGCGTCGGCGTCTGGACGGCGCACATGTTTCTGATGTTCACGTTGCGGCGTCCGGATATTCTGCCCACCGGCGATTATGGCGTGCAGGCTGCCATCAAGAAGCATTACAAGAAACGCAAGTGGCCTAAGCCTGCCGTGATGCTGAAGATCGCTAAACCTTGGGCTCCTTATCGCTCGATCGCTTGCTGGTATCTGTGGAAGAGTTTGGATACCAAGACGGTCGAAAAATAGGTCGAGTGGCGCGCCCGGCGGGTAAGAATTCGGAAATTTGTGGGGGGGTACCCCCCCTCCCCCCCCAAATGAGTTAAGTCGATGATAGTAAAATAGTTAGAGGCAAAGTATTCAAAAAATGGGACTTAGCGTTGAATTTTGCTGTTTGGCGTGCACTTGCGGGGGTGCTGACCGGGGCCATATGTTGTCAAATAGCGGTGAAAAGTTTGCGGGCCGAAACGCGTTCGTCTCTGGAGACGGGCGCAGTTCTCGATGGTGCACTGTCGAGGTATCTTCGCACCGATTGCGGTGCATGTCTGTGATGAGCGAACGAGAAAAATGTGATGAAACAAGTTGGGGAGGAACGCCGTGGCTCTTGGCAGTGTGGAATCCCAGCCTTCGCAAAGTGCGCGAGAAGTGACGCTCCTGACATGCCCTGCTGAGTACGGTGGAGCCCAGGTTAGCGCCCAAAAAACGGGCGCGAACCTGGGGCACCGGGCTCCCATGGCCATGGGCTATCCGAAGTCATGGATCTATCCCTTCTGCATAGGTTTCTTTAGGGGCCGACGGTACCGATACCCCACTAACAGGGAAGATCGCAAACATATCACAAGATGGATGAAAAATGCCATCAATTGGGAGGTAGATGACACGGCCGTCATAGGCGGGTGGCCAACATCTCCGGGCGGGTGGGCCACGATTAACGCGGAAAGTACAACGCGGGTATTTTGAAATGTTGAAACGGAACCACCGGCGGGTACCCTCAAGACTGAAAGCGGGATGAGTGGCCGCCCGGCAACATCAGCGTTTGTGCGCGTCAACATAGGAGCGCAAAACCGCGTTCATGCGCGTGAGATGGCCTTCGCCTTGTCTCTTGAACCACTCGAACACGTCGCTGTCAATGCGCAGATGCACGGAGGTCTTGTCGCTCGGCATGACCACCCGGGCGCGCTTCCAGAAATCTTCGCCGACGGCCGGGGCTTCCGGCGCCTTGACGCGTGTCTTACTTGCGCCGCGGGCGGCTTTTCTTTTGATCGCGCTCAGCGAATATCTCACGGTAGTATTTTTCTGCGTCATAACGGTTTGCCGGGTGCCACACACATTCGCGTCTTTTGCGCACCAGAAGCGTCACTAGCGTGCTTGCCAGCGCCTTGGATTGCGCCTGCCGTGGAAGCAGGCTAGCACCACAATCCGATAATCCTGCACCTCGAAGAACATGCCGTATGGAAAGCGCCGCACTCCCGCCCGCCGGCGGTTCCGGTAGACGATGGGGAACTGCAATGGGTTGTTTGCGATTGCCTCAACCGTGGTCTCGACCGCCAGCGCGAAACGCTCCCCAAGCTCCGGGCGGATGTTGACATACCATGCCCGCGCATCCAGCAAATCCTCATTCGCCTCTGGTGTCCAGACGACCGGGAGTGTCACGGTTTCTTAAACAGGCCGGCCCTGACTTGCTGCCACGGGATGACATCGGAAGGGTTTTGCTCATGCCGAGCGATGCGGTAGTCAAGCTCCGCGCGCTGCGCATCTGTGAGGGATGCCGAGTCCGCTTCCAGGCTTTCCCAAACCGTATCCAGAAGTTCTGCCTTCTCCGCTGCGGAGAGGCTGTTGATCTGGTTTCGCAAATCGCTCATATGCCTATAACCTAGCGCGGTTTCTTCGCTCTGGCAAGCACATCGCCAGCACTCGTTGTGGCGGGTGGCCGTCTTAACGAGGGTTAATTCCCGGCACAATAAAAAACCCTCTCGACCGAACTGAGAGGGTTTGCGAACTGGTTGGAGAAAATTTATGCCGCGCGCACGACGTTGCCCGCCTGGAAGCCCTTCGGGCCTTTGAGCAGATCGAACTCGACGGTCTCACCCTCGTTCAGCGAGCGGTAGCCGTTCTCCTGGATGGCCGAGAAATGCACGAACACGTCCTCGCCCGTGGAACGCTGGATGAATCCGTATCCCTTCGCCCCGTTGAACCACTTCACAGTACCCTTCTCTCTCACAAAGAAACTCCTTTCGCCTCATCGCTAAGAATTATTCTTCCGCCTCTTGTCTGTTTGCCCTGGTATAGGACACTCGATACCAGACACCCGGTACCGGGGCACCCCCTCAAAGGGACAGTAAGAATTTTTTGCTGGCGTCGCCGCGCGCGGACGAAACCGCACCAACAGAAACGGCTCCCCTGCATTCCGTCGAACGGTTGCCCGCGACGAAATACGGCGAAGCCGCGAAAACGAAGGCGCGATATCCGACTGCTGACACACAACGTCAACCCTGCTAGACACTCGCCAACCGGGTCCGGCTGACGAAGCACCAGATAATAGCAGGAAGATGCCGGTTGGCAAGAGCTAAGTTGCTGAAAACGAACATGACCCGGGCTCAATCCAAGGCCACACCGCTGGGACCCGACCCAGCGTGCCTCGACGGAAGGCCGTAAGTATTTGATAATATTTGAGAAACCAGTGTCGTCGCTCACTCCCATCGAGCTTTCCGACAAGCAGGGCGCGGCCGAGTATCGCGCGGCTCCGGCCGAAGGCATCGTGCGCTCCACCGCCCGCTATCTGCTCCGGACCGAGGTGCACACCTTCGCCTTCTCCGTTGCCGCCAACTCCATTCTGTCCTTCTTCCCGTTCCTGCTGCTGCTGATGACGCTGATCCGGTACGTCTTTCATTCACGGGTGATGTACGGCATAGTCGAGAGCCTGTTGCGCGACTATCTTCCGACCGGCCAGGAATTCGTGATCCGGAACCTGAATGTGCTGGTCAGTGCGCACCATCGGGCGCAAGTGTTCTCGCTGGCTATGCTGCTGATTACCTCCACCGGAATTTTTCTGCCGCTCGAAGTTGCGCTGAACCGCGTCTGGGGATTTCGCAACAACCGCTCGTACCTGGGGAATCAGTTGATGTCGCTTGGGCTGGTGTTTGCCTGCGGATCGCTCGCCCTGCTCTCGGTAGGATTGACCGCCGGAAACGTAGCCATCCTGAAGAGCGCGCTGCACGGCTACGGCGCCTGGTATGTGCAACTGGTGGACTTTGTGACCATGAAGATCTTTTCGATCTTGGCCAGCATCGCGATTTTCTTCCTCATCTACTGGCTGTTGCCGAACGGCAAGGTGCCAGCCAAGGGGGTCCTGCCGGCGGCGGTGCTCATGGGATTGCTCTCCGAGGCGCTGAAGTATGCTTATATCTTCGCTCTGCCCCGGCTGAATTTCGCGGAAGTGTATGGGCCGTTCGCCATCTCGGTCAGCCTGATGTTCTGGGCGTTCCTGTCGGGGATGCTGCTGCTGACGGGAGCCCATCTGTCGGCGCGAAAAATATTGCGGGGGTGAAACCAGCCCGCGAAGAGCGAACGTAGGGACAGCCGCCGCCCTCGGCTGTCCGGGCGAGTGCAGCTCGCCTGGGTTTTCGTTTGTCCGTCCTTGCACTCAAGAGCGAGCGGGGCTTCGCCCCGCCCGCCCCAAATCGCCCTACTGCACCGTCACTTTGAGGTTCACCGACTTGAGCCCCGCCGTCGAGGCGGTAATGGTGACCGTCCCCGTATTCGGGCCCGTCGTGTACTGCGCTGCGGCAGTTCCATTCGAACCAGTGACGACCGAAGTGGCAACGAAAGTCCCGCCCGCTCCGTTATCGGTGAAGTTTATGGTCACTCCCGGCACGGCAAAACCCTTCGCGTCCACCACCTTCACCACCAAAGGCGCTGCCAGTGGCGCATTGGGCGGGGCTGTTTGGTTGTTCCCGGAAACAGTGCTCATGCGCACCGGCGCCCCCGCCGTACTCGTTTCGCTGAACAAAGCGCTGGCATAACCCGGACTGCTGCAGGCAATCGACACTGCGCCCAGCTTGGTGGGAAGCTGGTAACTGTATGTCACCTTTCCTGTCGCATCCGTCGCCTGAACTGAGCTGGGTGTGAACACCCCTCCCACTCCCCCGTCCTTGCAGGTCACAGTTGCGCCGGCCAGCGGCTTAGAAGCGTAGGCATCGGTGGCCACCACACTCAACGGTATGGGCAAAACCGTTTTCTCCACGCCCGTCTGGTGATTGCCCGTCCCCACCGAGAGCAACGGCAGCAGCCCATATACCTCCAGAGCGGCCGATCCGCCGATATAGACCTTGCCGTTCGAGATGGTTGGAGTTACGAAGCGCACGACGGGAACTAATTTGTCCCGTGAACTCAGCGCTTGCGTGCTGTCGTAGAACTTGTTCGCGAGGTTGGTGGGATCGAAGGCGAACAGTGCCGGATTGCTGTGCCGAATCGCCCAAAGGATTCCACTGCTGTTCCCATTCGCAGTAATCGAAGTGGAAGCCGGACCGGCGCCGCCAAAGAGGACCGCGGTTTGTGAAACCGGCTGTTGCGTGAGCAGTCCGTTGACCAAGGAGTACTGCTTGATGTAGTCGACGTCTCCACCCACATACACGCTGCTGTTCCAGTATGAAGGCACGCCGGCCATTTCGCTCGCCACTGCGCCGGGGATGGACTGGATGGCGCTGTCAGTATTCGCGTTGAACTGCCCTGGCTCATCGCGATTGATCAGGTAGAGAGTGCCCTGCTTTCCTCCCGCAACCAGTTCGTGCTGGTAGAGGCCGGGTTGGTCCGGCAAAACCAAGGGTCCGGACGAACCCAGATCCAGATCCTGTTGGGAGAGTTGCAGTTGGTTATAAGGCGTGAAGAAGTCGAGCACGCCGAAAACACTCCCGTTCCATCCCATTTTGAGCACGCTGTCACCAAAGTCGTTGCCGCCCGCGGGCCCGTCATACGTCCCGTTCGCGGTGGCCACGAAAATGTAGCCGTCCTCGTCTGCCGCCGGGCCACTTCCGCCTTGCCAGATCGAAGCGCGAGCCCCATCGGGAGTGACCAGGAAAGCGGACTCCTGTTGCAGTGTTTGGGAGTTGTAGGCAAAAAGCCAGCCGTTGTAGGCGTATACGTCGCAACCGTTTCCACCAAATCCAATGTAAAGCACACCGTTCTGCAGAAGCAGCGCGGGACGCTGCAATTGATAGATCGGTTTGAAAGTCCCGGATCCGTTGCTGGATGGCGCCGTGCCGGTAATAATCACCGGCCCTCCCAACAGTTCGTTGCCCGTGGTGATGTCCAGGGCATGCAGACTGAAGTTGCGCACCGCGTTGACCCCTGTTCCGGTCACCGTCTTGGCCACGAGGTACAGCGTGGTCTTGCCCGGATCGATCACCCCCGTGCTCGTGATTCCGATTTCGGTGTAGTGCGTCCCGGTACAACCATAGTCGGCGATGGGATCGCTGGTCCCGCCATTGTTCAGGCTCACCGACCAGAGCGGAGAAGCATTATTGCCCTGCGTGCTATCGGCATCAAAGGCGTACACGGTGTTATGCTGCGTCGCGACGTAAACGACGTTGTGCAAAAGGCCATCGTTCATCAAAACATTGCTGGCATAAAGCGGTTGCCCGACGATGATGCCGTCGACACCCTGCGTGAAAAGCTTTCCGAAACTATTCACGTTGACGTTCGCCGGCGTCAGCAGGGTCTCATTCGCATTCAAGCCCGACCGCGTATTGTCGTTGTGCTGGGTCAAAACATCGTTCTGCCCCCAGGCCAGAGAAAATCCCAGGCAGAGGACGAAGAAAACAGCGGCCACTCTTGTAACCGGCTGTGGGCACGGCATTCGGCTTGCTCCTTGATGATTCATGATTTCAGCATTCTGATTTTGCAACCCGGAAGAGACAGCTCGGTTAGTCATAATATTCGCTCAGCACATAAGATCGTCTTCGAAAAAAATCGCCCTCGTGAGCAGCCTCATCGAGGTACACAAGCACGTTTTCAGTGCAATGAGTGCACTTGGCCACACGGCAGATTCAAGGGGGAAAGGAAGTACTCCGAACTAATCATTCTTCCATATCAGCAGCCGGACGGCAACCACCTAATCGTGCTTTTTCGTCTTCGGCAGTAACCCCTGAAACCCGTTACCAACGTGGGGTTTCGCTTCCATGCCTCATAGTTTCCATCGAGTCGCGGACTGCGGAAAGGTTTTTTCCACGAAACCGAAGACCCGGCTGGGCTGGACGCGGAAGATCGGTTCTCCCATGCTCCGCGGGTCCATCTTGTATTTCTTCTTGTAGGCGGTCGCGATGCGCTCGAGCGCTACTGCATCCTCGGCTTGAGCCGCCAGTCCCTCGACGACCACAGCTTCTTCGCCATCGTCGTTTGTAATCGTACACGCGGGGTTGGCGGCGAGGTTTTGACCTTTGCGGGATTTACGTCCGGTCGAGAAGAAGAACGCGTCGTCGAGCCACACTCCCCACACCGGCATCACATGCGGACGACCGTGACCCGCGTGAATCGTGGCCAGCCAGAACGTCCGGCAGTTGTTCATTTTCCTGGCAACCCAGGCCCACGGAAGCAGGCCCTTACCCTCTTCCGCTCCAACAATGCCATAGCCGGGCGCAAACGGACGATCCGCCTTAGGTTGCGACTTCGCAGTAGTCGTCCGCCGCCTCGCCGGCCCCTTCAACGATCGCTTCGCAGGACGCCTGGGCATAAAGCTTCGAGCCTCGGAACTACTTCTTCAACTCCTGCACCGCACGGTAAGCCTGATCGATGGCGCAGTCGGTGTACGCGTAGGCGTCCGCGTCCGAGTTCGCGATCGCGAGGCGCCCGAATGGCTTGCGCGCCACCTGGCACGGCGTCTCGCCGCCTTCCAGCCAAAACTGGTCGAACAGCGAATTGTATTCATACGCGTAGCCGTGCGGCCAGCGGTTGACCGTAATTTCCAGGATGTCGCGCGCGGGGTCGAAGCCGCCCGGCCCGAGCATCCGCGCCAGTTGCTCGCGGATGTTGCGCTCGTAAGTTTCGAACGTCGTGGTATAGAGCTGGATTCGCCCCAGCTTGTGCTGCTCGCGCGCCGGACGTCCCGGCTTGCAAGCCGCCTTCATCATGTGCACCACGATGGGCTCGTCCGGCTTTTTCGTGCATTCATAGCCGCCGATGCTGACTGGAATATCCAGGTTCACGCTGGTGTGGTACATGCCGGGCGCGTAAATCGCGCTCGCGCCCAGCTTCTGGAAGGCGCTCCAGTTGCGCACCAGCACGTTGTTGTAGAGCAGCGGAACTTTCTGCGCCGAAGCCAGCGCTTCTTTCTGCGCGTCCGGCAATTCTTGCGCGATGTACGGAATCACCACATGCCAGCACGCCAGAATGCAGTTCGAAGCGCGCACCGTCTTGAGCTTCTTCTCGGTAAAGTAGCTGACTTCCACTTCCTTCGCCGAGGCCGGATCGCCCCGGTGATTCATCTTGACCACCGTGCTATTCAACCGGATGCGCGTCGAAGAAGACGGCTCGTCGAGCTTTGAGTAATCCGCCTTCGCCAGCACCACGTCGGTGGCAGAGCTTCCTGGAATCGCCGCCGGGATCAGCTTGCGCACCAGCAGCCGCGCGATGGTGGCCACGCCGTCGGGAAAGTGAAAGAAGTATTTTTCCGCTTCGTCGCTGCGAATGGCGTCGCGGTTCATTCCTTTGCCCGGTGTGGGATCGAGTTTGAGGCCGTTGAATCCCGGCATTTCCAGGCCCCAGGCGTCTTGTGCGGGAACCGCATCAATGCCCACGCCGAACAGCGGGTGCGGGAAGGCCTGGAACAATTTCACGATTTCGTCGCTCACACCGACCGTGTCGGTCAGGTATTTCGCATAGCTCACGCGAGCCAGGCGCGCCTTCTTTTCGTCAGAGTTGAGACCGGGGAAATAGTCTTTCTCCTCCGTGAGCAGACGCTGAAAATCCTGCTTGGCTTTCGCCGAGAGCGGAGCCTCTTTCAAAAAATCTCGCAAACCCGCTTCGCCGCCCTCGTCGTTGATGCCGCTTTCATCTCCTCCGGTATGCACTGCGTTCAAGACCAGTTTGTCGGTCCCAAACGTTTCCTTGTCAAAAAAAATGCGCGGCTTTAGACCGAGCGAACGGTAGAGATCTTTGCTGACGTACTTGTGGTACGAAGGCACATCAATACCGAGTTCTTCGATCAGAGCCTTCGAGACCGCGCTATAGGGCGACGGGCTTTCAATGGAATACGTGCCGCCGAAACCCAAAATCGCGCGGCCGCCCGTGCGGAATTCGTTGCGCTTGGCGTGTCCGCCGAAGTCATCGTGGTTATCGAGAATCAGGACGCGCGCCTTGTCGCCCGCAGCCTTGCGAAAATAGTGGGCCGCAGCGAGTCCGCTGATGCCTCCGCCCACGATCACCAAATCGTAAGATTCGCCCGTGTCCACGGCCTTGGGAGCGTCGTCCCAAAAAGCGCCGTCGCGGACTTTGTGCATGGTTTCGAAACACCCGGGATGATCTCCGCGCAGGCCGGTCTTGCCCGGAGGGTAGTAACCTGGCGCGTCCTGCGCTTCCAGATCGGCGGCTGCCGCAGCCCACATTTCAGGCGGGATGATGGCCGGAACGACGGCCGCTCCCACCGTCAGTGCGACTCCGTTCAGAAAATCCCGGCGCGTGATCTTCGCGCCCATCCCCAGTGCTCGATCCCGTTCCCTTTTCACTTCAGATGACACAAATTCGTCTGGCACAAACCCCTCCGGCGAGGCAGTGTATCACTCCAACGCCGCTAATGCCGTGTCCCGCCGCCCTTCCCGCGGTCGTTCGCACGAAGGCTGGCCGTCTCCAGCCCCGACTGCGCCGTCGCTTCGAGCACCTCATCCCAAAACGAAGTATTCGGATCGACCGCAGCCACTCCGATCTGACCTTCCGCCGGAGTCTCCTCTCCCCCTACCCACGCCACTCGAAACTGTTCCTTCTTGTGCAAGCGAGCCAGAGAAATTATGGCGCCCCGTCCAAGCATTCCGTGGATGCCATCCAACAGCGCTCCGCGGCGGCTTATATTGATCGTCATCACTCTCTGATCCAGAGGACGAGCGCTGACGTCGGTCCCGCTAAGCAGCACCGGCAACGCTAGGTCGATCCGCGGGTCGCGGCGATTGCCGAGCCGCTGCGCTCTCAAGTCGTTCAGAAACCGCTCCACGGTCAACGACGCGCCCTCGCGAACCAGTTCCAGGAGCGGGTCGGGCGATTCGGCATCGAGCGCCGCGCCGGGCGCCGGATTCGGCGCCGCGTGCTGGGCTTCTTTCCTCCCAACGAAAATTTTCGGAACCTCGCGATTGCTCATCAGCCGCCCGATCAGCTCCTCCACCCGCGCCCGCTGATCGTGCGCTTGTGCTCCCGTGAACTCGACTCCCATTCCCGTTTGCTCATGCGACACCCGCACCACTCCGTCGAGCAGACACTCCGTATTCAACGCCCGAATGCTCAGCAGCACCGGGGTACCGGCGGGAAATGGCGCGGCCGTCTCCAGGTAGCAGGCGCCCGCGCTGATGTCGGTGAGGCGCCAGCGCCGCGAACGAGCCGGCTTCGCCGCCGCGCTCGGCTCTTGATCGAACCGCTGCTCTGCGGCAGGCGACGGGCTCTCCTCGATCTTCCAATCCGACGGCGCATACTCGATTCCCCAGAAGTTGCCGGGAACGTCGAGTTCCAGACCGACCAGCCAGGTCTCGGGATCGCCGCCCAGTGGAACCACCTCCGCCACCCGCGCCGTGGTGTGCCGTTTTGCCGAAACGATTTCCAGCCGGACCTGAATGCCCTGCGCGAGCGCGCGTGGAACGATCAGCCCACATCCGTGCGCGTTCACCAAGGTGGTGTTGCACTGCACGGAAAATGGCAGGGCGGCGTTGAGGCTGGTCACCAGCACCGGTACTTCCAGCGGCAGTCGCGTGCTGCGCCGAATCGCGTGCTGTGTTTTTTCCGAAGGGCCCATAGCGTCAGCAGGCAAAAATTTCTTCGGCCTGAAAACCTCGATTTGAAAACCAGCGCCGGCGACTCCGGCAACACTTGCCCACGGACCATGCTAGATCACAAGAAAGCCCCGGGCACGGAATTTCGCCGCCCCAGTTTCCAGTTAGACACTAGGGAAACTCTGACTGGGTGGGCTCGCGGATAGCTTTGAAGGGGCGTCTGATTTCCGGTAGAGACGGGGCTTGCCGCGTCTCCGGAGACGGGGCAAGCCCCGTCTCTACAGGCGGAAGAACTTACGCTGCTACGGGACCCGGCAGCTACCCGACTTTGATCGCCGTATCGGGCGCCTGGAAGGCGATCTTGTGACTACCGTCGCAGAAAGGCCGGTTGGCGGAAGCGCCGCAGCGGCAGAGGGAAAACGCCGTCTTGCCTGTCAGGTCGTATTTGTTGCCATCGGCGTCCACCATCTCGACAACGCCGTTGGGATCGTCTACGCGCAAAGGACCGTTCTTGCGCACCGTAATCGTGACTTGCGGCATGGAACCTCCGGTGAAGATGAATAGCTTTCAAACTATCGCAGAATCAAAGAAGTTGCCAGTTGCCAGTACTCAGTTCAGAGCCGGCGCTCGCCGTCATCTTGCGCTCGCACCTTTCACTGGGTACTGGGTACTGCTACCGCCACCGGTCCACCGCTTCAAACCACAGCATCTTCAACCACTCATCAAAAGTGACTTTTGCCCATTCGCGGTTCGTCCACCAGGCTTCGCCAAATTGCGCCGGATTGCGGGCTGCGGCCACGTTGAACTGGTATTGCGGCAGGCGATGGCGAAAGATCATCAAAGCGCGGCGGGTGTGAAATTCGGAGGTCACGATCAGCACCCGATGTGCGCCCAACGACTGCAGGCATCGGCTTACGTCATCGGCCTCGGCGTTGGTCGAGAACCCGGCGATCGGGCATACCGAGACGCGGTTTGCTTCCGGAAGGCCGTTCACGTATTTCTGCGCAATGTCGATCAGTTGCTGATCGTAGATCAGATCTCGCTGCTCTGCATCCAGAAACACGTGCGGCGCCATTCCCTGGCGCAGCAGTTCCAGAGCGCGGGCCGGACGGACTTTGGTCTCCCCAGCCAGCACCACGATGGCATCGGACTTTTCCGGTTCGTCCACCACCAGAAAGCGCGCCGCTTGGCTTGCGAGCGCAGCAAGAATGACGACAATGACCAGGAACAACACAATCTGTAGTCGTAAGAATCGCATCTGAGGGCAGGTTACTGCACACCGCATGTTACTAAGGAAACCGCTGTGCGGGCGAATTCGATTACCGGAGTCATCAAAGATCGCAATCCGCCCTGCAAAAATCGCATGAAAATCGCGCGAAAATCGTATGATAACCGTAGCTTGGGGGGCCAAGTGCCATCTCCAATGCTAGAATTATTTCTGACCTATGACTACTCAACTCACCGCTTCTTCCCTCTTTACTGACTTGAAAAACCGGATTGATGCGCGCCAGGCTCGGGTCGGAATCATCGGCCTCGGCTACGTCGGATTGCCGCTGGCCCTGCTCTACAGCGAGCAGAAATTTGCCGTCACCGGTTTCGATATCGATCAGCGAAAAATCGATACCCTCGACAGCGGCGGCACCTACATTTTCCGCATCACGCCCGGGGAGATCGCGGCGGCCAAATCGAACGGCTTCAAAGCCACAGCCGACTACTCGCAGATCACCGCCATGGATGCGATCATCATCTGTGTCCCCACGCCGCTCAACGAATATCACGAGCCCGACCTCAGCTACATCACCAACACCGCCCACGCCGTGGCGCCCTATCTGCGTGCCGGTCAGATCGTCGTCCTCGAGAGCACGACCTACCCCGGCACCACCGAAGAAGTCCTGATTCCGATTCTCGAACAGGAAAACAAGGCCGGCCTGAAAGCTTCCCGCAAGGGCGCAGCCGGCGACAACGAAATCTGGGTCGCATTCTCGCCCGAGCGCGAGGATCCCGGCAACACTCAGGTGGCGCGTCACGATATTCCGAAAGTGATTGGCGGGCTCGATCCCCAGGCCAGCGACATCGCCGCCGCGTTCTACGGCTCCATCTTCCGCCGTACCGTTCCCGTCTCCTCGCCCGCGGCCGCGGAGATGACCAAGTTGCTCGAGAACATCTACCGCTGCGTCAACATCGCGCTCGTCAACGAACTCAAGATGCTCTGCCTGCGCATGGACCTCAACATCTGGGAAATCATCGACGCCGCCGCCACCAAGCCCTTCGGCTTCCATCCGTTTTATCCCGGGCCGGGTCTCGGCGGACACTGCATTCCGGTGGACCCGTTCTATCTTTCCTGGAAAGCGAAAGAGTTCGACTTCCGCACCCGCTTCATCGAACTGGCCGGCGAAATCAACGTGGCCATGCCCTACAATGTGATCGCCTCCAC
>CZKY01000096.1_pt2 | contig 26014 bp, 23 predicted proteins | sample 2454881 | NCBI WGS metagenome assembly CZKY01 (sample SAMEA3539301, study PRJEB10725) | soil metagenome | biome: tundra; feature: field; material: soil | place: USA | collected 2010-05 | depth 0.15 m | reverse complement strand
AGGCCAAGAATCGAGCTAAGTCCTTATTTATGAATTATCTTTAAAATAAGTCCTTTAGAATCTATTATCTGGCGGGAAACCCCACCTAAATCTATGATTCTAATGGAACGAGAAAAAAGGGAGGGGTAGGGTGGTACCCATGAAACACTGGGTTATTACCTTCAGACTGATATCCAGAAGAAGTCAGGCAAGTCGTCCTAACTGAGAACCGAGAACCGAGAACCGAGAACTGAGAACTTTGTACGCGCTTTCCGGCAAGCCGGTGATCCGTATTCCACCGTGTCCTTTGTGCCGGATGTTGAGGCCGATCAGCAGCGCGGTGATCTGCTCGACGATGCGTGCGTTCTCAAGCTTGCCGCCATCGATTGCTCGCACGCGCGCGATCTTCGCGGCGAGTTCCATCGCAACCTGCGTGGCATTCGGATCGTCGCTGCAAACGATCACGTCGCAATCCACGTCATCGTCTGTGTTGAGCACGTCCGCCGAAACGTTCTGGAATGCCGCGGCGACGGCAACGCCCTTCGGAACCAGCTCCGCCGTCTGTTGCGCCGCCGAACCTTGCCACACGCCGATGGTGCGGCTGGCGCGTCCGCCCACGCTCGCAGCCAGCGGAACGGTGGCATCAATCAGAATGCTGCCCGTTTGGATCGCAGGCTTCAACTGCTTCAGCAGCGCGGCCTGCCCTTCGAAGGGCACGGTGAGCACCAGGAGATCGCTGGCGGCGCAGGCAGCCGAATTTTCCAGCCCGGAAACTTGAGCGTTCGCGCCCGCCCGCTTACGGATTGTCTCTGCCGTCTGCTGTGCCCGAGCGGCATCGCGCGAGCCGATGATGACGGTCTCTCCCGCGCGCGCCCAGCGCAGCGCCAGCCCCATACCGGCCGGGCCCGTGCCCCCGATGACTGCGATGGCGCCGCTCACGCGAACTCCGAAAAAAGCGCACGTTCAGAGGGAACTTCAGAAGAAAACGATTCGACGGGCAGCTTGATCTGCATGCGCGAATACCTTGTGTTGCGCTCTGCCGGAATGCGCCCGATCTCCAGAATCAGCGCCTGAAAATCTTCCGGACTCGTGTACTGGCCCGCGGTCGCTCCGGCCTCACGCGAGATGTTTTCTTCCATCAGCGTACCGCCGTAGTCGTTGGCGCCGGCGTGCAGGCAAAGCTGCGAAAGTTGACGGTTCAGCTTCACCCACGAGACCTGGATGTTAGGAATCGAGCCGGCGAGAAGGATTCTGGCCAGCGCATGAATCTTGAGGTGCTCGGCGAGCGTCGGTCCGGAGCGCGCCAGCCCCTGCTGGAATAACAGCGTGTTCTGGTGCACAAAGCCAAGCGGCACGAACTCGGTGAAGCCTCCGGTCTCAGCCTGAATCTGCCGGAACAAAGACAACTGCCGCACCCAGTGGTCCGGTGTTTCCATGTGCCCGTACATCAGCGTCGAAGTGCTTGGGATGCCACACGCATGCGCCGTGCGAATCACCTCTTGCCATTGCGCTGACGAAAGTTTGTTGCGCGACAGTACGTGGCGTACTTCATCATCCAGAATTTCGGCCGCTGTGCCCGGAAGCGTGTCCAGTCCGTTATCGCGCAGCATCGTAAGATAGTCAGCCAGCGTCATGCCGGTCAGCTCCACGCCGTACACAATTTCCATCGGGGAGAATGCGTGGATGTGCATATCTGGCACCGCATTCTTCACGGCGCGCAGAATGTCGCGGTAATAAAATGGCGGCAGACCGTGCGGCAGACCACCTTGAATGCAGACTTCGGTCGCTCCCAGTTCCCACGCTTCTTTCGCTTTGCGGCCCATGTCTTCGAGCGAATGAAAATAGGAGTCGGCCTCGCGCGGCCCGCGGCTGAACGCGCAAAACTTGCACCCCACGAAACAGATGTTCGTGAAATTGATATTGCGGTTCACCACGTAGCTGACGATGTTGCCGACCAGGTCGCGCCGAAGGGTATCCGCAGCCACCAGCAGTGCGAGCAAGTCCGCACCATTGCAGTTTGCACCATCGCAGTTCGCCAGTGCGTAGCGCTCCTCGTCCCGCAGACATGCTCCGTCTTGCTTTTCCAGCACGCGTTCCAAGGTGTCACGAATCACGACGGAAGCTTGCGGTGCGATCTGGTCCCAGGTTAGCGCGGGGAATTGCTCGAGTTCTGAAGCTTGCCAGGCCATAACATTCTCCTATCGAACCTCTATCGAACTCTCACCGAAAAAGATCGTTCTTCGCGGGCCGGATCAGTTCCCGCGCCCCACCGCTTCCTCGGCGGTAAGAATAACCTCGAATGATGCACGCGGGAGTGCTTGCCAGCTTGCCGCAGACCAGTCCCGCCGCACAAGCCAGTTCGTCCGCCACCGCGTCCACCGTCGCGTGCAGCGAGTAGCCGTGCGGATCGCGTCGTCCACGGTAGTCGACCAGAGGCCGTATGCCGGCGACGCCAATCGCCACTTCCGTCAAGCCTTCCCGCCACGGACGCCCGAAACTATCGCTGACGATGACCGCGATCTCGATCCCTAGCCACTTCTTCAACTCTCGCCGCAGCCGCGCCGCGGAACGATCCGGATCCACCGGCAGCAACACCGCGTGCCGCCCACCATCCACGTTCGACACATCCACGCCACTGTTCGCGCAGACGAACCCGTGCTTGGTCTCGGTGATCAACACACCACGCTTTCGCCGCACGATTCGACGACTCTCACGCATCGCCAATTCACTGACGCGCGCGTCGAGCCCGTAGCGTCGAGCCCAAACCTGTGAAGCCGCCGAGGGCCGGATCTCATCAAGCGCGACCAGCGCGCCTTCTGCCTTGGAAACAACTTTGTGCTTCACCACCAGGATGTCGCCATCCTGAAAGCGCAGCCCCAGGCTCCGCACTGCCGCCAACAGCCTCGCGCACAGCGATTCTCCGGCGCGGATTTCCCCACTGACGGCGACCGGAAGAATGCGAACTTCCCCAGCGGCGAACTTACCGATCTTGGACCCCACGCTAGGCCCGGTCATGGTAGAGATGGTTTCATAAAGATCCTCAGCTCGGAAGGCTCGTCCCTCAGGGGCTAAAGCCCACACTCTTTCGGTCCTGAACGGCACGGCTAAAGCCGTGCCCTACCCAAAACCGATTTATGAAACCAGATCTAGACCTGATTTCGCCTGCTGAGGTTCCAGCTTCGCACCAGCTTCTGCGATCGCCGTTCTCCGCTGGCGCCGGCGAGTTCGCGGAGATCTTCGGGACGATCGACATCTCGCGCAATCCCCGGTAGTTCGAGCACAACACAAGGCAGGCCCGTTGCCTTGGCCGCGGCCAGGTGCGGCAGGAAGCTGTCGTTGCCGAAGCGCAGCGGAAACAAATCACCCGGAGATCGCCAGGCTGCATTCGTGCCGCGCCCCGCCGCGTCCGGCACCAGCACCGCGCCACCTGGAGGAGCGCAATCCACGATCTTCTGCAGTTCCGAACTATCGATCAAAGGAATATCTGCCGGAACCACCAAGGTGCTGCCCGCTCCGCGTCCTGTGCACACCGCGGTGGCCATCTCGATGGCGCTGGTCTCTCCGGAGTTGTCGTCGGCAACGACCTCGAAATTGAAACGCGCCGCCATGTCGCGCGCAAACGAATCGCTCGTCACCACTGCAACCGAAGGCCGGCTTTGCCAGTTCGCCAGCGCTTGCAGCACGTCCTCGCACATTGCCCGCGCCAGCGCGAAACGTTCTTCCGGACTCAAAATAGGAGAGAGCCGCTGCTTGGCGTCGACGAGACTCTTAACCGGAACCAGAATCATGGCCGCTCCACCGCGGCCTGAGCGGGCGGAGGTTGCATCGCCGCGTCCAGTGCGCTCTTTGCCAACGCGATTCTATCTTCAAATTTGCGCATGATGGTCGGGGTGCAATGCACACGCATGCCGGTCTTGCGCAACTCTTCGGCAGCCGGCGCGTCCTGCGAATCGACCACCAGCAGATCCAGGAAGTCGTGATAGCAGTCGGCAACGCCGGCAATCGAAACGGCGAAGCCTTGCGCCGCCATGAGTGTTCCTGCGGGCCCGGTGACAGCGGCTCCTCCGACAATCGGGCTCACGGCCGCAATGCGGGCGCGGCTTTCGCGCATCGCTTCGCGAATTCCCGGCACGGCGAGAATCGGCCCGATGCTGGTTACCGGATTACTCGGCGCCAGTAGCACAAGATCCGCCGAGCGGATCGCCTCGATCACTCCCGGCGCCGGCTCCGCATCCGATGCGCCGGCGAACCGAACCGATTCCACCGGATCCTGGTACCAGCGCTGGACGAAATACTCTTCAAAGCTCAGGTCTCCCGCCGGAGTCAACACCCGCGTCTCCACGCGCGAATTGCTCATCGGCAGGACGCGTGCCTTGATCCCAAGCCTGGTCGCGATCTCGGACGTGGCTTCACTGAGCGTCTTGCCATCGGCAAGCAGCTTCGAGCGGAAAATGTGTGTGGCCAGATCGCGATCGCCGGCGTGAAACCATGTCGGTTGTCCCAACTGCCCCATGGCATTCAGGCAAAAAAAAGTGTCGCCCTTCACGCCCCAGCCGCGCTCCTGGCTCAGTTTCCCAGCCAACATGTAAATGATGGAATCCAGATCGGGCGAAGCGTACAGTCCCCACCACAGCAAGTCGTCGCCGGTATTCACGATGATCGTGAGTTCTTCCGGACGAACGATCTGCCGGAGTCCATCCACGAACTTTGCGCCGCCCGTGCCGCCGGTGAGAACCGTGATCATGCCGCCCTCCGAGCATAGCCCTCAGCGTCTGCCGCTGCCCTCAGGCGCTGCGTTAGCAAATCGCTGTGGGCCGCTGCTTGTTCCGCGAATTCAGGATAAACCGGTAACCTCTGGCGCAACTCGAATCCTTTCGCCTCGGTCCGCTGGCGCAATTCTTGCAGATGCGGCCACGGCTTTTCCGGATTGATGAAATCCGGCGTCAAGGGCGAAACTCCGCCCCAGTCATTGATGCCGCCCTCGAGCAGATCGGCATAGTGCGGATCGGAGAGATTCGGTGGCGCTTGAATATTCATCTTCGGCATCAGGAGGCGCGCCACGGCCAGCGTGCGCAGCATTTCCCCGTGGTCCGGTTCGGGCCAGTATGCCATCGGCGTTCCACTCTTGGCGCAAAAGTTTTGGATGATCACTTCCTGAATGTGCCCGTAGCGCTCATGCAAATCGCGGATCGCGACCAGCGTATCCACGCGCTCTTCCTGCGTCTCGCCAATTCCAATCAGAATTCCAGTAGTAAAAGGAATCTTCCGCCGTCCCGCATCCTCAATTACACGCAGGCGCTTCGCCGGTTCTTTGTCGGGAGCATTGTCGTGAGCGGCGTCTTTCGCGAGCAGCCGCGCACTGGTCGTTTCAAGCATCAGCCCCATGCTGGGAGCCACGCGGGACAGCCGTTCCAGCCATTCCGCGCTCATCAGCCCGGGATTGGGATGCGGAAGCAGACTCGACTCGCGAAGCACCTTCTCGCACATCGCTTCCAGATAATGCAGCGTGGATTTGTACCCGAAGCGCCGCAGCGTATCGCGCATCTGGGGAAAAAGCAGCTCCGGCTTGTCTCCCAAGCTGAACAATGCCTCAGTACACCCCATGCGTTCTCCCGCGCGCACTACTTCCATCACCTCGTCCGGTGCCATGGTATGCGCGCCGGGATCGCCGGGATCGCGCCGGAATGTGCAATAGCCGCAGTAGTCGCGACAAAGATTCGTCAGGGGAAGAAATACCTTGCGGGAATAGGTGATGACTCCCGGTTTGAATCTCGCGCGGGCAAGTTGTGCCGCCGAGAGCAGGGAAGGCAGCATGTCGTCGTCCGCTCGCAGCAGCCGGCAAGCTGCTTCCCGAGAGATCGGCTCCGTGCCGGCGTCAGCCAACTCAGCAGCCGTCGCGGACAGCGTATCTGGAAAAAAGGTGGCCATACGTCTCTACTTCAAACCCGTTTCATCCGAACCCGCCGCAAACTCTGTCCGGCGCTGGCAACGATCATAGCGGACCCAACGAATCCCTGTCCCTTCGTGGTTTTCAGAGGGAACTTTTCCGCGCCCAGGAGACGGAACGTGCGGGCCGCTCCCGATCCTGCAACATACTCTCAAAGTGGTGAACATTTCAACACTTGACAACGTGAACAGTAAAGGGCAGAATCCTTACCAATTTCCTCAGCATGGATCGAACCCAAATTAACCGCGAAAGTGTGGCGGATCAGGTGGCCACTCTCCTGCGCCAGCGCATTCTCGATGGTGAGCTCCGCCCCGGCACCCAGCTTCAGGAATTGCCCTTGGCTTCTTCTCTGGGTGTTTCCCGCAACACCTTTCGGGAGGCAATCCGGATCTTGTCACTCGAGGGCCTTTTGCGGCGCAGCCTCCATCGGGGCGCTGCGGTCTCGCAACTCTCTTTGCGCGATGTGCAGGAGATCTACCAGTTGCGCCGGATGCTGGAGTTGCCCGCCGTGCTCGCGGCGCGCCGTCCGGACCCGGGCTTGTTGCAGGAAATCCGCAGCGCAGTAGAGCAATACGAACTCGCCGTGCGCGACCGGGACTGGTCCCGCGCGGTTAATCACGACCTGCATTTTCACAGCCTGCTGATCCGCTTCCACGGCAACAAGCGGCTGGATTCGTTCTATAAGAACATGCTCGGCGAACTACGTATCGGCATGGTGCTAGTGGACCGCAGTCACGACAATCCGGGCGCACTGATTCCCGTCCACCGGAAAATGTGCCAATTGCTTAGTACCGGAAAGCTTAAGCAGTGTGCCGTTGTACTGGAGCAGCATCTCGAGGACTCCGAATCGAGGCTGACTCGGATCATGCACGCGCACGCAGCACGAGTGGTGCGGACAGCTCAGTAGCTGCCCGGGCAACAACACCAGACTTATGAGGGGGAATTCGATGGCCGATCAATACGTTGTGGAATCCGATGCCGGAACGCCCGGCTCCGTTCAGTCCTCGTTGTTCCATCGCGGTCGCTTGGGAGCGGGCATTTGTCTTCTACTGCTCCTGGCCGCGTCGAGTTGGCTGGGAGCCCAGACCGTTACCAGCACTCTCCAGGGACGCGTCTCGGACACCACCGGCGCCGTGATTTCAGAAGCGTCGGTGACGGCGCTGAATACGGCCACTGGTTTGAAGCGCTCCGTCACTGCCAATGCGGTGGGCGAATATCAGATCGGCGGACTTCCCGCGGGCGATTACACCGTCGATGCCGAGAAGCAGGGCTTCCAAAAATCCGCCAAGAAGATTCATTTGGATCTGGGCGCGTCCGGCAACGTGGATTTCGCGCTGGCTCTGGGCCAGGTTCAAACCCAGGTCGAGGTGCAAGACGTTGGCGAAGTTGCTGAGCCCACTCGAACCATGGTGAGCTCGGTCATTGATCAGCAAAAGATCGAGAACCTTCCGGTCAACGGACGGGAGTTCATCGATTTCGCGTTGCTCGCGCCCGGCATTACCATCGGAAACACGACCTCCGGCAGCACCGACGTGATCGTCGAACCGGTCACCAAGCTCTCCTTCGCCGGCCAGAACATTCACTACAATTTCATCGCAGTCGACGGCGCCGATGACATCTCGACCGCCTCGGGCATCCAGCGTGGCACACCGCCCCAGGAGTCGGTGCAGGAGTTTCGCGTCATCAACACCGACTACACTACGGAATTTGGACGAGCCACCGCCGGCATCGTAAACATCATTACGAAGAGTGGCACCAACAACGTGCACGGTTCGGTTTACGATTATCTGCGCAATAACAAACTTGACGCCGTCAGCATTCTCTCCGCGCCCGGCTTCAATGTGCTGCGCCAGAATCAGTTTGGCGGCGCTATCGGAGGACCGGTCCAGAAAGACAAGACGTTCATCTTTGCCAATTACGAAGGGCAGAGGCGCACCGAATCGCCAACCTACAATTCGACCGTGCTGAGCAACATTGCCGCGATTAACAACGTCAAGACGACGGTCTACGGCCTGCCCGCCGAAAACCTCTTTGTGCTGCGCAACGGGAACACGGACAACGGTCTGATCAGGCTGGATCAGAACTTCACGCACAATAATCTGTATGTCCGCTATTTCATCAACGACGGTCGTTTGACCAACCAGTCGCCTCTCAACAATGGCTTCGACCTGCCCTCTGCATTCAAGAACAACAACATTCGCGACCAGTCGCTCGCCGGCGGCTTGACGACGGTGATTTCGCCATCGTGGGTCAACGAACTACGTATGCAGTATGCCCACCGCAACTTCGATTTTCCGGTGGTTTCCACACAGCCCCACCTAGAAGTCGCCAATACTTTTGCCGTCGGCGTCAACCGGGGGAACCCAGACATTTACCACGAGTCGCGCTTCGAACTGGTCGACAACATGACGCATAACGTGTCGAACCATACCATCGGCTTCGGCGGTAACTTCGATCGTGTCGGAACTTACGAATCGTTCCCGCTCTTTTATCCGTTCGAGGCGGACTTCTCGAACCTCGCTGCTTTTCTCGGCACCGATGGCGCGGCAGGATGTCCGACAGGTGTGTCGTGCCCCGATCCTTTCGTGATTTTCTTCGAACGCTTCAGCACTACTACGACTCCGCTTTTCAACGAGACGTCTCTGGCGGGAGGGCCAGCGGTGTATCAAGGCGGCGCGATCTCACAGGCTATCCGTCAACAAGCCTCGGCGACGCTGGACCACACCTACACCGGCTTCTACCTTCAGGATAAGTGGCGCGCCTCCCAGAATTTGACGGTAAATCTCGGAGCGCGCTGGGAATTTGAGACGTGGCCTTCCGGAGTGCTCAATACGAATTGGAAGGACGTGGACCCCCGCGTGGGCCTAGCCTATAGCCTGGGAACTTCACGCAACGTTGTATTCCGGGCCGGCATGGGACTGTTCCACGGAATTATCCCATCGCCCCTGCTCATGTGTCAGGCGCCGTCCTGCGGCGGCCTCACCACCTACCCTGGCACGACCAACGAGAACAGTCTGAACGCCAACACTGGTCTTTTCAGCTTCGCGAGCGGTCCGAACATCACATATGCCGCTCTAGCCGCGTTGTTTGGAGGGGGCCCGTTTGGCGTCGCCGGACAAGCACTCTATCCGAATGGAGTGACCAAGGCCAGCTTCTGCCCGGTCGGGATCGTTCCCGGGTATGGCCCTGCTGGAACGCTGGCGGGTTGTGGCTTCCTCCAGCCTGCGACTATCGTGCGGTTCGATCAGAACAGCCAGAACCCGTACGGCATCCAGACCAGCGCGTCGTTGGAGTTCCAGCCCTTTAAAGACTCGCTGTTGAGCATTACGGGAATCCACTTGCGCGGAGTTCATCTCGGCAGTTTCTACAACATCAATCAGCCTGACCCGAGCGGTACCGTGCAGTTCTATAACTCCAAGGGACAAGCGAGTTGCAAAGACATGTACTTCAACTTTGCTGCGAGCGGAGTTGCGAACGCACCCGATTGTGCCGGTGGCAACAATGTGAATTTCCCCTCGTCGATGGTGATTCCGGGCGTGCCCCATGTGAACGGCGTCCCGGGATTCCGCAATCCCAACTACAGCGTCTTCTTCGAGGCAAAGTCCGGTTGGGATTCGGTTTATGACGGTCTGCTCATTAGCATGAACAAGCGGATGACCAATAATTTTTCGTTTGCCATCAGCTACACCTGGTCGCATTCGATCGATAACGGGCCCAATCCCAGCTTCGTGTTAATTCCGCAGGACAGCGCCAACTTCCGCGCGGAGCGCGCCAGTTCGGCGGACGATGCCCGGCATCGCTTCGTCGGTAACGCTATCTTCTCCAGCCCCAAGAGCTGGAACGTGATCGCGCGCGACTTCAGTTTCAGCACGATCCTCACCCTGCAATCTCCCCAGTACTTCACCAAATATGCCGGCTTTGACTCCAATGGCGATGTCTTTGGAAACAATGACCGGGTCGGCAACGAGCCGCGCAACACGTTTAAGGGAGACACGATGCAGACGGTTGATGTCCGCCTGGAGCGCACCTTCCCAATTTATGAAAAGTTGCATCTCCAATTCCTGGCGGAGGCCTTCAACTTGATGAACACGGTCAACGTTCGCTACTACAACACAAGTTATGGAGCGGCCGACTTTTGTGGGCCGGATCCAGGCGCGCCCGGTTGTGCCGGAGCGACCACATTCTATCGCGAGGGTTCGCCCAACCCGACCTACGGAACGCCCAGCGCGGTATTCAACCCACGTCAGATTCAGTTCGCGTTGCGTCTGACGTGGTAGCGTGGTCCCTTGCCGGACGGGCTGTCTTCGTGGCCCGTCCGGCGATTCAGCGCAAAACGATTCAGGACGGAAATATTCACAGCGAAGTGATTCGGAACGAAGTGATTCGGAACGAAGTGATTCGGTACGAATTTATTCAGAACCAGGCCATTCAAAACACGGCCATTCAAAACAACGGCCCGCAGGTTTCCGCATGAGCCTTACCGCGAGCGATTTCCGCAAGGCCATGGGATGTTTCGCAACCGGGGTCACGGTCATCACCGTCGACCAGGACGGCGAGGTCCACGGCATGACGGCGAATGCTTTCACCGCGGTCTCACTTGACCCGGTGCTGGTTCTGGTTTGTGTGGATCACCGGGCGCGGACGCACGCTCATCTGCATGCCCGGAAGAGGTTTGGAGTGAACGTGCTGCGCAGCGATCAACAGACCATCTCGGAATATTACGCGCGCTCCGCGGAGACCCATCAGCATCCGGAAGCCGCGGGCGCCCGCTTCGATCGCACCGCGCAAGGCACGCCGGTGCTGCAAGGAGCTCTGGCGTATTTCGAGTGCCGGTTGCATTCGACGCAGACCGCAGGCGACCACACCATCTTCATCGCGGAAGTGGAAGAGGTCCTGGTCCGGGACGGGGAGCCACTGCTGTATTTCCGCAGCCAATACCGCGACATTGAACCAGTGGGATATTAATGCCAGCGATTCCCAGACCAATCCCGGAGAGTACCAGTCTCGCGCCCACGAATTCCGCGCCCGCGTTTGCACCCAGCTTTGCGCCTGGTTTCGCAGCAATGAGCGCGCGCCGCTTCTACGTCTTCGGTGGCATCGCTCTGATTGCCGCGGGCCTTCTCTTGGGCGACATCTTTGCCGTTTTCATCCTCCACCAAAACGCCGCCCGGCAAGGCGAAGAGCTCATCGCCGCCTCTCGAGCCGTCGCCGCCGGAAATGCCGCGGTGGTGAATGAAGTGTTCAGTCATCTCGGAAACCTGCTGGAGGATCGGGGCACCAAGGTGGATGCCCACGTCCACATGATCGCCGCCGGCTACCTGGCGCTGCTGCTGGCGCTGGTGCAGCCGTATATCGCGCTCTCACGGCAGACAAAAAAATCTCTGGCGGCATTGTTCATCGCCGGCGGAGTTCTTTTGCCCGTCGGCATTTTTCTGATTCACTATGTTGGCCTTACTGGCAGCCCGTTTTCCGCAATCGGCTGGGCGAGCGTGCTGGCCGATTCCGCCGGAGCTTTGCTGATCCTCGTCCTCATCGTTCAAGCCTGGGGTTTCTGGAAATACCTTCGCAGCCGCGAACTCAGCGAGCCCGAACTCTCTGACCCCGAGCTCGCTGACGAAGACAGCATGCCGCGTCGCGCGCTTCTGACCGGTGGCACGATTCTTGTCTTGCTCGGCTTCCTGCACGGCGCGTACTACGCTGGCACTCTGTTGTACGAGCACGAGCGGATGGAGACCGCGATTTTGCAACGTTTGATCAACGCTGCCACCACGGGAAATCTCGACGCCGCCGCAACCGAGGTCAATAACTTCGGCGGTCTGGCCGGGGCGCGAGCCGTGAACATCGCCGCGCACTCGCACATCATCGAGTTTGGCCTGCTGGCGATGCTGCTATCGTTCGTGCAGCCCTTCGTGTTCCTCTCAGAAAAATGGAAGCGGCGGTGGGTGAAGTTGCTGCTCGGGGGCTCGGTGATTTTGCCGGTGTTTGTGCTCCTGGAGCTGAAGCTCGGATTGCTGGCCGGAGGCATCGCCGACATCGGCGGCCTGATGGTCATCGTTGGCCTGGTGGGAATGCTGGTCGGTATCTTGCGCTATTCCGGTGGCCTCGATGTTGAGAGCAACGCCACGGAGGCACGATGACTGGATCGCGCAAACTTCTAATCTTCGGCGGGATGGCTCTCGCCGCCTTCGGCATGCTCTACGGCTTGCAATATGCGCTCTTCATTGAGCACCAGACGCTCGATCACATGGGCGGATCACTCGCCCAGTCTTTTAGCGCAGCCGCCAGCCGTAATCTCGGGCAGTCCCAGGCGGCGCTCGATCAGTATGGCGAAACCAAGTACGATTATGTTCGCCAGGTAGACGCTCACTCCCACTGGATCGGGCTCGCCATGCTCATGATGGTGCTGGGTGTGATTTTCGAACGGGTGAACTTCAGCGAAGGAATTCGGCAGATGGTTGCATTTTCTCTGCTGGGGGGCAGCACGCTATTCCCGCTGGCGGTCATTCTTCAGACGTATCATCATGGTGCATTGGTCTTGAAGGTTCTGGCCGCAGTTGGTTCCGGGCTGGTCATCGCTGCGTTGGCGGCGACGGCTTGGGGATTTGCCCGGCCGCGCACGGTGGCTTGAACACATTTGATTTAGACAAGGGAAAGACGAACAGCAATGTATCCGCGATCATTTCACTATCACCGGGCGGGATCACTGAAAGAAGCGGTCTCCATGCTCGGCCAGCTTGGCGAAGGCGCGAAGTTTCTCGCCGGCGGGCAGAGTCTGATTCCATTGCTGAAACTTCGCTTCGCCAATCCCGAGCACCTGGTGGACTTGAACTTCATCCCGGGCACCTCCTTTATTAAGGAAGACTCGGGAGCGCTTCGTTTCGGAGCGATGACCCGCCACGCCGAGATCGAGCACTCCACGCTTGCGAGAAAGATCCCGGTCCTGCACGACTGCGGCGCCGGGATTGCCGACGTGCAAGTGCGAAACCGGGGCACCATCGGCGGATCGCTCGCGGAAGCCGATCCCAGCGGCGATTGGGCCAACGCCTTGATCACGCTCGACACCACCGTTCACTGCTTCGGGCCGGACGGCGCGCGCGCCATCGACCTGAAAGACTTCATCAAAGACGCTTACACAACCGCGCTGGCTCCCGACGAACTAGTAACTGAAGTTGAAGTGAAGATTCCGCCGAAGGGCAGCGGTGGCGCCTATCTTGCATTCAAGCGGACCGCTCCGGTGTATCCAAGTGCCAGTGCTGCCGTGCAACTCAGTTTAGCGGGCGACGTTTGCCAGGATGCCGCCATTGCTTTGGGCTGTGTCGGCCTGACGGCGATCCGCGCGACCGAGGCCGAGACGGCACTCCGTGGAAAAATCCTGAACGACAAGACGATTGCCGCCGCCGCCGAAGCGGCTCGTGCCGCCGCCGATCCCCAGCCTGACATGCGCGGATCCGCTGAATACAAGCGCCAACTGGTCGTAGCTCTGGTGAAGCGCGCCATTCAGATTGCCGTGCGCCGTGCTCACGGAGAAGCGGTCGAAGGGGCTCATATCTATGCTTGAAAAAATGCCTGACACCGCAACCGTGGAAAGAATCGCCATTAACATCAGCGTGAACGGCAAGCCCTATTCGCGACAGGTCGAGCCGCGCATGTTGCTGGTCGAGTTCCTGCGTGAGGCCTGCGACCTCACCGGCACGCACGTCGGTTGCGACACGACGTATTGCGGTGCGTGCACCGTACTGATGAATGGCCTGGCGGTAAAGTCCTGCACGATGTTTGCGGTGCAGGCGGACGGATCGGAGATCACTACCGTCGAGGGCCTCGAAAAAGACGGCAAGCTTCATCCCATTCAGAAAGCCTTCGGCGATTCGTACGGCCTGCAGTGCGGCTACTGCACGCCCGGTCTGATGCTCTCAACTCATCAGTTGCTCTCCGAGAATCCCGAGCCAAGCGAAAAGGAAATTCGCAAAGCAATCGCCGGCAACACCTGCCGCTGCACCGGATATATGAACATCTTCAAGGCCATCGAGCTCGCCGGCCGGAACATGAAGGGAGCCTGAGATGGCGATTAAATTTTCTGGCGAATTTGAAGTGAAGAAAAAGCCCGAGGAGGTTTACGACTTCCTCACCGACCCCAATCGATTTGCGCGGCTGCTCCCGGAGTTTCAGAGTCTCTCAGTGCAGGACGCCACGCATTTCGCCGTCAGGGTGAACGTGGGCATTTCCTACATCAAGGGCAGCGCAGACGTGAAGATGGAACTGGCGGAAGGCGATCGGCCGCGCCGCGCTCAATATAAAGGACAGGGAGCCGTCGGCGGAGGAAACGTCACCATGGTCGCTGGGTTTGATCTGTCCCCGATCGCAGACGGAACCGCACCGGCAGCCGCAGACGGAACCGCACCCGCAGCCGCGGCCGGAACCGCACCCGCAGCCGCACTCGGAAACGCACCTGCAGCCGCAGATGGAACCCCACTCGGAACGGCAGACGGAACCCCACCCGTGACCGCACTCGGAACCAAAGTGAACTGGCAGGGTGAAGCCCAGATCTTCGGCCGCCTGGCGTCGGTAGCCGGTGGCCTGCTCGAACCGCTGGGCAGGAAACAGATTCAGAAATTGATCGACGGGCTGCAGGCAGCGCTCGGATAGCTCGTGTGGCGCGGGCGCCCTCGCCCGCGAAATGTTTGCGGAGGCACCAAATATCGTGGCTGACAAAGAAAAAAAGAACGGAAGCGGAGGCTGGGTCGGCGCCGCGCTCCCCCGCAAAGAAGAAGACCGTTTGTTGCGTGGCCGAGGCAAGTTCGCCGATGACATCAAGCTGCGCGACATGCTCTATCTCCGCTTTGTGCGCTCTCCCTATGCGCACGCGCGTATCGTCAGCGTCGACACCTCCGCTGCCGAGGCGCTGCCCGGTGTAGTGTGCGCGATTACCGGCAAAGAAGTTGCCGCGCAAACGCAGCCCTTCATCGAAATCGGTCCGGACCATGCGCAGAAAATTCGCGACTTCCCCATGGCCGTGGGCAAAGTCCTTTACCAGGGTGAGCCGGTTGCCGCCGTGGTTGCCGAGTCCCCGAGCCTTGCCGACGATGCCGCTGAACTCGTCCAGGTCGAGTACGAGCCGCTCGAACCTGTCATCGAAGTGGAGCAAGCCCTCACCGACCACAGCATCCTTCATGAAGAAGCCGGCACGAACAGAGTTTGGAACGGCGTGTGGGAATACGGCGACGTTGAACAGGCCTTCAAGGAAGCGGCGTATGTGGTCGACATCGACCGCTTGCACTTCCATCGCTTTTCGTCGACGCCGCTCGAAAACAACGTCGTGATCGCGGAATGGAATCCCAAAGATGACCGCATTTACTATTGGTGCAATAACTCGTTCCCGTCATTTGCGATCCAGTTCCTGGCCGCGCACCTGAACATTCATATCGATAAGATCCGAGTTCAGACTTTCGACATCGGAGGCAGCTTCGGCATCAAGATCACCAGTTATCCGCAGATGGCCGTCTGCGCTCTGGCATCGAAAAAGGCCGGCGGGCGGCCCATCAAGTGGGTCGAAACCCGTTCCGAGCACATGGTTTCGAGCGCACACGGCAACGAGCGCACCTTCCGCAACACGCGCATCGCGCTCGACAAGAACGGCGTCATCACCGCCATCAATTCGCGCCACATCGACGACTGCGGCGCCTACCCGCGCTATGAGCCCTTGGGCTGCGTGATCTGGTCGCAGGTTTTCTGTGGAGTATATCGTTTCAAGAACGCTCGCTTCGATTTCTGTCAGGCGGTCACCAACAAGTGTCCCGTCGGCCCCAATCGCGGATACTCGCGCATGCAACACCTCTGGTTTCTGGAGCGCGTCGTCGACATCTGCGCCCACGAAATCGGCATCGCACCGGACGAAATGCGCCTGCGCAACTACATCCGCCCGGAAGAGTTTCCCTACACCACGCCCAACGGCTGCGTGTATGACTCCGGCAACTATCCGAAGATGCTCGAGGTCGCGAAAGACCTGATCGGTTGGGAGGGCTGGAAGAAGAAGCAGGCCGAGGCGCGCAAAGAAGGCCGTATGCTTGGGATTGGCATTGGCACCACGCTCGATTCCGGGACGAACAATTTCGGCCAGTCGCAGATCATCAACCCCTACGCGCCTTTCTCGGGCAACTCGCAGGGCGCAAACTGCAAACTCGATATCTATGGCGAAGTGGTGGTGGCCGTCGGATCGTGTCCGCAAGGCCAGGGACACGAAACCACCTCCGCACAGGTCGTCGCCGATGTACTTAACATTCATCCCGACCTGATCACCGTGCGCACGGGCTTCGATACTGAGCGTAACGTGCACACCGGCATGTCGGGCACGTATGCCAGCCAATTTGCGGTTTCCGGTTTGTCGGCGGTGCACGGCGCCGCGCAGAAACTCAAATCGGAAATGAAGCGCCTGGCCGCCTTTGTTCTCGAAACGAAAGAAGACGATCTCGAATTCGGCGTGGGCCAGCAGGGGCCCGAGATCAAGGCGAAGAGTAATGGAAAATCCATCAACTACTGGGGCCTCGCCAACATTGTGAACGTGAATAGCGCCGTGCTCCCGCCCGAACTGTACGATGTCACGCTCAACTGCCGCTACGTATGGCGCGCGCCGTTCAAGGTTCCAGATTTGAAAACAAAATACGGCAGTCTCACACTGACCTATGCCTCGCAATTGCACATCGCAATCGTCGAAGTGGACCGCGAAACTTTTGTTCCGAAGATTCTCGACTACGTGGCCGTCGATGATTGTGGCACGGTCATCAATCCGCCGATCGTCGAAGGGCAAGTCTATGGCGCGACCGCGCACGGTATCGGTGCGGCACTGATGGAAACCTGTGTCTACGACGCCGTGGGCAATATGCTGACCAGCACCTTCAGCGATTACACGCCGATTACCTCCATGAATATTCCGAAGATCAGGTACGGCCACACGACAACGCCTTCTCCCCACAGCTACAGCGGAGCGAAAGGCATGGGCGAAGGAGGCGCAGCTCCGGTGCACACGATTTCAGCGGCATTGCAGGACGCGTTGTTTTCGCAAGGCATCTTTATCAACGACTCCTTTAACAACGCCGACAGCATTTTCCGCTCGCTCAAGCATCACGAAGGCGGACAACTCGCTCAGTTAGTGAAGTTGGAGAAGAGATGAACCATGTGGGGACGGCCGCCCCCGGCCGTCCAGCCGAGCGAAGCTCGGCAGGTTTCTTGACGGAATGAATGACGGCATGAAGAAAGTCTGCATTATCGGTTGCGGTGCGATCGGCAGTCTCTACGCCGCGCATCTGGCGCGTGTCGCCGAGGTCTGGGCCTTCGTTCGCCGCGAAGATCACGCTGCCGAGCTCAACCGCGGCGGCCTCCGCGTTACCGGAACCCACAACTTCGCTGTCCCGATGAAAGCCACCACCAACCCAAAAGACCTGCCGGACTGCGATCTCGGGATCGTCGCCACCAAAGCCACGCAGGTCAAAGAATCATTTCGACTGGTGGGCCACCACTTCAATAAAGGAGCCGTGCTCTCCGCCCAGAACGGAGTCGGCAGCGAAGAAATCATTGCTACCCTCACGCGCGGCTACGTCATCCGCGCCACCACCTTCATGAGCGGCACCCGCCACAGCGACACGCACGTGCAGTATGAACTCGACACTCCAACCTGGATGGGCCCGTTCGAGCCGACCGCCACGCCACTTTCCGTGGTCAAAGAAGCTGCGGATCTCATCATCGCCGCCGGCCTCAAAGCCGAGGCTCTCGAAGATGCCCGGCCCGCGCAGTGGTCCAAGCTGATTTTTAATTCGTCGGTGAATAGCGTGTCCGCTCTGACTGGCTTGCCGCACTCGCCGCACTTCTCCGACGAAGGGAAATTTTCCGATCTCGGCCACCTGCTGCACGCCTTGATCGACGAAGGCAGGAGAGTGGCCGAGGCAGCCGGCGTTCGCCTGCCCGAAGATCCCTGGGAGATGAACCGAGTCGGCGCCATGACCAATCACCCGCCGTCCATGCTTCACGATGTCCGCCATAGGTTGACGACCGAAATCGATTTTCTCTCCGGCGCCGTCGCTCGCGAGGCGGAGCGCGTCGGTGTACCCGCGCCGCTGCATACCGCGGTCTACCGGCTCATCAAGGGCAAAGAAGCAGCCTGGAATTTTCAGGACGAAAATAAACCTGTAACCGTGCATTGAGATTGCTATGGCCTGGCCCCGAGACAAAACAAAACTCGATCGCGTTCGCGCCCTGATGAAAGATCAGGACCTCTCCGCCCTGGTCTGCCGAGCGCCCGACAACGTTCTCTATCTCACCAACTACTGGTGCATGAAGGGATATGACGCCGTCATCTTTCCGCGCGATGGCGAGCCTACGTTGATTGCCCTCGAGCCGCAGCAGGCCGACGCCGAGCGTAATTCGTGGACAAAAGACATTCTCTACTTCAAAGGCTACGACGAGCGCGATCCGCGTCCGCCGCAGTTCCGCGCCTGGGACCGCACCTACGAAGTCCTGAAGCAACGCGGCCTGACCGATAAAGTTGCCGTCGAACTGAACATGGGCACGCAGTCGGCTGACCGCATGGTGGGCGAGCCGACCACCTTCACGCTGTCCTATTTCGAATCGTTCAAGAAGTTCTGCGGCGAGGTCGTGGACGCGACACCGCTGCTCAACGAAGCCCGCTCAATCAAGACCGGTCAGGAAGTCGAACGCATGCGTTTGGCCAACGAACTCGCGGCTCTCGCGATGGATTACACGCGCGAGCACATGCGCCCCGGTATGAAAGAGAGCGAAGTCGGCGCCATGTATGAAGGCTTCGTGCATGGAATTGGCGTGGGCTACAAGAGTAAAGTTGAGATGGCCCGCGCCTTCACGCTGGTGTGGTCGGGGAAGGGAATCGCCACGTTCACTGCCACAGGCGATCGCCCGATTCAGAAAGACGAGCCAACGCTCTTCGAGATCTGGGTCTGCGCTGACGGCTATTGGACCGATCTCACCAAGAATGCCTGCCCCGGCGAATTAAAACCTGAGTATCACAAACTGCTCGATCTTCTGCTTGAGGTTTTCAATGGCGCCGTTTCCTTCGCGCGCCACGGTGCCAGCTTCCCCGAACTCGACAAGATTGTTCGCGCCCGCATCGCCGAAGGTGGATACCCCGGACAGCCCTCCCACCCCATCTGCCACGGCGTCGGTGCTCGCGCCCACGAATGGCCTTACGCGCATCAGGCCGGCACCGGCACAATAAAGAAAGGAATGGTGCTCGCGATCGAGCCCGGCATTTATTGGCCCGGGGGCGGAGGCCTGCGCTTGGAAGACAATTTTCTGATCACCGAAACGGGCAACGAAAAAATGTGTACCGACCCGGACGATTTTCGGCTGGCAAAACATCACTGAGAACTGAGAACTCAAAAGTGTCCAGCGCAACCACAAACTCGAAGCACTCCCTCGACCCCAAACTCGTCGACCGCATCCTCGCCGAAGTCCGCGAAGACGAAATCGTCTCCATGTGCAGCGACGTGATCAACATCCCCAGCCCGACCGGCGAAGAACTGCAGATGGCGCAGTACATGCAATCCGCGCTGCAGAAGATCGGCCTCGACGTCACCTGGCAGGAAGTCGAAGAAGCGCGCGCCAACGTGGTCGGCCGCTGGAAAGGTTCGGGCGGTGGCAAGAACCTGATGTTCAACGGCCACATGGATACTTCCAACACTGGCCGCGAAGAATTTCTCACCGGCCTCGGCTACAAGCCGCACGCAGTCGTCAAAGACGGGTTCATCTACGGCCTCGGCATCTACAACATGAAGGGCGCGCTTGTCTGCTACACCAACGCCGTGAAGGCGCTGCAGCGCGCTGGCGTGCGCTTGAAAGGGGATGTCATCATTGCCGCCGTCGCCGGCGAAATCGAAAAAGCCCAGTGGGGTGAATTCAAGGGCAAAGAGTACCGCGGCTATGGATACGGCACGCACTATCTCGTAAATCACGGAGTGCTGCCCGACATGTGCATTCTCGGCGAGCCCACCGACATGCATGTCGTTCTCGAACACTTCGGCTCCATGTGGGTGCGCATCTCGTGCACTGGAATCTACGTACACACCGCGTTCTGCGAGGGCCGCGAGGAAATGAATTCCATCCGCCGCATGGTCGAACTCATGCCGCCCATCCTGAAGTGGATCGAAGCATGGGAAAAGAAGGCAAGCTGCGGCGGCAAGAAGGCCATCGTGAATCTCGGCGGCATCCGCGGCGGACACGCCTGGCGCGCCAGTCGCACTCCCGAAAAAACGGACTTGTTTCTCGACGTGCGCGTCCCGCCCACCATCCCCATGGCCGAAGCGCGTCGCGACATCCAGCGCCTATTTTTCGAACTTGAAGAAGTCCACGCGGACTGGGGTCTGGAATTTGAAACTTACGTCTCGGTTCCCGGCGCGCGCATCAGCGAAGAGCACGAGATGATCCGCGCCATCGACCGCAATCACAAGCGCATCACCGGCAAAACGCCGGAGCGGGAAGTCGTTACCTGGTGCTCCGATGCCAGTGTCCTCAGCCGTTACGGAGTCGAGACCGTGAACTACGGCCCCTCCAGCGGCCCCCGCGACAAAGAAGGAGAAAAAGTTCGCATTCAAACATTGGTGGATATCACGAAGATTTACGCACTCACCGCCGCCGAATTATGCGGAGCGAACGAATAGCCGCTGAGGTCATTTTGCCAAGCCAGAAAGAAATCGATCGCCGTTACAAAAACATCCGCTCCCGCATGCAAGCCGCCGGACTGGACGCTCTCATTGTCTGCGGCAATCAATATGCGGGATTCGAGGGCGCGGTCTTCTACACCTCCGGATTCGAAATCGTTCATCGTTACGTTTACGTCGTCATCCCACTCGAAGCTGAACCAACGCTCGTTTTTCCGCGCGAAGCTCGCTGGATTGGCGACAAAAAGAAGCCCTGGGTGAAAGATCAGGTTTGGCCCGACGTTCCTGGCCAGTGGCTGCGCGACCGTGCCCTTGAGCGCAAATGGAAGCGAATCGGCACGTTTGGGATGAATTTCGTTATGGCCGTTCGCGACTACCGCGACATCGCGCAAGGCTCGTTTGAACTCGTGCCCTTTGACCAGGAATTCGACATGGCGCGCGCCGTGAAGAGCGAAGAAGAACTCGTCGAAGTCCGCGACGCCATGGACATCGTCGTCGATGGCTTCTGGGCGCTGATTGCCGGCTACAAGCCAGGCAAGACCGAGGCCGAAATCATGGCGCCCGCAGTCGAGCGTTTCTTCGCTCGCGGCGCCGGCCCGCGCATGATGAACATTTTGCTCTCGGGCGAACACGGAGAGGCCAACGCCTACTTTAAAGTTCCCGGCCATCGCAAAGTTTCGGGCGACGATCTTCTTCTTTATTCGCTCGAAGCCACCGGAGCCGGCGGCTACTGGGTCGAGTTCTCCCGCGCCCTGATTCAGGGCAAGCCCAGCCCGACCACGCAGAAGATGGCCGACGCCTATCCGCACGCCATGGAATCCGCGCGCAAATTGATGCGTCACGGGGAACTCGCCTCCACTGTGCATCGCACGGTTGCCGACATATTTGCAAAGCACGGCTTCGCTCTCGGCCATCTCTCCGGCCATAGCATCGGCATGACTATGCTCGAGTATCCCGCCATCGGCGCGAAAAGCGATGTCGCGCTCGAAGAGAACATGATCTTCTCGCTGCATCCGCAGGTCGTCGATCGCGATGGCAAGGTCTGCCTCTATACCCAGGACACGTATCGAATCGGCAAGACCGAAGGCGAGTGCCTGGCCGATGTGCCTTGGAAGTTTTTCAATGGCGGGGAGACGCGGGAGAGCGTGAGAAATCCACTGTAGAGACGGGGCTTGCCCCGTCTCCGGAGCCGCGGCAAGCCGCGTCTCTACGTCTGAATCTTGGAGTGTGACTTTGTTGAAAATTTGCATCATCGGTTGCGGTGCCGTCGGCAGCCTCTTTGCCGCGCACCTCGCCCAAAAAGGCGAGGCCGAAGTCTGGGCCTACGACGTCTGGAGAGATCACGTCGAAGCCATCCGCAATAGCGGTTTGCGCATTTCCGGAGCCGCCGATTTCACCGCGAAACTGAATGCCACCAGCGACCCCAAGGAACTTCCGCGCTGCGATTATGGCATCGTCGCCACCAAAGCCATCCATACCCGTGGCGCCATCGCGCAGGTTGCCCGCGCTTTCGACGAAAACAGCGCTGTTTGCTCCGTCCAAAACGGCGTCGGCAACGAGGAGATCATCGCGGAACACGTGACGTACGTCATTCGTGGCACGACGTTTCCCGCCGGACATCCCATCGCTCCCGGCCACATCGGCTTCGACATCAAGGGTGACACCTGGATTGGTCCCTTCGAACCGACGAACACACCTATGTCCAAGGTTGAGGAACTAGCCGGCCTGATCACGCGCTCCGGCATGAATGTAATTGCGTTGAAAGACGCGCGCGGGGCGCAGTGGACCAAGCTGATCTTCAACGCTGCCACCAACCCCGTCGGGGCCCTGACGCTGCTGCATCACGGCGCTGCCACGCGCTTCGCGCCGACCGGTCAGCTATCCAACGACCTCATCGCTGAAGGCGAGGCCGTCGGCCGGGCACTCGGCATCGAACTGCACGGCGATCCGCGCGCCCTGGTGCAAAAAGGAGCGAATGCCCCCGGCAAGCACCGCGCCTCGATGCTGCAGGACGTGCTCGCGAAGCGCCAGACCGAAGTTGATTTCATGAACGGCGCGATCGTGAAGTGGGGCGAGAAAACCGGCATCCCCACGCCCTTGAACAAAGCTGTCTGGGAACTAGTGAAAGGCCTGGAGCACGCCTGGACCGACCCGGACTAAGAAGAGGTCTCAGTTGTCAGGTCTCAGGTCTCAGGAAAATCCAAAGCGCGATGGATTCTGAGTTTTGACTTGACAGCAACACGGAGCAGTTTTTGCTGTTCCGAGACCTGAGACCTGAGACCTGAGACCTAATACGGAGACACTGCCATCATGACCATTCCATTCAACCTCGGAGTTCTTCAACTCAGCATGGAGCCCGTCCACGAAACCGCAGCCATGGCCAAGGCCTGCGAGGACGCAGGTTTCGACACCTTCTGGATCGCCGAAGCCTACCCGTGGTGGCGTAAACATTCCTTTGAAGCCCGCTCCTCGACCGCAATTCTGGCCGTCATCGCCAGCCAGACCAGGCGCATTCAACTCGGTTGGGGAATCATCTCTCCCTACACGCGCCATCCCGTCGAGATCGCGATGGAAGCGCGCGTCATGCAGGATCTTGCCGGTGACCGCTTCCTTCTGGGGCTCGGCGCGTCGAAGATCTTCATGAAAGAGATCGGCGAGGGGGAAGGCGAGAAAGTCGGGCCTGCGACCGTGATGCGTGAAAGCATCGAGATCATCCGTGGCGTACTCAAAGGCGACAAGTTCGAATATCAGGGCAAAGTTTTCGCCGCCAGCGTTCCGCCGCTCAAGCGCGACGCGCACACGTCGCGCAAAGTTCCTCCTGTGTATGTTGCAGGAACTGGACCCGCGATGCAGAGGCTGGGCGGTTCGCTCGGCGATGGCCTGCTCACGGCGTCGATCACCACTCCCGCATTCGTGAGCTACTCGAAAAAAAATATGGAGGAGGGCGCGGCGAAAGCGGGCAAGGATGCTTCCAAGCTGATCCTCGGGTGCGTGATTGTCGGCAGCATTGGCCGCGATTCGAAAAAAGGAAAAGAAGGGGCGCGCGAGCAGGCCGCCATGTATCTTGCCAACAAAGTGCAGAACATCAAAGGCTCAGCCGACGTGCTGCTCGAATCCGCCGGCATCACTTTCGAAGAGCTGCAGCCGGTTGCGGACGCGATGGAAATAGGCGGCCGTAAGTCCGCCGCCCAGGCCGTCAGTGATGAACTACTCCGCAAGGTCTGTCCCATCGCGGGCACGCCCGACGAGTGCATTCAAAAGATCGAAGAATACCGCGCCGCTGGCTGTACTCACATCATGCTCGAAATCTGGGGAGACGATCGAACGGGACAAGCGAAATTATTCGGCGACGCAGTATTGCCGCACTTCAGAAAGTAAGAGAAGCCAAAATCGCTGCGAGCTGCGAGCTTCGGGCAATGGGTCGGCTCGTAGCTCGAAGCTCGTGGCCAGGAGCTGGGTTTGGTGTTTCACCTCTGCCATCTAACCTCTCGCCTACCTACTTTCCCATCACCAGCTTCGCGATCGTCGCGAGTTGCATGTTCGAGGTGCCTTCGTAGATTTTTCCGATCTTTGCGTCGCGCCAATATTTCTCGACGGGATAATCTTTTGTAAAACCGTATCCACCGTAGATTTCGATTGCCAGCGACGTTACGCGCTCGGCCACCTGCGACGTGAAGAGCTTGGTCATCGCGGCTTCTTTCACAAAATTTACGCCGGCGTCTTTCATACGGGCGGAGTTATAAACCATCAGCCGCGCCGCCTCGATCTCGGTTGCCATCTGCGCGATCTGGAACTGGATCCCCTGAAATTCCGAAATCGGCTTTCCGAATTGCGTGCGCTCCTGCGCATATTTCGCGGCGCATTCCCACGCGCCCCGCGCTACGCCCAGCATCTGCGCGCCAATTCCGATGCGGCCTTCGTTCAGCGTCTCGATCGCGATTTTGTATCCCTTGCCGACCTCGCCGAGCACATTCTCCTTGGGCACGCGGCAATCTTCCAGAATCAGTTCGCAGGTTGACGAAGCCCGAATCCCCAGCTTGTCTTCCTTTTTGCCGACGGTAAATCCGGGGAAGTTCTTCTCGATCAAAAACGCCGTGATCCCCTTGTATCCCTTCGACGCATCGATGGTGGCAAACAGAATGAACAATCCAGCCTCTTTGCCATTCGTGATCCAGAGCTTGCGTCCGTTGAGAACAAAGTCGTTCCCTTTGAGTTCGGCCTTGGTTTGCAGCGCAAACGCGTCCGAGCCAGATCCCGCTTCGCTCAACGCGTATGCACCGAGCATGTCTACCGTCATCTTCGGCAGATAACGCTTCTTCTGGTCTTCACTGGCCCAGCGCAGAAGGGCATTCGCGACCAGCGTGTTCTGCACGTCCACGATTACGCCGGCGGAGGCGTCGGCCCGCGAACATTCTTCCACGGCCAGGATCGACTCGAAAAATTTGCCGCCCGCGCCGCCGTACTGCTCCGGGATCTCGATCCCCATCAGGCCCAACTGAAAGAACTGATCGATCAGGCCGTGATCGAACACCGCTTTTTCGTCCATCTCTTTTGCCAGCGGACGAATCTTGTCGTCGGCAAATTGGCGGACGTTGTCGCGGAACAGAATCTCGTCTTCGGTAAGAGTGGTGAGCGGCGTGGGATTCGAAAGCTGCAGAGTTTCCGGCATGGAGACACCTCGTTATCGAGACGCGGCTTGCCGCGTCTGGGCAGGATGGCGAACCAGAAATTGTAGCAGCAGAAGACGACGAGATTACGACCGGACGGTTGGTTCGGTGCGCTCGTCATTCTTGTTCTTGTTGCAATCTTGCGGACGTGCTTCATGCTCTTCACACAACTTCTGCTTGACTTCATTATTCCCCTAATTATTCTGAGGTATTGACCAACCAAGATGGGTACCCCTACCCCCCCCCTTTTTTCATACCATTAGAATCATAGAGTTAGCGTCGTCGTCCGCCACGTAATAGATTCTAAAGGGCTTATTTTCACATAATTCATAAATAAGGACTTAGCTCATGAAAGAGCGCCAAAAATGGGTTTGGGGCAGCTTCGAGGTCCGTCTTGGTTGACGGGCACACCTCTTTACTGCCCCATTCAAGGGACATTGTCGCACTTGGCGGGTTGGGAGGTCTGTGATGGGGCTCACTGCTCGGTTGTGATGAATATGGCCTCGGCACACCAAACTCGCAAATTACGCAATCACCTTATCCGGGTTAGAATCGTGCCGCAGTGGAAAAGAACAAACTCTATTACGGGGACAATCTCGAGGTCCTGCGTCAGCACGTCAAGGATGAGTCCGTGGACCTCATCTACCTTGACCCGCCTTTCAACAGCCGCCAGGATTACAACGTCCTCTTCGCCGAGAAGAGCGGAATTTCGCTGCGGGCATTTTACTTCGGCACGGGCTCCG
>CZKY01000064.1_pt2 | contig 26331 bp, 28 predicted proteins | sample 2454881 | NCBI WGS metagenome assembly CZKY01 (sample SAMEA3539301, study PRJEB10725) | soil metagenome | biome: tundra; feature: field; material: soil | place: USA | collected 2010-05 | depth 0.15 m | reverse complement strand
CCGGCCCGTCACCACCGTGCCCCGTCCCTGAATCGAAAAAATATCTTCGATCGGCATCAGGAACGGCTTGTCCAACTCGCGCGCCGGCTGTGGTACGCTCTTGTCCACCGCCTCCATCAACGCGTCAACCTGCTTCTCCCACTTCTCTTCGCCGTTCAACGCGCCCAGCGCCGACAACCGCACCACTGGCACATCGTCGCCCGGAAAGTGATAGCTCTTCAACAGCTCGCGCACTTCGAGCTCGACTAAGTCGAGTAACTCGGGATCGTCCACCGCGTCGCACTTGTTCAGCGCCACAACAATGTACGGAACGCCCACCTGCCGCGCCAACAGCACGTGCTCGCGCGTCTGCGGCATCGGTCCATCGGTCGCCGCCACCACCAGAATCGCGCCGTCCATCTGCGCCGCGCCCGTGATCATGTTCTTGATGTAATCCGCGTGCCCGGGGCAGTCGACGTGCGCGTAGTGCCGGTTCGGCGTCTCGTATTCCACGTGCGCCGTGGCAATCGTGATGCCGCGCGCCTTCTCTTCCGGAGCGTTATCGATCGAATCGAACGACCGGAAAACGATCTTCGGGTTGTGCTTCTGCAACACCTTGGTGATCGCCGCCGTCAACGTCGTCTTGCCATGGTCAATGTGACCAATCGTCCCTACGTTGCAGTGCGGCTTTGTCCGTTCAAATTTTTCTTTCGCCATGTGCTCTTTTCCTTATGTAGCGCCGGCGTCCCGCCGGCTGTTTCGCGAATCAATCGTCGTCCTGAGATCCACTCAGTAGTATTGATACAGCTTGTGAAACTTTGCCCGCAGCGCCGGATCGACCTCTTCGATCTTCGAGAGATAAAACTCTCGCATTTGCGCCTGATCCGAGACCGGCAGCGACCCATACAAAGACCGCGCCGTTCCTGCCTTGTCGCCCACCGCCCGGTCGATCGCATCCGCCGCGAAAACCGCATCCAGATCGCGGACTCGAATCTTGCGGCTGTCGAGCACCTTCAAGTACTTCGTCACCCCGTCCGCCGCGAACGCTTTTTCCATCGCAGCCTTGAGGTCGCCGAATTCACGCTCTTTTTCGACCTTGATCACACTCGGCTCGAAGATCACTGTTCTCACCCGAAAATACAAATTCCAAACGCTACGCTCAAACTCTGGAGCGGGAGACGGGGATCGAACCCGCGACCAACAGCTTGGAAGGCTGTGACTCTACCACTGAGTTACTCCCGCCCTTGAAATCAGCTCTCAGTTGTCAGTTCTCAGTTAAATCTCAGTTAGTCGCTCTGCTCTTCACTGCCGCCTGCTGCACGTCGTTCGTTTTTGCCCGCGATTAGGGATCTTTATGCGCATCCGCAACTGAACGAGAAGCCCAATCGTAAATCCGATCGTGAACTCCAACTGCTCCTGCAATTCCGAGGCATACGATGGAAACCCGATACGCCAAACCATAGCCAAGAACGAACGGAACAACGATTCGGATCCAAACCAAAGCCATGATCACCCAGAACAGCCAGCTCGCGCTGCGTCCCCTCCTCGGCCACGCAAGGATCAGCACGAAGTAGAGAACAACTATTGCGAGCATCACTAGCCTTAGCGCAAGCCAGAAAAACAAGCCGCCATGCATGCTAGCCACTCATTCAACCTTCTGGAGCCGATGATCAGGATTGAACTGATGACCTCTCCCTTACCAAGGGAGTGCTCTACCAACTGAGCTACATCGGCCCACCTAAATCTACTTTGTCATCCTGAGCGAAGCGAAGGACCTGCTTTTTCCCCGCACCGCCCCAGACTTCTAACTCTTCAATCTGCCGGTTTCGCGCCCGCCCGCTCTTCCTCGATCCGGGTGCGCCAAAAATACAGTGCCGCTCGAAAAGCGAACAAACCCAGAATCAGCAGCGTCCCGGTTCGCAGTCTCACATTCGCATTGAAGACTCGAATCGGCTCGTCCGATAGCGTGGTCCAGGCTAAAACCCCCAGCACCGCGTAAGCGATCAGAGCCAGCACGAACTTCTTCTTAATCGTCAACTTCTACCGCCTCAGGCTCGTCAGCAACTGAAGCATCGCCACTTCTTTCGTCACTCTGGTGCACAGGGGAGGATTCGAACCTCCGTACCTCCTGAGAGGGACAGATTTACAGTCTGTTGGCTTTAACCACTCACCCACCTGTGCAAATCCGAAAACACCGCCCGGCCGCGCGAAAAAACAACACCGACACTGCCCAGCATTTCTCAGCTCGGGAAACGAATTGCGAGAAGTCCCGCCTGACAACTACACTCGCCGGAAAATACCCTGAAGGAGTGCTTTAGAGCCGTGCCGCTAGCGCGCGTTGCCGCGCAAACCTCTTCTGTTTCCGGAATCTTGTTTTTCTGGAGCTGGCGAAGGGAATCGAACCCCCGACCCTCTGATTACAAATCAGATGCTCTACCGACTGAGCTACGCCAGCAGGTGGAAGCAAGTCCAACCGAGCACAATACTTCCCCGATCCCTTCGTGAAGTCCGGGACAATTATTTAAGTTATCACAAGGGCATTTCACGTGCAACCGGAAGCCCCGCTCAAATCCTCACAAAGTCTCGCTGTGCCTCTAGTAGATCGCTGCAAACCAAACCACCATCAGGACCGGGTGCTATCATTAGCAGGCTCACCTTCTGTTCACAGCGGATGAGCCGAGTACCCGCCGAAATCGATGCGCATTCGACGCCGCCTCCCCATCCTTCTGGCCGTGTTGCTGATTGTGGCCGCCGTAGCGTTGATCGTGACCCTGCGCAAGCACGCTCCGCCGGAAGCGGCCCGCCTGCTCCCGGGCGCGGACGGTTTCCTCTACATCAATCTGAAGTGGATTCGGACATTCAACGCCACCGGTCAGCTGCCGCCGGTTTCGCGCGAACCGGAGTACCAGAAGTTTGTCGAGGAGACGGGCTTTCAATTTGAGCGCGATCTGGACCAAGCCGCCTTCGCCATCCACTATCCGCAGAGTTGGGGGAACGGGACCGCCGGAGCGGCTTCAGAGCCGCGCTTCTCAGAGGTATTCGTCGGCAAGATCGACTCCGGGCGGCTGACTGAGTACCTCAAGAAGCTGTCTTCTTCCGTTGAGGACTACCGCGGTTTTGATATCTACAACATCCCCCTCGAAGGCCGCACGGTTCGCGTTGTCGTTCTTTCGTATGACAGCGTCGCGGTTTCGAACCATCCGAACCCCGACGTGATCCGTGGCATGCTCGACCGCTCCCGCAAACTGGCATCGCCGTTTGGCGGACCCTGGTTGCTGCGAAAGTTCTATCGAAAAGTCCCTTTGGCGAGCCTGTCGTTTGCGATTCTGCGCGTGAAGCCCACCGAGATGAGTGCCCTCGGCGGACTGGGCAGTTGGAGCCTCCTGTTTCCAAAGCCTGCGGTGGCCGTGGTTTCCGCACGATATCTCCGCGCTCTCCACTTGCGGGCGGAAGCGTTCACCGACAGTGAGGCTGACGCGCAGGCCATCACCGAGAAGACCGCCGCCTTTCTCAGCCTCTTTCACGCCGCCGAAGGCAGCGTCGGCACCCAGGGTACGGATGCAGATGTAAAGACGTTCTTCGACAGCCTCAAAGTCGAGCAGTCCGGAGATCGCGCGATTCTCACCGCAACCGTGCCGCAAGGATTCATCCGGAAGGTTTTGACCGAAGCTCCTCCCGAGACCGTGGCGCCAGCCCCGCCCGCCCCGAAGCGGCCGCAAAAGCCCGGGTCGCGGTGACGGCATCAAGATGACGGTAATCAGTGGACGAAGGCGGAAATGCTGTGACAATTCCACCTTCCGCAGCATCTTGTAGACAGGGTGCGACTTCTCCCCGGTCGCTACAATAGAGAGATATGACGAGTTTGCCATTACCGCTCGCCGCCTTCGTCGCAGGACTGATCTCGTTCTTGTCGCCCTGCGTGCTTCCGCTCGTGCCCGGATACGTTTCCCTGATCTCCGGCGTAGGCGTCGAGCAGTTGAAGCTGAAAGAAGGCGAGCTCTTCCGCAAGGTGATGCTCAATTCCGCCGCGTTCATCATGGGATTCAGCATCGTCTTCATCACGCTGGGCGCGATCTCGACGGAAGTCGGCCAGGTCCTGGCACAGTACAAATCGCTGCTCGCACGAATCGCCGGAGTCGTCATCATTCTTTTCGGTCTTCACCTGACCGGCATCTTTCAGATCAAGGCTTTGCTGGCCGACACGCGACTGCATGGCCTCAAAGGCAGTTCTTCCGCCTGGGGCGCGTTTGTCATCGGGTTCGCTTTCGCCTTTGGATGGACGCCATGCGTCGGTCCGATCCTCGCGGTCGTGCTCGGATTCGCCGCCGCCCAGGACACCGTCTGGAAAGGGATCTTTCTTCTGGCCATCTACTCGGCCGGACTGGCTGTACCTTTCCTGCTGACTTCGCTTGGCATCGAGCGCTTTCTAAAGTTCTACAACCGCTTTAAATTCCACATGCATGCCGTGGAGGTAGCGAGCGGAGGCTTGCTGATCGCATTGGGCATCCTGCTGGTGATGGGCCGCTTCGCGCTCCTCTCCGGCTATTTCTCGTTCTTGAATCGCTTTGCTCTGTAGGGGTGACGTCTGATTTCCCGTAGAGACGCGGCTTGCCAAGCTCCGGAGACGGGGCAACCCCCGTCTCTACAGGCGTAAATGCTTTAATGCAACGCGCATTCAGGCGCCCGATTTCGAAATTCGAGGTTCCCAGTGAAAAGAAATCCTCTGATTCTGTTCTTCATCGCCGCCATCGTCGCGGCCATGTTATTCGCCGGCATTCGCATGGCCCGCAACAACCGCGCCAACGGTCCCGCCAAGGGACAACTCATGGGCAATTTGGCGCCTGACTTCGAACTGCCCGCGCTCGACGGCAAGAACCTCAAGCTCTCCGATCTTCGCGGCAAAGCCGTTCTGCTCAATTTCTGGGCGACGTATTGCGGGCCCTGCAAGATCGAGATGCCGTGGTTTGTCGAGCTGCAAAAAGAATACGGTCCGCAAGGTTTCCAGATCGTCGGGGTAGCCATGGACGACGCCAGCACCGAGGACATCGCTAAATTCGCGAAGGAAATGGGCGTCAACTACCCCATACTGCTCGGCAAAGAATCGGTTGGCGAGAGCTACGGCGGCGTCGGCGTGCTGCCCACAACGTTTTTTATCGATCGCGACGGCAAGCTCATCGCCCGCGAATTCGGCCTGCAGAGCCGCAGCGTCTTCGTGGACCACATTAAAAAGGCCCTGAGCCAGGGCCAGGCGGTACAGGCTCAGAAGTAACTTCGAACCGCACCTGAACCTGGGGTACTCTGGAGCCAATGAAAATACTTCTGGCGAGCGCGCTTCTCCTGTTCTCCGCGTGGGCTTGGGCGCAGGACGACCTCGGCCCGCAAGGTCCTGTCGTAAAGATGGCGCCCGCTCCGGTCGTGACCGTCGTGCAGGGCAAACCGGCTACCGTCCCGCTCTCGTTCCGCGTTTCGAGCGGTTACCACATCAATTCCAACCGCCCGAAGTCAGAGTTCCTGATCCCGACCGTGCTCAAGGTCGAGGCCACCACCGACATCGTCATCGGCAAAACCACCTACCCTGAAGGACAGGATACGAGTTTTGCCTTCGCTCCCGACGAAAAGCTCAATGTCTACACCGGAGATTTCAAAGTGGATGTGCTGGTGCGTCCTCTGCACTCTGTGCAAGTCGGCAAATATATCGTCCGCGGAACTCTAAAATACCAGGCCTGCGATAACGCCGCCTGCTATCCACCAAAACAGTTACCGGTCAGCTTTGATGTGAAGATCGCTAAGGCTCCGCCAGCACCCACCAGGAACCCCGCCCAAAGTCCGCACGCTCACCCCTGACGCCGGCGCGCTTTTTCCGGTGTGCCTCTGGAGCACATTCTCAAAGCACAACCGACCACGCCTGATCCAGTTGACGCGTTAGCGTGTCAATCTGCGCCTGTAGCAGGTTGCGAATGGAAAGCATCCCCAGCAACCGTCCGTCATCATCGACGATCGGCAAGTGCCGGTAGTGGCGCTCCACCATGGTGGCGAGCGCCTCGGCCGCAGTGGTAGCCCGGGTCGCCATCTCGACTGGCGTCGTCATGACTTCGCGAATGGAAAGTTTTCGCGGGTCGTGTTTGCCCAGCGACAGCCGGCTCAGCACATCTCGTTCCGTAAAAATTCCAGCGACGCGACGGTTTTCGTCAATGACCGCGACTGCTCCCACGTGCCGATCGATCATCGTCCGGATCGCCTGCTCGGCAGTCGCTTCCACCGGAACCGAAGCCGCTTCCGAATCACACATTTCCAAAATGTTCATCGCTCACCTTCTTGGCCCCGCGTCGTTCTTCAATACCAGATCGTTCTTGAATACCTTGCCGTCCTTCATCACAAAACCGACATTCTCAAGGATTTTGACATTTGCCAAAGGATCGCCGGAAACGGCGACCACATCGGCGTAGGCACCCGGCGCAATCACGCCCAGTCGTCCTTTCATGTCCAGCAGTTCCGCTGCCCGCGAAGTCGCACTCTGTATCGTCTGCATCGGCGTCATGCCAAGTTCGACCATTCGCGGAAACTCCTGCGCGATCGGCGCAGTCCACGGCATTCCCCCCATGTCAGTCCCGAAAGCAATCTTGACTCCCTCCTTCAACGCCTTGCGAAACGACTCTTCGTGCGCGGAGGCGCGCTTGCGGTCGCGCTGGCCTGCCGGAGTATCGGCCGGCGCCCAGTCAGCGTAGTAAATACTCAGCGTCGCGCAGAGCCACGTGCCCTGCCGGATCATCTGTGCGATCTGCGCGTCGGTCAGCGCCAGCCCATGCTCGATCGAGTCGCAGCCGCCATCGAGCGCGCGCTGCAAGCCTTCTCCGCCATAAGCGTGGCAAGCCACCTTTTTTCCCCAGCCATGGGTCTCGTCCACAATCGCGCGCAGCTCCTCCACCGTCAGAGTCGGCTGCGATACCAGGTCGCCATTCTTGCCCACCCATGACCGATGCGTCATGTACACCTTGATCCAGTCGGCGCCGTGGTCGAGTTGCTCACGCGCGGCCTTGCGCGCCTCAACCGGCCCGTCGATGATCTGCACACCCTTAGGCACTTCGATCTCCGGCGCGTAACCTTCCAGTGGATATCCGCCAGTCGTCGAGATCGCGCGCGTCGAAACAAACAAGCGCGGCCCGGGAATGTATCCGCCTTCAATCGCCTGTTTGATGCCCACGTCACCATAGCCCGCACCTTCGGTTTCCATGTCGCGCAACGTGGTGAAGCCCTGTTCGAGCGCGCGCCGCACCGAGACCGTCGCCCGGGCCGCGCGAAACGCCAGCGGATGCTTGAGCAACTGAATGTCGTATCCACCCTCGGCGGGATCTTCACCCTGTAGAAAAATGTGAGTGTGGGCATCAATGAGCCCGGGAAGCACCGTGGCCTGCGTGAGGTCGATGACGGTGGCGCCCGCGGGGAGGTTCGAAGGAACGCCCGCTGGTCCCGCATCGGCGACTTCGGTAATCGCATTTCCGCGAATGGTGATGACCTGATCGCGGCGAGCGGAACCCGACACGCCGTCAATCAGCACTCCCGCCCGGATCACCGTCAGAGGCGCGAGCACGGGCGCGTTTTTCTGAGCCCAACTCACGGAAATCAGCCACAGAACACTCAGCAGAACAATCGAACGCTTCACCGCGACCTCCGGAAAGGCTGGATTGTACTCCTTGCGGCAAGCGCCACCCGGCAAAATTTCAGGCTGAGGTCATGAGGCCGGAGCGCCCAGCCGGCGCGGAATGCGAAGAACGAATCCAGTAGGATCGACTCCAGTTCGATCGACGTCGCCGAACACCAGCGATGCGCCGGCGGTTTCGAGCACACGGCTGGCGATCGCCAGCCTCACCCTGCGCAACGTTGATGTCGTCATGGCTGGATCGAGCTTCGTCTGCGGGCTGGTTGCGCTCGGTTCCCGCCCACGAAAGCCGCGTTCGCCTTCCACTCGCAGCACCGCTCCCGCCGGGCCCTCCCCCAGCAGAAGCGTCACTTTACCGCCCACCGGTTGCCCGTCGATCATCGACGCAATCAAATACTGCAAAGCCAGCCGCAGCCGCGACTCCGGCACCGGCAGCGTGGCCGTGCATGTACCCACCATCCGCAACTGGATACTGCGCACCGCCGCGATCGAGGATAGTTCTTCGATCACACTCCCCATAGCCGGCGCCAGCGCGGACGAGAAAGTTTCTGGCCCGGGCTGCTCAGCATCCAGATACTCCCGCATCAATTGGATCATGCCAATTACTTTTTCGGTCTGTTGCAAAGCTACCGCAACACTCTCCTGCTGCTGCTCCGCAACTTCCTCGATCGAGAGTTCCAACGAACAGCGCAAGCTGGTGAGCGGCTGGCTTAACGAGTGCAGCAATTCGCCGAGCACGTCCGGACCTCGCGGCAGCTTCGGAAAGGAATGCGGACTCGCGCTCATGCCGATGCCCCGTCGGGACTCATCTGATACCCCACCCCGCGAACCGTGCGAATCAAGGATGGCGAAAAGCCGTCGTCCACCTTGCGCCGCAGGTAGTTGATGTAAACATCCACCACGTTCGTGGTGGAATCAAAGGTCAGGTTCCAGACGTGTTCGATGATCATCGCGCGAGTCAGCCGGCGCCCGGCATTGCGCATCAGGTATTCGAGCAACGCGAATTCCTTGGTCGTCAATTCAATGTGACGCCCGGCGCGCGCCACTTTGCGTTCCACGCGATCCAAACATAGATCGCGGACGGTGAGCACCGATTCCGATGGCAGATGGCTGCGCCGCAACAACGCCCGCGCCCGCGCCGAGAGCTCGAGATATGAAAAAGGCTTTACCAGGTAGTCGTCCGCTCCTGAATCCAGGCACTGCACGCGGTCTTCGACCCGGCTGCGCGCGGTGAGAATCATCACCGGCAAGTTCGCTTTTCGCTGCCGCAAACTTTTCAGAACCGACAACCCGTCAACCCCCGGCAGGTTCAGGTCAAGCACCACCAGATCGTAGTCAAACTCCATCGCCATCGCACGGCCCTGGTTCCCCTCGTTGGCAACATCCACCGCATGATGTTCCGCTTCCAGCCCCTTCCGGATAAAGCTGGAAAGTGCCGCATCGTCTTCCACAATGAGAATTCTCATGAGCTTCTTTTAAGTCGGCTAACTCTGAACCGATTCTCATTCTCGGCTCACTTGCCCCAGCACACAAGATAACCAGCCCGTACAAAAGGACGTACTTCCGGAAGTGGAACAGAAAGTTGCAAAACGGCTCGGCATCGCAAGCGCGGGAGCGCAAGCTCTTCTCAAGAACTTTTGCCAGACAGATGTTTCGAATCAGGACGAATGTTTGGAATCAGGGCATGCCCTGAAGCACGCCGGAAGTACCTCAACAGGAATGCGCCTTCACGCCCCCAGTGCCGACCGAATCGACTCGACGATCGATTCCGCAAGCCGATCCATCTGCTCCTTCGACTCCGCTTCAATCATCACCCGCGCCAGCGCTTCGGTGCCGGAGTAACGTACGACCACTCGACCATTGCCGGCGAGTTCCCGCTCCGCCGCCGCAATCGCCGCTTGCGCCGCCGGAATCTGCGCGAAGGGAGTTTTTTGCCGGACGCGCACATTCCGGATCGTCTGCGGAAATACCTTCAGATCGCCCACCAGATCCGCCAGCGGCTTGCCCGTCCGGGCCATGATCTCCATCACCCGCAATGCGGTCAGCAGCCCATCGCCGGTGGTCGCCTCCCCATCGCGAAACAGTATGTGGCCCGACTGTTCGCCGCCGAGCGTAGCTCCCACGCGCTGCATTTCTTCGAGCACGTACTTGTCGCCGACATTGGCGCGCAGCAGGCGAATGCCAGATCGCTTGAGCGCCAACTCTAATCCCATATTCGACATGGTCGTCGCCACCACGGTGGCATTGGCGAGCGCGCCGCGCGACTGCATTTCACGCGCCGCCAGCAGCAGAACCGCATCCCCGTTGACCACTCGTCCGTTGGCATCGCAAAAAAGCGCGCGGTCCGCATCGCCATCAAAAGTAACACCCACATCGAAACGTCCCTGGTTTCCCGCGACAACGTTTCCCGCGACAAGGCTGCCGGCGACAAAGCGCGCCACCATTTCCGGATGCAGCGCGCCGCAATTCTCGTTGATGTTCTCTCCATCCGGCGCGGCGTGCAGAAAGGTCGTGTTGATCTTGAGCGCACGGAATAACTCCGGAGCTTCCGCAGCCGCCGCGCCATTGGCGCAATCGACCGCCACGCGAAGCCCGGTCAAGTCGGTAGAAATACTGCCCACGAGCGCGCGAACGTAAGCGTGGCGCAGGCCTTCCTCACCGGGAAGGCTCGAAACCTCTGGCGTGGAATCCGGCGCCGGAACTGCATCCGAATTCTGCAGCAGCGCGAAAATCTCTTTTTCAATAGCCAGTTCGCGCGCGTCCGGCAGCTTGTAGCCATCGCCGGAAAAAATCTTGATCCCGTTATCGGTCCACGGATTGTGCGAAGCCGAAATCACGACCCCGGCATCGAACCCTTGCGAGCGCGCCAGGAACGCGACACCCGGCGTGGTGATCACGCCAGCGCTGCGCGTTTCCACCCCCACCGACGTAAGCCCTTGCAGAAAGCGATCGGCGATCCATCGGCTGGAGACCCGCGTGTCCTGTCCAATCACCACCCGCGCCTTGGCATTCACGCGCACCAGATCGTGCCCCAGCGCCCGTCCAATCCAATAAACCCGGTCACGCGTCAGCGGAAATTCCCCCGCCACGCCACGAATTCCGTCAGTTCCGAAGAGTTGTCTGGTTTGCGTCATGCCAGGGCCGGGGAAGAAAAGCTGCTCCTTACTTGCTGTGGTATTCCGAGCCTTCCATGATAACCGTCACGCGAATCGGGGTGGGGTGCACAACTTGGATCAGAGGATCGGGGACATAGGCCTGCGTCACAAAAGTAGCCTGCGTCATGGTTCCGCTAACGTCCACCGGATCCGTGGTGGCGGCCTCCACTGCGTCGACACGGCGGCGGGGGCCGGTGATCTCGACAGTCGGCGGATCGGCAATCACCCGCGCCATTCGCATGCCGCTGGCAAAATTTCCGGTCACACGCGGTCGCACCTCGACGACGCGCCTCTCGAGATTGTCAAACGAGAGGTGAAACTGACCGGGTATGATCTGCACCACCTCCAGATCCTGCGGCACATGCACTTGCCGGCCGGTCAAATCGAAAGTCCGTTCCCCCGGGCGGACGCTGGCCAGATCAATCTCCGCCCGCACATCCGTAACCTGCAACCGGTGAATCACACGCTCCGGTCCCCGTACCCGGATCTGCGCCTCGGTAAAGCTGGCGGAATCGATCTCCAGACTTTCGGGAAGATTATGGAACTCGAGAGGAACCTTAATTTCGACTTCGGCGATGGGACTGCGCGCCACTGCGAACCACAGTCCAATGGCGAGCAACAGGGAAACCACTTTGGTTCCGATATTGTGAACGAACATGCGCTGCACAAAGCCGGGCATCGTCAGTCGTCCCTTCCGGGCCTGCGGGAGAGCTGCGAACTGGGCGGCTCCTCTTCGATAAAGCTTTCCTCCACCGGAGTCGGCAGCGTGGGTGCCGGAGCGTAACGGCGCAGCAGAGCGCTCAACCGCTCACGCAGACGCTCCACCGTCAACTCGCGCTCAATGCTCCCCGCCACCGCTATGCTGATCGTGCCTGTCTCTTCCGAAATGATGACGGCAACGGCGTCGGTTTCTTCCGTGATCCCGATCGCCGCGCGATGACGCGTCCCCAGTTGGGTCGAGAGCACAGGGTTCATCGACAACGGCAGGAAACAAGCGGCGGCCGCGATACGATCCCGCTGCACAATTACGGCGCCGTCATGCAAAGGAGCGCTCGGACGAAACACCGTGGCCAGCAGGTCGTACGACAGCCTGGCATCCAGTGACACGCCGCTTTCGATGTAGGTGCGCAGCCCAATCTCACGCTCGATCACGATCAGCGCGCCCGTCTGATTCTGCGAAAAAAGATTGGCCGCCAAAACAATGTCGTCGTAAACGTCGGCCACTGAACGCGAAGACCGCATCAGCGAAATGCGGCTCCCGAGATTTGCCAGGGCGTGCCGGATCTCCGACTGGAAGACGACGATCAGCGCGAACACAACATACGGCAGCAGCGTGCTGAGCAGCCAGTTCAGGGTCCGCAATTCCCCCAGCCGCGCAAAATAAAAGGCCAGCCCAAGCGCAGCCACCCCGACCAGCATCGGCGCCGCCCGCGTGCCCCGCACCAGCACCAGAAACTGGTAGATCAGGATCGCGACCAGCACGATATCGATGATCGAGATGACCGAGATGTGCGACCAAACCAGAGACGGCGTCACGCCACCCTCACGTCGGAAGTTGATTTTGCCTTTATTCTAATGCAGCCCCGCCGGATTAGGGTTCGCTGCGCTCGGTCGCGGTCACGCGGGCACGAACCCGTCCCCGAGCCAGCCGCGCCGACAGCTCATCCCCAGCTTCGAGCCGCACCGCATCTTTCACCAGACGGCCTTTCGCGTCGAACACCAGCGCGTATCCGCGATTCAGAATTGCTACCGGCGAAAGCGCCTCCAGGCTTGCGGTCCGGCGATCCAGCGCTCCGCGGCTCTCCAGCAACCGCGTGTGCGTGGCGGCGGCCAGGCTCGCAACTTGAGCCTCCAGCCGCTGCCGCACGGCAGCCAGCCGGCGTCGCGCGTCATAGTGCCGGACCGCCGCGGAAACATTTTCCGAGCGCCGATGACATCGCTCCAGAAGTTGCCGTTCCGCTTTTTCCAGGCGGAAGCGCTGTTCATCCAGCTTCTGCTGACGCCGGTGGATGCCGTCCATCATGCGCGCAAACGCTCCGTGCTGCGCCCGCTCGGTCAGTTCCTGACGCGCCATCAGCAGCCGGTACCGCAACGCGTGCTCCAACCGCCGGTACAAATCCTCTGCCTGCGCTTCAATCTCCTGCCGCGACCGGATCACCAGTTCCGCCGCCGCTGACGGCGTAGGCGCCCGCAGATCGGCGACAAAATCCACGATCGTGAAATCCGTCTCGTGCCCAATCGCTGAGATTACCGGAATCTTCGAATCCGCGACCGCTCGCGCCAGCCCTTCATGATTAAAACCAGCCAGGTCTTCCGCCGAGCCTCCGCCGCGCGCAATAATGATGACCTCGACCGCGCGCCTGCCACGCGATTCTTGATCAAAGTATCGAAGCCCAGCCATCACCTCGCCCGGCGCCCCATCTCCCTGCACCTGCGCCGGATAGATCAGCACATTCGCCGAGTGATGCCTTCGCGCCAAAATGTTCAGGATGTCCCGCAGCGCCGCCCCCTGCGGTGAAGTGATGATGCCAATCCTTTGCGGCAACGGCGGAATAGGCTTTTTTCGTGACACCTCGAACAATCCTTCCGCCTGCAATCGCGCCTTCAATTGTTCGAACGCCAACTGCAGAGCGCCCGCGCCCTTCGGCTCCATGAATTCAGCGGAGATTTGTAGCTCCCCGCGATCTTCATACACGGTGATGCGCCCGCGAACCGTGACGTGCAACCCGTTTTCAGGGCGAAACCGCAGCAGCTTAGCCGACGACCGGAACATCACCACCCGAATCTGCGCCGATTCTTCCTTAAGCGTGAAATACAAATGGCCGGAGTCGGGAATGCGAAGGTTAGAAATTTCCCCTTCCACCCAGCAATCGGAATACTCGCGCTCGATGTGCGATCGCACCGCCGAGACCAGCGCCCGCACCGTCCAGACACGCCGCTCCGGAGGACGAAACTGAAACCCGAGTTGGTCCGCCATCTCCATGAAGTGTTTCAGACAAGAACTTCACTTACGAAGTTGTAGTTTACCTTGTGCCATGAATCTAAATTGTCATCGTAAATTTGGTTTGTCATCCTGAGCGAAGCGAAGGACCTATGTATTTGGCGGCGGAATGCGCGGTCCTCGATCTGGTTCAGGCCCGAACTTCTTCGACCACCTTGACCGGCACGATCCGCGCGACGCGAGCCATGACCTTCTTGTTTTGCTCAGATTTCTTCAGGTCGTACGCGGCCTGCAATCGCATCCATACTTCCGGCGAGCCGCCAAACAGTCGAGCCACTTTCAGGCACATGACGACCGACAGGGGTTTTCGCCCCGCCAGAATGCCGTGAAGCATCTGGCGAGACACGCCCAGAGCTTTGGCCGCGGCCGTCACGGACAGCCCCACCGACGGCAGGATATCTTCCTTGATAATCTCGCCCGGATGGACGGGCGGCAGTCCATTCTTTCTCTCCATAACTTCCTCCCTAATGGTAGTCTTCAAAATCGACATCTAAAGCGTTCTCGCCCGACCAGCCGAAAGTGATCCGGTAATTCCCGGTCACGCGTACCGACCAGCGTTTTGGGTTGCCTCGCAGGCCGTGGAAGCGAAAGCCCGCGATGTTCACGTCCTCCGGCTGCCCCGCCACTTCCAGCAATTGCAGGATACGCACGCACTTCCTGATATGATCGGCGCCGATCCGGCGTGTCTTGCCGGTGAGGTGGATCTCCTCAAGCCCTTTGTGCCGGAAGCCGCCGATCATTCTTTCAGTGTAAAGTGGATAGTTGACAGGTGTCAACCAAATAGTTGTCTTTTTGGGGTCTGGCCCACAAAACGGGAACATTTGGTATAGTTCCCCGAAAACTTGCGGGACAGCACTGCACACTACCGCTTCAGCCGTCCAATCAAAAAGAGAACAATAGAAAGCACAACGCTAATTAGAATGGAACTAGCCAGCGGAAAATAGAAAGTAGTGTTCTTGCCCCGATACAGAACGTCCCCCGGCAACCGTCCAAGCGGCAACCCCGTCCGCCCCAGCAGCATGACAGTGCCCCCAATCACCACCAGGGCCACGCCAAGCACCACCAGCATCCGTCCCATCTCCGCCATGCTTCGAGTTTAACCCCGCAGATTGCTAAACTAATTCAGAATAGCCGGTGTGAACGGGTTTCATCGGCTACGGGGTGGACCATAGCGCGATTCGCCAAACCACTAAAGCATGTTGCGTTCGCTGCGATCACGCTGGCGGCGCTTGCAGGCGAGGTTTTCACTTACGTTGGCTATTCGCTCCGACATCTCGATCTCTCGGGTTTTGCCGTCTTCCTCAACAAACTTACGGCCGTTGCTGAAATCGCAACACTGAGGGTTCCTCGCTGCGGGTCTTCGCCTGACTACTCATCCATCGGCGACCAAAAGCAAGAGGCGATGATGCTCTACGTCGCAACCATCGTCGATTTCTACAGAACTACTTTTGGCAAACTGCCGGATAGCATCGACGATCTGGACAAACTCCCCAGCTTTGACAACGCGGACAAGTTGAATGGCCACCAGGTTAAGAAGAGTTGCTCTATCCACGTGCACCCTAATGGATCATGTGCCCTAGCTTGCGGCGCTTCGCTGCCACCCCCAGAGGAAATCGATGCGTTTCTAGGGAGGGCAGGGCATGTTCAGAGGTTCTACATGCTTGGTGGAACGGAGATCCTGTACGTTTCAGCGCACGGATGCAGCGTCGCGATTTCGCGCTGAATTGGGCTAAGTGATCCGGCGCGGGCTCCCCCACTACGTCTACTCCATAGAGAGAGAGAGAGATTACTCGCGTCGGCGCCGTGACCAGTCTCGTGCGCCGCCAAAAGCAGATCCTTCGCTTCTCTCAGGATGACAAAATTCTGTGGGATGACCAATTGTTCGATTAGGGACAGTTCATCAAGTCTTGCGATCCGAAAAAGAAGCCGCCTACACCAGATCCTCCACCTTCAACTCTCCCACGCCGCCCTTCCACGCCTTACGAAACTCCTGCTCCACAAACCAGGCATCGGAATTTCGATCCTGCGCCTTCAGCGCCCGATGCAAACCAAACAACGACCGCGGATTCCGAAGATTCCTCGCCAGGTCCTCCCGGAACACCTGCTCCGCTCCTTTGGCATCGCCACTCATCAGCAACACTCCACCGAGCGATTCCCGCACCGGAAAGAACCAATCCTGAGGCTCGTCGTACTTCAGCGTATCCTGCACCGCGACGGCGTCGCGCAGCATACCCAGGGCGGCGGCGTTATCCTTTTTCGCCAGCGCCACCTGCGCCCCCAGAACGTTTTCCGCAATCTTCAGAATGTCTTTGGTCTTGTTGTTAATGGGCATTTGGAAAATCGCCTCCGGCGTCGTCGCCTTCTCGGCCTCGGTCACGATCTTGTATTCCGCTTCCGCCTCGCTGATCTTGCCTTTTCCCGCCAGCGCCATTCCGCGCGCAAAATGCCAGAAGCCGACCGTGGCTTTCATCTCCGCGTTGGGCTCCTTCATCGCCAGAATTGCGTCCCACTTGTGGAAGCGCACATTCACAGCCATGGGAATCGTCATGAATCCTTCGAGCGGTGGCATGTCCTTTACGGACGGTCCCACATGGGCCGCAAGCATTTCCGCCGCCTTGCGCGATTCCACGTAGTCTCCCGTCATCGCCGAGCACATGGCGATGAAATGCAGATTGTGGCTGTAATACATCATTGGGTAAATGCCCTGCACCCCGGTCCTCTGGATGTACGCTCGATCGACCGCCGCCGCTTCTTGGTTAGTTTTCACCGCCGCCGCGTAATCTCCCGTGCGGATGTAAATATGTGCCGGCATATGCACGATGTGTCCCGCCGCCGGCGCCAGCGCAGCCAGCCGGTTCGCCGCAGCCAAAGCCCGTTCCGGAGAATTCGACGCTTCCACGGTGTGAATGTAGTAGTGGAGCGCGCCCAAGTGGTTGGGATCGCGTTTAATCACCGATTCCAGGGTTGCGACGATCTCTTCCGTACCCTCCTCGGGCGTCCCATCACGGTGCCACAGTCCCCACGGATGGAGGTCCATCCCCGATTCTGCGAACAACGTCGCCGCATCAGGATCGTCGGGATTGTTCTTCACCACTTCCCGCATCGCGTCGCGATAATCTTCCGCAGCCTTCCGCAGGTCCGACTTCGGATCCGCCGGAAAGCGTTTCGCCATCGCCAAAATGTAGCCGCGTTCGGCGTCGGAAGCATTGCCGCTCAGGTCCACCGCCTTCTGAATCGCCTCGTGCGCCTGCTTGAAACGGTCTGCGCTCGCCGGATCGTTGTAGTTCGGCCCCACCGCCTCCGCAATCCCCCAGTAAGCCATCGCCAGCTTCGGATCGAGTGCCGCCGCTTCCTGAAATGAGCGCGCCGCCTCGTCATGGTTGAACGCGTAAATCAGGCGCAGTCCCTGATCGAAAAACTCCTGCGCTCCTGCGTTCTTCGTCGACACCGGATGGTGCAAGTCGCCCAGGCCCGTCATCATCGTGACCGGCTTCGCTGTCCCCATGGCATGATCCTGCGCGGCAGCACTGATGGTGAGACTAAGACAGATCGCGAGACTAAAAAAAAACGTGAGACGCAACAAGGCACCCACAGCCGTCAGCAGTTTCATACAGAACTCCTTCTCAAGTGAACCAACCGGACATCAATCGTGATTAAAACGAACGCCCCAAAACTTTGCGCGCAAGCATAGTGCAGACTGGCCGCGGACGCAACCGCCTGCTAATCTCATCGGCATGTGGGAGTGCGGTGTGCGCTAAACTCAAAGCAGAGCTAGCCGACGCATGCGCAAAGCCACCATTCTCTTCAATCCCAACTCTGGCCGCCCACGGCGCGACATGGAACTGAACCATGCCATTGGCATCATCCAGTCGGCCGGCGTCCGCACTGAACTTACGGTTTGCCGCTCCAGCCAGGAAGCAACCGACAACGCCCGCTGCGCGGTGGCGGAAGGGAGCGACACCGTGTTTGCCTGCGGCGGCGATGGCACAATTCACGATGTCATTCAGGGATTAGCTGGCACCCCCGTCGCGCTCGCCATTCTTCCGTTCGGCACCGCCAATGCTCTCGCCCACGACCTGGCCATCCCGCTCCGCCCCAGCGCCGCCGCTCAAGTTGCGGTCGAAGGCAGAGTCCGCCGCATCCCTCTCGGCCGAATTGAGTACGAGGATTTCACCGGCAAGTCTTCGGCCCGCTACTTCACCGTCGCGGCCGGAATCGGCGTCGACGCCCACCTGTTCTACAAACTGACCGCAGAACTCAAAACCCGCTCGGGCATGACGGCCTACTACCTTAAAGCCTGGCAGTTGTGGGCGACTCATCGCATGCGGAAGTTCGAGGTCGAGTATTCAAACGGAAGCGGTCTGCGCCAGCGCGCCTTGCTGACTGAACTTTTGGCGGTAAGAATCCGCTTTTTCGGAAACATCCTGCGGGAATTGGTTCCCGGAGCATCGCTCGACTGCAGCGATCTGCGCGCCGTCATGTGCCGCACCGCCAGCCGGAATGCTTATCTGCAGTATGTGGCCGGGGCGCTGCTCGGCCGCCAGTGGAATATCAACGGCATCGATCTGGTCAGCTGCTCGGAGGTTGTCTGTCGGTTGCCGGAGAAAAGCGGCGGTCGCAGCGACGACCGCGTCTACGTCGAGGCCGACGGCGAACTGCTGGGCCGCTTGCCCGCCCGCATGACGATGGTCCCCAATGCGCTGTCCCTGGTGGTACCCGCATGACCGCGTCGTAGAGACGGGGCTGGCCCCGTCTCGGCAGTGCACTACACTCTTGGCCTGGAGAACCCTTGGAACCCGTCACTCATTTCTTATTCGGCGCCGCCATGGGCCGCGCCGGACTCAACCGCAAGACCGCGCTCGCAACCGCCACGTTAACCCTGGCGGCTGAAGCTGCCGACCTCGACGTCCTCAGCCGCTTCGGCGGCTCCGCGTTCGGCTTAAACCATCATCGCGGCTTCACTCATTCGTTCCTGGGCGTGCCGCTGGTGGCAGCCGTGGTCGTTGCATTCGTCTATCTCCTCTGGCGCCTGCGCGGCCGCAAAACCCGTAATCCCAACCTTCCCCCGCGCTGGGGATTGCTCTACGTCTACGCCTGCCTCGCCGGCCTCAGCCACATTCTCCTCGACTTCACCACCAACTACGGAGTGCGTCCCTTCTGGCCGTTCTCCGAACGCTGGATTTCGTGGGACATCGTCTTCATCGTCGAACCCGTCCTTCTGGTCGTTCTCACGCTCGGCCTGATTCTCCCTGCGCTGTTTTCGCTCATCAACGAAGAGATCGGCGCCCGTAACAAAGGCCCGCGCGCCTCGCCACCCGGAAGACTAGCTGCGACCGTCGCTCTGCTCGCCGTCTTCGCCTGCTGGGGACTTCGCGACTACGAGCATCGCCGCGCCGTAGCCGCGCTCCAGTCCCGCAATTACCAGGGAGCCGATGCGATTCGAGTTTCCGCGTACCCGTACTGGGTCAATCCGTTTCGCTGGTACGGAGTAGTAGAAACGCCCGCTTTCTTCGCCACCATGGACGTCGATTCGCTCGCGCCCGAGGTCGATCCCGAAGCCCAAATGCAGATTCTCTACAAGCCCGAAGAAACGCCCGTCACTCTCGCCGCCAAGAAAACCTACCTCGGACGCGTATACCTGAGTTGGGCTCAGTATCCCGTAACCGAAACCGACCAACTGGAGAACGATCCCGCGATCGGCACCGCGAACGTCCCGAGCGGCAACGCCCGCGCCGCCTACGTAGTCCGCTTCCGCGATCTCCGTTACGACTATCCCGGACGCAACGCGCGCGCCACGCTCGGCGCAATGGTATTCCTCACCCGCGATCTGCAAGTAGTGGATGAATGCTTCGGAATGAGGAGCGCGAGCACGAACACTCGGTGATCTATACGATTGCGCGCCCGATCACTGCTTCGGAGGTAACAGACCCGTCTGCCGCATCACCGTCAGCATGTCGAACACGTTCCACTCTTCACAAATCTTGCCGTCTTTGAAGCGGAAGATCGTCACCCCGTCAGCCGCGATCATCTTGCCCGTTGCCGGAAACCCCATCCCTGCCTGGGTGTTCGTACCGCTCACAGTAAAATGCACGGCGACCAGATCCTTCTCCGCGACCATCCGGTTCACCCTGAAGCTCATGTCCGGCAGAGCTTTGCGTTCTTCCCGGGCATCGGCCAGATCCTCCTCGAGTGTTCCAGTGCGGTCGCCGGCATGGGCCACGAAGTCCTTGGAATGAAACTCCCCGTACTTTTCGAGTTGCCCGCGGCTGAGCACCTCCTCGAAAAAGCTTCGGGCAATCGCCTTGTTTCTCTCCTGCTCGCTGGCGGACCGAGCCAGACAGGGCAGACTGATCGCGAACAACAAGAACAAGACCGTACTTTTGCGCATATCGTTCTCCTTTTCTGTGAAACCTCTCATGGTGGGTTTCACAGATTTTCATAATTACTGTAACATGTGTTACAGTAATTCGTCAAGGAGTTCCCCAATGGCAAGACCTCCCAATCCGCGCATCCGCGAACGGCTCCGCAGCCAGGCCGTCGATTATGTGCTCTCCCACGGAGTCGGGGACCTCGCCCTTCGCCCCCTGGCGAAAGCCCTGAAGACCAACGCTCGAATGCTGGTCTATCACTTCGGCTCGCGGGAAGGATTGATGCGCGAGATCCTCGCAGGCGTGCGGGAACGTGAAGACGAGAACATCCAGGCTTGGTTCCAGGCTGGAAAGAAACAACGAACGATGCCCGAGTTCCTGCGCTGGCTCTGGCAGTGGATGAGCGCGCCGCGGACGCGGCCCGCAGCACGCCTGCTCTTCGAGTTGTACGCGCTGGCGCTGCGAAACCCGCGCGACTACCCCGGCGTTCTCGAAGCTCCGCTGGCCTACTGGCAGAAACTCACGAAGAAGGCCGGTCTCCGCTCGGAGTTCGACGCTGCCGAGGCGACTCTGCTCCTGGCCGCCACTCGGGGTTTGCTCCTCGACCTCTGCGCCACCGGAGATCGGGCCCGCGTCGGACGGGCGATGCAGTTGCTGGCTCACTTTGTCGAACCGCGTTACGAGCATAAACCCGCCGGGAAGGCAAAACGGAAGGCTAATCGATAGTCGACGAACTGGTTTGAACACACCACACGCTGAGATCGAGTTAGCGGAGTCGCTTGACCGGCGGCATCCGCTCGCGCAACAATCCTAATTGGTTCCTGACGAGGTGATTCATGCTGGCTTACGTTTTTGTCCTTTTCGCAGTCGCGGTTCGCTTTATGCCCCATCCTCTGGCCTTTACTCCGGTCGCGGCGGCGCTGCTCTACTTTGGCGCCCGCGGTCCGCGTCGTCAGCTATGGGTGCCCTTGGCGCTGCTGGCGGTCTCCGACGTGATCCTCACCAAGATCGTGTACTCCTATCCCCTCACCTGGGACCATTTCGTGACCTGGGCCTGGTATGCGGCGATCTTGTGGCTCGGCAGCCAACTGCGCGAAAACACCAACTGGCTGCGGATCGGCGGAGCTGCGCTCGCAAGTTCCGTCTCTTTCTTCGTGGTCAGTAATCTCGCCGTCTGGACATGCTGGAACATGTATCCCAAGACCCTGTCCGGCCTGATGACCTGCTACGCCGCCGGTCTGCCGTTCTTCCGCCGCGGAATCGCCGGCGACATGCTCTTCACCGCAGTCATGTTCGGATTGCCCGCTGTCGCCACCGTGGTCGCGCGCTCCATCCACAAGCCGCACGGAGCCGCAGCCGCCTAGATGGGATCGTGTAGGGACGGGCGCCCTCGCGAGCCTGCCCTGAGCGGAGTCGAAGGGTCCAAGCCGAGCGCAGCTCGGCCCACGGCGAGCGCCATCGCTTCATTAGATTCATTCCTCAATAGAATTGTCATCCCGAGCGAAGCGAGGGATCTGCAGTTTGCCGGCGATCAAGGCCGCGCTGCCGCTTCGCTCGCCGCCAGATCAACCACACCCCCACCAGCACTCCCACCCCTACCAGAATCCACACGAAGTGGTGCGCGAAAAGGGTTCCCGTCAGCATCACAATCTGCGGACCGAACCAGAGCGTCAGCAGCGCCTCAATCAGAAAACGCACGAACCGCCCCAAAAAAATCGCCAGCAGAAAATGCGCGAAGTTCATCTCAAACGCCGCCGCTGCCAGCACCACAATCTTGAAAGGCGTGGGGGGCGGCAACATCGCCGGAAACATCAACGCCCAAAATTCATGTCGATCGAAGGATTCGTGAATCTTCTCGAACCGCTCCGCCGAAAGCCGCTTGCGCAACAGCATCTCGCCACCCGTGTACCCGATGACGTAGAGAACGATGCTTCCCAGCGCCGACCCGGCCGATCCCAGCAGCACATACATCAGGAACCGCGAGCGATCGTTGTAAACGTAGCCCACGAAAATCGCATCCAGCGGCAGGCCCATGAACGAGCCATCCACCGCCGCAAACGCAAGCATCCCCCATGGCCCCAGGGGCGCAAGAACGTGCTTGATCCACTCGCCGTAAGCGTGGACAAAATGTTTGATTTTGTTCAAGTAGGTGAGACTAGTTTACGCGAGAAGCGAAGGGCAGTCGTTCGTCGTTAGCCGCCGCCCCAGTTCGCATCTACAGTTCGCAGAATATGGTTTTGCCAGTGACCGACGACTAACGACCAACGACTGACTACCTACTCATGCGCCGTCCGCCCCGCAATCAACTCCAGCGCATGCGGCAGCAACTTCATCACCGCCTCCAGCGACTCGACCGCCCCCGCCGGACTGCCCGGCAGATTCAGGATCAGGCTCGTTCCCCGCACACCGCACACCCCGCGGCTCAGCGCCGCGAAGGGCGTCTTGCGCACTCCCTGGAATCGCATCTGCTCCGCGATCCCTTCCACCAGCCGATCGCACACCGCGCCCGTAGCTTCCGGCGTCACGTCGCGCGGAGCGATCCCGGTCCCGCCCGTGGTCACCACCAGTCGAGCCGACCGGCACAGCTCAATCAGTTTTTCCTGAATCGCGGCGCGCTCGTCGGCCACTACGCTGCGCACCACCACCTGAAAATTGCGCCGCCCCAACGCTTCTGCCACCGCCGGACCGGAGAGATCCGCCTTTTCGCCGCGCGAACACGAATCGCTAACCGTCAAGACCGCCGCCCGCGGGGCATCAAGTGGCAAAGCATCAGGTGTCGAGGAGGACATCTTCACCCTCAGCCGCTGCGTCCCGCTGCGCTTCGTCCAGCAGCCGCAATCCTTCCATCAGCAGGCCCTGCGTATTCAGAGTCGTCGTTTCCTGCGGCGACTTTCCGTTGAAATCAATCTGGAAGTTTCCTTCCGTCCAGCGCAGCACTTTGAAAACCGCTTCGTCTCCCGCGATCGCGCCATACGCGGCGTGTTTGGCCTGCCCTTGGCTGAAGTAGATCTCGCATTTGTCGTCGCCATTGGTCATCGTGAGCAGGCAACTCTTGCGCCCCATCTCCAGCGACTGCACCAGGTCGATCACGTTCATCTGCGACAGGCTGCCGCGCAATATGCCATCGGTCGACGCTGCCTTGCTCAGTTTCTCCAGCGCGATCCGGTCCACCACGCGCTTGATTTTGTGCGTAGCATCTTTCAGGAAGAACGGTTTTTCCAGATAGTCTTCGATCGGGTCCTGCAGCGACAATCGTTCGCTGATGTCGGCCTTGCTGGCCATCAGGATCACCGCGATCCCGGAAGTTGCCGGCCTGCTCTTCAGTTTTTCCAGCAACTGCCGCCCGTCCATGCCCGGCATGCGATAGTCGCTGATCAGCACATCCGGCAAGTCATCGACCGCCTTCAATAACGCATCGGCTGCGTCGGTCGCGATCGTGACGTCGCCCAGCGTCGAGAGCGCCTGCTGCAGCATCCCCAGCACCATCGGGTTGTCGTCCACCAGCAGGATTTTGACGTTGCTCGCCATGAATAAAAGATAACTATTTCCGCTTCGCGCTTCTCCGGTAGTCTCCGCTCTTGCCCCCCGACTTCCGCTCCAGCACCACTTCCCGGATTTCGATGCCCTTGTCGAGCGCCTTGCACATGTCGTACACCGTCAGCGCCGCTACGCTGGCCGCGACCAGCGCTTCCATCTCCACGCCCGTCTCCGCCGTAGTCTTTACTTTTGTGGCAATAGAAACGCCATTCTCGCACACGCGTAGGGTCACAGCAATGTGCGACAGCGCCACCGGATGGCACATCGGAATCAACTCCGCCGTTCGCTTCGCCGCCATGATTCCCGCCGTCCGCGCCACTTCCAGCGGGTCGCCCTTGGGATTCTCCGGCAACGCCCGTAGCACCTCCGGCGTCATCAGAACGAAGGCGCTCGCCTCCGCTTCTCGCGCCGTTCGCGCCTTGGACGACACGTCCACCATTCGGGCCTGGCCCTGCGCGTCGTAGTGGGAAAGTTTTTTCGGCATCACCAACAGGTTATCGTACTCGCCAAGGCTCGTGTGGGGACGGGGCTTTGCCCCGTCCAAGCCGAGCACAGCTCGGCCCCCCATCTTTCATCGCATCAGCAATGGCACCCATTCTCCCGCCTCGATCCGTTCGCGGTCCGGAGGAATCACCACATAGCAGTTTGCCCGAGCCAGCGTAGCGGTGTCGCCCGACCCCTGCCACCGCGCCAGCTCCACCTCCGCATTCTCAAACTCTCCCGAAAGCACCGCCGGAAGAAATCTCTTCAACCCTGTCTTGGTCCGGATCTCCGATTTCAGCCGCGCGCGAAGAAAGATCAGCGGCTGCGGCGTCATCCCCGCCAGCGCTTCGATCATCGGACGGGCGAACAGTTCGAAAGTCACCATTGTCGAAACCGGATTCCCCGGCAGCCCAAAAAAGTATTTCTTGTGTGGCGCGGGCGCCCCCGCCCGCGTGCGTGCAGCGACCTCGCCGTCAGCGCGGACAGGAGTGTCCGAGCCACACGAACCAAACACCACCGGCCGCCCCGGCTGAATCTCCGCTCCCGTACAATAAAACTCCGCCTTCAACTCCCCGAGAACCTCCTCCACCAGATCGTACTTCCCCATGGAGACGCCGCCCGTCAGCAACAAAAGATCGCACCGCAGTCCTTCTTGAATCAAAGCCCGAAGCCCCCCTCGCTCATCCGGAGCGATCGCCAGCCTTACCGCCTCCCCGCCCGCATTCTGAACCTGCGCCGCCAGCGAATACGAATTCGAATTCCGAATCTGAGCCGGCCCCGGCGTAGCCTCAATCTCCACCACTTCGTCGCCAGTAGAAAGCACCGCCACGCGTGTCTTCCGGAAAACCTGCACGCGGCTCTTGCCGGCCGATGCCGCAATCGCGATGCCCGCGTGGTCCAGCCGCCGTCCGCGATCGAGCAAGAGTTGTCCGGCGCGAGCTTCCGAGCCACGCAGAACAAAATTCTCGCCGACGCCAACTCTCCGCAGAATGTCAACGAATTTACCGCCAAGGGTGTCCCGTCCTGACCCGAGGGTGCCCCATCCTAACGCCGCGTTTTGTGCGGCGTTAGGGTGGGAACGTTGTGCGAATCCCAACGCCGCGTCCTTTGCGGCATTAGCATGGGAGCCCTGCGCCAAAGCAGTGTGCTCCACCATCACCACCGCGTCCGCCCCCGCCGGCAGCGGAGCCCCGGTCATGATCCCCACCGCCTGCCCGCGCCCCACCGAGCACACTCCCGGCTCCGGCCAGTCGCCCGCCTTCACCTCGCCCACCACTTCCAGCCGCGCCGGAACCTTCGCCAAGTCCGCCGCCCGCACCGCGTATCCATCGCGAGTAGCCCGATCAAAAGGAGGAAAGTCGCGGTCCGCCACAATCCCCTCCGCCAGCACCCGCCCCAACCCCGCCAGCAGATCCACTGCCTCCACTTCCCCCGGAGCCACGCCAGCCGCATGTTGCTCAACCAGGCGTCGGGCCTGTTCAAAGCTGACAATTCCCGCCGTGGAAGCGGTGGAGGACATGCACGGATAATACCCCGCCCGCGTCTTAGCGGGCCACCAGTTCTAGCCGCTGGGGAAACAAACTCGGATTCGGGCGGGTTGAGGGAACGGCACGACTTTCACAGTTGCGGAAAAACCCGTGTAGAGACGGGGCTTGCCCCGTCTGGGGCCACCTATGAACCATGCTCAAGCAAGAACGGGAAGGGAACGACTTCAGTCGTGCCGTTAAGGCGTTGAAAAGTTGTCAGCGCTTTGGCGCCTGAGGTGTGCTTCGGTACTGTCCTAATACTGCGTTGCTGCATGACCGTGCCTTGACCGAAGATTGTCCCCATGGTTGCCGCACCATCGGCATTTAGGACACTACCTGTGCTTCTTGCGCCCTCGACGTACTTTCCGCAGCCTGCCAGTGTGGCGCAGCTGTCAAGCTCGCCGAAATCATCACAAATGTGATGTGAGCGCCATCACTGTAAACTCAGCCGAAATGCGAGAGATTGATTGGCAAGTGTGCTCAGGCGCACCGCGCGGATGGCGTGTGCGGAACACCGTCATCTTTCGCTAAATAGGGTTATTTGACATGAATATTTGCAAGGAGTCAGCCACCAGCACAAAATCTAAGTATCTGATTCTAAAGAGTTAAAATTCCTGTTCTTCCC
>CZKY01000083.1_pt4 | contig 26445 bp, 24 predicted proteins | sample 2454881 | NCBI WGS metagenome assembly CZKY01 (sample SAMEA3539301, study PRJEB10725) | soil metagenome | biome: tundra; feature: field; material: soil | place: USA | collected 2010-05 | depth 0.15 m | reverse complement strand
AGGGGATAAAGCCCGCAATCGGACCCGCAATCCCGATATCGAACAATGCAGTGCGAGTGGGGATAGGGCCCCTAATGCGGATGAAAGCTCAGAGCGTACCGATCAAGCTCGGAAATGGAATAAAGAATGGCGGCGTCGCATGCACGCGATAATGCCGGGCGTACAGATAATGTCCCATCTCGTGCGCGAGCAGTATGAACATCAGCGTGAGTGAAAAGTAGAGCCCATGCATCAGTTTTGCCGGAGCCTGCCAAATCCACTCCAGTGGAAACATGGGAATGTTGTCATTGCTGAACGAGAAAGCTGGTTGTTGAAGCGCGAAGTTGGCATAGATGCGTGCACCCACCACCAGCGTGCTCAGGAAGGTCGCGGCCAGAAGTAGGATGTGCAGCCACCAGCGCTGGCGCGGCGGTCGTACGACCCAGACGCTCGGCTGGGGCTGCTGTTCCCATTCGAGGGCGGTCGGAAAAGGGGATGTGGGTTCGGACATGAGAGAGGTCAGAGGTTCGAGGTCAGATTGCAGAGGTGAAGAACGCATTGCAGCAGTTACCTCTGCAATCTGACCTCTCACCTCTGCAATTCTAGTCGATCGATTGCAGTTCCTTGCCGGGCTTGAAGCGGACGGCCTTGCCTGGCGGAATGGAGACTTCGGCGCCGGTGCGCGGGTTTCGTCCGATGCCGGTCTTGCGCGGACGCACGTTGAACACGCCGAAACCGCGCAGTTCGATGCGGTCTCCGGTGGAGAGCGCCTTCTTCATGCTCTCGAAGACGGTTTCGACGGCGAGCTCCGCCTTGGTCTTGGTGATCCCGGTGCGGTTGACCACTTCGTTGATGATGTCGAGCTTAATCACGGGTATCCCCCGTCTCCCCAGGATTGGTGTGCCTCAAGTTATTGATGCTAAGGGAGATAGATCGGATTGTCAACCGGGGGATCAATCTCGTAATATGGCAGCACCAGCCCAAGCAAATTTGTAATTGGTAATTTGTAATTTGTGATTGAAACCCCTGCTCATCCGGGGTCTCGATCTCAGCGCAAAATTACCTATTACAAATCACCAATCACAAATTCCTAAGGAGTTTCATGATCAAGAGTGACCGATCGATACGGCGCATGGCGCAAGAGCACGACATGATTAATCCGTACTCTGAAAAGCAGGTAAGCGCGGGAGTGATTTCCTACGGCGTGTCGAGATACGGATACGACTTGCGCGTGGCGGACGAGTTCAAGATTTTTACGAACGTCAACAGCACGATTGTCGACCCGAAGCATTTCGACGAGCGCTCGTTCGTGACCGTGAACGCCGATGTCGCCATCGTGCCGCCAAATTCGTTTGCGCTGGCGCGGTCGGTCGAGTACTTCAAGATTCCGCGCGACGTGCTGACCATCTGCGTGGGCAAGTCGACATACGCGCGTTGCGGGATCATCGTGAACGTCACGCCGTTCGAGCCGGAGTGGGAAGGGTTTGTCACGCTCGAGATCTCGAACACCACGCCGCTGTCGGCCAAGATCTACGCCAACGAAGGCCTGTGCCAGATTCTCTTCTTCCCGTCGGACGAAGTCTGCGAGACCAGCTACAAGGATCGCAAGGGAAAGTACCAGGCGCAGAAGGGGATCGTGCTGCCGAAGCTGTAGGGGCAGCTGTCAGCTCTCAGCCGTCAGCTTTGAGCCCCGCTGCCTACTTCTTCCCGTTCTCGCCTTCCTTGAACATGTACTTGATGGCGGGCTTGTAGATCACCAGGTTGGCGACGCCGGTGCGGTTCAGCTTGATGCAGTGTTTGTCGTACCACTCGATATAGCCGTGGACTTCCTCGCCGTCGCGCAACACGATGACCATAGGAGTCTTGGACTGCATCTGCTTCTGATAATAAAAATTTTCGGCGTTGGTCTGCTCGCTGGGCGCGGCCTTCCTGGCCGGGGCGGCGGAACGGTCGCGGTCGCGATCTCTGTCCCGGTCCCGGTCCCGGTCTCTGCGTTCTGCGGGCACGTGGTTGGGGCCGTGGTTATTGTGCGCGTGATCGGCGCGAGTGAGGGTTGGGCGGATCAGCTTGCGATTCGCGAAGCTTTCCTGATCCGCGGATTGTTCGGCTGGTATGGAGTCGAGTGCATCTTTCAAATTGCACCACCTGCGCGCTGGGCGGGCAGAATATGCCACAACACTTGAGCCTGTGATTGTGGGTCCAGAGGTGTGAACTGAGGGTTACGGTATCACAGCGGGCAGGGGATGACAATGTTTGTGCAGTGTCTTTTGTGCAACCGCCGAAACCGTACCGTTTGCGATACGGTTGCACGCTGCGATGTTCTTGGTCGATTTTCGATGCACAGCCCCTAAAGGGGTATCTGCTTTTCGAATAACTTTCGGCATCGCTAAAGCGATGCCCTGATACGAAGCCGAACCTTTTCCGCAGCCTGCTAGCTCAGGACACGCGCTCCAGCGCGGTCGCGAAGGCATCGAGCGAGAGCGAGCGCAGCAGGTTGCGGCGCAGACCGCGCTCGACTTCGCCGAGACCGTCCGCGGCGCGCTGCACCCAGGCGAAGTCGGCGGCTTTGGACACTTTCTTGAGTTCGCCCAGAATGTCTGTATTGCGGACCAGTTGCTCCGCGCCCGATTGCAGGAACATCAGGTCTTCGAGCAACGAGTATAAGGTGCGGAGAAGGTTGTCGATTTTCGCACGGCCTTCAGCGCCGGAACGGTAGCTCTCGGTGACCTTGAACAACTCGGTGTGATCGTTGTTGTTGTCCTTGCCGCCGAGCGCGGATTTCAGCATGGTGAGGGCGTGGTTGCGAGCGGCAACGTAGCTTTCGAGATCGAAGGATAAGGCGCGTCCGATGGCGCCTTCGCTGAGGCGGGCGACGAGCGCGCGCTGCCGGGCATTCCAATCGGGACGAAGCTGGGCGAGCCGGCTCTCAATCTCTGTCGAAGCGAGCGCACCAAGGTTGAAGGTCATGGAGCGGGAGCGAATCGTGGGCAGCAACTCGCCGGGGTTTTCGGTGAGCAGAAAAATGCTGGCGAACTCGGGCGGCTCTTCCAGAACTTTGAGGAGCGAGTTGGCGGCCTCTTTCATGAAGGCCGAACTGGTGAAGATGTACACGCGCTCGCGGGCTTCCCCGGGGCGATAGTAGATGGTCTCAATCACGTGGCGAACCTGGTCGACCTTGATCATCAGTTGCGGTGGATCGGGCGGGATGATGAGCACGTCGGGGTGAGTCTGGACGAAGAGCCGGGTTTCTTTCTTGTCCGTGTCGCGCAGATTTTCGCGAGCCTCGACGGCTTCGGCGAAGCGGGCGTCGAGGTCTTCGGCTTGCGCGATGCGAGTGCAGTTCGAGCAGCGTCCGCAGAAATCGGGCAAACCGTCGCCGTCAGTCCCTCCTCTGATGGGCTGCTCCAGGCAATTCATGGCGCGGGCGAGCATCAGAGCCAGTGTGTACTTGCCCGATCCGCGCGCTCCGGAAAGAATGACGGCGTGCGGAAAGCGGTTGCGCGCCAGCATCTCGCGCAGGCGATGGATGGTTTCCGGGTTGCCGTGAAAGTCGGAGAAGGGCACGATTCAGAATCTACCACGGAGGCACCGAGTCACGGAGAGAATCGCTGTTGGCTGTTCGCTCTTGGCTAAAGGCCAAAGGAGAACAGCGAACAGCGGTTGAACTAGACTTTCAGTTTTTTCCGCACCAACTCCATGATAGCCGCATGCGTTTCGCTGGGCGTGCCTCGGGCGTTTACGATGTGCACTCGCTGCGGCTCGCGGGCCGCGATGGCCAGGTACGCGTGGCGGACGCGTCCGAAAAAGGCCCTGTTTTCCTGCTCGAAACGGTTCTCGTCTCTCTCTTTTTCAGAGCGGCCAGCTTTGTGCTTTCGATTGCGCCGCCGGGCGCGCTCGACGCTGAAAGCCACTTCGTTATCCAGCAGGATGGTCAGGTCGGGTTGCAGGTTGCCGCAGAGGATTTCGTGCAGCTGCAGCACCGCCTTTGAGCCCAGCTTGCGGCCTCCACCCTGGTAAGCCTCGGTCGAATCGGTGAAGCGATCGCAGAGCACGATGCGTCCTTCGGCGAGCGCGGGCAGAATGACCTCGTGAATATGCTGGGCGCGGGAAGCGAACATGAGGGCCATTTCCGTGAGCGGAGAAAGGCCCGCGGTGGCGGAGTGCAGCAGCACTTCGCGAATCCTTTCGCCCGCGGCGGTGCCGCCCGGCTCGCGGGTGACGGTGACGGAGAGGCCGTGGGCGCGCAGGGAACGCGCCAGTTTCTCGACTTGGGTGCTCTTGCCGCTGCCATCGAGACCTTCGAACGTGATAAATTTTCCGCGCGCGGGCACGTCGGAGATGATAGCAGGCGGGCAGGCGGGAACAGGCAATGAGTGACTGTCGGCGGCGAAGCGGCCCGGCAGACTGATATATTCAACGTGCGGTTCTGTTTGCATCGCTGTGGGGCGAAACGACAATCTGGAGGGGAAATGGGCTCACGTTGTGGGGTCAGGGATTTGTTTTGTGTCGCAATCTTTCTGTTGTCATCGTTTTCAGTTTTTGGGGCAAGTGGTCCGACCGTCGCGCTCTCTGTGGACGCGTCGGAAGCGCCGCGCAAGATCTTCCACGCGCAATTGCGCATTCCGGCGAAGTCGGGGACGCTCACGCTCTACTATCCGAAGTGGATTCCCGGCGAGCACGGGCCGACGGGTCCGATCACGGATTTGACGGGCCTGAAGTTCACGGCGAGCGGCAAGACGCTGAAATGGCGGCGCGATCTGCTCGACGGTTTTACTTTTCACGTGGAAGTTCCGGCGGGCGAGAACGAAGTCATCGCGAATCTCGATTACGCTTCACCCGCGTCGGATGAGGCTGGATACAGCGCCGGGATGGCCGCGACGGAAAAACTGTACATCGTCAACTGGAACACGCTGTTGCTCTATCCCGCCGGGGTCGGCTCCGATCAGCTTACGTATAGCGCGAGCTTGCGGTTGCCAGCGGGATGGAAATTTGGGACGTCGCTGCATGTTTCCAATCAGGTGGGCAGCGAGATTCATTTTGCGCCCGTTTCGCTGACCATGCTGGTGGATGGTCCGGTCATCACGGGCGAGTATTTGAAAGTGGTGCCACTGACGCCGCCCACCGAAAATCCTCCGGCGGAACTCGATGTCGCCGCGGACAGCACCGCCGCGCTCGATGCCCCGGAAGAAGTCTGGGAACATTACCGGAACCTGGTGAAGCAAGCGGGAATTCTGTTTGGCGCGTGGCACTACACCGATTACCACTTCCTGCTGACCCTGAGCGATCACGTCGCGCATTTCGGATTGGAGCATCACGAATCGAATGACAGCCGGGTCGAAGAACGCTCGTTGGTGGAAGAGAATGGACGGAAACTAACCGCTGGACTTCTGCCACACGAGTACGTGCATTCGTGGAACGGGAAGTACCGGCGTCCGGCGGATCTGGCGACGCCCGATTTCGAAGAGCCGATGCAGACCGACTTGCTGTGGGTGTACGAGGGCCTGACGTCATACCTGGGAGATGTGCTCACAGCGCGCAGCGGCGCGCGGACGCCCGAGTTGGCCCGTGATGCGCTGGCGCAGATGGCGGCGGATCTGGATCATCGTTCGGGCCGGATCTGGCGCGATTTGCAGGATACGGCCGATGGCGTTCCCTCCATGCAGAACGCTCCCCGCGCCTGGGAGGATTATCGCCGGCCGCTCGATTATTACGACGAAGACGTGCTCACCTGGCTGTGGGCGGATGTGATCATCCGGCAGCAAACGAAGGGCGCGAAATCTTTGGACGATTTCTGCAAACTGTTTCATGGCGGGCCTAGCGGTCCGCCCATGGTGAAGACCTACACCTTCGACGATGTGGTGAACGCGCTGAACCAGGTCGCTCCCTACGACTGGCGTGGATTCTGGGCGGAGCGGCTGTCCAACCATGGCCCGGGCGCCCCGCTCGGCGGTGTCGAAGGCAGCGGATGGAAACTGGTGTACGACGAGAACCCTTCGGAACTGGATCGCGCCCAGGGTCGCGACGGAGATCGCGACGGAAAGACGATCAATGCGCATTACTCGGTGGGACTCTTGGCCGGGAGCGATGGCGTGGTTCGGGATACGGTTGAGGGGATGGTTGCCGCCAAGGCCGGGATCGGGCCGGGAATGAAGATTGTCGCGGTGAACGGCCGCAGGTTTTCGCCGGATGCCTGGCGCGACGCCATTCGAGCCGCCAAGACCAGTCCGTCGCCGATCGAGTTCATCGTGGAAAACACAGATTACTTCCGGGTAGTGAAACTGGATTATCACGGTGGCGAGAAGTACCCACACCTGGTGCGGGACGAGTCGAAGCCGGATCTGCTGACGGAGATTTATCGGGCGAAATGAAGCTGGGAAGTCTCGCTATTTCGTGACATAAATCTAGACTGTCATCCTGAGCGAAGCGAAGAACCTATGCATTCCTGCGCTGCGAGCAAATACATAGGTCCTTCGCTTCGCTCAGGATGACAATTCAATTACGCTGCGAATTCACGGGACGGCACTACGTCTCCGAGATCGCTGCCACTGCCACGGGCTCTCCCTCAATGGAAGCAACTTAGGGAGCCGACTCGTCCAGCATAAAGCCGAGCACTTCCTGCGGAATCGGCGCGCTCCACACCGGCGAAAACGACTGGCGATGTAGCGGCGAGGGGCCGTGCTCGCGCAGGGCCGCGAGGTGGTGCGGCGTGCAGTATCCCTTGTTCGATGCCAGGCCATACATGGGAAAGACCGGGTCCCAGGCGGAGATCATGCGGTCCCGTTCGACCTTCGCGAGGATGGAGGCGGCGGCGATGGAGGCAGAGAGCGCGTCGCCATGAACGATCGGTTGTTGGGGAAGCTCGCAATCGAGTCTGACTGCATCGACAAGAAGATAGCTCGCCGCCGGCGCCAATTGCTGAACCGCATGCAGCATGGCGAGGCGCGAAGCCTGGTAGATATTGATTTGATCGATGCGGGCGGAATCCACGGCGGCAACGGCCCAGGCGATGGAATGCCGGCGAATGCGCAACGCGAGTTCTTCGCGGCGCTCGGCCGGAAGCAGTTTGGAATCGCGCAGGCCGCGAATGCGGTGCGCAGGGTCGAGGATAACGGCGGCAGCTACGACCGGGCCGAACAGCGATCCGCGGCCGACTTCATCGACTCCGGCAACGTGTTTCGCGCCCGCGGCCCACGCCCGCTTTTCAAAATTCAGCGTGCAGCGCAGTTTTTTCAGCAGGCGGAGCTTGGCGGCGGAGGCAGAAATCCCGTCTGCATTCGAAGTCTTCGATGTGGGTGCGGACTTGGACACGGAAGCTGATCAGCATCTTCGCCGAAGAAGTGGTGGGAAGCAAGAGCGGAGTGCTAGCGTCATGTCCCGCAAGGTTGCGGCGTAAATCCTAACTGTCATCCTGAGCGAAGCGAAGGACCTATGTATTTTCTCGCAGCGCTGGAATGCATAGGTCCTTCGCTTCGCTCAGGATGACAACCAAGCGTATGTCGTGAATTTGCGGGACACGACAACCAGGCACAGAAGACCAACCGCTGCTTACTGTTGTTGTTCGACTTCTTTCAGTCGCGCGGCCTTGCCCTTGAGCCCGCGCAGGTAGTAAAGCTTGGCGCGGCGAACTTTGGCGGAGCGCACCACGTCAATCTTGTCGATGACCTTGGAGTCGATGGGGAAGATACGCTCCACGCCCTGGCCGAAACTGATTTTGCGGACTGTAAAGCTGGGTTGCGCGCCTCGCTTCCGGGCAATGACGACGCCTTCGAACGCTTGCAGGCGCTCTTTCTCGCCTTCTCTGATCTTGACCAGCACCTTGATGGTATCGCCGGGACCAAACTTCGGAATGTCGGTGCGGCGCGATTTCGCCAACAGTTTTTCGATGATCGGATTGCGCATAACGTTTCCTTCCTAATTCTTTCCGTCGCTCTTAGAAAGCATGCTCTGGGCCAGCTTGATCTGGGCCAGCAATTCCTTGTCTTCCGCCGTCAGTGCAACCCGCTCCAGTAAATCGGGACGGTTGCGTAGCGTTTTTTCCAAAGCCGTTTTGCGGCGCCAGTTGCGAATCTGGTCGTGGTTGCCGTTCACCAGCACTTCCGGCACCGCCATGCCGCGAAAATCCGCGGGGCGCGTGTAATGCGGATAGTCGAGCAATCCGCCGGAAACGCAAGTGGAACTCGGTCCATCGCCGGCCAGCTCCGCCTGTCCAGTAAACGACTCGGTGAACGATTCCTGCCGCGTCGAATCCTGGTTGCCAACCGCGCCCGGGATCAGCCGCGTAACCGTGTCCACGATTACCGCTGCGCCCAGTTCGCCACCGCTCAGTACATAGTCGCCGATCGAAACTTCGCGATCCGCCAGGTGCTCGCTGATGCGTTCGTCCACACCTTCGTAGCGTCCGCAGATCAGCACGATCCTGTCAAGCGCGGAAAGTTCCGCCGCCAGCGACTGGTCTAGCCTGCGACCCTGTGCGGAAAGCAGAATCACCGACTGCTTCGCGCCCGGGCTTAAGCGGACTTCACGCGACGCCACGTCGCCGAACGACTCCAAACATTCAAAGATCGGTTCCGGCTTCAGGACCATGCCCTCGCCGCCGCCGAACGGGCGGTCATCCACGGTGCGGTGCTTGTCTTTCGTGAAAGCCCGCAGATCGTGAATGTTGATTTCCACCAGGCCCGTTTCCCGCGCCCGGCGGACAATTCCGTAATCCAGTGGCCCGCGAAAGAAGTCGGGAAAGATCGTGAGAATGTCGATCTGGCATTTAGTCATTGAGTCATTGAGGTATTGAATCATTGAGACGTGAGCCAGTGATTCAATACCTCAATGATTCAATGACTCAATCCCTCTTCGGCTCGTTCACTTCCAGCAAGCCTTCCGGCAATTTCATCCGGACTTGCTTCCGCTCCAGATCCAGCTTCTCCAGGTACGCCTCGGCGAAGGGAATCTCGTACGGCAGCTTCGCTCGGCTTTTCTGTGCTTCTCCGCGCTCTTTATTATTTCGAACTACCAGCAGCGGCGCTTCTCCGGCGCCGAACTGCACGTCTTCAATCTCGCCGATTTCGCGCTGGCCATCGAACACTGTGCAACCGATCAGGTCGCTCAGATACGTCCAGCCCGGCTCCAGCTGGGCGCGTTCACTGCGCGGCAGCTGAAGTTCGGCGCCGACCAGAGGCTCGGCATCGGAAATCGTCTCGATGCCCTGAAACTTCAGCACCAGAAAACTCTTATGCGGCCAAAGGTCCTCGACCGTTACTTCGCGGCGCTGGCCGTCTTTCGCGAGCGCCCACAGCCGCATGTCTTGCCGGAAGCGGTCCGGAACACCGGTGTGCAACTCGACCGCTACTTCTCCGCGGCGTCCCTGCGTCTTGATGACCACCGCCAGGGTAATCCATTCGCCGCTTGCGTCCGATGCCGCGATTCGACGATCTCCTTCAGCGATCTGCTATTCGATGATCTCGAGTGCGTAGCGCTTGTTCAGCTTTGAGCCCGCCGCGCTCAGCACGTTGCGCAAGGCGCGAGCGACGCGGCCGGAGCGTCCAATGATTTTGCCCAGGTCGGCCTCTGCCACTTCGAGCTCGATGACGGTTTCGTCCCCGTCTTCGTACTCTTCAATAAAAACCTCACCCTTGGCATCGACGATCGCCTTGGCGATGTACTCAATCATGGCGCGCGGGCTGACGCTGGGCTCGATCATTGACTTTCTCCTGAACTCGGCTCCTGAATTGGCGAGTGTAGTTGCGGCTAGGCGACCGAAGCGGCCGCAGCCGGCGCGGGGGAAGCAAGCAGTTTCCTGACACGGTCCGAAAGTTGGGCGCCTTTTCCAACCCAGTGCTCAATGCGCTCCCGTTTCAGGTCGAAAGTGGCCGGATGGGTGCGCGGATTGTACGTGCCCACCACTTCCACCGGGCGGCCATTGCGAGCCCGCTCCTTCTCAATCACCACCACTCGGTAATACGGTTGTTTGCGCGCCCCAAAGCGCGCCAGACGGATCATTAACACAGACTTCAGTATCCTTTGCCCGGAAGAGTCCGGCGAAGTAAAGACAAACCATTATTATGCCGGAGCTTAGCGGTTTTCGCAATGGCAGTGCAACCGCTACCTCGGATAGCGGAAACACTCCACCGCATGGTCGTTTACCATCCCGATGGCCTGCATGAAGGCGTAACAGATGGTCGAGCCGACGAAGTTGAAGCCGCGTTTCTTCAGATCTTTGCTCATCGCGTCCGATTCAGGTGTGCGCGCCGGAATTCTCTTGCCCAACTGCCAGGCGTTCACTCGCCGTTTGCCCCCGACAAACTGCCAGACGTAGCAATCGAACGAGCCGAACTCCTTTTGCACCGCCAAGAATGCCTTGGCGTTCTGGATCGCCGAAGCTACCTTCAGCCGGTTGCGGACGATCCCTTCATCGCGCAGCAGCCGCTGCGTCTTTCGCCGGTCGTAGCGCGCGATTTTCTTCGGGTCGAAGCCGTCGAAGGCCGCGCGATAGTTTTCGCGCTTCCGTAGAATCGTGTCCCAGCTAAGCCCGGCTTGCGCGCCCTCAAGAATCAGGAACTCGAACAGCACGCGGTCGTCATGCTGCGGGATGCCCCATTCGCGGTCATGATAGAGAATCGAGAGATCGTTGCCCGCCCAGGCGCAGCGAACCACATTTGTGCTGAGTGCTTTCATCCGTCACTCTTGTCCGCCGATTCTAACGGAATTCCAAGGCGCTGTGATTCGGATCCAGTGCCAGCCAAAGTTCCGTCGAATTGGCTCAATACCAAACTCTACTGGCTGTCGCGAGTCGAGCAGAGCACCATCAGCCATCTGCCAGTACCTTTTGGCAGCTCGCTGATGGTGGTCGGCGGCAAGAGAATCACTTAAGCTGGGTAGAGAAGTCATACTGGAATCATTTGAGGTTTTTGCTTGGCGATCCTGGTGACAGGCGGAGCAGGCTACATCGGCAGTCATGCGGCGCTTGCTCTGCGGCGTTCCGGCTATGAGGTCGTGCTTTATGACAATCTCTCAACCGGATTCCGCCGCTTGGCGCAAGGCTTCGAACTGGTGGAGGGCGACATCGCCGACGAAGCCAAACTGCGGCCAGTGCTCGCGCGCGTCGACGCGGTGATGCACTTTGCCGCCCACGCCTACGTGGGAGAGTCGGTCGAGAACCCGCGCAAGTATTTCCGGAACAACGTCCTGGGGGCGCTCAGCCTGCTGAACTCCGCACTGGACGCCGGTATCCGCCGCTTCGTGTTTTCCTCCACCTGTGCCGTGTACGGCAGCCCCGAGCAAATTCCGATCACCGAGCAGACGCCGCGCGAGCCGGTGAATCCCTATGGCGCTTCGAAGCTTTTTTTCGAAAACGCGCTCGAGGCTTACAGCCGCGCTTACCAACTACGCTCGGTGAGCCTGCGCTATTTCAACGCTGCGGGAGCCGATGAAAGCGGCGAGATTGGCGAGCTCCACGACCCGGAAACTCACCTGATTCCTCTGGCGCTTGCCGCCTCCACCGCGAACGGATCCGAGTTGCAAGTCTACGGGTCCGACTACCCGACTCCGGACGGCACCTGCGTTCGCGACTACATTCATGTGAACGATCTCGCCGATGCGCACGTGCGAGCGTTGCAACACCTTGAAAGAGGCGGCGACTCGCTAGCCATCAATCTGGGAACAGGCCGGGGACATTCCGTTCTCGAAGTCATCCAGGCAGCGGAAAGCGCCACTGGACGGCCGGTTCGGCGAACGATCGGACCGCGGCGGCCGGGCGATCCTCCGATTCTGGTCGCCGATCCGGCGAAGGCTCAAAGAATGCTGGGATGGACCGCCAAACGCAATCTCGCCGACATCGTCGCGAGTGCGTGGATGTGGATGCAGAAAAACTCGGCTTCACGCCGATTGCTTACCGGCGAGAATGCCGTCGATCTTGCTTAACTCCTCGGCTGAGAATTTCAGGTTTTTCAGCGCGGCCACGTTGTCGTCCACCTGCGACACTTTGCTGGTGCCAACCAGAGCGCTGGTGACGCGCGGATCGCGCAGCACCCACGCTACCGCCATCTCCGCCAGCGTCTGCCCTCGCTGCCCGGCGATTTCATTGAGCGCGCGAACCTTGGCGAGAGTGGCTTCCCCGATATCTTTTTTCTTCAGGAAGAAATCGCGAGCGGCGCGCGAGTCGATGGGAATTCCATGTAGATAGCGATCCGACAGCAGTCCCTGCGCCAGCGGGCTGAAGACGATCGATCCGACGCCTTCTTTCTCCAGCACGTCGAGCAATCCCTGCTCGGGATCGCGCACGAACATCGAATACTTCGGCTGATGAATCAGGCACGGCGTTCCCAGATCGCGCAAAATCTTTACCGCCTCGGACGTCTGCTTGGCGTTATAAGACGAAATGCCCACATAGAGCGCCCGGCCCGAGCGCACCGCGGTGTCGAGGGCTCCCATCGATTCTGCCATCGGGGTGTCGGGATCGGGCCGGTGGTGGTAGAAAATGTCGACGTATTCGAGCCCCATGCGTTTCAGGCTCTGATCCAGACTGGCCAGCAAATATTTGCGCGAGCCAAGGTCGCCGTAGGGGCCGGGCCACATATCCCAGCCCGCTTTGGTCGAAATGATCAGCTCGTCGCGGTGGGGAAGAAAATCTTTCTTCAGGATCTGCCCGAAAGTTTCTTCCGCCGATCCATACGGAGGGCCGTAATTATTGGCGAGATCGAAATGTGTGATGCCGAGATCGAAGGCGCGGCGCAGCATGACGCGAGAGTTTTCAAAGTGGTCGACGCCGCCGAAGTTGTGCCACAGTCCGAGCGAGACGGCGGGAAGTTTGATGCCGCTGCGCCCCGAGCGGCGATATTGCATGGCGTCGTAACGCTTGTCATCTGCGACGTACACGATGGCCCTCCTCGATGGAATCCATTCTACGAGGTCAGTCGTATTTCTCGTAACGGATCGAAGTTCGATCCCAACCCAGACTCTTCAGCAACTCACGGTTCGCGTTGACCATCTTGTCGAGGCCGCAGATGTAGGCGTGCATGTCGGCGCGGCCTCCAACGATTTCGGGCAGATGCTCCTGCACGTATCCGCGCAGCCCTTTCCACTCGGCGGCGGCGCGGCTCAACGTGGGCAGAAAATGAAAGTTGGCGTGCTCGGCGGCGAGATATTCAAACTCCTCGCGATAGTAAATGTCCTGCTCGCGGCGCGCGCCGAAGAGCAGCCAGAACTGGCGTCCCTGATGACGGTCGTCCTCCGCCAGCAGCCAGTGCAGCATGGAGCGGAAGGGCGCGATCCCGGTTCCAGTGGCAATGAACACGGTGTCACGCAGTGGCGAGCGCAGAATGAAATCGCCGAACGGTCCCTGAAACGCGATCTTCGCGCCTTCGTCGAGACTGCAGAGATAGTTCGACATGAATCCATCCTGCACGCGATTCAGGCAGAAGGCGACCTGCCCCTTCGCGGACGGCGGCGACGCGATCGAATACGCGCGCGTCATCTCCTCGCCATCGGGATTGGTGGTCTTCACCGAGAGCCATTGCCCCGGAACGAAGCCGAAGCGGGGGACGCCGCTCACTTCGAGCTCAAGATGCTTGGTAAACTCGGAGAGCGGGACGGAGCGAAGCAGACGGGCGTCGAAAGTCTTGAACTGCGCCATCGCTCGATTAGATGATGGCGAACGAATGCAGGACGCTTCGACTTCGACATGGAACAACCAGCGAGGCGATTGTAGCGAAAGGCTTCACTTCTCGATGCGCGCGAGGCGGCCCCTCGGCGGTATTCTTGGCCGCCGGAAATGTGCGCCAGGAGAATGCCTCAGCCCTTTCTCTTGAAAATGCGGATCTCGCGGCCCGGCTGATGATGTCCGCGGGCCCCATCGCCCCAGAAGTAGCGTGATTCCGGATCAGCGAGTTCGACCATTCCGACTTCGTCGAAACCGTTGGAAACGTATCGATTCATCCAAGTGACAAAGGCAACAACTTGAGGGGATCCCGGGCGCTGGAGCCAGGAATTCCAGACATCGACAAAGACCACGTATGCCGGCCGCTTGGCTTCGACCTCCTGCATCATTTGCTTCTGCATGGCGGGCCAGTAAGGCTGGTCTTCCATCAGGCTGTAAACGTAGATATAGCCGCTGGCGGAATGGCGATGCGCGTAAAAGTAAATCTCCGGCTCCGAGCCAAACACAATGATGGTGTCGGTCGGCGCGGTGTGCCGGCGCAGATACTCAGCTAACGGAGCCGCTTCCACAAATGGATTTAGAGGGTAGCAGAAGCGGCATGCCTGGAGCGGGGTCAGTTTGAAGTAAAGCTCGGCGTTACGGTGGACGGTAAGCGCCCATGCGGCGGCAAACACGATCACTGGCAGAACGTGAAGCCAGCGAGAACGGAACTTCGCAGTGAGCAAGCGGATGGCGGAGGTAACGGCAACCGCGATCAAGATGGCAGCCACAGGCATTATCAGAATGAAATAGTGTGGCCTGAAATAAAGGCCGGGACACACCGCAGCGCAAGAAAACGCCAGCAACCCGTCGACAAAGACGACATGGCGACGGACGATGGGATTCCAAAACGATCTAGCGATACGCGCGACAGCGAATATCCAGAGGCAGAAGATCAAGAGTAGGGTGGAGGCTTTGGGTGCCAACTCTTCCCAGTGCTCGCGCAATGGCAAGGTAATGGCATACTGACGTGCGTACTCAAAAGTCCAGGACCAGAAATTCCGGAAGACGCCGGCTCGGTAGAGTACGACGCACGTCAGTGCGAAGGGCAGTACTCCCGCGAGCAGAAAAACGCCCATGTTCTTTGCCCACCGCGCCCATTCGCATTTGTTGTTCGGCCAACATTGAACGGCAAGATAGAAAAACGCAAATGCGCCAAAAACAAGTCCGGGCTGCTTCATCAGGAAGGTGACGCCAAACGCGATGCCCGTCCAGAAAAAGAACGCTGTGCGCTTCGTTTCTTCGGCTCGCAAGAGTGGGATAACGCCGATGAGCGCCGCCAGCACGACGAAGTGAGTGGCGTGCGCCGCCAATCCAAGTACGACTTGATGGGTGGAGAGTAACGCATAACTCGATCCCGCGATGGTTCCAGCCAGCGTACCGAAGAGCCGCGCCGTGACTACGTAGAGCAGAATAATGGAGAGGGTGTTGACAAGCAGAAGCCCAAGATGGATCCCACGGGCCGTCTGCCCAAACACCGCGAGGATCGCGGCATAGGCCGCATAGGTACCCGGCAACTTCATGTTGTAAGCCAGTTGGTAGGGAGGAATGCCCTGCAAAATGAGCTGACCGGCGTAGGCGTACTCGCCTTCGTCACGCTCCAAGGGCATGTCTAGCAGCCGCCAGCGGATTGCTCCAAAAAAAACGATGACGGCCAACAAGACGACAAAATGCCAACGAAACAGACGCCGCCAAGGCTGGCCCAAGTTATTTTCCGGAGACGGACTTGCCTGGATCTCTTCTTCTCTCACCACGGGCTCGATGGACACTATGGTCGCACCTTAGCAACTCCGCCCAGTGCGTGCAACCAGGAAGATTGCTGGACTTGATTACCCGTCCACCATATGACGAATTCGACGCTGCGGAGAAACAGCGTTGCCCACGTGTCTTACTCCACCGTCACCGACTTCGCCAGATTTCGCGGCTGATCTACGTCGCAGCCTCGGCGCACGGAGATGTGATAGGCCAGCAGTTGCAGTGGAACGATCTCCAGAATTGCCGAGAGTTCTTCCGGCGCCGGCGGAACGAAGAGGACGTGATCTGCTTCTTCGGCGATCTCTTTGTCGCCTTCGGTGGCGAGCGCGATGACTATGCCGGAACGGGCTTTTACTTCTTTCAGGTTCGACATGGTTTTCTCGTAACGGACCATCGACTGCGGGCTGTTCACGTCGCGCGTGGCGATGATGACCACGGGCAGATTTTCGTCAATCAGCGCGTTGGGGCCGTGCTTCATCTCGCCTGCCGGATAGCCTTCGGCGTGAATGTAGGAAATTTCCTTGAGCTTGAGCGCGCCTTCGAGGGCGATGGGATAGTGAATGCCGCGTCCGAGGAAAAGGAAGTCCTGGGCGCGGACATAAGTTTTTGCGAGATCGTCGCAAGCCTCATCGTGGGTGAGAATCTGTTCCAGCTTGCCTGGGATGCGCATGAGCTCTTGCACGGCGGCTTTCGCTTGCTCGGGGGTCATGGTGCCGCGCACCTGCGCCAGATACAAGGCGAATAAATAAAGAGCAGTCAGCTGTCCGGTGAAAGCCTTGGTCGAAGCCACGCCAATTTCCGGGCCGGCGTGGGTGTAGACGGTTCCCACGGCTTCGCGCGTGATCATGGAGCCGACCACGTTACAGATGGCCAGCGTCTTCGAGCCCTTGGCCTTGGCTTCACGCTGGGCCGCGATGGTGTCGGCGGTTTCGCCGGATTGCGAAATCAGCAGCGTCATTGTGTCCGGCCCCAGGATCGGGTCGCGATAGCGCCATTCGCTGGCGTAATCGACTTCGACCGGAACGCGGGCCAGGTTCTCGATCATGAACTTGCCAGCCAGCCCGGCATGCCAACTGGTGCCGCAGGCGGCGATATTGATTTTCTTCAGGGCCTTGAACTCAGCTTCGCTAACCTGCATCTCGTTGAGGAAGATGGCGCCGGTATCCTGCGAGACGCGGCCGAGGGTGGTGTCGCGGACAGTGCGCGGCTGCTCATAGATTTCTTTGAGCATGAAGTGCTTGAAGCCACCCTTCTCCGCCATGATCGGATCCCAGGTGATGCGCTGCGCCTTCCGCTCCAGCGGCTTGCCGTCGAAATCGGTGACGCGCACGCCGTCTGCGGTGATCACGGCCAGATCGCCATCGGCCAGAAAGAAAAGGTCGCGCGTGTGATCGAGGAGTGCGGGCACATCGGAGGCTACGAAGTATTCGTCTTTGCCAAGGCCGATGACGGCGGGTGGTCCGTTGCGGGCCGCGACGATCTTGTTCGGTTCGTCGACCGCGATCACCACCAGCGCGAACACGCCGGTGAGTTCCTTGACCGCTTGGCGCACGGCTTCTTCCAGGGATGGGCGCTGGCCGTTGCCAGTTTGCAGGTAGTGCTTCTCGATCAGGTGCGCGATGATTTCCGTGTCGGTTTCGGTGGTGAACTTGTGCCCTTCGGCGATCAATTTCTTCTTGAGCGAGAGATAGTTCTCGACAATGCCGTTGTGCACGACCACGATCTTTCCGGTGCAGTCGCGATGGGGATGGGCGTTTTCCTCGGTGGGGCGGCCATGCGTGGCCCAGCGCGTGTGTCCGATGCCGTAGGTGCCGTCGAGCGGCTTGAGGCGGATGACTTCTTCCAGATTGCGCAGCTTGCCTTCGGCGCGGCGGATCTGCAGGCCTTCGCTGTTTCCGGCTACCGCGATTCCAGCCGAGTCGTAGCCGCGATACTCCAGCTTTCTGAGGCCCTCAATGATGACGGGGACGACCTGCTTCTTGCCCACATATCCCACAATTCCGCACATTGGCGAATTAGCTCCTTGATGAATCTATCGGTGGGGGGAACCGGTGATTGTTCGCGAAAAAACGCGGCTTGCCGCGTCTCCTGAGACGGGGCAAGCCCCGTCTCTACAGGCAGAAGAACTTTCAATCTTCGAGGGAGAAGCGAAACTCTTCAATGACTGGGTTCGTTAGAACTTCGCGCGCGATGCGCTCTACTTCCACTTGCGCCTCATCCTTTGAGATGCCGCCGTTGAGAGTAATTTCGAAATACTTTCCTTGTCGTACATCGTGCAAACTCTTGTAGCCGATTTTCGTAAGGGCGCCGTGGATGGTCTTACCCTGCGGATCCAGAACGCTCTTCTTCAAAGACACGTAGACGTAGGCTTTCATCGATTCACCGATTATACGTCAGGTGGCCGGGAATAGGACCGTGGTTTTCGTTATAGGGGGTATGCGTTCGGGCCCTCACTTTCGTGACGTCGAGTCCGTAACCTGTTTAAAAGATGATAGTTGACTATCCAACTCCGCGATCGCCCGCTCCAGCATCTGGCGGTGACGAGGGTTGGTGGCTGCCTGCAGTTGTTGAGTGAGGCGTTCCCGGGAAAGAAGCAGGCCCTCGCGTTTCCGATTGCGTTGCTGCTCGTCGGGCGAGATCGGGGCGCGGAAGGTTTTCCGCTGCTCCGACATCTCCTCTTGTTGCTGTTCTACGGACTTACTCTCCCAGCCGCGTGCCATTTGAGAATTTTACCTTAGGAGACGGGGCAAGCCCCGTCTCTACTTGTGGCAGGACTTACAGCATTCTAAAGCAACGCCCTGATACGGAACCCGGATTGTGGACGTAAATCAGGCGTCTCTAACGATGTCGGCGGCGTCAAGCATTCTTGGAGCGCACGAACCCGTGCACTCCAGATGAAAATCTGCCGAGTCGAAAGAGTGTCTCTGCCGTTCGCTCATACTGATCCACCAGGGGCGGAAGAGATCGGCTTTGCAGGTCAGGCAATAGGATTCCGGTCAACAGGTGGAGGCTAGCCCTGATGGCTTGCAATCGAAGCCGGAAAGCATTCTCCGCAACCTGAACACCGGACGCCGCGATTTTTGGGTTGGGGCTCCGTTGCGCGGCTTGACCAACCATGGCCAGCGCCGTCGCGGCCCTCCCCGCTTCCCAGGCATAGATGAGTGCTGCCCACGCACGCTGTCGTTTAATTTCACGAAACTTCTTGGGCGATAAATTATCGCGGAGAAACGCTTCCTCGGCTGAGTCGACCAGGTTTCTGAAGGCTTCAATGTCGAGAGACCGGAACGCCTGCACGGCTTTTTCTAAATCAACCCGACGCGTGCGGCTGCGGATGGCAACATACACCAGGATCCCCAGCGCGACGAACGCAACGGCGACAAGAGTCCAAGCGGCGATCAATCCCTGAGCAAGTGTTGAAGCTCCGTGTTCCAAGTCTCCACCTCGTCACCGGAAACAACCGTGGGGGACGCAGGTTCAAGTTCCGGCGACAGCAAGTACCCGATCCAGATCAAGACACAAATGAAGTAGGTGCCGGTAATCAGTAAATCCAAAAATTCCGCCGCGGCCTCACTGGTGAATGCCGCGCGAAGAGCAAACATGGCAAGATCAAGACTCGTCAGAACCGCAAGACCCAGCGCGATCCCGAATGCGGAGCGACGCCAAGACAGACCCAGGAAGCGGGAAAAGAGCAACAAGGCAAGGAGCAAGCCAGATTGAACCATAGCCGCGCCCCGGTTGACGACGAATATACCTGCATACCACTTGGCACTATTGCCCCCGGGCGCATAGACAGCAAGCAGAACACCCACTACAAGCAGCAGACCTGTTACGCATTGCAGCGAACGCCTTGCTGCCACCTTCAGAAACTGGGATTCACGAAACAAATTCCTGGAAATCTCGTCAATCACCCCGAAGCGCAGAACGATGCTAATCAACAGCGTCACGCAATAAGCATACGCATACTGCTTCCCAGTCACGCCCTGGACGGAATACAACGCGAACAGCGGAATGAACTTAGCAATTTCGTAAAGCACATAAGCGAAAAAGCACGGGAATTCCCGGTACAAGCGGCGCTTGTAAAGAATAACCGCCAGCACCCCGAGAAGCACATGCGGCAAGATCAACAGGAAAAGCGATAGCGCCCTGTGCCAATTCAGGGAAAGCATTGCAGAGCACTATAGCCCTGAAATTGCTCCTTTTCAACTGAGGAACCCGCCACGATTCTTTCATTGGGGGCATTTCAGAGCACTATAGTTCTCACAGTGTCATGTGACCAGTGCCCGTAGACGTTCCGTGGGGTGTGGGAAAGCCATCGGCCATACTTGGAAGTGCCGCGGTTGTCAGAAACAGGGTTATTGCAGCCAAAGCCAGCATGAGTCGTTTCACGGTAGTGCTCCTTTGCGAAAGAATTCGCACCGTGATACATTGCAGGCGGCAGAGGGGTTTTCTGCATTTAGTTAAATTCTGATGCCTTTTCGGGAATCGTAAATTCGATGAGGCTGAAATCCGCTCTCGAGGACTTTGAAGCAAATACCCTAGGTGCTGTCCCTGGGTTGTTGGGCAGACTTTCCTACGTTGGTAGATTGCATGACGGCAATGGAACGTACGAGCACTGGGGTTTGGTGAAGGTGTATGGCGACGATGCCGCACAATGCGCCATCCGTGCGTCGCATCGGGTACTACTCTCCGAGGTGTTGAAGAAACCTTTGGCTATGCTGCTCAATGACGTGCTGGCGTCATGCTCGAACGAGCATCTAACGGAAAGGGAGTTCCTGGCTTCGCTGGCGCAACCTCCACCTAAGCCCCTCTCCCGAGCTGCCCTGGCGCATCTGAGGTCAGTGCTGAGCGCACTTTCGGCGTTAGTTGAAAGTCGGGATGATGCCAATCTCCGAGGCGCATCGCAATCCCGACAACCTGCCCCAGAACCTCGGCCTCCTGCGGGTATCTAAGAACTCGCACCGAAACGGGAGAGAGGGGATGAGGTTGCAAGACGATGGAGTCGCGCTTGACCGAGCACCAGCAACACGTATATCCATCGCGCATTTCCACAAAGTAAATAGGACGCTCGTACTCCGAACGCCATGTTCCATCGCTTCCATCGCTTACCTTGTTCTTGGCTTCGTCCACTTGCACGAAACTGCCGGGCGGAAGAATGGGATACATCGTGTAATCTTCCGATCCAATATACCCATAGGTGTAGCGGTCGTCCGCAAACTGCGCAAGATAAGACAGGGGCACAATACCCCATTGCTCGATGGCGCGTCCCAAGTCCGTCGTTTTCTGGAGTGAGAACCCGGGATCGAGCCTGGTCGGCATCCGCACTTGTCTGACGTTGCTCAAAGCCTCGGACACGTGAGACTTCTGCGGACGCCCAAAGCCAATGTCCGCTGAGATGCCATCAAGTTCGAGGCCGTAGAAGGATAGCAACTCCCGATATTCCCGCCGATAAATAGCGGCAAACGAATAGAGTCGAAAAATACTCGGGATTATGCCTTTGGTTTCGATGTCGGACAAGCGACTGGGCGGAATTGCGAATTCCTCACTCTCAAATCTCTGCGCGATCTGATTACTGGCCAGTTCCACGTCCCGCATACGATATCCGAGGGATTCTCTCAGCGCCCGCAGCCTCTGCCCACCATTGAGTTGCACCACCGCCGACCTCCACGAGGCCATTCTATCATCGGTTTAGATGGCGCAATGAACACGAGCTTCCAGTTGGGTTTCCGGATTTTGGAACAGAAAAGAGCGCGTGGATACAGTGCGATTCCTTCCGCCTCGATCCAGACGGGCACCGCCGGTCGCACCAAGTGGGGAGGGCACCGTAAGCGTCTGTTCGGTTTTCGTAACAGAGAATTCGTTGCCAGTGCTGTAGAACAGGAGGCATATAGCATTTCCGCTGTGCCAATGAGGTAGAAATGAATCTCAGCCCTCCCCCCAGATGGAAGCTCCCCGGAAACAGGGTTGCCAGCGCCAAGAGACAACATCAGCCTCCCGCGAGCAGCGGGGTCCCGACGAAGGTAACGTGTATCCCCAAGATCCCAGTCGCGTGCCATTTAAGGAATCTTACCTCGGAGTTTCTGGATGATACCAAGAAAAAACTTGCCTGTGACTCGGAGACGGAGTAAGAATATCTTTCCGGAAGGCACAAATCCGGGAAAACGCTGTCGCAGAACCTGAGGGGCCTCCCCGACCGGGGAGAAATAAGATTGGTTCCCAAGTAAAGGAACCGACGCCTGCGACGCAATGTTGAACTGTAGTCCCGCGGCTTGGCAAGCTGCGATGGCCCCCAGTTCCTGCTCAAGACTAGCTGCGCGACGTATTGCACACGGCCGGTGCCGGGGGTGAATCTATGTCAGAAAGCGGAGTCGCACTCGAGGGAGGTCCGTCGCTGGAACGCGACCGCTATCGACTGCTACTCGAGATCACCGACATGGTCGCGCGAGCCAAAAGCTTGCCCGACGCATTCAAAGAACTCGCCCGCCCGGTGCTGGCCCTGACGGGAGGCGAAATGCTGAATCTTTCCCTCTACGACCCGCGCCGGGATTGCATGCTGACTCAGTACTGGAAAAAGAACGAGGAAAGTGGAGAGTTCGATGCCGTCCCTGTGGACGAAGGGGCGAGCGGGTGGGTATGGAAACATCAGGAGCTGATCGCCATTCCCGATACCGAGCGCGAGCAGCGCTTTCCCGGCTTCGTGCCCGTGCTGCTCAATCACGGTATCCGATCGTACATCGCCCTTCCCATGAGCACGCCTTTACGCCGTTTTGGAGCACTTGGCCTGGGCAAGAACGTTCCCGAAGCCCCGTGCGCCGAGGACATCGAATTCCTCTCGCGCGTCGCGCTGATGGGAGCGGTTGTGCTGGAGAAGGATAGAGCCTACAGCGCCTTTGAGGAACAGCAGAGCCTGGTCGCGATCAGCCGGGAACTGAGTTCCATCCTGGAGTTGGAGAAACTGTTGCCGACCATTCTTTTCAGTCTTCGGAACATTGCGCGCTACGACCGGGCCATCCTGTGCCTGCTGGATGAGGAGGGCAAGAACGTGCAACGGTATGGAGAGGCTCTGGAATGGGAGCCTCTCCTCAACCAGGGAGGTGCGATTCCGGTCCGGCAATCACTCTGCGAGCGAGCGATCCAGACGCGAGACGCTGCATTCCTCACCGCAGACGATTTGCGGGACATGAACGACCCCCTGGCAAAAGCTATGTATGAAGGCGGGATCCGATCCGTTTGCAGTGTGCCCCTGATCGCGGGCAATCAGATATGGGGAGCACTGAATCCGAGCAGCAGGATCGAGAATGCGTTCGGCCCGGCGGAGGTTGAATATCTGCAGCAAGTAGCCAACCAGATCGCGGCTGCGCTCCAGAATGCGCACGCCTATCGCGAGATTGCACAACTCAAGGAACGCTTAGACCAGGAGAAGCGCTATTTGGAATACGAAATCCGGAGCGCAGAACAGTCCGACGATATCGTTGGCACCAGCCCGGCCTTGAAACGCGTGCTGGACTATGCCGCCATCGTCGCCGACACCGATTCCACCGTCCTCATCACCGGCGAAACCGGGACCGGCAAAGAACGCATAGCCCGAGTGATTCACAGCATGAGCCGGCGCAAGGACCGCAACTTCATCAAGGTGAACTGCGCCGCCATTCCCACGGGACTGCTGGAAAGCGAGCTGTTCGGCCACGAAAGGGGAGCGTTCACCGGAGCGATAAGCCAGAAGCTCGGCCGACTGGAATTGGCGGATAGGGGCACCTTGTTGCTGGACGAGGTTGGGGAAATTCCTTTGGAGTTGCAGCCCAAGTTGCTGCGTGTTCTACAGGACCAGGAGTTCGAACGCCTGGGAGGCACGAAGACGATCCGGGTGGACGTGCGGCTGATCGCCGCCACCAATCGGGATCTGGTTCGTGCGGTCGAAGAAAAGGAATTCCGCAGCGACTTGTTCTACCGCTTGCACGTGTTTCCCCTGCATCTGCCGGCGTTGCGCGACCGGCGCGAGGACATCCCCATGCTGATTCGCCATTTCGTCGAAAAGTGCGGGGTCCGGCTGCACAAGCGGATCGACGTCATCCCCGATGAGGCTGTCGACGCCATGGTGCGCTGGAGATGGCCGGGAAACATCCGCGAGCTGGAGAATTTTATCGAGCGCTCGGTGATCTTGTCGGAAGGCAACCGGTTGAGCCCGCCGCTCGGCGAGTTGCGCGAGGAAATCTCACGACCGCCGTCCGAGTCCGACGGTACGCTGCGCGACAGAGAGCGGGAACACATCATCGAAATGCTGCGCCAGACCCGGGGCGCGCTGTCGGGTCCGGCAGGCGCGGCGGCCCGGCTTGGACTCAAGCGCACCACCCTGCAGTACAAGATGCAGCGGCTGGGGATCACACGCACGGATTATCTGCACCATGGATCCCCGGGCTAAGTGACATCTGCCCAACTGTCGGCAGCCGGGCCAGTGCTACGGCATTTCCTTTCGCGTGCTGCCCGTTCAAACCATCCTAAGCAGTGAAGTTACAGCCACATAGTGTATGTCGAGTAAGTGGCGGTTGGTGTGCACTGGTTTGTCCAGGTGGCGCATTGCCGTTCCCCCGGCGAACGATTCCGCCAGTTAAGTTTCGTCGACCAGCAGGAGTTTGCAATGAGTACACCGCGGCGCTTCGCGATACCGAGCGACTGTCTAAGCTGCGAACTGAGGCGGACCTGCGACTTCTGCAATTTGCCTCAGCCGCTGATGACTGAGTTCAACACGATGGGACACCTGACCCTGTATCCCGCCAATGCCACTTTGCTGACGGAAGGTCAAATTCCGCGCGGCGTCTACGTCGCCTGTTCCGGCCGCTCCAAGCTCTCGGTCGGGGCCCGCGATGGCAAGACGATCATCCTGAAAATTGCCGGAGACCGCCAGGTGCTGGGGCTGAGCGCGGTCGTCTCCGGGGTACCCTCACCGATTACGGTCACCACCATCGAACTTTGCCAGATCAAGTTCGTCGAAAGCGGCAGCTTCCTGCGCCTGATCGAACACAACAGCAACGCCGCGCTCGCGTGCGCCACTATGCTCGCGCGCGAGGTCATGACCTCGTTCGACGATGTGCACGAACTGCTGCTCGCCCGCAGTTCGACGGAAAAGCTTGCCCGCCTGCTGCTTTCCTGGGTTTCGGGCGAACCCCGCAACCGGGAACTCCGCGTAGCCACGGAATTCACGCACGAAGAAATTGCCCAAATGATCGGATCTTCGCGAGAGACGGTAACCCGCTTGTTGAGCGACATGAAAAGAGTTAATTCGACTTGAGGGTGCAACGCTGGTGATTCCCAACCGGATCGCCTTGCAAGCAATTGCGTCCTGAGAGATCCCTCCCCCGGGCGGACGAAGCAGTCTCGCGTCCGCCCCTTTTTTCCTCTCACGAACCAACCCACCACGGAGCCACGAAGAAGAATTTTGCAATTTGGTAATCGGGTAACTTGGTAATTTGAAAATCAGAGCAAGCCGGGGACGCCGAGACGGGCACGGGTCGGGTTCAAATTACCAAATTACGAATTACACAATTACCAATTGTCTTCACAGGTTGAACAGTTCCCGCAGGCGGCGGGTCTGCGCGCGGCTCACCGGAATCTCCGTCTGCTTTTTGTCGTCCATGCGCAACTGGTAGGAGCTCTTGAACCAGGGCACGACTTCGCGGATGTGATTGATGTTGACGAGAAAGGACCGGTGCGCCCGCCAGAACAAATTGGGGTCGAGATTGTCGAAAAGTTCTTCCAGCGTTCGGCAGTTCGACTGGCCTTCCATGCCGGCGTGGCCGCTGGTGGCCACCGTGATCACGCCATCTTCGATGGTCGCGTAGCAGATATCCTTCGGATCGGTCAGGAATAACCTGCCCGCGGCCTTAATCAGAATCTTCGCCGTCTGCGGCTTTTGCGATTCCAGCATCCGCACCAGGGTTTCGAATTTCTCTTCCGGCCCGGCGCCGGCTTCAATCTTTGTCCGCGCTCTCTCGATGGACTGGGCCACTCGCTTTTTATCGAAGGGCTTCAGAATGTAGTCGACCGCGTTTACCTCGAACGCTTTCACCGCGTATTGATCGAAGGCGGTCGCGAAGACAATCTTGGGGAGGGGAACCTTGCGGTCGAGCAGCTTCTTGATTACGCCGAAACCGTCCAAGCCCGGCATCTGGACGTCGAGAAACACAATGTCCGGATTGTGTTCGCGGATCAGGCTGATCGCTTCCAGGCCGTTCTTGCCCTGCGCGACCACGTTCACGTCGTCCAGGTTCTTGAGCAGGTAGGCGAGTTCGTCGCGCGCGAGCTGTTCGTCGTCGACGATGACTGCGGAGAGGGGCATATGGGTCCGAGTTGAGCCGGTGAAGCCGGTATTTGCGGCGGCGATTGCCATATCCTTAACCATGAGTATAGCCACCGCAGCGGGCAGGCCGCCAGTCGCGTAATGGGTCAATTTGCCCCCCGGATTGGCCTATACTGCACCCATGAGTGAGCTTGAACCTTGGTTCCAGGAGATGGAGCCGACTCTTACGACCGCCCCTCGAGCTGACCGACATTCTCGCCGAACTCGCCAGCCGAGAGCCTATCTTTCATCGCCCTGAATTCGGAACATCGAGGGCTGATTTCGAGAGGATGACAGTGGAAGACTTCTGGGAGACCGGGGCCTCTGGCCGGCGCTACTCCAGAAAGCGGGATTTCCCGCAGATTCACCGGCACCACGTCAAACTGACCCACTACCGCCACTCGCGTTTCCCTTACTAGGAATTTGCAATCGCCAGCGCCATGCCCATCCCGCCGCTGACGCAGAGCGTGGCCAGGCCGCGGCGCGCTTTTCGCTTGAGCATTTCGTGGAGCAGCGTCACCGTGATGCGCGCCCCGGTGCAACCGATGGGATGGCCGAGCGCGATGGCGCCTCCGTTGACGTTGAGTTTCTCGCGATCGAAATGCAACTCGCGATCGCATGCCAGCACCTGGGCGGCGAAGGCTTCGTTGAGTTCGACCAGATCGAAGTCGCGGAGATTGAGGCCGTGCTTCTT
>CZKY01000077.1_pt1 | contig 26606 bp, 24 predicted proteins | sample 2454881 | NCBI WGS metagenome assembly CZKY01 (sample SAMEA3539301, study PRJEB10725) | soil metagenome | biome: tundra; feature: field; material: soil | place: USA | collected 2010-05 | depth 0.15 m | reverse complement strand
CCCCCCCTCCCCCCCTATTTTTCGATCTATTAGAATCATAAAGTTAGCGGGGCTTGTTTGCAAAGTATTCAATAATAATGACTTATATGCAAAATCCTCAGGAATAAGGACTTAGAGCGGTCGGCATTCGCAAGTTGCTAGTCGCCAGTGAAAAAAACTCAATGCATGATCTTTTAGAATCATAGCGTTGGCGAGAAAATGTCCACAAATCTTTGATTTTAAAAGACATATATGTAAAATATTCCGGAATAAGGACTTAGAGCGGTACCCTGCGCTCCTGCGCCGGGACGGGCACCTAAATGGAAAAAGGATGCGGGAATGATCCGCACCCTTTTCTTACTCTCTGGTTCTATTATATCAATTCCGACCTACCTACCCCGCCAAGTTTTCCGACTTTATTTTCGGCGCTAATTCATCGACTTACGCGGAAAATGGTCAAAAGAGGGGCTTGACAAGGTTTCGCCAAAATCGAGAGATAGGCACGCAAGGGAGCGTCCACGTCGGCATGAGTCTGCTTGCTGAAGCGATCCTAACATGATCTCCCAGTTTACTTGCCGGCGAATTATCAACTAGGATGAAACGCGAGAGGAGATCCTCCACGATGGCTGAAGAGGAAAGCATCGTCCTCAAAGTGAGAGAACCGTTCAGCGACGCTCTCCTGCCTGAGAGCACAGATGAACTCGCGAAGTTCATGGACCAACCGCTCACGGCCATCGCTGAAACCATCACTGGCGCTCTTGCAGCCGGACCAAAGGGCTGGACGATGATGGCGGGTCACATCGTTCAAGCAATTCTGAAAGGCAAGCTCTATCAGCAGGTGAGCCGAGAGATCAAGAAACTAAGGGACGAGGGTAAGATACCCGATGACTTCGCAGACGAGAAGAAGAACAAATACGGTTTCAAGTCGTGGGTAGACCTCCTCAAAGCGATTGATGCAGATCCGCCGGACGCGGACCTTTTGGAGGCTTTGATGGCGATGTTCTATGGCGCTAACAAGGTCAACGCTACCGACGCACAAAAAATGCTCAGCTATCGGCTTTTCCACATTGCCAAGAGGCTCACTTCCGGTGAACTCTTGCTCTTGAAAACTCTATACGATGCTTACAAGCGTAAAGACTTCCAGCAACAATGGGTAAGCCTATCGGTATGGACAAGTAAGATTGCAAAATTGCAAGGTCACGATCTGACCGCACTCGTACTGAAGGATGAGCACGCATTAGTGGAAGAGGAGCTGATTTCCGGGTATGCGAATGCCGGCACCACGGATTTCAACCAAAGCGTGCTTGAGAATAATGCGCGGCTATCCGACTTGGGGATAGCGTTCTGCCAAGACATCGAAACCTATCGCGTAGAGACGGGATCAGACTCAGCGTGAGCCAAACCCCAAGCGAAGATATCATTGACCTTCTCCCGCACAGTTGACAATCTGAAGGAAGGTAAAGTCGTGCGGATCCTCAGATCAGGCACCGACTAGAAGGAAACCTTATCGCAAACGAGGCAGCGACCACTTGAGCTGCCCATTGGCGCAGCGATCCCTTTCGCAAGACATTTTGGACACAGTGCTTGTTCCGGATGTGCCTTGTGATACCAGTACGGATCACGAAATTCGTACTCGTCACTTTTGAAGCGCAGCTTCTCGCGCAGTTCGCGGTTCTCGTCTTCCAGTTCCGAGGCTCGTTGTTTCAAATCGCGGAGACTGTCCACGATCTCATCGACGTGTTGCTTAGCTTCGCGATCCTTGAGGGTTTTGCCGAACTCGAAGAGCTTCTTCGAGATCTCCCCGGCAGTCTTGGCGATCGTCCAAGCTGTTGTGACCGTTGTAACTGGCTCCATGAGTTGAATTGTAGCTCACCGAAAAAAACTCAGAGTCTCTTTGAATTATGAGTGCGCAGAAGCAGGCTGGGAAATCCATTAGCAGGTTGCGGAAAAAATACATTCCGCGACGAAGTACCTCGGTGGCTAAAGCCATCTCTGAAACAATCCAGCTATCGCAGCGGTGAACCGCTGCGCCACCCAAAATCAGGTGCAACGCCGAACTTTTTCCGCTGCCTGCTAGCTGACGGGCCAGGAATGTCAATACCATGTTGGCTTTTGGCGACGTGATTTGCGTTCGTCTCTGATAGGATTCACCTCGACCAGTGGTGGATTGCTTGAATGGTCCGAAGAAACGCCCGGGCCATCGAACCTGGAGATTGTTGATTACCATTAGGAGAAACGTCATGGCACTTACGGCGATTCATCCTGGCGAACATCTGGCCGAAGAACTGAAGGAACTGGGCATGAGCGCCGCGGAGCTTGCGCGGCAGCTCGATGTTCCGACTAACCGTGTGACTGAGATCCTGAATGGAAGGCGCGCCATCACTGGCGACACAGCCCTGCGCCTTGCCCACTTCTTCGGCACGACGGCCGAATTCTGGCTTAACTTGCAAAGTCTCTTTGAGTTACGCGTCGCGCAGAAGAAGGCTGGGAAATCCATTACGGGGTTGCCGACCCTGAAACATCTCAAACGAGCACACGCATAGAACTCTCACGGAGCTAGACGACGATGATTCTGGCCGGGGACGTTGGAGGGACAAAATGCAATCTTGGGTTGTTCCGGCAAGAAGGGCTTGTCCTTCGTTCCGTCTTCCAGCGTCGTCTCGCGACCCGGGACTATGCGGGATTTGAAGATCTAGTCGAAGATTTCCTCAAACAAGCGGCGGCAGCAGATGAGAACGCGAAGGGGCCGGCAATTGATGCCGCCGGGTTCGGGGTAGCAGGCGTGGTTGCAGACGGGCGGCATTACTCGGAAAACCTGCCTTGGGTTGTGGACGTCTCGGCGCTTACACGGAAGCTGAATCTGAAAAACATACAATTGCTGAACGACCTCACAGCCACCGCCTTGAGTCTGGAGAGGCTATCTGGGAATGACTTGGTAACCCTGAATCCAGGAACTCCCGCGCCTAATGCGACGAGAGGCGTGATCGCGGCGGGGACGGGCTTGGGAGAGGCGCTTCTTTTCTGGGATGGCGAGAAATATCAAGTTGCGCCGGCGGAAGGAGGACAAGCGGATTTTGCGCCACGAACCGAGCGTGAAATTCGGCTGCTCAGTCATTTGAGAGCGCAGTTGCCTCACGTATCCTGCGAGGAGATTGTCTCGGGACGGGGTTTCCGCAGGATTCACGAATTCCTGAACCCTGCGGTGCGCCACGAATCGTTCGAAGCATCGTGCGAATCTCTGGAGGGCAATGCAGCGAGTGAAATCACACAGCGGGGATTGGCGCAATCCTGCACCGTTTGCGCGGAGGCACTGGGGTTCTGGACTGAAATCCTTGGTGGAATGACGGGAAATTTTGCCTTGCAGACGATGGCGCTTGGCGGCATCTACATTGCGGGCGGCATCGCGGTAAAAATCCTGCCCAAGCTTCAGGATGGTACCTTCTTCAAGTCCTTTTGTGGCATGGGCAAACTTGCGCCGGTGCTGGCACGTATTCCAATATCGGTCGTCGTGAATGAAGATGCGCCGATGTTGGGGGCTGCCTATCAGGCGCTGAGCAGCGTATCCGCGTCAGGGCGGTCGCAGCCTTGACTCCGGTGCATCGCGAACCCAATACAGAGGTCCTTCGCTCAGGATAACAATGTGAATTTATGCCAAGAACTTGCGGGACACTACACTAGCCTCTGCTGCTAAAGGCGAAAGGGCTGCGACTGTGGTAACTAACGAAAAAGCTGGCTACAACCGCTTCCTCCTGCTGGTAGCGGGGCTTGGCGGACTGCTCTACGGCGTGGACGTGGGCATTATTGCGGGGGCTTTGCCTTATCTGGAGGCCACCTCCGGGTTGAATGCGGGCCAGCTTTCCATCGTCGTTGCAGCCGTGCTCCTCGGCAGCGTGATCTCAACCCTGTTTGCCGGCGCGCTGGCCGACTGGATCGGGCGCAAGCCTCTGATGATGCTCAGCGGATTGCTGTTTGTCTTCAGCATTCCCGTGATTGCGCTCTCGCGTGGCTATGAGTCGTTGGTTATTGGCCGCCTCTTACAGGGCATCAGCGCCGGCCTGATCGGTGTCGTCGTCCCGCTGTATCTGGCGGAGTGCCTAGCGGCATCGAGCCGCGGCAAGGGGACGGGCATCTTCCAATGGCTGCTCACGCTCGGTATCGTGACCGCTGCCATCGTCGGCATGTTCTTCAGCATTCGCGTCGAAGAAGTGGCTAAGCTGGGCGATCCCGCGAAACTCTTCGCCTTCAAAGATACGGCGTGGCGCAGCATTTTCTGGGTTTCGCTGCCCCCTGGCATCTTGTTCGTGATCGGCAGCCTCATGGTGTCGGAGTCCCCGCGCTGGCTGTTTCGCCGCGGGGAAAGGGATGCCGCCTATGCCGCGCTTCTTCGCTCGCGTACCAACGAGCAAGCGGACGTCGAGCTTGCGGAAATGGAACAAACTGCCGCCGCTGAAAAAGCTAAGACTTCAACCGGGGCGAATGTACAGGGATCGCTTCTGCGCCGCAAATATGTGATTCCGTTTGTGCTGGCCTGCGTGATTCTCGCTTGCAACCAGGCTACCGGGGTTAACTCGATCATTGGTTTTAACACCAACATTCTTTTGCAGAGTGGTCTTTCCGATGTCCAGGCTCACTGGGGCTACGTTATTTTCACGATCGTGAATTTCCTGATGACCATTGGCGGCGTCCTGCTGGTGGACCGCAAGGGGCGCAAGTTTCTGCTGTCGGTGGGCAGCGCTGGCATCATCGTCTCGCTCCTTTGCACCGGCTTGCTGTTCCGCCGGACGGAAAGGCTGCGCGTGGATTCTCGGGACGCGGTTCAGTCCATGGTTGACGCCGACCAGAAGGTCACGTTGTTCTACGACGAGAAGGCTGCGGATGCGCTCCTGGCTTCGAGCGGAGACGCTGGCAAGGCGATCGGCAACCGGTCCACATCTCTGGTGGTCATCTATTCGTATGGAGATTTCCGCGCTGCGACTAAGGTTGCGCGTTCCGACGACAAGTCCGCTAAGCCCATTGAGATCACGCGCGAAAGCTGCGTGCCCGCCAATAAAGTGGTCGCGTTCTTCTCCAACCCGTTCAGCGATCTCGATGCGTCGCGCCAGGCTTCGCTAAGAATTGACAATGCACTGATTACTCCGGTGCCGACTACTCACAACGGTTGGCTGGTGGCGATCAGCCTGTTTGTCTTCATGGCGTTTTTTGCCATCGGTCCCGGAGTGTGCGTATGGTTGGCGCTTTCGGAGTTGATGCCGACGCGGATTCGCTCCAACGGCATGAGCATTGCGCTTTTGATTAACCAGGCAGTTTCGACGACCATTGCCGCCATGTTCCTGCCGACCGTCGGCAAGCATGGATACTCGACCATGTTTTTTGGCTTTGCCGCCTGCACCGTGATTTACTTCATCACGGCAGCGGTGTTCCTGCCGGAAACGAAAGGGAAGACACTAGAGGAAATAGAGGCGCATTTTGAGGGAGCGGCGGGGAAGCCCGCTCCCTCCACGGCCTAGCCGAGCAATCTATAGCGAATCCAGAGTTGCTGTGATCGTCGACGGCTGCCGAGCTGCGCTCGGCTTGGACGGGGCAGAGCCCCGTCACCACACGAGCGGAGTCTCTTAACGAGTTACCAGCACGTGCTCCAGGCTCTTGACGGCTCGCATGTATTGGGCGCGCTCGAAGGCTCCTGGATCGGGGCAGCGGAGCTGGCTCATGCTGCCTTGCATCTGTTGCACCGACTCATATTCGTGATCTTCCATCCACTCTTGAACGCCTTTTTCCACATGACGAAGATGCCCGACCCCATTGCGCAATAGAGCAGAGCACAGCATCGTCACATCAGCGCCGACCATGAGCAGCTTGATTACGTCTTCGGGGCCGTGCACACCAGTGGTCGCCGCCAGGCTGGCCCGGATTCGGCCATAAAGAATGCCGATCCAAGTCAGGGGCAGCCGTAATTCCTGCGGGCTGCTGAGAAGCACGTTGGGTTTGATTTCTAATTCTTCCAGGTCGATGTCGGGCTGGTAGAAGCGGTTGAACAGTACCAGGCCGTCGGCGCCCAGCTGGTCCAGCCGCTTGGCCGTATTGGCCAAATTGCTGAAAAATGGACTGAGCTTGGCGGCTACCGGAATGTGAACCGAAATCTTCACTTCCCGGAGAATGTCCGTATAGATCTTCTCGACCTCGGAACCATCGATCTCCGTGTTTGTCGGAATGAAGTAGATGTTGCATTCGATGGCGTCGGCTCCGGCTTGCTCGACCTGCTTGGCAAACTTGATCCAACCACCCAGGGTCGAACCGTTGAGGCTGGCGATAATCGGAATGTCCACCGCGTCCTTGGCTTTGCGAATGTGATTCAGATAGCCCTCGGGTCCGGTGTGGAATTCGCTGGACCGGGGAAAGTAAGTAAGTGACTCGGCAAAGCTCTCCGTGCCAGCGTTGAGATCGCGTTCCAGCTCAAGGGCCTCCTGACGCAGTTGTTCTTCGAACAGGGAGTAGAGCACGACGGCCGAGGCGCCGGCATCTTCGAGGCTACGGATGCCGCCGATTTCCTGCGAGAGCGGGGATGCGGAGGCGACCAGCGGCGTGCGCAACTGCATGCCTAGATATTTCGTGCTTAGATCCATGATGTTTCCTCTTCGTATGGTGTGTCGCTATTTGGTGCGTGCCGCTATTTTTCGGCTTCTACCGGCACGGGCGGATCCTGGCGCTTCTCCGCTGGAGCCGCGGCCTGCCCTGGTTTGCGCTGCGCCAGATACTCGTACAGGCGATAGCGAGTCTCAGCATCCTGCTGCGCCTCCTGCCACAGCCGCTTGGCGTCCTCAGGTTTACTCTTGAGGAGCATTTTGAAACGCGTCTGCTGCTGTAGGAAGTCCCGAACTTTGCGCGTGGGCGTGCGGGAATCGAGTATTAACGGATTCTCACCGGCGAGGGTGCGCTCCGGATGGTAGCGATAGAGCAGCCACTGACCCGAGTCAACCGCGACTTTCTGGTCTGACATTGCCGTCGTCATGTCGATGCCGTGCGCGATGCAGTGGGAGTAGGCAATGATGAGGCTGGGGCCGTCATAGGCTTCCGCTTCCAGGAACGCCTTGAGCGTGTGTTCGTCCTTTGCGCCCATGGCGACGCTGGCCACATAGACATTGCCGTAACTCATGGCCATCAGCCCGAGGTCTTTCTTTGGCCCCGGTTTGCCTCCCGCCGCAAACTTAGCCACTGCTCCCCGCGGCGTGGATTTCGAAGCCTGGCCGCCGGTGTTCGAATAAACCTCGGTGTCGAGCACCAACAGGTTCACGTTGCGTCCGCTGGCCAGCACGTGGTCCAGACCTCCGTAACCGATGTCGTAAGCCCAGCCGTCGCCGCCGACGATCCAAACGCTCTTCTTCACCAGCATGTCGGCGAGGACCAGTAGTTGCTTTGCTTCTGGGGAGTCCAGACTCTTTAACTTTTCCTTCAGCAGTTCGACGCGCTGCCGCTGCTCGAAAATGTCGGCCTCGTCTTTCTGCGGTGCTGTCAGCAAAGCGGTGACGAGCTCTTCTCCGATTGGCTCGGATAGCCTACGCACCAACTCCCGGGCGAATTCAGTCTGCTTGTCAATGGAGAGCCGGAATCCCAGGCCGAACTCAGCGTTGTCTTCAAACAGAGAGTTCGACCAAGCCGGCCCGCGGCCGTCGATATTCTTAGCCCAGGGTGTAGTCGGCAGGTTCCCGCCGTAAATCGAAGAGCAACCGGTCGCATTGGCGATCACGGAACGATCTCCAAAGAGCTGCGAAACCAGCTTCAGATATGGCGTCTCGCCGCATCCGGAACACGCCCCCGAAAATTCGAACAAGGGCTCCTGCACCTGTTGCTGGCGGATCGTCGTGACTTTGATCTTCCGGCGATCCAGCTCTGGAATCTTGAGAAAGAAATCCCAGTTCTCGCGCTCCGGCTCGCGCAGCGGCGGCTGCGGCACCATGTTGATGGCTTTCAGGCGGGTCTCGCTCTTGTTCTTCACGGGACAAATGTCGACGCAGATGCCGCATCCGGTGCAGTCTTCTGGCGCAACCTGGATGGTGTACTTCTGGCCCAGCCAGTCTTTGTCCTTGTCGCGCACCTCGGTGGACTTGAAAGTTGCGGGCGCACCTTCCAGCTGCTTGGAGTCGTAGACCTTGATGCGGAGCACGGCGTGTGGGCAGACCATCGCGCACTTGCCGCACTGAATGCAGATCTTCGTATCCCACACAGGAATCTCGAGCGCGATGTTGCGCTTTTCCCATTTGGCGGTGCCGGTGGGGAAGGTGCCATCGACTGGGAACGCGCTCACGGGGATCTCATCGCCGTGGCCGGCGTAGATTACGCCGAGCACATCGCGCTCAAACTGGGGCGCCCCTGCAGCGAACGCGGGCGGCATTTCGGTTTGGCTCGTGACCTTCTCGGGCACGCTGACTTCGAACAGGTGGGACAGCGTTTCATCTACGGCTTTCAGGTTCTGCTGTACGACCTCGTCACCTTTTTTGCCGTAGGTGTCGCGGATGGACTGGCGAATGGCATCAATGGCCTCATCGCGAGGCAGAACCTTGGAAATGGCGAAGAAGCACGCTTGCAGAATGGTATTCATGCGCGAGCCCATGCCGGTCTCGCGAGCCACCTCATAGGCGTCAATTATGAAAAATCGGGCCTTCTTGGCGATCAATTGGGTCTGGACTTCGCGTGGTAGGTGGTCCCAAACTTCGTCCTTATTAAAAGGGCTATTGAGGAGGAAAACGCCGCCCGGCACGAGGGTGCTGAGCATGTCGTAACGCTCGAGGAAGATCCATTGATGGCAGGCCACGAAGTTGGCCTTCGAGATCAGGTAGCTGGAGCGGATCGGCTGTGGCCCGAAGCGCAGGTGTGAAACGGTCATGGCGCCAGACTTCTTGGAGTCGTAGACGAAGTACCCCTGCCCGTAGTTTTCAGTATTTTCGCCGATGATCTTGATCGAGTTCTTGTTCGCGCCAACCGTACCGTCCGCGCCCAAGCCGTAGAACATGGCTCGCACCACGCTCTCGGGCTCGATGGAAAAATCGGCGTCGTAGTCAAGACTCGTATGGCTCACGTCGTCTTGAATGCCGACGGTGAAGTGGTCTTTGATCTTGGGACTTGGCTTCGCCAGGTTGTCGTAAACGGCTTTGACCATCGCGGGCGTGAATTCTTTTGAAGAGAGACCGTAACGTCCACCAATGATTTCCGGCGCGACCTTCAGCGTTCCATAGCCCAGCTTGATTCCTTCTTGAATCGCGCTGACCACGTCAAGATAGAGCGGCTCTCTCCCGGCGCCCGCTTCCTTGGTGCGATCGAGGACGGCAATCTTGCGTACGGTTGGCGGAAGAGCCTCGATCAATCGCTTGACGGAAAATGGGCGGTACAGCCTGACTTTCAGCAAGCCAACTTTCTCGCCGCTCTGGTTCAGATGCTCCACCGTATCGTGGGCGGTTTCCGCACCGGAACCCATCATGACGATAACGCGCTCGGCATCGGGCGCGCCCATATAGTCGAACAGGTGATACGAACGCCCCACGACCTGGGAAAACTTGTCCATTACCGCCTGGACTTTATCCGGACAGACCTCGTAGTAAGGATTGCCGGCTTCACGCGCCTGAAAGAAGACGTCAGGATTTTGCGCGGTACCGCGCAACACGGGATGGTCCGGAGAAAGCGCTCGCTGCCGATGCTCGAAGACACGATCCATGTTGATGAGGGCGTGCATGTCGTCTTCGGTGAGCACCTCGATCTTGTTGACTTCATGCGAAGTGCGGAAGCCGTCAAAGAAATGCAAGAAAGGGATGCGGGTTTCGAGAGTGGCCGCATGCGCGATGAGCGCCAAGTCCATTGCCTCCTGGACAGAGTTCGACGAGAGCATCGCGAATCCCGTGGTTCTGCAGAACATCACATCCGAGTGGTCGCCGAAAATCGAGAGGGCGTGGGTTGCAACCGTGCGCGCGCTGACGTGAAATGCCGTAGGCGTGAGTTCGCCTGCGATCTTGTTCATGTTAGGGATCATCAGCAGCAGGCCTTGCGACGCAGTGAAGGTCGTGGCCAGAGCTCCGGTTTGCAGCGCGCCATGAACGGCTCCGGCGGCGCCACCTTCGCTTTGCATTTCGATCACGTGGGGCACGGTACCCCAGATGTTGGGTACAGCTTCCGACGACCATTGGTCCGCCCATTCGCCCATGTTGGACGACGGCGTGATGGGATAAATGGCGATGACCTCATTGAGGCGGTATGCGACATATGCGACTGCCTCGTTGCCGTCCATGGTCTTGAACTTACGCTTCATGACATCCCCTTCTGGACTTCGTAACTCCGACGAACCGTTCTGAGAGAACGGTCAGATAGATAGAGCATGACGGATCAAGGTGATATTGTCGGGAATCCGGCTCACAGGGACGTGTGATCCAGATCACAAACGGAAAAAATGAAGAGCGGGAACGATTGCAACTTGAAGTGGCGCCGATTTCGGTTTCTGCGACTCTGGTCACAACCGTTTAAATCGTTTAGAGGTCCAAGTAAGCCTGGAGCGAAGTTAAATCTTCACCCGTGCGAAGACGAAAGCCAAGGTGCCTCATGATGGTCTGCATCGCTATGTTGTCAGGCAACGTTTCCGCGGACACACGGCTTAACTTTTCATCGCGGGCAATCTGGACGACACGGCGGAATAATTCATTTCCCAAACCCAGATTTTGATACTGATCTGAAACCAGCACCGCGACCTCCGCTTCATTCCTGCTGTGAAGTTTGTTCATACGCCCAACGGCCACGATCCGGCGCTCTCCTGTGCCGGGATCGGTGTGCTCGGCGACCAGCGCCATTTCGCGGTCGTAATCGCCGAAACAGATGCGCAACAGCCGCTCATGCGCCACGCGCCTGCTCAGGCTGAGAGTGCAGAAGTAGCGCAAATAGACGCTGCGATCGGAAAGCGTCTCGTGAAACTTAACCATCAGCGGTTCGTCTTCGGGGCGGATCGGGCGGATGGTAACCTGATTTCCATCCTTCATTGTCCAGGACGAGACATACTGTAAGGGATAGGGACGGATCGCGGGCTTGGGCAACTGGTCGAGGGTTACGGCGGGCCCGTACAACACGATTCTGGCATCGAGGGCCAGCAGGCGCTCCGGTGAAGCCAGCAGGGGGTTGATGTCAATTTCCGCAATCCACGGCTGTTCGAGCACGAGCTGACTGAAGCGGACTAACAGGTTCTCCAGGGCCACCATGTCGACCGGCTTACGTCCGCGGACTCCCTTGAGCGCGGTGAAGATTCGTGTTTGCTCCATCATTCTTTGCGCCAGCGTCGTGTTCAGCGGTGCAAGCGCCAGGGCGCGGTCGCGATACACTTCGACCAGCTGGCCACCAGAGCCGAACAGGACGACTGGCCCAAACTGTGGGTCCACGCTGCTGCCGACGATTAATTCGTAGCCATCGAGCTGCACCATCGGCTGCACGGTGACGCCGGAGAATTGGTCAGGACCAGCTTTCTCCGCCACCGAAGACTGGATGGTCCGATAGGCAGAGCGGACCGCCGCTTCATCTTGCAAGTTCAGTTTGACGCCGCCCACATCCGTCTTGTGGGTGATGGTTTTGGAGAAGACTTTCAGCACCACCGGAAAGCCAAGTTCCGAAGCCAGTGTGGCCGCCTTGTCCTCGTTGGCCGCAAAGCGTGTCTCCACCATGGGGATGCCGTAAAGCGACAGCAACCGCTTCGATTCCAACTCGGTGAGCAGAACGCGGCCGTGCTTTCGCGCATTCTGAATCATTTGCTCGACCTGATTGCGGGCTGCGCTGGCTAGCTCCGATTGGCCAGTCAGTGACGGCGTCTCGTACAGTCCGCGCAGGTTGTACGTGTATCGCCACATGTAGGTGAAAGCCCGCGCGGCTGTGTCGGGATAAGGAAACGTCGGAATGCCCGCCGAATTCAGGACGGCTTCGCCGGCAGCAACGCTGCTTCCTCCCATCCAGCTGGCGAGCACGGGCTTGCCATATTGTTTGGCGTAAGGTTTCAAGCGTTCTGCAACCTGCAAAGGATCGGCCATTGCTTGCGGGACCAGGATGACCAGGAGCCCATCGCTGTTCGGGTCTTTCGAAGCAATTTCGAGGGCGCGAGCATAGCGCTCGGAATCGGTATCGGCGAGAACATCAATCGGATTGTTATGACTCCAGTGAGCAGGGAGGAACTCATCCAGGCGCCGCAGGCTCTCTGGAGAAAGCTCGGCCAGTTTTCCACCATTGGCCACCAGCGCGTCCGTGGCCAAGACCGCGGGTCCGCCCGCATTGGTCAGGATCGTAAGCCGCGGGCCCTTGGGGCGGGGTTGTCTGCTGAGCACTTCCGCCATATAGAAAAGATCCGCGATGTTGTACACCCGCAAAACTCCCGACCGGCGGAAGGCCGCGTCCAGCACTTCGTCGCTGCCCGTGAGCGCCCCGGTATGTGAGGCCGCAGCGCGCGAAGCCTCTTGCGATCGACCGGCCTTGATCACGATGATCGGTTTGCTGAGCGCGACTTCACGCGCTGCGGACAAGAACGACCGCGCATCTCCCACGGATTCCATGTAGAGCAGGATGCTCTTGGTGTGCGGGTCGTCGCCAAAGTAGTAGATCAAATCGCCCCAATCGACATCCAGCATCGAACCGGTAGAGACGATCGCGCTGAAGCCCACTTGCTCGCGGTCGCTCCAGTCGAGGATCGCGACCTGAAGCGCTCCACTTTGACTCAGGAACGCGACGTTGCCCGCCCTGGGCGCATCTTTGACGAAAGTGGCATTCAACCCGATCGCCGGGTTCATAATGCCCAGGCAGTTGGGGCCAATCAAGCGCATGGAACCGCGTCGCAACTGTTCTTGAATTTGCCGTTCGAGTGCAGCGCCTTCCGAACCGTGTTCCCTGAATCCAGCAGAAATCACAACCGCCGACTTGACGCCGGCATCCACGCACTCTCCTATGAGCTGCGGGACCGTCGCCGCCGGGGTAGCCACTATAGCCAAATCCACGTGTCCAGGGATGTCGCGAATGCTCGCGTACGTTGTGAGTCCCAGCACTTCCGGATGGTTCGCGTTGACGGCATACACTTTTCCTTGAAATTTCCCGCGCAGCAGGTTCTCCAGAACGGCGCGGCCTACGGTGCCGGGACGACTGGTCGCGCCGATGACCGCCACCGAGCCTGGAGCGAACATTGAGTCCAAGCCGTATCTCTCTGGTGCTGTCTGTTTCTCTTCATGCGGCGGTCGTCCCACGAGATCAGCCTCGGTCGAACTCATGAAAGCTCCTCATCCCTCAATCTTGCCGCGGCGAAAACCGCAACGTCCACGTTAGATTATCGGCAATTGCCCAGATTTTCTTCAAGCCCCCAGAGCTTCAGGTACCGCGACGCTGCTCAACCGCGAACTGTAAGCACGGGACACGTAGCATGCGCCACAAGGTGCTGGGCCGTGGTGTGGGCCAGGTGGGTGACTGCGCTGACTGCTCCATACGTCGGGCGCACGCCCATCACGATCAAGTCTACTCCGTGGGCTCCGGAGAATTGTAGAATCCGCTCCGCCGGAGGGCCAACCTCAATGAAGTACTCCGGATGACACCACAGCTCAGTATCCGGCGGGACCAGTCCCTGCAGCCGGCGGATCAGGAGAGCTGAATTGGATTCGAGATCTACTGTCTCCACAGGAGGGCGCTCCACGACGTGGAGCAACGACAGGCGTGCCTGGTGTTCCTGAGCAAGAGAAACGGCATAAGACGCGGCTGCCAGAGACTCCTCCCCGAAATCGGTCGAGAGAAGAATCTGATTGAACTCGGCCACACTCTTCTGCTGGCGCACGACCTTGGGCCCAACCGTGAGGACAGGGCAAGAAGCCTGCCGGAATATCTTCTCGGCAATGGATCCCATAAACAGCTTCCGGGCGCCCGTATGGCCGCGACTGCCCACCACCAGCAGATCAATGTCATGCTCGCCGATAAGCCGGCAGAGCACGTCCCAGACATCGCCCACCCCGGACAGTGCCTTGTGCGGTACTCCTCGGAGCTGTTGCTCAAGCCGCGCTACCGCTTCTTGCTGCAATTGTTCCTCCCGTTGAACATGAGCCGGCCAGGCTTCCGGTGCAAAGAAGAGGTAATCATCCGAAGAAAGGACGTGGGCACCGTATAACTTCGCCCCGAACTGATGGGCGATCGCCAAGGCGTAGGGCAGCGCCGCGTTGGAATGAGGAGAAAAATCCGTAGCAAACAATATATTGTTGATCGCGATCCGCTTGCCAGCTCCCAAAGTTCTCATGGAGCGCCTCCACGATCTTCCGCAATATCCACGGTGCGCACAGGACACCTCCAAGGAAACGTTTCAACTGGAGAAGGTGACCGCATCCTTGGGGCTGCCATCCCCCCGTGATGACCAAGTCATGCAGCCGCTCTGACAAGTACGACCATCATTGCGCTTTCAATCGACAACCCTCCTCTTTGTCAGAAACAGACGAGGTTTGGCTAGCTTCCACTCGTGGTTCACCCACCTGCACGTGTGGCTCAAAGCGCTGTTCGACCGAGAGCGCGCGAGACACGAGGCATAGGCCTTTGGCCTTGTGTAAGAGCTTGATGGCCCGTGCCCGATCCTCTTCTTGCGGAATCATCAGATTCGCGCGAATGAGCACTTCGCCAAAGCTGTAGCCAGTGTCCGCCTTGCTGATCCCGCCGTCCACTTCCACCTGCAGGTCGGTGTACTCAAACTTCGAGTATTCTGCGAGCGCCCGAAAGGTAGTCGTATAGCAACTGGCGACCGCGCAGAGGAGCAAGTCCTCCGGTGTCCACCTGCCATCCAAGCCCCCAAACGCAGGCGGCGAAGTGAAGTGGATCGCATTGGGAGCGGAACTGGACTTGGCAAGGCCAGTCCGGCCAGAGGCCCACCAGGCAACTACTCGAAACCGATGTCCTTCTTCCATGGTGTTGTCACCTTCCTTATCCCCGCATTTCAAAGTTACGCGGTTATCAAGCCTCAGTAGGAAAGGTCGAAATTTACCGTAATCGTGGTTTCCACTTCTACCGGTTCACCATTCAGCAGGAATGGACGGTAGCGCCACTTTTTGACCGCTTCTAAAGCCGCCGGCACCAGCAGCGGATCCCACACCCCAATGGAGACCTCCATCTGCACAGCTTCCATAGGGCCCCGTGCATATAGATTTTCCTCGCAGAGGGGCTTTGGAGACCATGCGTGAAGTCACAGGCTTTCGTGACCATGATCACGGCGTGATCGGTGATACAATTTTCGCGGAAGACGATTCCGAATGCGTGCTCCCTACGGGCTGAACATCCTCGACAACTGTCTCACCTGCCCGATGCGGGAGGAACACCTATTCTGCAATCTGCCGGTGGCCGCGGTGCAGCGGTTGAATGAGATCAAATCCACCGCGGTCTACCCGAAATCCGCGATGCTGTTTATCGAAGGACAGCAGCCACGCGGGGTATTTGTGCTTTGCGCGGGGAAAGCGAAGCTCTCGACGTCGTCGGTTGAAGGCAAAACCGTCATCACCAAAATCTCGGAAGCGGGAGATGTTCTTGGGCTCAGCGCCACGATTTCCAACCGGCCTTACGAAGTGACCGCCGAGATGATCGAGCCGGGCCAGGCAAATTTCATTACCCGGGATGCCTTGCTGCACTTCATGCGGGAATACGGAGAAGTGGCTCTGCGAGTGGCGGAGCAGCTCAGCCGCAATTACTACGCAGCGTATGAAGGGATTCGCACCCTGGGACTCACCAACTCCCCTTCCCAGAGATTCGCAAAATTGCTGCTAGGATGGTCCAATACGACGGGCAATGGCGATCCTCTGCAGGTGAAGGTGACGCTTACCCATGAGGAAATCGCTGAGATCATTGGCACGACGCGTGAAACCGTCAGCCGCCTGTTCTCGCAGTTTAAGAAGAAACAGCTTTTGCAATTAAAGGGCGCGACTCTGATCATCCGCGACAAAGCCGCGCTGGAAAAAATGGTCAGCTCCTGACCACCGGGACTTTCTGTCCCGCGATTCCAGGACGCAACTAATCGGCAGCCGCTTGTCTTTGTTCCCCTTCGATCCGGCGGATCTCCCGGCCAAGCCAGTCGAGAAGGGCCTCCGCCATCTCTCCTTGTGTGCCGGTGCGGTAGAGGGAGTCGACCGTCTGACCTTTGTCGTTCAGCGGAATGAATCGGCACGGTACATCTTGCTCGCGGAACTCTGGGGGAACAAGCTGCGTCAGCAGGCATTCACTGCAGGGATGCGACCGGGCGGAATCCTTAAAGTTCAGGCAGGTCGGAGAATCTTCAAAAATGTTCGCAGCGCGCCATGGTGCATTTGGCGAGCGAGCATACCCGACGTCTTCCAGGAATTTCAACTCGAGCCGCAGGATTTCAAGAATGTCGCGATTTTTATGTGCCATGGCCTGACCTCCTCGCGGCCATCCCTCAGTTACTGACCGTCAAAACGGGACATTTGGCGTGGCATATAACTTCATGGGTGAGAGCCCACGGTATATGCGCGGCCACCCGTGGGGAGGATGTTCGGTTCGCACCCATAACGACCAACTCAATTCTGTGTGCCGCCGCCACGCCCAGGATCCCTTCGGGCAGGTAATCGATCACGACTACATATTCTGGCTCCGCCGCCAGCTTCGTGTTCGGTGGCAGCACTTCTCTCAACTTCTTCGCGCTCTCGTCTCGCGTCGTCTCCTGCCACTTCGTCAGCGCATCAGCACCGTAAAACGCCGGGGCGTAAGCTGCCGGGCCGAGTTCCGGAATCGGCATCGGTGGCACCATATGCAGAAGTACAAGCTTCGCCCCATAGTCTTCTGCCAGGGACAGGGCATACGGGAAGGCTTTGGCGGAAGCCGGCCCGAAATCGGTTGCGAAAAGGATCCGCTTGAACTCAGTCGTGCCCGAGCCTGCCAGGGGGGCATTAGGACCAATTGTGAGTACCGGGCACGGAGCCAAGCGCAAGACCTCTTCCGCAACCGACCCTAGCGCGAGCTTCTTCAGTCCGCCCCGCCCGTGGGTGCCGAGCACCAGCAGATCAACGTTCTCACGCTGAATTGCCGCGGCAAGAACATCCCATACGGGACCTTGTTCAAGCAGTAGGTGATGGTTGAGATCATGAATCCGTGCGTCCTCGCCGAGTTGCTTCATCTGCTGTTCCGCTTCAAGTCGGGTGCGGTCCAGTTCCCGGGGCGCCGGGTATATCGGGATCGGCTCATGCGGGTCCGGCGGAATTGCGTGCACTACAGAGAGCGCAGAACTATACCGGCGTGCGATCGCAACGGCATAGTCGAATGCTCCCTGTGAAGCATCCGAGAAGTCGGTCGCAATTAAGACCTGCTTGAATCCAACACTCTGCTTGTGATCGGGATCGGGTATCTGTGCAACCGTTGACATAAGCGCCTCCTTCGTTTGTCAGGTATACGGATGGAAATTCTCCTCCATAGCAAACACTGGAGTTTGCCGGAACAGGAGGGATGCGCACCCTTGATGACACCATAGCCGCCTCCAATGTTGCGAGCCCAAGGTTAGGTAGCAATCGTCCTGAATGATGCAAATTGGCCCACGTGCCCAGTGATGACCCTACTATTCGAACCGGGAAGATGAAGTGATCTGAAGCACGGTTGACTGTGATTTCCGGCACAGGGTCGAGCCAAGGAAAAAGCGGGGACTGTAGCGGCAATCAGGACTGCAAGGTCATGTCTGTGGATAAGGGGTATTCCGCGAAAGTTCTTGCAGCACACGTTCCACGACCGACGGCATCGCGAATTCGATTGCCGGAGAAAGATTGGTTCCTGCCTCGAAGCTTTGCGCTTCGACTCCGAAGACGATCAATTGACGTGGCAACTGTTTCAAGGCGCGGCTCAGTTCGACAGCCTCTGCGAGACTGAAGGCATGAGTCGAATCTCGAAACCCTGAAACGGGCAGCGGATTGAGGGCAGCATCGAAGCGACTCACGGTTCCGGGCGCGGCGCCGGAGCGCACCGCGTCGATGACAATGACGGGGTCGGCGTCCTTCCACAATTCCATCAGGGCGGCGCCTTCCCCCGAGTGCTCAATGACCGAACAGTGCTCGGACGCTTGCTCGTTGACTCGCCGAGCCGCAATCAGCCCGGCCGCATCATCGCTGCGATAGGCATTGCCAATTCCGATCACCAGAATGTTCGGCTTTCGAGGCGCTTCATTCCCCATGAGTGCACCAGCAGAATCCGAATTGACAAAGGCTGGAATTTAACCCCGATCGATTTCTACCCGAAGACAATGGGTAGCGCAGGAGATGCACGGATCATAGTTTCGTACTGCCTGCTCGCACTGCCAACGGAGATCCTCTTCTGGGAGGTTCAAGAGCTTGGGGACAAACTGCCCCAGATCTTGCTCGATGGTTTTCTGGTTTTGTGAGGTCGGAGGAACGATCTTTGCCTCGAGGATGGCGCCCTCCTCGTCAAGGCGGTAGCGATGATACAGAATGCCTCGGGGCGCCTCGGTACAGCCATAACCCGTGGCGGCGCGCGGATGAATCTCGATGGCTGGTTTCTCCGGCCGCTCATACTGCTCGATAATCCGCAGAGCTTCATCGCAGGCGTAAACGATTTCGACACTGCGCACGATGATGCTCTTGAAAGGGTTCCGGCACACAGGCGCCAGCCCAGCTTCCCGCGCTGCTTGCTGCGCCAGGGGAGACAGCCGGTCAAAGTTGAGGCTGTAGCGAGCGAGCGGCCCAACAAAGTACGCGCCGTGCTGCTTGAGCACGGAGTGCAGCGCATTGGAGTGTTGAACATGTTCCTCAACGAAGTTGGCTTCGTACTCGCTGATCGGGATATCCAGTCCGCCATTGGAGACTAGCCGGCCGTCGTTGAATGGATATTCATCGGGATGACGCAGAGCGACAAAAATGTAATCCCGCTCAAAGTCCGGAAAAGGCAGGGTGGTCACAAAGCGCACGGTTTCAAGGGCTGCGTCCCGCGCCCACTTCAGGTGTTCCGCCAGGGCAGCGAATTCGCTTCGCGTCGGCACTTTGTAGAAACCCCCGACGCGAACATTAAGGGGATGGATTTCTCTTCCCCCCAGCAAAGTGACAATCTCGTTTCCGGTTTTTTTCAATTGCAGGGCGCGCTGGACCACGGCTGGATGGTCCTTGGCCAATTGGATCACGTCCTGATAGCCAAGAAAATCGGGCGCATGCAGCATGTAAACATGGAGGGTGTGACTCTCGATCCACTCCCCACAGTAGAGGAGCCGCCGCAATGCCCGTAGTTGCCCGTCAACCTTCACGCCGAACGCGTCTTCCATCGCGTGCACGGCGCTCATCTGGTAAGCGACCGGGCAGATGCCGCAGATTCTGGCGGTGATATCCGGAGCTTCCGCGAAGTTGCGCCCGCGCAACAAGGCCTCGAAAAAGCGGGGGGGCTCGTAGATCTTTAGCTTTACGTCCTGAACCTGATCGCCCTTGAGCTTGATGTAAAGCCCACCTTCGCCCTCGACTCGGGCCAAAATGTCAACCTTGATCGTCCTGGTCGGTTGCTTGCTCACGTCCGCTCACTCTCCTCGCTCGCCTTTCGGAACTGCCAGGCCCAGGCATTGAAGCTGCGGAAGGCGCGTGTGATCTCCGCGTTGTTCTGGCCCAGAACGCGGAACTGATTGCTGAGCGACTCCGTATTGGGGCTCTCCATGGGACCGAAGCAGCCGTAACACCCCCGGTCAAAGCTCGGGCACAGCGCGCCGCAACCCGCTTGGGTAACGGGTCCCAGGCAGGCGACGCCTTGCGCCACCGCGATGCAGACGCTGCCCTTGCGTTTGCACTCCATGCAGACACTGTACGTCGGGACATTCGGTTTGCGCCCGGCCAGCGTGGCCGTGATCAGCTCGATCAGCTGGTGCTTATTGATGGGGCAGCCGCGCAGCTCGAAATCCACGGGCACATGTTCGGCGATGGGGGTGGAGAGTTTCAGCGTATTGATGTATTTCGGGGTGGCGTACACGACGCGAATAAATTCATCCACATCCTTCCAGTTTCGCAGGGCCTGGATGCCACCGGCGGTAGCACAGGCCCCAATGATGATCAGCGTCTTGCACTGCCGCCGAACTTCCTGGATCCGTTCGGCATCGTGGTGGGTGGTAATCGATCCTTCCGCCAATCCGATGTCATAGGGCCCCTTGACCATGGCACGGGAGGCCTCGGGAAAATACGCAATGTCAAGGGCTCCCGCTACGCTCAGCAGTTCATCTTCCGCGTCGAGCAAACTCAACTGACAGCCGTCGCAGGAAGCAAACTTAAAGACCGCGATCCGTGGCTTGCGCCTGACTCTAGAGCTCATATTTCTCCAGTAGCGGCCGCATCCGGTCATAGGGAAAGATGGGGCCGTCCTTGCAAATGAAGTGCGGGCCATACTGGCAGTGTCCGCAGAAACCGACCCCGCACTTCATGTTTCGTTCCATGGAAAGGAAAATGTTCTCCCGGGCGAGTCCGTGAGTTTCCAGATCGCGGGCGACAAACCGCATCATGATCTCGGGTCCGCAGGCGAAGGCCAGCGAACGCGCCGGTTGCAGCCGCGCAAACTTGAACAGCGTCGTAACCACGCCCACATGACCGCGCCAGCTCAACCCGCCATAGTCAACCGTCACCAACACTTGCGTCTCGCGTTGCCGGGCCCAGGCGGCCAGTTCCTTGCGATAGAGCAGGTCGCGGGGGCTGCGCGCGCCATAAAGAACCACCAGCCGTCCATACTTTTCGCGGTTATGGAGAACCTCGTAGATCACCGGGCGGAGCGGGGCCAAACCGATTCCTCCCGCGATCACAAGAACGTCCCGGCCCTCGGCTTTCTCCACCGGCCAGCCGGTCCCAAATGGGCCACGGACCCCAACCGCTTCTCCCACTTCGCGACTCACCAGCGCGTGGGTGGCCTGACCGACCGAGCGCACGGTGTACACCAGCCGGTCGCGCTCCGCCGGGTCTCCGCTGATCGAAATGGGCAACTCGCCGACGCCAAACACCCACAGCATGCTGAACTGTCCCGGCTGGAACCGGTTCCCGCCCGCTCCGTTCGACGGTTCCAACGTCAGGGTAAAAGTATCGGCAGTCTCCTTGACCACTTGCCGCACGGAATACGGCTGCGGGAGCATCGGATCGGTAATGGTTGCTGTGGCCATCGTCATTTCCCAACCGCGTAAACGTCGAGCAACTGGAAACGCGTCGCCTCCAACCGCTGCTCCATAACCTGGGCAAAGCGTTTCAAGATCTCGTAACCGAGATCGTGGTTCTCCTCGCACTTCGTACGCAAACACTTGCCGTCAAGGGCAATCGCCCGCACGGTTTCGACGGCGTGCGCGTGAACCCTCCACTGGTAGGGCGGCAGCAACCACGACCAGCCCAGAACCTCTCCCTCGTCCAGGGTTGCCAGCATGATCGGCTTGCGTTGGGGCGCAAAGATCTCCAATGCCACCTTGCCGGCCCGGATCAGGTAGAACTCATTGGCTTCCTCGCCCTCCTTGAAGATGTAGGTGCCCTTCTCAAACCGCACGTTGGAGGCGCACCCGGTTAGCAGGTTTGTGTAATACGACTCGAGACCGGCGAAGAAGGGGTGTTCGGTGATGATGCGCTCAAGGGTTTCCATGGCTGCTTTCCTTCGAAGAGGCGGGCGATTCCCGGATGGCGCGAACCTCCTCTGTGATATCAATGCCCACCGGGCACCAGGTGATGCAGCGGCCGCAGCCCACGCAGCCCGAGCTGCCAAACTGGTCAATCCAGGAAGCCAGCTTGTGGGTCATCCACTGCCGGTACCGCGACTTGGCGGAGCTGCGGATACTGCCGCCGTGAATGTAGGAGAAATTCTGCGAAAAACAGGAGTCCCATTTGCGCCCGCGCTCGGCGTGCATGCCGGTCACATCGCTGACATCCTCCACGGTCGTGCAGAAGCAGGTCGGACAGACCATGGTGCAATTGGCGCAAGTGAGGCAACGCTGGGCGACGTTGTCCCAGCGGGGATGATCGAAGTTGGCGTAGAGCAAGTCCCGAATGCCGGTTGTGTCCAGGCGGCGTTGAATCTGGGAGGCGGCGCGCCCTACCGCCGCTTCTGCTTCCTGACAGACCGCTTCCGCTGCCACGGAAGACACCGGCGCCAATTCCGCCAGCACCTCAGCGCCTAAGTCGCTACCGGCTTCGATTACAAATTCATGCTTGCCCGGCCCGACCAGTTCCGTGAGAGCTAAATCGTAGGCTCCCCGCACGCGCGGTCCGGTGCCCATGGAGGTGCAAAAGCAAGTTGGTGCCGCTTGCGTGCAATTCACCGCCACGATGAAGATTCCCTCGCGGCGTGCGGCATAGATGGGGTCTCGATAGCGATCGCCCTGCAGCACGCGATCCTGCACGGCAATGGCGGCCAGTTCGCATGCTCGAACCCCCAGGAACGCCCGGCGGGGCGGAGCCGGTTCCTGGTTCAAGATGCGAAAGGTCTGCGCGCTACGCTCCGCGCTCAGCAGACGGACTTCGGCGGGGTGCAGGTATTTCTTCCAGCTTTGAGGACCGATCACATAGCCGAACAGCGCCTCGTCATGATTATTGCGGCGCCGCACGCGGTAGCGTCCGGCTTCCTGTTCATCCGTCCAGCCGACCGGGAGATCGGACAGGCTCTCCACGACGTCATAGACGATGGCGCCATCGCGCAGCGTGGGTCCCAGTACCTGGTAACCCCTCTTGATCAACACGTCCAGGAGTCGCTGGAAATCTCGGCTTTCGAGCACGTATGGGTTGACTGTTTCTCGCATCACAGTCTCAGTTCTAAAATCCTGGGCGACCTGCATGGCCAACCAATCCTCGCCTAACTCTTGCTCCCCTGAGCTTAATCACTACTTTTCCTCTTTGCCATAGCCCCCGAGCCCTTCGTAAGGGGCCGGCAGCGCCATAACGACCCATCTTCCCGGAACGACAACGCGAACGTGATGGTTCGGGCGAACTGCCAGCCTTATGTGCTTTTCTCTCGCGTAACCGAGTTCTTGAAGCTTTTCGCAAATCATCTGCCGCCTGTCATTTCGATTTGTCATGGCAGACCTCGCGTGCGGTTCGCTCCTTCGACTCTCGAAGTCCTGCGGCAGTGGAGGCTAAGTGGATGGACTCACCGCCGCTGCCTGCGGGCGGTGCAGCCATTTGGTCTTTTCGCAATATTCGTAGAGTTCTTCGCGGAAGCTTGGATGCGCGATCTCGATCAGTGCTTGCGCCCGCTCCCGGATGGACTTTCCATGCAAGTAAGCGACGCCGTACTCCGTCACCACGTAGCGAATGAGACCACGCGAGGTGACCACTCCCGCGCCCGGGCTCAGCATCGGGACAATCCGTGAAATCGTGCCATTCTTGGCGGTCGAGGGGATCGCAATGATCGGTTTGCCGCCCTTCGAGCGCGACGCTCCGCGAATGAAGTCCACCTGCCCGCCAATCCCGCTGTAGAACTGGTTTCCGATGGAGTCCGAGCAAACCTGGCCGGTCAAGTCGATCTGCAGGGCCGAGTTAATGGCCACCATGTTGTCGTTACGGGCAATGAACGCGGGATCGTTGGTATAGGCCGTGGGATGGAACTCGAAAATCGGATTGTTGTCGACGAAGTCGAACAACTTTTTCGTCCCCAACGCGAAACCGAGAATGATCTTGCGTGGTTTGAAGGTCTTGCGCGCGCCCGTGATCACGCCCGCCTCAATGAGAGGTATCACACCATCCGACACCAGTTCGCTGTGAACCGCGAGATCCTTGCGATCCATGAGAAACGGCAGCACCGCATCCGGGATGCCGCCGATGCCCGTCTGCAGCACGGCCCCGTCCTTAATCAAATCTGCGACGTTGCGGGCGATAGCCTTGTGCATTTCGCTGATGTGCGGTTGCTTCATGGCGCAGAGCGGCCGTGACGATTCCACCACCACGTCCAGGTCACTCACATGGATGAAGCTGTCGCCATAAGTTCGCGGCATGTGGCCGTTGACCTGGGCCACAACGTAGCGAGCACACTTGGCTGCTGTAAGCGTGGTATCCACGCCCACGCCAAAGCTGCAAAAACCGTGCGAATCCGGCGGAGATACCTCGATGAGCGCGACATCAATCGGCATCGCGCCGCTTTCGAACAGGGCTTCGATCTCGCTGAGGTAGATCGGCGTGTAGTCGGCCCGGCCTTCGTTGATGGCCTCGCGCACATTGCCGCCGATAAACATGGCGTTGTGCCGGAAGTTCCCTTCCATTTCCGGAGCCACGTAATCCGCGCCCCCCATGGTCATCATGTGGACGATTTCCACATCATGAACACAAGGGCCGCGCCGGATCAGGGCTTCGACCAGGGTTTCCGGCTCCGCGCACCCCGGCTGGATATACACCCGCATTCCCGACTCGACGCAACGCAACGCTTCGTCCGGTGTTTGCACCTTTCTTGCGTATTCGATTTCCCACGACATCTCTTCCGGTCCCCTTATTATTCTTTTTCGGCTGGAGCGCCAGTTTCCTTTAGAAGTTGGTCCGCGACCGCCAGTTCGTAACCGACTGCGGCATAGTAAATTGCTCGATCAAAGAACTGCTCCAGTAGCTGCAGCATTTCCAGTTCACCGAACACTTCTACCGGGCGTTCCAAAACCGCTTCCTTCTTGATGAAATCCCACAGGTTCTCCTTCGTCAAAACGATCACCCAAATTACCTCGCTCAGAGGCACCCGCTGGCTCGCCCGCCGCGCCCCAATCTGCAAGTAGCGTTGCTCAAGGTGGGTTTCATCCTTGCCGATGAGCCACTCCCCCAGATGACGGTAGATCTCGTACACCCGTTCTTGCAGTTCTTCACTAGGGACGTTTTGGTAGGTCTGGGCCAACCCGGATTTGTGGACTCGATCGAGAAGGCAAGCGGCCAGCGATTGGGAGTGGGTCTCGATCAGCCGAACGAGACGATATAACATCATCATGACAGCCTCCCATCCCCAACTTACCACTCAGTTTCAATGCCCGCAACCTCTGCAGCCATGATCGGCGGTACCGTCGTGTGTGATGAGAATCACAGCACTCGGACGTTGCCGCGAGCTGTTCCTGGCGCCGTAACCCCAAGGCGCGTAATGCTTTGCGATAACCCTCACGCATTTGCGGCCAAGCAGAATTGAGATCGGTTCCAGGAGCCATCCGGCGCGCAGCATCTCGACCGCGAAAGTGTTCCGAAACATATGCGGATGAAGGCGTTTGCACGTCGGTATTGGGTGCAGATTTCTCGGAAGGGGAGGACTATTCCTGGGGCCGAGCCATTGGGGGCCATTATTGCCAACCATGGATAGCCATGCTGAGAGGCACGGACAAAATAGGGACAATCCGTCTGCAGTCAAGCGTTAACTATTTGATAACAGTATTGTTAAGTATGGTGGAGGCGGCGGGAGTCGTTCTTTTCCACAGCCTTTAGAATGTGTAAGTTGCTGATTTTACAAGGGCACAAAATGCCAAAAGTGCCACACAGCCGGGTTCATCGTACACCTATCGTACACGACGCAAGCGAACATAAGGCGAATCTTGGACCTCATCCTTCAAACTCCCAGCACTGGCCATCAGTTGCTTATTAAAGGATACGTCTATATCCTTTAATAGCGAGATTCGTTATTAAAGGTTGAGCATGGCACAGTCGAAATCGAAGGACCGGCTCGGAACCTACGTGACAAGTTCCGTCGCCGGGGAGACTGTCCGCGCATTCATCCCGCCTCCGTTGCCACCAGTTCCCGAACTGCAGCTGAACGAATTGCATCAACACCTCGACCGCGCCAATCAGGAACTCGGCCGTCTAAACGGAATGACTAGGCTTCCGCCCGACATTCGATTCCTGCTTTATTTATACACTCGCAAGGAAGCTCTGGTCTCATCTCAGATCGAAGGGACTCAGTCCTCATTTGCCGACTTGCTTTTGTTCGAGAACGATGAGGTTCCTCACGTCCCGGTTGAGGATGTCGAAGAAGTGTCGAACTACGTGGCCGCCATGCAACATGGCTTAAAACGGATGGCCACAGGCTTTCCGCTGTCGTTGCGCCTGATTCGCGAGATCCACGCAATTCCTCTGAGAGGCGGACGGGGTGCCAACAAAATGCCGGGCGAATTTCGCCGGACCCAGAATTGGATAGGCGGCAGTCGGCCGGGAAACGCCTCATTCGTTCCACCGCCGCCCGAGCGGTTGATGGAATGTCTGGACAGCTTTGAGCGATTTCTACACGACGACAAGCACAGACTCCCGGTGCTTGTAGAGGCAGGCCTAGTTCATGTTCAGTTCGAGTCGATTCACCCGTTTCTCGATGGCAATGGCCGACTCGGAAGATTGCTCATCACGCTTCTTTTGTGCACAAAGGGCGCTTTGACAGAACCACTTCTGTATCCCAGCCTTTATCTGAAGAGCAATCGTGATCAATACTACGATCTGTTGCAGCGCGTTCGCACTGAGGGCGCATGGGAAGACTGGCTGGCATTCTTCATCGAGGGAGTTGCGGTTGCGGCACAGGAGGCAGCAGACACTGCCGAGCGGACCTTGAAGCTGTTTGCGAAAGACAAAGACAAAATACAGAAACTGGGAAGGGCTGCTCCCTCCGCGTTGCGGCTTCATGAATTCATGCAAACCAACCCCTACGTTCGCATTCGAACGGCAGCTAAAGCCCTGGAGCTT
>CZKY01000159.1_pt1 | contig 27161 bp, 23 predicted proteins | sample 2454881 | NCBI WGS metagenome assembly CZKY01 (sample SAMEA3539301, study PRJEB10725) | soil metagenome | biome: tundra; feature: field; material: soil | place: USA | collected 2010-05 | depth 0.15 m | reverse complement strand
GATTGCGCCGAAGGCTCTGGATCGGTTTAAGCAACGAATCCGGGAGATCACGCGAAAGGCAAAGGGCGTCAGCATCGAGAAGACAATAGAGGAACTGGCCTCGTATATACGAGGCTGGCGCGGTTATTTCGGCTTCTGCGAAACGCCTGTGGTGCTGGAGTACCTGACCCGCTGGGTCCGGCTGCGATTGCGTGCAGCGCTGTGGCGGCAATGGAAAACACCGCGCCGTCGCCGCGCGGCACTGCTGGAACTGGGAGTTCGTCCGCGACTGGCTAGCAACACGGCCGGTAGTGGACGCGGCCCCTGGTACCTCGCTCGGGCCAAAGCCCTCTCGGTTGGGCTTTCCAACGCCTACTTCAAATCGCTCGGACTTCCAACGTTGATCGATGGGTGTTAGCGTAACCAACTCGAACCGCCGTGTACGGACCCGTACGCACGGTGGTGTGGCAGGGGTCGGCGGGTGACCGCCGCCCCTATGCCGATCAAACGCGCTTGTGGTCATTGACGGGTGAACTCCAGGATTGTCGGCAATACCTGAGACAGACCAGACGTACAGCATCCATGATGTCCCGAAGGTTCCCGATGAAACTCCCTGTCGAGAAGGGAGTAGCGTTGAAGCGGATGTGGCCTCTGCTACTAGATCGCCTGACCGGGACTCCGATTGGCGATAAGCATAAAAGATATTCCAACCGCTTGGGACCGAGAGACAGTCATTGAATTGAAAAGGGCTGTTCCCCCGCAGTCAGCCCTTGGCCCAAATGAGTTTGGTAGCAAATTGGTAGCACGCGTTTTGGAAGAATTTTGGTAGCAAAACGCGCTGATTTTAGCGGTTTTTGCCGACTCGTCCGACTATTAAAGTTTGTGCCGTCAGCAAGATACGGTTTCTGTAGTTCCATGGCATGGAAGAGGTCGTCGGTTCGATCCCGACCAGGTCCACCAAATCTCTCAACAACTTCTGTTGAACCACTCCCCGCACCCGCGCGGATTCCCGTCCGTCGCTTCCCAGCGCGACCTAAACATATGACTCTCGATGGTGTTTAATCTGGTCGGGCAGCGATTTCCAAATGGAGGCTGCCGCCGATGAACCGCCAAAAGCTTGGATATGGCCGTTCTGCGCAGTAAAGCGAAGAGCCTGCCTTTAGGGTCACATCTGTTTGGCATCGAAGCCGTTGAGTAGTGCCGCTTCCCTCAGCTTTTGATCGGTGGTCAGAAAAACGCGTCCTTGGGGAGCGTTTTCGCACCACTCCAAAGCCGCCGCCAACTGAAACGAATCAGCGGCCCGCAAGTCGTAGCGCTCCACAAGTTGTATCGACTTCGCGCGCAAGACGTCCGATGGCTGAATCACGGACCACGAATCGGCAAGCCTCTTCGCAAGTTTGCGAGCCTTGGTCCAGTCGTCGGAATCAAGTTGCTTCATCCGCACAAGCCGGGCAAGGGCGCTCGCAATCTCGACCGGCGCGGCCCACCAAACCGCAGCGTCATGGATCTTATACAGGGCGATAGCCCGAGGCGTGATGCCCTGCCGCACGCAGAGAGGGACCAGAGCACTGGTATCCCAGAAGGCCGGAATCCGCATTACCGGCTTTCCCGTTCTTTCCGCCATACCTGCTCCATGGCCTTATCGGAAACATTCCCGGGCGGCTCCGGCCATGATCGAGACGCAGGCTGTTTCTTCAAGGGTGGCGTGAGAACGCCACGAGCAACCAGCCGCCGCTCCTGCGCGGAGCGACCCTCCAGATGGCAGGGCACGATGCGTGCCACCGGCTGGTTGCGATCGCAGACCAGCACCTCTTCGCCATCTCGCACGACTTGGATGTGGGCGCTGAGCCGCGCTTTCAGATCGCTGATATTTACCGTCCTCATGTTGCAATTATAGTGAATATGACCATGTTGGTCATCTTCTAATCATCGTGCCTGAAACGCGAGGGCGAAGGGATATCGAAAATCGCCGGCCAGCATCCCGATGAGCAACAATAGGATCATGGCGGCAGTATGTATGTTCTTCTTTTGGAATGCTAGCCTGAAACCTCAATGCGCGAACGCTTCTTCCATTCCGTTGCACTCATTGCATTCGTTCTGCTTTCGCTGGCCGCAAGCTTATCGGGCGCAACGGCTGCCCACTGGACGGTCGGCAACCAGCCCGCCCGATTGGCCAACGGAACCCCGGTGCTTTTCCGCGTCACCACGCCGAAGCCGGTCCGCGCACTTTCGGGCAACTGGCTGGGCCACGAGATCGTGTTCAGTTTCGACGCGAGCAGCAAAACGTGGTTCGCGCTTGCCGGGGCCAGTCTTGAAACCAAGCCGGGAGCCTATTCCATCCAGCTTCACGCCGAAACGACGGCCGGAGAAGGGATCTCATTCGAGAAGAAAATTCGAGTGGAACGCCAACGCTATCCGCGCGTGCTGCTGAAGGTTCCCGGACGCTATACCGCGCCCAGCCCCGAAGATCAGCGCCAGATCGAGCAGGACAAGGAAACAAAAGCCCAGGTTTTTAAAACCCTCAGCCCCGGTCGCGAATGGAAAGGTTCCTTCGCGCCTCCGGTGAATGCCGAGATCTCGGGCGTGTTCGGAGTCGAGCGCGTCTTCAACGGATCCGTACAGAGCACGCATCAGGGGCTCGATTTCCGCGTGCCCGGTGGAACCTCGGTCGCAGCCGTCAATGGCGGCCATGTCATCCTGGCGCGGCCTCTGTTCTTTGAAGGGAATTGTGTGGTGATCGACCATGGCCAGGGCCTGCTGACGCTCTATCTGCATCTGTCAAAATTTTCCGTGAAAGAAGGCGACGAGGTGAGCAAAGGGCAGCCGATTGGGCTCAGCGGAGGCACCGGACGCGCCACTGGGCCGCACCTGCATCTGGCGGTGCGGTGGCAAGGCGTGTATCTGAACCCGCAAATCCTGCTCAAATTAAATTTGCCGTGAAGGGATTGACGAGGAAATCACTAGTGTGCTGTCGCGTAAATTCGCGACATAAGTTTGAATTGTCAACGTGTGGGTAGTACTAACAGCGAAGAGCTAGCGGCCAAAAGCCTAGTAGCCCGCAGCCATCAGCGCATCTTCCGCGTCCCACACGCCATCGCGAAACGTAACGCTCCTCCCCGAGATCGCAGGAATGCGCTCGCCCGGAACAACGATCCCCACGAGGTTCAGCGGATCTGCCGCTGCGATGACGACGCGCTCGCCATTCGTGTTCTGTGGCAGCTTGCGGTGGGCGCGCAACGACTCGACCGCCACCGGAAGCGCGAACTGCTCTCCCAGAAATCCATCCACGAATCGGCCGCCGCGGATTTCGCCGCGATCTTCGAGACGGCGATAGCCGATCTGCAATTCACGCCATCGCGGCAGATTCGTTTCCCGCACCAGCAGATCGCGGAAGACCACGCCATAGCGCCGCAACAACATCCAGCAGCAGGACTCGACGCTGCGGTCGCGATCCGCGCCTTCGGTGTGCAACAGCGACCAACGTCCCGGCGCATGCCGCGGCCGGCGCATCTTCCCAAGCCCGCTGCCAGACATGCTTTTCGGCGTCACCAGCGCACGCAGGTTTTCGAAGCCGTCGGCGGTCACGAGGCCGGCGGCGACCAACTCCCACAGCCCGGTTTCGATTTCCGCTTTGAGCCGGCCCGTTGCTCGCACCATGTCGGGAAAAAACAGCGCACCCCGTTGCTTCAAAAGTTCGAGTACCGCCTGCGCCACCGGGCTCAAGAACGAAGTAGCAGAATCCTCCGCCCCGGGGTGGTGTGGACGAAGCCAGTCGGCGTCTTCGCGCACAAAAAAGGCGATGGGCGCGACTCGCGTCGGAATCACTCGCCGCCGGTTTTCGCCATCTCCCGTGGCTTCAAGAGTCGCCGGATGGGGCGACAGGCGGCCCCATCCCACCGCGCCTGTGAGGCAGAGCTGATCGAGGTACGCCGGGTCATAGTCCGAGATTCTTCGTGCCAGCACAAACCGTTCCCACGCGCTCGCGGGAATCTCAAACCCCTGCAATTGGCGGATCACCTCGAGCGTCCCGTGCTCACCGCGAACCTGCGTACCCGGAGCAATGTGCTGCCAGCGTAAAAGCCAATTCATAAACTGCGATGCCGTGACTGGGGCGATCTGCTTGCGCAACGTTGCGACCGTCAGGCGATGAATGCGAGCCAGCAGACGCCGCTCGCACCACTCGGTTTCGGGTTCGCGAGGAGCGGACGCTTCTGCGGACGCGGCTGTGCGCGAATCGGTTGGGCGAAACTTGCCGCGCAGAATCGCTCCGCTTGCTTCTATGCGGAGTAAAGCTTTCTCGATCTCGGAAGCCGCCAGTCCGAGCAACTCGCCAATTTCTGACGCAGTGGTCGGGCCGAGATGGGCTATCCATCCCTGAACCGCGGTCAGCACAGCGTCGTCAAAGCTCGGCGTAGAGACGCGGCTTGCCGCGTCTCGGGGCGCGTCCAACGTTCCCCGATTCGCAGCGGGAGACGGGGCAAGCCCCGTCCCCACGCGATGCATTGCGTGGAACCATACGATCCGCTCGACGGCCACCCAATAGCGGGTACCCGCAGCTTCCGCCACGAGCGCCCGATTCTCCAGTTGCAGGCGATCGAAGAATTCAATCCAGTTGGCGGCAAGCTTCGGGCCACCAGCTTCGAGCTGATTGCTGAATGCTGAATGCTGAGTGCTCTCCGCCGGCACCATCACCAGCGTATGCAGCACGTCTTGCAGTTCATCGGCGTCGCGCACATCCGGCCACGCCTCCTGCTGCACCTGCGCGATGGCCGCGGGCTCCAGCGCGCCGACTTCCTCGAGCACGGACGCCGGCAACACACGCCGCATCTCAACTGCTCGCGCTCGGCGCTCCTCTAGCGGCGCATCATCAAGGTAGGCGTAGGGATTCGCGTTGAGAATTTCGTGCGAGAACTGCGATGGCACGGGCGTGTCCACTGCCAGGCATCGAATCCGACCCTGCTCGATTCCGCGCAACACTTCGCCGAGGCCCTCGATATCCAGCGCCTCGGTGAGCACGTCCTTCATTACCTCGCGCACCAGCGGATGGTCGGGAATCTGAATGTCTCCGGTAATGTTTTCCTGGCACGCTGCTACATCGGGAAAAACCGAGGCCAGCAGATCGTCGGAGCGCATGCGCTGAATCTGCGGCGGCACTTTCTTGCCACCCTGAAAACGCAACAGAGCCAAGGCTCGCGTCGCATCCCACCGCCAGCGCGTCTGAAAGATCGGCGAAGCGAGCGCCGCCTGTTCCAGGATTGGCGGCATGCTCTCTGAAGCCAGGAATTGAAAAACATCGGCCAGCGGAAAGCTATGCTGCTCGGCCAGCGCGATGTTCAAGCCGTTGTCGGTGGCGGCCGCCTGCAGTTCGAAATTGAAGCCGCGGCAGAAGCGCTTGCGCAGCGCCAGTCCCCAGGCCTTGTTGATGCGCCCGCCAAAGGGCGCGTGGATGATCAACTGCATCCCGCCGCCTTCATCAAAGAATCTCTCGGCGATGATCGTCGCCTGCGTGGGCACATCGCCCAGCACCGCGCGCCCCTCGAGGATGTACTGAATCAGTTGCTCGGCGCCCGATAGATCGAGCCCACATTCTTCTCGCAGCCAACTTACGGCGTCAGCCACTACAGTAAGATTGCGCCATCCCTCCACCGGAAGCACGCCCGGCAGACGATCGCTGATTTCCTTGCGCAATTCGCCCAATTGCAGCGAGAGTTCCGCGGTGCGCGCCGGAGCTTCCCCACGCCAGAACGGTATACCGGGCGGTGCACCCTGCGCGTTTTCCACCAGTATGCGCGACGATTTGCCTTCGATCCGGCGAATCCTCCACGATGTGTTCCCCAGCAGCATGATTTCTCCCGCCATGCTTTCGACGGCGAAGTCTTCATCGACGGTCCCAACGACGCCGCCATCCGGTTCGGCGACCACGGTGAACAGAGCATTGTCGGGAATCGTGCCGCCGCTAGTGATCGCCGCCAGGCGCGCGCCACGCCGCGCTCGCAGCTTGCGGTTGATGCGGTCGTGATGGAGGTAAGCGCCATAGCGGCCTCGTTGCGAAGCGATTCCTTCCGAAAGCATCGTGAGCACCGCGTCGAACGTTTCGCGCGAGAGATTGCGATAGGGATAGGCGCGCTTTACGAGCGCGAATAGCTCATCCTCGTCCCATCCGTCGTTCGATTGATCGCCCGCTTTGTTCGCCGTGGCCGTGCTACCAGAAGCCGCGCAGCACGCTACAATCTGCTGCGCCAGCACATCGAGCGAAGCTTCGGGAAAGATCAGGCGGTCGAGTTCGCCCAGGCGAATCGCCCGCACCAGCACGGCGCATTCCGCCAGATCGTCGCGCGTGGTGACAAAAAATCGTCCTTTGGGGACGGCGCCGCGCCAGTGGCCCGACCGCCCCACGCGCTGCAAAGCAACCGCAATCGAACGCGGCGAACTGATGTGGCACACCAGGTCCACCGTTCCGATGTCAATGCCAAGCTCCAGCGAAGCGGTCGCCACCAGAACTTTCACTTGGCCTTCTTTCAGTTTTCTCTCCGCCTCCAGTCGCAGCTTGCGCGACAAACTCCCATGATGCGCCGCCACGTTTTCCTCGCCCAGCCGCTCGCCCAGTTGATGAGAAATGCGCTCGGAGAGCCGCCGCGTATTCACGAACACGAGCGTCGAGCGGTGCGCATTCACCAGTTGCACGATGCGCTCGTAAATCTCATCCCACATTTCGTTCGACGCGACCGGGCCTAGTTCCGAAGATGGAACTTCCACTCCAAGATCCAGCGTGCGCTTGTGTCCAATGTTGACAATCACGGGATCAGGCCGCGCCCTTTGAGGATCAGGGCTGCCCGCGAGGAAACGCGCGACTTCTTCGATCGGCTTCTGCGTTGCCGAAAGCCCGATGCGCACAGGCGGGCGATGAGTCAGCGCTTCCAGCCGCTCCAGCGAAAGCGCGAGATGCACGCCGCGCTTGTCGTCGGCCACGGCGTGAATTTCATCCACAATCACGGTCTCGACATCGCGCAAGATGGCGCGGCTCTTCTCCGCCGTCAGCAAGATGTAGAACGACTCGGGCGTCGTGACCAGAATGTGTGGCGGACGCTTCAGCATGAGGCGGCGGTCTTTCATCAGAGTGTCGCCCGTCCGCACCGCCGTCCGGATTTCCGGCATCAGCAGCCCGCGTTCCCCCGCCATCTGCAGAATTTCTCCCAGCGGGACTTCAAGATTTTTCTGGATGTCGTTGCCGAGGGCTTTGAGCGGGGAAATGTAGAGAACTTCGGTCCGGTCGCGCAGTTCGCCCGCCAGGGCCTTGCACACCAGCCGGTCAATGCAGGCGAGGAAAGCGGCCAAAGTCTTTCCCGATCCCGTGGGAGCCGAGATCAGGGTGGTGTGGCCGGCGAGGATGTGGGGCCAGCCCTGCTCCTGCGGTTCGGTCGGCGTCGAGAAGCGCGCGGTGAACCATTCCTGAACCAGCGGATGAGCCCAGGCAAGCGAAGGAGAGACTGCGGACGGCATGGGAGTGATTGTAGCGAGAATTGAGAGTTTCGTAAAATGTTCGCCTGGACTGCCTGCTTTACCTTTGCCTTTTCAGTGCTAATTCCTTAACCTTGGCTTCTGCGGGAGCAATCACCCGCTCGCCAAGCTCAGCGATCAACAGCTCCTTGGACTTGTACTGCTGGGGCGCTAGGACCCATCCGTAATCCATGAGATCGCCGAACATTCCGTACTCTTTCTGGGCCATCCGCAGCGAGGATAACCAGTTGATTCTGCAACCCATCAACGACAAGTTCATTCGCAGCCTTGTGGGTTGCTGCAAGGGCTAAGGACTCGCTGGTGGAAGCCCGAGAGCGTCAGCATCGGATGGAGAAATAACGAGCTTCGTCCTCGACCCCCGGTGGCTTCCCAACTCAGAGGCGTGATTCCGCCTTGTGCTCGCCAACCCGGTTGCGCCACCCTTTCATCACACTCTGTTGAGACTCGCATCACTGCGCTGACGTGGGCGCGTGATTCATACTGACCACGTTGAGGGAAGTAGGAGACAGAACGCGTGAACTAGCGCGCGCGAAGTACCGAAGGTGCGGATTGAGAACCCCGGCTCGATGGTTCGACTGCAACGTCGACGAATCTGGGCTGCCGCAGGATTCTGCGTTGGAACGTCTTGATCCTTACAAGGCGGGAAACAAGGGGGACGAAAATGGAAAACGGGCTCGGTTTAGTGATGACTGGCGGGGGGGGCTCGCGGTGCTTATCAAGCCGGTGTTCTTAAACGCATTGGCGAGATAAAACGGCTTCAAACGCAGGGCAATCCTTTTCCTATAGTCGGAGGCTCTTCCGCCGGAGCGATCAATGGTTGTGCAGTTGCCGTGGGTAGCGACGATTTTGCCTTGGCGACGAAAGTTCTCGCGCGGGTTTGGTCGGAGCTCAGCCCTTCCGATATCTTTCGCTGTGATGTTCTATCACAAGCCCAAAATTCTCTTACCTGGATAATAGATCTCTCTTTTGGAGCGCTTCTTGGAGGAGGTAACGCCCACTCTTTATTCGACGCGACTCCTTTGGGGCACTTTCTCAGCAAACACCTCCATTGCGAGAGAATCCCCGACAATATCAAGCGTGGGCATCTCTACGCACTCGCTATTTCCGCGACTAACTATAACTCGGGGAAAAGTTATCTCTTCATTCAAGGAAAGAAAGGTCACCCGATGTGGAACAGAAGCCGGCGAGTGACACTTGCGACAAAGATCACTGTCGAACATATTTGCGCGTCGGCTGCCATTCCTTTGGTCTTTCAGCCTGTAAAACTTAAGACCGAGCGAGGAACGGCTTTTTTCGGCGATGGTTGTGTGCGCCTGCAACAACCTCTCAGCCCGGTCATACGCCTGGGGGCAAGAAAGATTTTTGCCATCGGTGTCCGCTGCGAAAATCTCGAGCATCAGAAAGAGCCCGCGGATCAGGGAGATCCTTCGCTAGCGCAAGTCATGGGCGTTCTTTTCAATGTCATGTTTTTGGATCACCTTGCTACTGACATCGAGCACCTGGAGCGGTTGAATCAGCTGCTCGGTGGTGGCCATATCAGCCAGACTGGGATGGAAGGATGTGAGAAGATGGGGCCCTTGGCAACATTTCTCATGACGCCTTCGGTCGATTTGTCACAACTGGCGGAGCAACACCAGAAAGACATGCCTTATCTTATCCAGTACTTTATAAACAGTTTGGGACGAGATGCGGCTGCCTGTGCGGATCTGATGAGTTATTTGCTGTTTACATCAAAGTACACGAGTGCTCTCGTTGAGATTGGTTACAATGACGCCAGCCAGCGAATCGATGAGATCGAGAGTTTTCTCTATTCTTCTGATGATGGGGGAGACCGAAAACTTTCCGGCCAGCGCAACGCGGAACGGGTAAGTCGAGACCGGTAGGCCCGGTCGCGAAACGGAACTCGGTCTGGTGCCGCGGGTAGCCTTCATCATTATTTCTGCTCCGCATCTTAGGCAGAATGGTGCGTGGTCGGGGCTCTGCAGTTTATGCAAAACATATACCCATCCCGTTGGGAACGAGGTTCTGAACCTGACAGGATCGGATCGGGACCTTTTCTGACTTGACGCTCACAGAGAGACCGTCAGGCCAGGGAGGGCAAACAGCGCGGTCAATGCCGCGCTCATCCACACAAATCCATCCACTGGCAGCATAAGCTTCTCCCGGAGAATTGTGTTGATATGGAGGGATGGGCTGCAACTGACTCGGGACTTGGCCGTAAAACGGCCAGCTCGGAACCTGACCCACTACCCACAGCCCGTCTATCGCTTGACACGCATCCAAATAGTTGTAGCCGCCGCTTTGTGATTTAGAATCAACCACAATGCACCTTTAGCTCCAAAATCAGTTTCGAACTGAGAATTGCTCTTCATGATGAGGTACAGCTCTCTCCATGGCCATTAAGGTGAAAATCCCGACGGCTCGAAGCGGCGGCCAGCGCGGGGGGAGCCGCGGGAAAAGCCGCCTGCTCTCCCACGATCCCATCGTGCGGATTGCCCTGCTCGGCTTTCTCGCTGTATCGCTGCTGGTGGTCGGCTTTTTTGCCTATTGGTATGTAAAGTATGACCGCATCATCGAGCAGCGCTTCCGCGGGCCGGCGTTCGCCACTTCGGCTAAGATTTTCGCTGCTCCGCCGGTGGTGAGGATCGGATCGAAGTTGACCGTCTCTGAAATTGCGGCGGAGTTGCGTCATGCGGGCTATTCCGAAAAAGAAGGCGATTCTCCGCTGGGCAGCTATCGTCCACATGGCGGCTCGATTGAAGTTCTGCCCGGACCCGAGTCTTATCACAGTCCCGAACCGGCCACCATCACCGTCGCGGACGGCGCCGTTTCGGCCATCAACAGCCGCTCCGCCGGAGACCTGGAGGCCTATGAACTCGAGCCCCAGATGCTGGCTTCGTTGTTCGACGCCGAGCAACGCTCTAAGCGTCAATTGGTGAAGTACGACGACATTCCCAAGGTCATGGTGGAAGCGGTTACGTCGATCGAAGACCGCCGCTTCTTCCAGCACAGCGGAGTCAATTTTATGCGGCTGGTGGAAGCCGCCTGGATCGACTTCACCCATCAGCGCCATCAGCAGGGCGGTTCGACCATCACCATGCAGCTCTCGCGGGCATTCTTTCTGAGCCCCGAGAAAACCTTCAAGCGCAAGCTGATCGAAATGCTGATCGCGGTGGAGTTGGAGCAGAAGTTTTCCAAGCAGCAGATTTTCGAGTTCTACGCCAACCGCGTCGATTTGGGACAGCGCGGCTCGTTCACCATCTCGGGACTGGCCGAAGGGTCGCGCTCCTATTTCAACAAGAATCTGAAGGACATCACCCTGCCAGAAGCCGCGCTGCTCGCCGGATTGATCCAGGCGCCCAGCTACCTTTCGCCCTATCGCCATCCCGAGCGCGCCCTCGATCGCCGCAATCTGGTGATCGAGTCCATGGTCGAAACCAACGCCATCACGCGCGAGCAAGCCGATAAAGCCAAGGCGGCGCCGCTGAAGTTGGCGCCGCCGAACGTTGAGGCCAGCGATGCGCCGTACTTCGTGGATATGGTGCGCGACACCATCGTCAGCAAACTAAACGAGCACGAGGTCAACGAACAGGAGTACCGCATCTACACCGCGCTCGATCCTGGACTGCAACGGGCGGCGGCGCAAGCGGTCGAAACCGGCATCAAGCTGGTGGACGACCAGGTCACGAAGATGCGTACCCACAAGACCAAGGTCGGGAAGAACAAGTTTGAAACCACCGTCACGCCCGGCCCGCAGGCGCAGGTGGCGCTCGTGGCCATGGACCCTCACACCGGCGAAATCAAGGCGCTGGTCGGTGGACGAAACTACGGAGCGAGCCAACTGAACCACGCGCTCGCCAAGCGTCCCACCGGCTCCATCTTCAAGCCCTTTGTGTATGCTGCCGCCATGAATACGGCGCTCGACGGCTCGCCGACCGTGATCACCCCGGCCTCCACGGTTGCCGATCAGCCTTCGACGTTCTCCTACGGCGATCAGATCTACGAGCCGCGCAACTACAAAGAGGAGTACCACGGCGACGTCACGCTTCGCTATGCGCTGGCGCTTTCGCTCAACAACGCGACGGTGAAAGTGGCGGAAGAAGTGGGCTACGACAAAGTGGCGGATCTGGCCAGGGCCGCCGGAATCGCGTCGGTGAAAGCCACACCGGCGATGGCCCTGGGCGCCTACGACGCCACCCCCGTCGACATGACGGCTGCCTACACAACTTTTGCCAACGGCGGCATGAGGCTTTCACCTGTTTTTGTAAATTCGGTGCGCAACGCCAAGGGCGACATCATCGTTAACTTCGGGACCGAGAAGAATCAGGTTCTCGATCCGCGCGTCGCCTTTGTCATGACCAACATGCTGGAGGGTGTGGTGAACTTCGGCACCGCCTACGGGGTGCGCTCCCGCGGATTCACCGCCCCGGCAGCCGGTAAGACCGGCAGTTCGCACGACGGCTGGTTCGCCGGATATACCAGCAATCTGCTTTGCATCGTCTGGGTGGGATACGACGATTACAGCGACCTTCGCCTGAGCGGCGCGCAGACTGCCGCCCCCATTTGGGCCGAGTTCATGAAAAAAGCGGTTATGCTGCCCCAGTATTCAGACGTAAAGCCCTTCACCCAGCCGGAAGGCGTGGTGGATGTGCAGCTCGACAAAATCACCAACCGCCTGGCGACGCCATCGTGCCCCGACGATTACACGATTGCTTTCGTGGCCGGCACCGAGCCCCACGATACCTGCGACCAGAGCGGCGGTGTGCAGGGGTTCTTCTCCCGCATGTTCGGCGGAAATTCCGAGAAAGCGCTGCCGCCGCCCAACGGGAACCCGCAGGCAGCCACCGGTGTCCAATCTGAGGAAGAGGCCAAGCAAAAGAAAAGCTTCTTCGGCAAGATTGTTAGCGCGTTCAAGGGGGACAGCGGCTCCCAAAAAAATGACAAAAACACGCCTGCTCCGTCTAAGAGTAGTGACAGCAGCACGCCGCCGCAGGAGTAGCGCCGTAGTATAGAAGTGGTCTGATGAACGGCTTTGGGAAGGGCACGGCTTCAGCCGTGCCGCTCAGAGCCAAGAGAAATACGGGCTTTAGCCCCTGAGGGCCGGACAGACCGTTCCAGAAAGCCCGGCTTCGCGGTCCTCAACTTGCAAGCGACCTAACACCGGACGCTGAAACACGAGGAAACTCTGAAGTTTTGTATGTTCGGCCGGGGGTAGATATGCTTTCCTGTATCCGCATCAGCTCCGTAGCACTTCTCTTCTCTGCGCTTCTCGCTCTCCCATCGCAGGCTCAGAACACCGAACAGTTGCAGGTCGGCCCGCCGCCGCTGCACCGTGTCGATCCACCCGCTCGCGGAGCATCGCCCGAGGAACTCGAAAAACGTGGTGACGAGCTGCGCGAGGATAAGAACTATCTCGACGCAGTCGACTACTACCAAGCTGCTCTGAAGGGCGCGCCGGGGAGCACGTCCGTGTTCAACAAAATCGGGATCTGCCAACTCCAGATGCATCGCTACAAAGAAGCCAAGAAGAGTTTCGAACGCGCCATCAAGGCCGATCGTAAACATGCTGACGCATACAATAATCTCGGCGTCATTGATTACCAGACGCACAACTACAACGGAGCCATCAAGCAATACGAGAAAGCGATCTCGTTGAAAAACGACGCGTCCTCCTACTACAGCAACATGGGCGCGGCTTACTTCGGCAAGAAACAGTTCGACAAAGCCATACAGAACTATTCCAAGGCGATGGAACTTGATCCCGACATCTTCGAGCGAATCTCGCGCGCCGGAGTGCAGGCCCAGCTTCCCTCTCCCGAAGACCGGGCCCACTACGACTATGTCGTTGCCAGGCTGTACGCCAAAATGGGAGTCGCTGACCGTTCGTTGCACTATCTGAAGAAGGCGATGGAAGAGGGTTACAAGGACATCAAGAACGTTTACACGGACAACGAGTTCAGCACCCTGCGCAAAGACCCGCGCTTCGCGGAACTGATGGCGGCGAAGACGACAGCCATCCCCGATTAGATACTGGTAACTTGCTGGCAGAAAATGAGTTAGAAAAAAGCGGAAAAATCGGAGAACCCCCGAAACTTTCCCGGTGAAGCTGGGTTTCTAAGGTTAATGCTCCTGAAAACAACAGGGTAAGTAGGGAGAACAAACACCCACCGGTTGCTAACCCGAGCACGCCCCAAGCAAGCTGCCGGTGGGTGAATTTCAACTGAAAGCTGACAGCTCTCAGCTTCTCTCCGAAATATATTCCTCGACCGCCTGCTTCCATTTCCCCTGCGCTTTCAGGATGTATTCGACCGCGTCGCGCGCGGCGCCGTCTCCTCCGGCGTGGGACGTAGCCCAGTGCGCTTCGGCTTTCACCTCGGGGCGCGCGTTCTTCACCGCGATCGCCAGGCCGCATTTTCGCATCGCCGGCAGATCGATCACGTCGTCGCCAACGAAAGCGGCCTCGGCGGCGGTGATTCCGTCTTTCTCAAGAATTTGCGCAATCACCGACGCCTTGTCCTGAATGCCCTGGTGCACGTGGTCAATCTTCAGATCGCGCGCCCGCAGGGCAACGGTTTCAGAAATGCGTTTGGTGATGATCCCAGTCTTGATCCCCGCCAGGCGGGCCAACCAAATGGCGGTGCCGTCGTGGGCGTGGAAGCCCTTGGCCTCAATCAGGCTCGTGCTCTGGATGCCGAAGCCGCCCTCTCCTCCACGCTGGGCAGATTTTTCAAGAATACTCTGCTGAGCTCCAGATTGCCGGCCAGGTGCGGGGAAGATCCAGATTTTGCCGTCGGTGAGGACGCCGTCGACGTCGAAGATTATGAGTTTAATTTTGCGGGCCCGAGCGGTAGCAGATGTTTTAGGCATCGCGAAATTCTAGCATCCAGCCGGTCGGCAATTCATGGACGGGTGCATCTTCCGCCGCGCACCCGCTCTACGCCATGGCCACACAGCATGCGCAATCCGCCTCCATTAACATTGTGATATTGCATGCAATATCATACAAAGGTGGCGGACTCGTACGTGCTCGACACGCATCACGTTAGCGAATGAATCCGGAATCCAGCCCCGTTAGGGGTCGTCGGGACTGGGACGCAATGCTCACCGATTGCATGCGACGCCCCTGTACCTACGGCGTGCTATGCGCCGCGTCCAGTGCTTTCTTCACCGCCTGCAATTCTTTCAGCAAGCCGCGCAGGTTTCGCGTATCCAGCGCGTTCGCGCCGTCGCTTTTCGCTTCTTTCGGATTGTCGTGGACTTCCATGAACACCCCGTCCACACCCGCCGCCACCGCCGCTCGCGACAGCACCGGGATAAACTCCGGTTGGCCTCCGCTCACCGCGGCCTGATCTTCATCTCCGTGCGAAGACGAAGGCAACTGCACCGAGTGCGTCGCGTCAAATACCACCGGCGCGAACTTGCGCATGATGGCCAGCGACCGCATGTCCACAATCAGGTTGTTATAGCCGAAACTCGACCCGCGCTCGGTCACAAACACCTGGCTATTCCCGGCATCACGGCACTTTGCTACGGCGTGCTTCATGTCCCAGGGCGAAACGAACTGCCCCTTTTTGATGTTCACCGGACGCCCGCTCAGCGCCGCCGCCACGATCAGGTCGGTCTGGCGGCAGAGAAACGCGGGAATCTGGAGCACGTCCACCACTTCGGCCACTGCGGCGACGTCGGCCACCTGATGCACATCGGTCAGCACCGGAATGTGCACTTCATCTTTGACTTTCTGCAGAATGCGCAGGCCCTCCTTCATCCCCGGCCCGCGATAGCTGCGGATCGACGTGCGGTTCGCTTTGTCGTATGACGCTTTGAAGATGAACGGGAAATTCAGCGAGCGCGCCACGCCCTTGATGATCTCCGCCATGCGCAGGGCGTGATCCTCACTCTCAATCACGCAGGGCCCGGCAATGAGAAACAGATCCCCGGAGCCGACGCGAACGTTATCGATTTGGAAAGACAAGGTCAAAGCCGTTTGCCGCCGAGACGCCGAGCAACAATCGGGCCATCGGGTCATCAAAACCGCGCGCTGTTCGATCACCCGATGGCCCGATCTATCTTCTCGCCACTTTTTCCGGCCGCAGGAACATTTCCACCTCGGCGGCGTCTTTCTGCTGTTTCTTTTTTTGCCCGTGTTCGTACGAAGCGCCCACGAACGCCTTAAACAGCGGATGCGGCTCCAGCGGCTTCGATTTGAATTCCGGATGGAATTGGCATCCGATGAAGAACGGATGGCCGGGAATCTCCACCATCTCAACGTAAGTGCCGTCGGGAGTCGAGCCGGAAATGCGCAGCCCGGCGGCCACCATGGGCTCTTCATACTCGCGGTTGAACTCGTAACGATGCCGGTGCCGCTCGCTGATCTCGCTCTGGCCATACACTTTGTATGCCAGCGTTCCCGGCTCGATCTTGCACGGCCATGCCCCCAGCCGCATCGTGCCGCCCAGGTCTTCCACGCCACGCAACTCCCGCAGCTTGTAGATCACGCGATGCGGGGTCGCTTGGTCGAACTCACTCGAGTTGGCATCCGCCAATCCGCAGACGTTGCGCGCATATTCAATGCAAGCCGTCTGCATACCCAGACAGATTCCGAAGTAGGGGACATGCTTTTCGCGCGCGTACTGGATCGCCCTCAGCATGCCTTCGATGCCCCGCTTGCCGAATCCGCCGGGCACGAGCAATCCGTCGTACTCTTCCAACTGCGCTTCATAACTGTTGTCGGCAGTCTCCAGACCCTCAGCTTCGATCCAATTCACTTCCAGCTTCAGGTTGTGGGCCAGCGCGCCGTGCACCAGCGCCTCTTTCAGCGACTTGTAGCTGTCTTCATATTCCACGTACTTTCCGACAATGCCGATCCTGACCACATCCTTTGGGTTGTAGACGCGGTGCACCAGATCGTTCCACTTCGAAAGATCGCGGTCTTTCGCTTCCAGTTTTAGACGGCGCAGGATCAACGTGTCCACTTCTTCATGCGCGAAAACCACCGGCACTTCGTAAATGGACGCGACGTCCTTCGCCGTGATCACCGCTTCTTCTTCAACGTTGCAGAACAGCGCAATCTTCGACTTGATCTCTTTCGAAAGGAAGCGGTCGGTGCGGCACAGCAGGATATCCGGCTGAATTCCGGCGCTGAGCAATTCTTTGACGGAGTGCTGGGTCGGCTTGGTCTTCAGTTCCTGCGCCGCGGCGATAAACGGCACCAGCGTCACGTGTACGAACAGCGTGTTATCGCGGCCCAGTTCCTGCCGCATCTGGCGGATCGCTTCGATGAACGGCAGCGACTCGATGTCGCCCACGGTGCCGCCGATTTCGATCAGCGCCACGTCCACGTCCTGCGCGACTTTCTTCGCCGCCGACTTGATTTCGTTGGTGACGTGCGGAATGACCTGCACGGTCTTGCCCAGGTAATCGCCCCGGCGCTCTTTGGCGATAATCTGCTCGTAGAGGCGCCCGGTGGTCCAGTTGTTATCGCGAGAAAGCTTGGCGTGGGTGAAGCGTTCGTAGTGGCCGAGGTCGAGATCGGTTTCGGCCCCGTCGTCGGTCACGAACACTTCGCCGTGCTGAAACGGCGACATCGTCCCCGGATCCACGTTCAGGTACGGGTCGAACTTCATCAGGTTGACTTTGAGGCCACGGCTTTCAAGCAGGCATCCAATGGAAGCCGCCGCCAGTCCCTTGCCCAATGAAGACACCACACCGCCGGTTACAAAGATGTACTTGGCCGACATCGCTTCCTCGCTCTGATTTTGTTTGGAAAATTGTGCGGGCTGGGGTGCACGATCAATTATGGCAGAGATTATTCCGGAAGGGAATGTGGAAAAAGGGGCAGCTCTCAGCTATCAGCTTTCAGCCGTCAGTTCGAACCCATGTGCTCGGACAAGCTCTGAAACACGCTGGGCAACCGCTCGTCCCATTGATTCCAGTCGTGACCGCCCGGAACCACATGGAACTCGTATCGAAAATGCCGGTGCTCCAGTAACGCGGCGAAACTGCGATTCGCGGGCAGCAATCCTTCCTGTTCACCGCAGGTGAGGAACAAATACGGCGTTCTTGCAGGATCAGCGGATCGAGCGAGCACAAAGGGGTCGCCATTGCGTCGTGCCTGACTTCCCCACGGTCCGAAAATTGAACTGTGGTGCCGCCATTGTCGAATCCGCTTGATGGAAAACGGGCGGCTGGGGACATCGACGGCTGGACTGATTCCACCGGCGAAAACAAATAGTTCGGGATGGCTAAGTGCGAGTTTGACCGCACCGAACCCGCCCATGGAGACTCCGACGATCGCGCGAGTCGTACGCCCGGCGGCCACTGGAAACCTGCTCTCAACGTCGGCAATGAGATCGTTGACGATGTAGTCTTCGTAGCGATCCTGCGGCCGCTCGGCCGCATTCACGAAGTACGAATCATCCCCTTCCGGCATCACGAGAATCAGACCTCGTTCAGCAAACCTCGCCGAGTCAGAGTAGTTCGACCAGTCGCGAAAACTGCCGTCACCGCCGTGCAGCAAGTAGATAACCGGCAGCTTCGACCCAGCGGCGATGCTCGCCGGCAATACGACGCGGTACTGCATGTCGCGGTTAAGCGCAGCACTGCGGAAAGTAACATCTCGCATCGCGACACTTGGTGTAAGTCGAGGACGATCTGGCTGCGCTTCCTGTCTCTTCCTGCTGTTGCACGCGGCCAGGAGCAACGAAATAGCGCAGAGACACGCGATGATGAAGCGAAAAAAAACGCCAGCCCTCATGGCAAGCACCATCACATTCGAAAACGGTGCTCCCTCCGCGAAGTTGGAGACCGCTAGGGCCACTGTTGTGCGCCATGCAAAACGCGGGCAATTTCGATAACGTCTTCGCGGACGCGATAAACGGCAAGGAAGGGTAAGCCGGGGAATACAAGCTCTCGGGTGCCGGGTTTACGTCCCGGTCGGCCAAGATGCGGGAACTGCGCCAGGGAGCCTACCGCCTCGGACATGCGAAGCGCCACTTTGCGAGCTGCTGCCGGGCCATCGTGTTCTTCCGTGTAGTCGCCGATACAGGTAAGGTCACGCGCGGCCGGCTGCGTCCATCGGATACGCATCAGCCAGGATACCGGCGGTCAATCAACTTCCCGACGTCTTCATGGTCGATCAACTCGCCCCGGTCGGCAGCGGCCAATCCGTTCTCTACTTCGCGGAGGAACCACTCGTCGTAATCGACGAACTTCTCAATCGCCTCCTGTACGAGCGCCTGCGTATCCCGGCCCCGCTCGCTGGCAAGGCGGGCGAGTTTGGCTTCGAGATCAGGGCCAATATTCACTTCCATAGGCCTAAGCGTAAAGAGTTGGTGAGTGGGTGTCAATCTCGCAAATGCAGCCTGCAAATGCTCCAATGGTAGTGCCATCCACAAGCAGTTCTTGCGCCGAGCGGACCGGAGCGCCCGCATCTAACCTTCCAGAAGCACAAGAAAAGACCGATAATGTTCCGCAGCATGAAATCATTCATCGGCAGGACGGGACTTCTCGCGGCGGCAACCATTGCGTTGGTCTTCTTTTGCCTGTCCCAATTTTCCATGGCCCAGGTTCCCGCTCCCGCCCAGACCCAGGCCCGCCGCCTCATCCTGAAAGACGGCTCCTACCAGTCCGTCACCAAGTATGAGATTCAGGGCGACCGCGTCCGCTATTTCAGCGCCGAACGCGGTGAATGGGAGGACGTCCCGAATTCGCTGATTGACTGGGACGCAACCGATAAGTTCGAGCAAGGCCGCCTGCAGGGCAAACTCGCTCCGGAAGCGGTCGAACTCGACAAGGAACTGGAGGCCGAACGGAAAGCCGAACAAGCCCGATCACCGCAGGTCGCGCCCGGTCTGCGCCTGCCCGACGAAGGCGGCATCTTCTTACTCGATACCTACCAGAATCAGCCGCAGTTGTCCGAACTGCAGCAATCCGGCGGCGAACTGGATAAGAATACCAAGTCGAATATTCTGCGGGCGGCGATCAATCCTCTTGCCGGCGTCAAGCAAACGATTGAACTCCCCGGAGCGCATGCCAAGGTTCAGTCGCACACCACCGTGCCTTCGCTCTACATCAATATCGATTCCGATCAGGGCGCGCCCGCAACCGCGCAGGCCACCACTGGCGAGTCGCCGCCGCTGCCCCCTAGCGAGCGCTTCAAGATCATTCGCATCGAGGTCAAGGGCGGCAAACGCGTTGCCGGAGCCATCAAGATCGCGGTCACCGGAAAGATGAAAGCCGACGAACGTTTTGTCGCGGCCACGGTCACCACCATGACCGGAGGCTGGGTCAAGCTAGCACCCACCGAACCTCTCGCGGCGGGCGAATACGCCGTCGCCGAGATGCTGGGAAAAGAAGGAATGAATCTCTATGTGTGGGACTTCGGCGTGAACCCTTCCGCGCCCGCCAACGCGTCTGCGTGGAAACCGGACCCAACAGAGGCGCAGCCGAAAACAGACCAACCGGCGGATCTACAGAAGCGCGAAAAGCAGTAACGTAGGGACAGCCGCCCTCGGCTGTCCAGCGGGGCGAAGCCCCGCTACGCTCTTTAGAATGCACGGATGGACAAGACGAAACCCTGCCGAGCTGTGCTCGCCTTGGACAGCCGAGGGCGGCTGTCCCTACGCTCGCTCCACCGGAACCTACGGCTCCATCAGCCCGCGCGACGCAATGCCGATATTATCGCGGGTCGTGTTCTTCACCACATACATCATCTCGTCCGCCTGGCGGATGATGTCGTGCGGCGTCCGCGCATCGTTCGGGAAGGTCGCCAGCCCCATACTGGCGCGCACGTTCAGGTTCAAGCCCTGCTCGATGCAGAAGATCCCCGCGCGCAGGGAATCCTGCAAACGTTTCGCGACCACCACCGCCTGATCTTTGCTGGTCTGCGGCAGCAGCACCACGAACTCGTCTCCACCGTAGCGGAAGGCGAAATCAATCAGCCGCAACTGCGCTTTGATCAGGTATCCGACCTCGGACAGCAGCCGGCTTCCCACCAGATGTCCATGCGTGTCGTTGACCTGCTTGAAGTGGTCGAGGTCGATGAAAATCACGCTGAACTGGTAGCCAAAGCGCGCCGAGCGGTAGACCTCAGTTTCGAGCGTTTTGTGCAGATGGCGCGCGTTGAACAGGCCCGTGCAATCGTCGGTGATGGTCAGTTCCTGAATCTTTTCGACCGCCCGCGCATTCTCGATCGAAATCGCGGCGTAATCGCACAATGCCTGCAGGAAGAACATCTCTTGTTCACTCAGGCCCACATTGGCGTTGACCAACTGGATCACGCCCAGCACGCGGTGTTTCGAACGCAACGGCACGCAGATGACGGACTGAGTCTGCAACCGCGTCATCTCGTCCAACCGGGACGAGAACCGCGGATCATTCTGCACGTCGGGAACGATCAACACCTGTCCGTGCTTGGCCACCCAACCGGCAATTCCCTCACCCACCTTCAAACGTGCCTTCGCCAGAACCTCAGCCGCCGCCCCCACCGCGATGGCGAAATAGAGCTCATCGTTTTCCTCATCCACCATCAGCAGCGACCAGGTATCCGGGCGGAAGTATTCCGCCATCTTTTCCATGATGGTCTGCAGGATCGAATCAAGGTTGAGCGACGATGTCAGCGCCTTGGCGACATCGTGAAAGATGGTCAGCTCTTGCGATAGGCGAATTGGGGACGTGCCCGCTGCCTCCGACATGAACTCCTCAGTACGAGTGGCTGGATCGGGAAATTATAGGAAATTATAGGTTTGGTCGCGTCGCTCCGGCAACGAACGGAGGTAACCAGTACCCGTCACGCCAACCCACCGCTCCCGCCACAAGTCTTGCGCCCAGTCAGATCTGTGGCAGTGTGTATGGAATGGCCGGTAGTGAGCTAATTCTGTGTTGCCGTGTAGGTAAGCTGCGAGCTACGAGCTGCAGGCAACCGGTTTGCTCGAAGCTCGCGGCTCAGCAACACGGAATTAGCCCACTACCGAATGGTCTATGAGCTTGCTTCTCGACAGACTATGATCTTATTCTCGAAAGAGTAGAATTCCGTTCGCCGGCCGGCGAAAGCGAGAGACTGGTTTGCCTTCCTTTGGCGAAAAACTGAAATTGGAGCGCGAGAAGCGCAAGATCACACTGGAGCAGATTTCCTCCTCCACCAAGATCGGGACCCGCATGCTTCAGGCGCTGGAAGAGGATAAGTTCAACCAGTTGCCCGGAGGCATCTTCAACAAGGGCTTCGTTCGCGCCTATTCCCGCTTCATTGGCCTCGACGAAGATCAAACCGTAGCCGACTACCTGCAAGCTTCCGGCGACGCTCCTCCCGTTTCGACCGAAATCGCAGCACGCGAAGACGGAGCACGCGAAAATGCAGAGAACGTCAGCCGCCTGGAAGCCATCTCCGACGCCCCTGCTCGCCCACTACCCTGGGGCCTGTTCGCAGCGCTTCTACTCGTAATCGCGCTCGCACTCTCCCTCTGGAGCCATCGCCGTCGGGAGCACGCGACACAGTCCGTTCGGCCGGCTCCAACCACGGCCGCGACGCAGGCACCCGGCGGATCAAGCGAAGATCGTGGCGCCGGTTCGCCTCGCCCTGGTTCACCGCCAACCAGCTCGCCAGCAACTGGTTCGCCGACAGGAGGATCTGCCCCGTCCGCCCGGCCCGCGACCACCCCCGCCAGCGCATCCAGCGGAAAGGCCTCGTCCGTCGCCCCCAAAACACCTCAGAACTTATCGGCGGCCGCCCCAGCTGAAACTCCGGGCGAGTTTACGGTCGTCGTCCTGGCCCGCGAAGAATCCTGGATCTCGGTCACCGTCGACGGCAGAACTATCTCGTCCGAACTTTTGGCCGCCGGTAGCGAGCGCGCGATCCAAGGCCGGAAAGAAATCATCGTCAGGGCCGGAAACGCCGGCGGCGTCGACTTTCGATTCAACGGCAAGAAGCTCGACACCGGCGGAGAATTCGGGGAGGTCAAGACCATTACTTTTGGTCCTCAGGGAATGTTATCGAATGCCCCGGTACCGCCTTCGACGCCTTAAGTTTGTCTCTTTCTTTTCTTCCATTTATCGCCCGCCTTCCACCGTTCAATGCCGATTGGTTCCCACTCAATGTCAGCTCCCTTCGTCACCGGCCAATGCCGTTGCGTTTAGGAGGTCATCTCTGTTACCGTTTTAAGGAACATTCAGCCAAACCCCGGTCAAGAGCCCCTGGCTTCATAGGCCCCCCTTATCGGAAGCAAAGGCTCGAAGTTACCTTGAGGAGAATACCAGCTTGCCAGCAACCAATCGTTTTCTGTTTACCTCGGAATCCGTAACCGAGGGACATCCGGACAAGATCGCCGACCAGATTTCCGATGCCATTCTCGACGCCTGCCTTCGTGAAGATCCGAACAGCCGCGTCGCCTGTGAAACCCTGACCTGCACCGGCCTGGTCGTGATCGCCGGCGAGATCACCACTAAGGCTTATGTTGATTTTCAAAATCTCGTCCGCGGCGTGGTGCAATCGATCGGCTACGACAACGCGGTGTATGGCTTCGACTCGAACACGTGCGCCGTAATTTCGAGCATCAACAAGCAGTCTGGCGATATCGCCCTGGGCGTGGATACCGGCGGCGCCGGCGACCAGGGCATGATGTTCGGCTACGCCTGCAACGAGACCCCCGAACTGATGCCCCTTCCGATTTCACTCGCCCACAAGCTCACCATGAAGCTTTCCGAAGTTCGCAAGAATGGCACCTGCCCCTACCTGCGGCCCGATGGAAAATCGCAGGTCACGGTCGAATACGACGCGCAGCGCAAAGTGAAGCGCGTGGATGCGGTGGTCGTCTCCACCCAGCATTCCGAAACTGTCGGCAACGACGAACTGCGCGCCGACATTTTGAAGCACGTAATTCAGGCTGTTATTCCGGCCCACCTGCTCGATGAGGACACCAAGTACCACATCAATCCCACCGGACGGTTCGTGATCGGCGGCCCCATGGGCGATTCCGGTCTGACCGGACGCAAGATTATCGTGGACACTTACGGGGGCATGGGGCGTCACGGCGGCGGCGCGTTCAGCGGCAAGGATCCGACCAAGGTGGACCGTTCGGCCGCGTACATGGCGCGCTACATCGCGAAGAACATCGTAGCCGCCGGCCTCGCCGATCGCTGCGAAGTGCAACTCGCCTACGCTATCGGGGTTGCTGAACCCGTAAGCGTCCTTGTGGATACTTTCGGAACCGAGAAGGTTGATGCGAATCTGATTCCGAGTCTGGTGCGGGCGAACTTCAAACTCAAGCCGCGCGAGATCATCGAGACGCTCAACTTGCGCCGTCCGATTTACCGTAAGACGGCGGCGTACGGACACTTCGGCCGCAGCGACCCCGATTTTACCTGGGAAGCGACCGACAAAGCGGCCAAACTGGCGTCGGACGCCGGTTTGAAGCGGGAACATGCCGGAGTAAGGAAATAGTTCTTCACCACGGAGGAAAGCGCTGTTCGCCGTTCGCCGTTCGCTGTTCGCTTTTAGCTCTTAAGCCTTTAGCGAATCGCCAACAGCGAAAGGCGAACAGCGCTTCTACAACGTACAAGCCGCATAAGATTCATTCCGTCATCATTCGGGGATAAGGAGAAAAATGGCTACGACATCGATTAGCAGCGACATTAAGGGATTTGAACTGGCCGATCTGGGCAAGAAACGCATCGAGTGGGCGAACCAGTCGATGAACGTGCTGCAGATCATCCGCAAGGAATTCATCAAGAACCAGCCGCTCCAGGGCATCCGCGTTTCGGCCTGCCTGCACGTGACGGCCGAGACGGCAAATTTAATGATCGCGCTGCGCGACGGCGGCGCGGACGTGGCGTTGTGCGCGTCGAACCCGCTTTCCACGCAGGACGACGTCGCCGCCAGTCTGGTTCGCGACTACAACATCCCCGTCTTCGCCATCAAGGGCGAGGACAGCGACTCCTACTACTCGCACATCATGGCGGCGGTTGACCACAAGCCGCAGATGACCATGGACGATGGCGCCGACCTGGTGTCGGTGCTGCACACCAAGCGCAAGGCGGAATTGGCGAACGTGATTGGCGGCACCGAGGAAACCACCACCGGGGTGATTCGCCTGCGTGCGATGGCGAAGGAAGGCGTGCTCGGGTATCCGATCATGGCCGTCAACGACGCCGACACCAAGCATCTGTTCGACAATCGTTACGGCACCGGGCAATCGACCATTGACGGCATCATCCGCGCCACGAATTTCCTGCTCGCAGGATCGAAGTTCGTGGTCGCCGGCTACGGCTGGTGCGGACGCGGCCTCGCTTCGCGCGCACGCGGCGCGGGAGCGGAAGTGATCGTGACCGAAATTGATCCGACCAAAGCGCTGGAAGCGGTCATGGACGGATTCCGCGTGATGAGCATGGAGGAGGCCGCCAAAATCGGCGACGTTTTCTGCACCGTCACCGGCAACAAGAGCGTACTCGCCAAGCAGCACTTCGAAGTCATGAAGGACGGCGCCATCATCTCGAACTCGGGCCACTTCAACGTCGAAATCGACATCCCGTCGCTCGAAAAGCTGTCGTCCTCCAAGCGCACCACGCGCACCTTCGTCGACGAGTACTCGTTGAAAGACGGCCGCCGTATCAACCTGCTGGGAGAAGGCCGCCTGATCAACCTGGCTGCCGCAGAAGGGCATCCGGCGTCGGTGATGGATATGAGTTTTGCCGACCAGGCGCTTTCCTGCGAGTACATGGTGAAGAACCACGCCTCCCTCGAAAAGAAGGTCTACCCGGTTCCGGTCGAACTCGACAAGCGCGTGGCCAAGCTCAAGCTGGAATCGCTCAGCATCAAGATCGACCGCTTAACCTCGGAGCAGGAAGAGTACCTGGCAAGCTGGTCGGAAGGAACGTAGGACCGGCTGTCAGCTCTCAGCTGTCAGTTCTCGGTTCTCAGAGAGGGCGGCGTAAGCCGCCCTCATGTTTCGTATCAGGGTATCGCTTTTAGCCTGTAGAGACGGGGCTTGCCCCGTCTCGGGTGCAACAAACTGCCCGAGCTCCAAGCCTTCCCCCCACCCCTTAAGTTTTCCGCTGCCTGGCCGATGAACCTACAAGAAGGTTGCGTGTGGCTGTGAACTCCAAAGTGCTCTTGGTCGAGGACAGCAAGTTTCTTCGGATGGCCAATGAGCGTGCTTTGTCCAAAGCCGGCTTCCTGGTCAGCACCGCCGCCGACGGCGAGGAAGCGTTGAAGGTCGCCAACGACAAACTGCCCGACATCATCCTGCTAGACATGATGCTTCCCAAGATCAGCGGTCCGGAAGTCCTGAAAGCCCTGAAACGAAATCCCGCCACCATGGACATTCCCGTCATCGTGCTGACCAGCCTGTCGCAGAAGAACGAGGAAAGACTCCTCCACGAAGGCGCGGCCGCCTACTTCGAGAAGTCCACTCTGGAACTCGACAAGAACTCCAATCGCCTCGCGGCCACGATAGAGACGGTGCTCCGCCAAGTCAATCACCAAAAAAGCCTGGATCTTCGTTTGCAGGCATTGGCCGCCAAGACTGGCAACTGACGACTGAACAACGGCCTACTGAACAATGGATAGCTGAACAACGGATGGCTGAGAAATTCCCGCGGCGATAGAATGAATTGCATGTACCACTACAATCCCGCGACCGCCCTTGAAGAACTGACCGAAGACGCCACCCTGCCCAATCCCGTCCATGTGCGCGACATGATGCTGCGCCGCAAGCTCACCGCCGACCAGTCGCTGGAGCTGAACCGGATCTTCATCGAATACCAGAAGTCTTTCGGCGAAGCGCAAAAACTAGGCAAGGAAATTTTGAAGCGCCTGGCAGCGTAGTTCTGTAGTTCTTCACGCCCAGCCGCTCGTATCGATCGGGCCATCGGGTCATTTAAAGTCAAAGGCTTTTGAACTTCGATGACCCGATGGTTCGATGACCCGATCTGTTTAGCGGCGGCCGCGAGACCCTCCGCGAAAGCCTGCGCCCGGGCCGCGCCCTTCGAAGCCGCGCCGCGCCACCGGACCATGCCCCGCAAAACCATGTCCCGCAAAGCCGCGTCCCGCAAAGCCGCGAGCGTAGCCGCGTCCGTAATATGGACGTCCCCAGCCGTGGTACCAGGGGCCTGCGCCGATAAAGATCCCATTCGCGAAATAGCTCGGACCGTAGTAGCCGTAGGGCGCGCAAGCATACGGATAGTCCTGGTAATAGCCGTAAGCGCAGACCGGCGGGCCAGCCACACCGACGCCAACGCCCACTCCGACCCTGACCGCTGCCTGCGAGTACGCGAGCGGCAACGTCAGTAAAGCAAGCAGTGCAACATATCTCAGGTATTTCATGGTGAACCTCCCTTGTCTTCCCCTCAGCGCTTCGCGGTTGCCATCCAACGTTGCGATTCGCCAGAAGCATGAGGTCCTTCAGCTTTGTTGTTTTCTCTGAAGTGCCTACTCACTTGAACTCGGATCGGGGCGAAAAGTTGCGGGGAGACGAGTGGCTGATTTCAGCCATCCTGCGTGAAATCAACCAGTTGGCGGGAAGTGCTGGAAGCGAAACGCAATTCAGTCTGTCATCTTTCAGTCATCACCATTCAATCTGTCATCCTGAGCGGAGTAGAGACTTCCCGAAGTGAAGCCTCCGCGGAGTCGAAGAACCGCTGCGTTCTTGTTCGGACCCCCTCCCCCCTCCCCCTCC
>CZKY01000007.1_pt1 | contig 27349 bp, 24 predicted proteins | sample 2454881 | NCBI WGS metagenome assembly CZKY01 (sample SAMEA3539301, study PRJEB10725) | soil metagenome | biome: tundra; feature: field; material: soil | place: USA | collected 2010-05 | depth 0.15 m | reverse complement strand
GCTTCTGCCCCGCGCAATCCGGCGCTGCTCCATGCCTCCCCCGGGGAACCCTGCAGCGTGTGCTTGCCTATTCCCGACAGACTCCTAGCTCCACCACGTACTAATCCTCCCCGCAAGCGGCTGCTACCGCTCACGGGAAACGTCCTCGGGTATGAGCCAAGGGCAGGGTTTCGCAACCCGCTGTCATTTTGGCTCTATTGGCCCGAAGAAAGCAAGGCCAAAATGACGTGCATTCGTTGCCAGCACGAGGCGTGCAAGAGATTCGGAACCTATCCCAAACATTTGTTCGCGGAGTTACCGTTGGACGAATGAGGTTTGTGCAAAGCGCCTTAGCGGCCATTGAGGATGGTGGAGATTTGCCGTCGCGCCTCCGCCCATGGGACGGGTTTCACTTTGCCGGAATCCAGTTCCGCGATGCGGCGCGCAATTTCCCGGTTCCAGTCCTCCTCGGCTCCGGCATCCAAAGGTGTCCTCCCGGCTTTCGAGAAGCGAGCCCGCCAAGGCGGCGCGTGCCTCCGGCGGCAGTGCCAGCGCCTTCTTTAGAAACTCGGAAACCTCTTGCGTCATGACGCTATTTTATGGCGGGCGGCCTGGCCGACGCCAAAACCATTCGGATTCAGGAGGGTGTCCGTCCAAGCTCCGCTGGGCGGGGCCTTTGACTTTCTTTCATCACAAACGCCCTGTGTGCAGCGTCACAGACTTCTAACCCGCCGTCGGCAACAATGGTAATCGACCTGTGTGTCAGGCCCGAGGTGTGCCCGCCTCCCAAGACGGCCCTCGAAGCGGGCCAGCCCGTTGGCTAATTCTTCTTTGATAACCATAACCGGACGCAATGAGTGGGCCCCGCCCACTCCCGAAAACCGGAGAATGAGGCCAATATCGAGCTAAGTCCTTATTTTTGTATTATGTGAAAATAAGTTCTTATGGCTGAATTATTTAGCGGGAACCATGCGCTAACTCCATGATTCTAATGGTATGAAAAAATAGGGGGGGTAGGGGGGTAGTAGTAAATGAGGGATTAACGTCTCTAAGAGTAATTATTGAGAAGAATCCGACAAATTCGGTTCACTCCACCTTCGGCCTCGCCAATTCGAACCGCTCGGTGGTTCGCGTGTACTGAATGCCGCCCATGCGGCCGATCAAATCGAGCGAATTCCGGTCAAGGCGGCCTTCTTTTATGTGTTCCTCGTTGATGTGAACCGAGACGATTTCACCAATCACCAGGCTACCGCCCTCGGGGCTGGGATTGAAGTCGAGAATCTGACGCAGCTTGCATTCAAAGCTGACGGGAGACTCCGCCACTCGCCGCGGACGCACGAGTTTCGAAGGCGCCGAGGCGAGTTTCGCCACTTCGAATTCATTGATGGCCGCGTCATAGTCGCCGCTGGTCAGGTTCATGGCCTCGGCCAGTTCGTAGGTGACGATGTTGATGACGAATTCTCCGGTCTCACGAATATTGCGAAGCGTGTCTTTCGGTTCTCCGGCGGGCGCTGCCGTGGGCTCTCCTGCCACTGCTCCCGATTTCTTCGGCAAGCGCATCGCTGGCGCAAACGCCAACAGCGGAGGATTGGCGCACACGGCATTGAAAAACGAAAAGGGCGCCAAGTTGGGTTGTCCGGAAGCGCTGAGGCTCGAGACCCACGCGATCGGCCGCGGCCCCACGGCGCTGATCAGAATGTTATAGAACTCGCGGTGCGCAAGTTGAGAAGGAGCGACGTCCATGACTTCGAGTATATCGAAGCACTCCTTCGGTCTCCGGTCAGTCCTTCGCGCCGAACACTTCCTTTGCGGCGACCACCGTGTTGCAGTGAATGGTGATTGTGTCTTCGAGCTTCAGGGCGTAGCCGCCGGCGAGAGTGACCATCACGGGGATGCGCTCGGCCTTGGCGATTTGGAACACGAGAGCATCTCGCTCCTTCAATCCCTCAATCGTCAACGACAATCCGCCGAGCTGATCTTCGCGATAAGGATCGGCTCCGGCGAGGTAACAGATGAGTTCCGGCTTGAGCTTGCTCAATCCCAAACTGAGCGCGTCGCCGAGGCACGCCAGATATTCGCCGTCGCCCATCTCGTCGGGTAAATTCATGTCAAGCGACGAAGGGGGCTTAAACACCGGGTAGTTGTTTTGCTGATGGAGCGAGATGGTGAAGACGTCCTCGGCGTGGCTGCTGCGCGGCCTTGTCCCGTGCAGGGCCGGGCGCGCAGTGTTGTGCGCGGGATTGAGAACAGAAGCAAACGTCGAGGGCAGCCGATTGCCGGGGACACGCGTGCCGGCAAAAATCACGGCGGTGCCATTGCCTTGATGGACGTCGCAGTCGACAGTCATCGCGGTGCGAATCTTGTCGTCACGCTGCATGCGGCGGATGGCGATGGCCACGTCGTGGATCATGCAGAAGCCTTCGCCGTGATCGGGGAACGCGTGATGGAATCCTCCGCCGATACTGATCGCCACGCCGTCGTTGAGGGCATAATCGGCGGCCAGCATGGATCCGCCCGCGGCGAGCCAGAAGGCGCGCACCAACTCTGGCGAGTACGGGACTTCGAGCTCTAACTCTTCGCGCGCGCTGAGCGTGCCCGTCTTCAATTTCTCGACATACTGCGGAGTGTGCACGAGCAGCACGTCCTGGTCGGTGGCCAGACGAGGAGTGACAAAATCGGAAGGCTCGGCAATTCCAGACGCGAGCAGCCGGTCATGAATGCACTTGTACTTTTCGGAGGGAAAAACATGGGAGCCGATGGGCAGGTAATAGTCGTCGCTGTAGACGAGCTTGAAGGGCAGCATTCAGCACTCAGCATTCAGCACTCAGCGGGGCGAGGCCGAAAACTCCTTGATCATACGCGATTGCCCGAGATTTGGAAGAACGTCGTTCGCGGTTCGTCGTTCGCCGCTCGGAAGTCGCAATTCGCTATTCGTCCCCGGCTCCTGATCTCCCACAACTGTTAAACTTGGCCGGTTGCCTGCCAAAAAGAAATCGCTGCCGCAAGGGAGTGCCGCGCCTGGGCCTACGCCTGTCTTCGCTGATGGTAAGGGCCGGATTTTCCTGATCGATACGATGTCGTTTATTTTCCGCGCCTATCACGCGATGGCGCGGCAGCGGCCGATGTCCACGAAGACGGGGGTTCCGACGGCGGCGACTTACGTTTTCGTCAACATGCTGCGGAAGCTGCGGGAGGATTTTTCGCCCGGGTATCTGGCGGCGGTGTTCGATGTGGGCGCGCCGACGATTCGCAATCAGCAAGCGGAAGCGATCACGACGATCCGCAAGTTCGACATCAAGACGCAGACGTTCAAAGAATCGGAGTATGGCGGCTACAAGGCGAACCGCGCCGAGATGCCGCCGGACCTGGTGCAGCAAATTCCGTACATTCGGCGGGCGCTGGAGGGATATCGCATCCCAATTTTGCAGCTGGAAGGTTACGAAGCCGACGATGTGATCGGAACGCTGGCGCGGAAAGCGGCGGCGGAATCGTATCCCGTGTTTGTGGTATCGAGCGACAAGGACATGCTGCAATTGGTTAACGACAAGGTGTGGGTATTGAATCCGCCGAAGGACAACCTGATTTGCGATGCGGCGAAGGTTGAGGAAATTCTCGGAGTGCCTCCGTCGAAAGTGGTGGATGTGATGGCGCTGCGCGGCGATGCGGTGGACAACATTCCGGGGGCGCCGGGGATCGGCGACAAGGGGTCGGTGGAACTTGTTCAGCGCTTTGGAAGCGTGGAACAGGCGCTGGAATGTGCGGCTGAGGTGGAGAAGAAGACGTATCGGGAATCGCTGCAGAACAATCGCCACAACATCCTGCACAGCAAGCAACTGGTGACGATTGATACCGACGTCGCGGTCGAGTTCGATGTTGCAGCGATGAAAGCGGGCGAACCGGATGTTGAGTGTCTGCGCGCGCTGTTTGCCGAGCTCGAATTTACTTCTTTGTTGAAAGAACTGCTTCCCGTGGTTGAAGTGAAGGAGGGCGACTACCGGGAGATCAAGTCGAAGGCTGAGTTCGAGGATTATTTGAGAGGTTTGGGCGAGAGCGTGCCGCTCGCGCTGGCAATTCCGACCGAGCACACGGAGAGCATTTACACCGAGAGCGCTGCAGGGGAAGACGAGGAGCCTCAGCCTGCGCAGTCGGGGTTTCTGGCCTTGCAGCCCGCGGATGCGGAGGATCAGAGTGCCGGACGTGTAAAGCGCATTGCGGTTTCGAATGCGCCGGGGGCTGGTGCAATGGTGGCGCTGGAAGACAGGGCGCTCGCCGATCGAGTGAAGAGCATACTCGAAGATGCCGCTGTGCCGAAGACGGTTCACGATCTCAAATCTGCACTCCACCAATTTTCCGAGCAGGGCATTGCGCTGGCCGGAGTGAGGCATGATCCCATGCTGTATTCCTACCTGCTCGATCCGACCTACTCGTCGCATTCGTTGCCGGAGGTTGCGCTGCGAAGATTCAATTTGAAGCTGAGCGGTAACCTGGCGGAAGCGGCGGATGTAACGGGCAGGCTGGCGAGCGCGCTCCGCAAAGAAATCGACGACCAGGGACTGACCTCGGTGTACGAGAAGATGGATGCGCCGCTCGTGCCTGTGCTGGCGCGCATGGAAGACGTGGGAGTGAAGATTGATCCGGCGGTGCTGGGGCAGATGTCGGTGAAGTTGCAGCGCGAGGCCGAAGCCAAGGCGCGAGACATCTATGAGCGTTGCGGGGTGGAGTTCAACATCAATTCGCCGAAACAACTGGGTGATGTACTGTTCAATAAGCTCGCCCTGCCGATGCCGACGAAATACGGGAAAGGGAAAAAGATTTCGACGGCAGTGGATGTCTTGGAAGGACTGGCTGCGGATCACGAAGTTCCGCGACTGGTGCTGGAGTACCGGCAACTGACGAAGTTGAAGTCGACTTATGTGGATGCATTGCCGGCGCTCATTCGCAGCCAGAGCGGCCGCGTTCATACGACTTTTGGGCAGACTGGGACGGCGACGGGGAGGCTCTCTTCGGCGAATCCGAACCTACAGAATATTCCGATTCGCACGGAACTTGGGCGAGAGATTCGGGCGGCCTTTATCGCCGAGCCGGGGCACGTACTGCTGGCCGCGGATTATTCGCAGATCGAACTGCGGCTGCTGGCACATTTTTCGAAAGACAAGCTATTGCTGGAGGCGTTTCGGCGCGGGGATGACATCCACACGCTGACCGCGTCGCAGGTGTTCGGCGTGCCGCCGCTGATGGTGACGCCGGAACACCGGCGGCAGGCGAAGGTGGTGAATTTCGGGATTGTTTACGGCTTGTCGGCGTTTGGACTGTCGCAGCAGTTGGGCATTGAGCCGGGTGAGGCCAAGAAATTCATTGATGCCTATTTTGAAAAATATGCGGGAGTGCGGGCGTTCATCGATGCAACAATCGAGCAGACGCGCCGCGATCAGAGGGTGAAGACGCTGTTCGGGCGCATTCGGCCGATTCCCGAGATCAACAGCAAGAACGCCACCCAGCGCGGATTTGCGGAGCGCACGGCGGTGAACACTCCGCTGCAGGGAACGGCCGCCGACCTGATCAAGCTGGCGATGATTCGGATCGATGAGGAAATCCGGAAGCGCGGGCTGAAGTCGCGGATGACTTTGCAGGTGCACGATGAACTTGTGTTCGAAGTGCCAGAGCGCGAAGTGGACGCAATGAAGCCGCTGGTGCGGGAGCACATGGAGGAAGCGCATTCGCTCGAGGTCCCGCTGCGGGTGGAAATCGGAGTGGGGCCAAACTGGCGGGACATGGAGTAGGGAGGCGCATCGAAACAGTAAATGATGAAGTCCGATGCTGAGGAAAACTATTCCAGCGTTTCCGATATACTTGATGGAAAGATTTTCTCAAGCGCCGCATTCGTCGTTGATTCCAGCCGCATGACAAGAATTTTCGACCCTGCGGAGGCAGTCTGATGAGTGCAGCTACAGCGCTGGCGTTCGAAAAAGCGCCGCGGCGCGTTTTCCCCCGGCACGCCATTAACGTACCCCTGGACTTGATCGCGTTGCGATCCGGGGTCCCCGAAAATTTACCTGGGCGCTGCACCGACATCAGCGAAGCCGGTGTGGGCGCGGTGGTGGCCGGAGCGCTGGCCGCGGGCCAACAGGTCGCAGTCGAACTGCGGCTGCCGAATGTTGGCGTCCCGGTTCGGGTGCGCGCGCTGGTTAGTTATCAGTCACGGCTTCGCTGCGGGCTTGAGTTTGTCGGTCTGTCGGTCGAGCAGCGGGAGATGATCCGGTATTGGGTTTACTGCTCCGCTTCACAGCCGGTGGATTTCAGACATTTCAAAAAGGAAGAGAAAGTCGAAGTTGCAAACACGGCAGCGCCCGTTGTCGTTGCGGAACCTGCGGCCAATCCAGGGCGCAGGATTCGCATCGGGCGGCGCGGGTTTTATGTTCTGTTCGCTTGCATGCTGGCGCTGGCCGGTCTGGGATGGTGGCAGTGGCAGAGGTCCTGGAACGAACTGGAAAAGCGGGAGCCGGTTGGGGAGTCGGGGTTGCGAGTGTCTCCCGAAACGATGGACATGCGGATTGTAACGAAGGCGGACCCGGTGTATCCGGAAGCAGCGCGAACGGCGGGGACCGAGGGACTGGTGGTGCTGGATGCGGTGATTGGGCCGGATGGCAGTGTGAAACGCTTGTGGCCTATGTCCGGACCCAATCTGCTGGTGCAGTCTGCGACGGAGGCCGTACAGTCCTGGAAATTTGAGCCGTACCTATCCAGCGGCAAGGCGGTTGAAGTTGAAACCACGATTGCGGTAGATTTCCGGCTGAATTGACGCGACGTTACTCGAATTTTTCAGCCTGCTGGAAGGGCACGCCACGCTGGTCTTTTGAGGAGATTATCGTGGAGACGCCCGGTTCGCCGTCGAGTTGCCAGTCGATGTTCAGCGCAGGATCATTCCATGCCACCGTGCGTTCGTGCTCGGGCGCATAAAAGTCTGTCGTCTTATAGAGGATATGGGCGGTCTGGGACACGACTCGGAAGCCGTGAGCAAATCCGCGCGGAATCCATAGAATGTGTTTGTTCTCGCCGGAAAGTTTGAAGGATTCCCATTTTCCGAAGGTGGGAGAGGTGCGGCGGAGGTCGAGCACGACATCAAGAATCTCGCCGGTGATGGCGCGCACGAGTTTCCCCTGGGGATGGTGAATCTGGTAGTGCAAGCCGCGGATGACATTCTTCTCGGAATAAGAATGATTGTCCTGTACGAATGGCTCTGGAATGCCGAGCTCGGCAAACGTGCGCTGGTTGTAGCTTTCCAGAAAAAAGCCGCGGTTGTCGCCGAACACACGCGGTTCGAGGAGTAGAAGTCCGGGGAGGCTGGTGGCGATTTTTTTCATCGGACGGTCTTCATCGGCAGATCTTAATCGGACGGCCATAATCGGAGGATCATGGAAACTACTCCCTAAATTAGAAGACGCGTTCCCGCAGCAATTGCAGGAGGTAGGCGCCGTATCCATTGTTGCGCATGGGCTGCGCCAGCGCTTCCAGTTGCGCGGCGGTAATGTAGCCGGAGCGATAGGCGATTTCCTCGGGGCAGGCGACCATGAGGCCCTGGCGCTTCTGCAGGGTCTGAATGAATAAAGAGGCTTCCATCAAGGCTTCGTGCGTGCCCGTGTCGAGCCATGCGGTGCCTCGGCCCATCACGCAGACGTTGAGTTGATGGCGCTCGAGATACACGCGGTTGACGTCGGTGATTTCAAGCTCGCCGCGCTTCGAAGGCTTGAGACTCGCGGCAATCTCGACGACCTGACGATCGTAAAAATAAAGTCCAGTGACAGCGTAGCGCGATTTCGGCTGCTTCGGTTTCTCTTCGATGCTGAGCGCCTTCCCATGCGGATCGAACTCGACGACGCCGTAGCGCTCGGGGTCATTGACGGGGTACGCAAAAACGCGGGCTCCTTTGGCCTGGAGCGTAGCTGCGCGCAATTCTTTGACGAGGTCGTGTCCGTAGAAAATGTTGTCGCCGAGCACGAGCGCGCAACCGCTGGATCCGATAAATTCCTTGCCGATCAGAAGTGCCTGGGCAATGCCTTCGGGCTTCGGTTGCAGCGCGTACTGGAAATGGACCCCGTACCGGGAGCCATCGCCGAGCAAGTGCTGAAAGCGGGGCAGATCCTCGGGCGTCGAGATCAGCAGAATTTCACGGATGCCGGCCAGCATCAGCGTGGAGAGCGGGTAGTACACCATCGGTTTGTCGTACACCGGCAGCAGGCTCTTGGCAATTACGTGGGTGACGGGATAGAGGCGCGTGCCCGATCCTCCCGCGAGAATGATGCCTTTGTAATTCGGTTGCGCTGTTTTGGTCATGTCGAGTTTCAGTCTCAGCGTTCGGTGGCGTAATGTTTCGCCATCCATTGACGATAGCTGCCGCTGGTGACATCGCGGACCCAGTCTTCGTGTTCAAGATACCAGCAGACGGTTTTGCGGATGCCGCTCTCAAACGTTTCCAGCGGGTGCCAGTTCAGTTCGCGCTCGATTTTGCGCGTGTCCATCGCGTAGCGGCGGTCGTGGCCGGGGCGGTCCTTGATGAAAGTGACGAGCTTGTTATGTGGAACGGCGGGGTCGTTTGGGCGCAGTTCGTCCAGCAGTTCGCAAATGGCTCCGATGATCTCCAGGTTCTTTTGTTCGCTTCGCCCACCGATGTTGTAAGTTTCTCCGACGCGGCCGTGGGAGAGCACGGCGCGAATGGCGCGGCAGTGATCCTCGACGTAGAGCCAGTCGCGCACGTTTTCGCCGTCACCATACACCGGGAGCGGCTTGCCGGCGCATGCGTTCAGGATCATGAGCGGGATCAGTTTTTCTGGAAACTGGTGGGGCCCGTAATTATTAGAGCAGTTGGTGGTCAGTGCGGGAAGGCCGTAGGTATGGTGATAGGCGCGGACCAGATGATCGGAAGCCGCCTTGGACGCGGAGTACGGGCTGTTGGGAGCGTAGGGAGTGGTCTCGCTGAAGGCCGGGTCGTTGGGGCCGAGCGATCCGTAGACTTCATCGGTGGAAACGTGCAGGAAACGGAACGAGGCGCGATCGGGTTCCGGAAGCGCCGACCAGTAGGCGCGCGCTTCTTCGAGCAGGTTGAATGTGCCGTTGACGTTAGTGCGGACGAAATCATCGGGGCCGTGGATGGAGCGGTCAACGTGGCTCTCGGCGGCGAAGTGAACGATGGCTCGAGGTTGTTCGCATCGCAGCAAGTCTCGCAATAGCTCGCGATCGACGATGTCGCCCTGCCCGAAGCAATAGCGCGGGTGGGCTTCGACGGCACGCAGGTTGTTGAGATTCCCCGCGTAGGTCAACTTGTCGAGATTCAGGATGCGCGCGCGTTCCGAGGCAATCCATTGGAGAATGAAGTTCGAGCCAATGAAGCCAGCGCCACCGGTGACGAGGAGGAGATCTTCCATGCGAGAAATGCCGCGTCGCGCAAAGACGCTGCATTCCGATTCTAATCAAAGCCTGACGCGAAGTCGTGCCCAGCTTCGGAGGCGGATATCCAGATCAGGCCGGTACAGTCTGGCTGGGGGCGACAGCTTCGGTGTCGAACACCGTTGCCAGGCCATGAATTACGGACGCCAGGCGCACGGCCGCGAGGATCGATTCCTCCGACATGCCTTTGTTGCGGAGCACCTGCTCGTGAGAATCGACGCAGAGTCCGCAGCCATTGATCGCCGAGACGGCAGTGCACCAGAGTTCGAAATCGACTGGATCGATGCCGTGGTTGCGCAAAGCGTTCATGCGCAGGCGGGCCGGCAGAGTGGCATACTTTGGATTTTTTGCCAGGTACTGGAAGCGATAATAGATATTGTTCATGCCCATGACGGCGGCGGCGCTCTTGGCCGCTTCCAGAGCTTGCGGCGACAGGTGCGAAGCCGCTTCCGCGAGTACGGTCTGAAGGACTTGCGGGTTGCGGGACGCGATGGCGGATGCGGCCACGGTGCCCCAAATCTGCTGCTCGTTCAGTTCCTGCTGTTGCAGCAGCGTCGACAAGTTTAGTTTCAAATCTTTGGCGTACGCGGGCACGGTATCGAGAAGTTCATTCAGAGTCATAGGTCGCTCACACTTAGGGAGAGGCGATCCCGAGCCGTGAGTTATGACCTTCGGCCCGGGGTCTGCCTGAGTTTGGGCGTCGAGAATTTAGACGACGAGTGTCGGTTCGCCCTTCTTCCAGTTACAGGGGCAGAGTTCGTCGGTCTGCAACGCATCGAGCACGCGCAGAACTTCCTGCGGATTCCGTCCGACGGAGAGGTCGGTCACCATCACGAAACGGATGATCCCCTCCGGGTCGACGATGAAGGTGGCACGCTGAGCGACGCCTGCTTTGGGGTCAAGAATGCCGAGCGCTTCGCAGAGATCGCGTTTGATGTCTGCCAGCATAGGGAACGGCAGGTTGTGCAGGTCTTCGTGGTGAACGCGCCAGGCGCGGTGCACGAACTCAGAGTCGGTGCTGCCGCCGAGGATTTGCGTGTCGCGGTCCAGAAATTCCTTGTTCAGCTTGCCGAACGCTGCGATTTCTGTAGGGCAGACGAAGGTGAAATCCTTGGGCCAGAAAAAATACACCTTCCACTTGCCGGAGTAGTCGAGGTTGGTGAGAGTTTTGAACGCTTTGTCACTATTGTCGGTGCTGACGGTGGCCGTCAGCGAGTATGAGGGGAATTGTTCACCTACTGCTAGCATTTCGCTTCTCCGAAAGTTCCATTTAATCTAGAAAGTGCTTTCATCAATAATCACTCATTGGAGCGTGCTGCCGCGGCCCCCAGGGGCGAACTCCGCATTTTTCTGCTTCCGAGCGGCAAGACTACTGAAGAGGTGGCGGGAAAAGACAATTTTCGACGCCAGCCCCTAAAAGGGCGTCTGATTTCGAAGGACTTACGGCATCGCTAAAGCGGTGCCCTGATACGAAACCCGCATTCCCAACAGAACAATACTCGCAAAAATATCCGCGAACGACAAACGGTAGCTGGTTCTTTCCATCAAGTTAGATTCGCGAGACTCTGCGCCGGATGCAGATTCCTTCAGCGAGAAGAGGCCTGCTTGGAAAGCAGTACCCAGCATCCAGTTGCCAGTGACCGGTGGCGATCGCGGGCCGGGTTTTGCCGAGTACCCGCCACTGGCGTCTTCTTAGGACGCGATCAATTCTCTCGGATGCTCAGCCCGGGGGCCCTCGATGCTGGCGGGTTTATTAGCGCGCACCGCTTCGGCGATGTCGGTGAGGACCCAGAGGATGGCCGCGAAAAGCATAAGGCAGATAAGGGCACCGAGAATTTGAGCGTCGGTGGCGAGGGCCTGCTGTGGGTCTTGGGTAAAGGCAACGAGAGCAAGACAGGTGAAAAGGCGGTGACGACCAGCACGATGCCGGCGAAAACCTGTAGGGCTGAGCGCATGAAATAGCTCCTCTTTATTTCTACGAAATTCCGCGGCCTTGGCTCAGACGACCGGGGCTCGATCCAGCGCCGCGACCGGGACGGCAGAAGTGCGAATCTGGATCTGCTCGCTCGGCATGTGCCCGCTCGAACTCCAGCCCAGCACGTTGTAATAGGCCGTTTCGATCGAGCGGGCGATTTCGGGCCAGAGATACTGGCTCTGGATCCGCTCGCGTTCCCGGGCTGCGGACTGACGGCGAAGTTCGGGATTGTGGATGAGCAAGTCGAGCATGCGCTCCAGATCAGCCTGGTCGCCGCGATGGAAGGTGAAGCCGGCGCCCTCGACCACTTCATTATTTTCCGGAATATCGCTGGTCAGCACGCAGACACCGGCCGCCATGGCATCGAGCAGAGCCAAAGAGAGGCCCTCGAGTTCAGACGGGAGCACGAACAGAGCGGCATTGGAGAGAAGCTCCTCGAGATTGTTTCCAGAGACCCAGGGAAGGAAACGGATCTGGTCGGATTCGTGGCTGCGCAAGCTCTTGGCGTAGGAATCGGAGTGGCTCGATCCTCCGGCGAGTACCAGTTTCATGCCAGTGTTGAGTTTTTCGAAAGCATTGATCAGGAGATGGCAGTTTTTTTCCGGCGAAAACCTGCCTAAGAAAAGAACGTAGTTGTCGGCGAGGAGATCCCACTCGATCAGTTTACGGGGGAGGCGCCGGGGCGCCAGCGTGGCTCCGTTCGGGACGTAGATGGTATCGCGCTTGTAGTGTTGGCGGTAGTGCTGCTGTAGGGTGCGCGAGACGACCATGGTGGCATCGGGCGAGGAAACAGCAGCCGCTTCTCCCCAGTGCAGTACGCGTGACGCGATCCGGCCCCACTTGCCGCGCTGCCAATCGAGACCCTGCACGGTGACGACGGTCTTCTTCCCAGCAAGCCGCGGAAGAAAAGAAAACAACGCCGGTCCCAGGCAATGGTAATGGACGACATCGTAGTCCGACGTCATGGCATGTGCTGTGCTCAACAGAGTGTGGACGACAGTTTCCAGATGCTTGGAGCGGATGGTCGGCAACCGTCGCACCCGCATGCCATTGTGCGTGTTCATGGGAGGAGTGAAATAGCTGCGGCAATATACGGTGACTTCGTGCCCCAGGCGGGCGAGTTCGTGGCCCGCCTGCTCGTAGTAGGATTCGATGCCGCTGTACTTGGAGACCACGCCCCGACCCCCGATGAACGCGACACGGACGCCCCGGCGTGGGCGAGGGGGCTCCGGTGCGGCGGGGAAGGACAGAACCTTCTTGGCGGATGTGAGCCGGTAGTAGAGTTCGAGCAGCTTCTCCATGTGTTGATCGGGGTCGTGGTTTGCTTTCACGCGACGGCGAGCTGCGGCGCCCATCTTCTCGATCAGATCGGGGCGGTCGAACAGAAATCCGATGGAATGAGCGAGCTGTTCCCGGTCCCCGTCCTCATAAAGAAGGCCGGTGACGCCATGTTGGACGAGTTCCCGCCGCGAACCCAGATCGGAGGCGATGACGGGCCGTTCCCAGGCATAGGACTCCAGAATGGATTTCCCCAAGGTCTCGTACGCGTGGGATGGAAACACGGAGAAGCTACAACCGGCGATCAGCCTCTGGAGTTCCTCGCCATGGACCATGCCCGCGAACAGGACTTGGTTCAAGTTCAATTCGTGCGCCAGCGCCTCGAGTCGGGGACGCTCAGGACCGTCTCCCGCGATGACGAGAGGAATGTGTGGTAGCTGCACCATCGCGTGCAAGAGCTCATAGACGCCTTTCTCTGGAGAGAGCCGTCCGAAGTAGAGCAGGTATCCTTCATCGGTGGTGAGGTGTTCATCTCCGGGCAGAGCTTGGAAGTGGGGGAGGACTTCGATGCGTTGCGCAGGGAAACCGGCGGCGATCAACTTGTTGCGCACGAATTCGCTGGGAGCCAGGAACATGTCCACGCAGCGTTCGTAAGTTCGCAACCATTTGTGCAGGTATGCTTCGGCGGCAAGAACCACCGCGCTGGAACACCGGCCGGTGTAGCAACCTTTCGTGACGACGTTGTGGAAAGCGCCGTGACGGCAGAGTTCTTTGCAGGCGCGGCCCCTAGCCACAAAATTGTAGGTTGGGCACAAAATCTTGAAATCGTTCAGGTGGTAGAGCACGGGGATCCCCTGGTGCTTTAGTTCCCAAAGAATCGAAGGCGACAAGTGGTGATAGATTCCGCGAATGTGGGCCAGATCGGGTGAAAAGTCAGCCAGGCAACTGCGCATAGCGCGCCGGGCTGATGGTGAATAGATGGCGTGCGCCGCCATCTTAACCTTCTTCAGGAAACCGGCGTTTGGATCCTTGAAGTCAAGATGCGGAATGCGATAACTGCGGCCTGTGAAAGCGGGAGTACGGCCGTGGTCCATACTGAACAGAGCGGTTTCCTGGCCGCGCTTATCCATCTGGTGGATGAGGTCGAAGAGGTACGCTTCCGTGCCGCTAAACGGATAGTCGTACTTGTTGCAATACAGGATGCGCATGGTTACCGTCCGATTGGGGAATGCGGGCCAGGAATTGCTCCGCAAAAGCGCGTAGATTTCGCTGGCGATTATAGGAAGCGGCGATGCTGGCCGCGGCCGCTCGCTGGATTCCGGCCAGAGAAGCTTTGTGGCCCTGAATCCAACTGACGGCATTGACGAAGTCGGGCAAAGAGCCAGGTTGGTAAAGAAATCCAGTGCGCTGGTGCTCGACCAACTCGGGAATTCCGGTGATGGCAGGAGCCAGCACGAGTTTTTCGTGAGCCATGGCCTCCATCAGGACTACCGGGATTCCTTCGCTCTTGCTGGTCATGACGACCAGGTCGGCGTAGCGGTAATAACAGGGAAGGTCGGTGCGAGGCACGTGGCCGATCAGGTAAACACGCCCTTGGAGCCCCAACACCGTAATCTGGTTTTCGAGAGCCGGGCGCTCCGGCCCCTCGCCGACGATCCAGCAGAGAAAGTCAAGACTTTGGTCGCGGAGTGCGGCGCAGGCCTGGATGAGAAAGCGATAATCCTTCACCCGATGCAGGCGTCCGACGGAGAGGAGACAGAACCGTCGCTGGTCCGCCGCGGCTGCGGAGGCGGGTCCGGGCCAGGGGAGTACGCGATCGACGCCAAGACGTTGCGAGATGATTTTCTCTGCGGGCGTGGAAGGATAGTTGCGGAGAATGTACTGGCGGTTGAAGTCGGAGACCGTTACACAGAACTGGCAAGCACACAGCTTGGTCGAGAGCAGATCCGCGCGCTGCAGCAGATCGGAACCGTGCAGGGTGAAACTGAAGCCGATTCCGAGCAGACGGGCAGCGGCTAAGGCCATCCATGAGGCGAAGTATCCGTGATGAGCGTGGATGTGCTCGACATTGAGTGGCAACAGTTGTTCTGCCAGTGCGGCACCCATCACCGTGTGGCCGAGCGTACGAATGCGGCGGGTCGGGGAAGCTCCGCGCTCCCGCAGCAAGGGCCGCAACAGTTGCCAGAGGTTGTGACGATCGGAGGCGAGCCGGCGCACCGCCCGCACAAGCTCATCGTCGGAGAGGGGCTGAAAAAAACGCGTCTCTTCCCAGAAAGCGCGCTCCGCTAGGCTGAGATCATTCGGCGAGACCCGTTTGCCGCTGCAGCAGATCACTTGCGTCCCGCGGCGGCGCAGTTCTGTGATTTCATCGATTACGTAAGGTTCGAGAGACGAAGGAAACTCGTTGGCGATGTAGGCGATGGTGGTCATACGACGGACTCCTCGGACGCGCAGAGCATCCCGGCAACGGTGAACACGAGTCCAATGACAAATTGGTACGCCATGTCGACGAAGAAAGCGTTGAAGAGATAAACGCTGAGCAAGATGGGCCAGACTTTGCGCAGCGCAGCGACGGGGCCAGGCTCACCGGGCCGACCGTGCCAGGAGAGGCGGAAGAGGTTGAAGAAAAGAATGCCGTACAGGGCCAACCCCGGCACACCGAACTCGACCAGCAAGGCGAGATAAGTGTTGTGTACATAAAAGGTGCGGAGGTGGTAGCCCTCCATGCGGCGGGCAAGCTCGGAGTACATACTCCCGGCAGCCCAACCGGTGAACGGCCGCTCCTGAAACATCGCCCAGCCGGCGTCGTACACGGCCAGGCGAGCTGCCACCGGACCGCGTTCTCCGGCGCGGTCCCAAAGAGCAGTCTTGAGCGAATGATCGCTGAGGCTGATCGCCAGGCCAAACAGGAAGCCCAAAACCGCCAACAAGATACACGCCGCTTGCAGACGGCGTTCGACCAGGCGGAATCCGAGGACGACGGTGGAGACGGCGAACGAGATCCAAACGGCGCGCGTCATGGTGGCGAGCACGGCCAGGGGCAGAACCAGCCACAGCAACCCGACGACGGTTTTGCGCTTTGGCGAGAGCGCTAGGACAAGAATCCCAAGAATGTTCAACGAAACGCCATTGGCCACCGCTTGGAGAAATGGGCCGCGAGCGCGGTCGGCATGAAAACCAAGGCTTTCGTCAAGGATGAAACGCGGAAAGATGAGTGAGCGGGTGTCCGCGAGGAAGGCTATGGCAATGAACACGAGGTAGGCGAGCGCAAAGATGGCGAAGACTTCGAAGTGTGTTCGTTGTGATGCGCCTCGGAAGACCAGCACAGCGAGGTGAAACAGCGCAAAGGGGACGATGAACTTGCTGGCGATAATGCTCCAAGTTTGTGCGTCGAACGGCTCGCGAAGCGCACGGAACACGGCCAGCGCCATGAGACTGAGCATGGGCAAACTGAGTCCGGCAAAGAATGGGATCTTGTCGCGGAGCGCCATAGTACGCAGAGCCACGAAGAAGACCAGGATGCCGAACGCGATTCGGTCGGCGTAAAAACAAAAGAGGTCAGGTGGTCGAAACAGGAAAATGGTCATCGCGGCCATGTAAAGGATGGAGGGAAAAGCTAACCCCAGGTGAAGGGGCCGAAGCAGCAGACCGGCAGCGCGCCAAAGCGGGCTGTCGTCACTGTCCCAGGTTAGGGCGCGGCTGCTCATGGCGAGAGTCAGGCTCCTTCCGGCGCGAACAGCACGCGAACTGTGCTGGCGAGGATGCGCAGGTCCAGGCGCAGACTCCAGTTCTCGATGTAGGTGAGATCAAGGTGCATGTTGAGTTCGAACGACGGGCAGTCGCGCGCCGTAACCTGCCAGAGGCCGGTGATGCCGGGTTTCACGTCAAGGCGCCGGAGGTGGTGAAGTTCGTAATGGTTGACCTCGTCGACAGGATGAGGCCGCGGTCCAACCAGGCTCATCTCCCCGCGCAGCACGTTCCAGAGCTGAGGGAGTTCGTCGAGGCTGTAGCGGCGGATGACACGGCCGATGCGGGTGATTCTGGGGTCGTCGTCAATTTTGAAAATCGGGTCTTGTCTCTGGTTGCGGGCGCGCAAGTCTTCCTTGAGGTGTTCGGCGTTGGTCACCATGGAGCGAAACTTGTAACAACGGAAGCGGCGGCCTTTGGCGCCGGTGCGTTCCGCGGAGTAGACGACCGGACCGGGCGAGTCCAGCCGGATGAGCAAGGCCACGATCGCCATTAGAGGACTGGCCAGCACAAGACCGAACGTCGCACCCGTGACATCCAGCAAACGCTTCAGAAATAAGGTGGCGCTAGGTAAGGGCTCGCGATGAAGGGTGATGACCGGCACTTCTCCGATGCGATCGACGCCTAAGTCTGGCCACGGACCCGGGGGCAGATCGGGTACAGCACGAATGTCCAGGTGGTTGCGGAACGCGGCCTCGGCAGCTTTTCGCGTCTGCGCGGTCTGACCGGGGAGAGCGAGGATGACCTCATCGATGAATTCGGCGCGAGCGAGCCAGTCCAGGTCTGCGATTCGCCCCAATACCGCTGGAGAAAGAGGCAGATCGTCATCCACGAAGCCGCAGACGGTTGCGCGCTGGAGAGGATCATTGCGCAGCGCCCGGGCGATGGAGCGAGCGACCGGACCCCCGCCAATGATGAGGATCTTGCGCGATTCAGTTTCGCGCCGCCGCCGCTTCCATACAAACTGCCTCAATTGGCGCCACAGCACGAGGCCGGACAGGCTGGTTGTAAATATCGTGAAGGCAGCGAGAGGACGCATTTCGTCCCATGCAGCGATGAAGACCAACGCGATCGCGAACAGGGTTGACCTCGCCAGGACAGGGACCGTCGCAGCGGGCGACGGATCCCCGGCGTGGTTGTAGAGTCCTTCCGAGAAGCCGAACAGCGTTACCAGAACAGCAAAAATAGGCAGACAAGCCCACGGTAGGCCCCAAGCGGGAGAGAAGAGCGATGACGCGCCGCACACTACCACGAGAACGCTCAAATCGGCCGCCACCAACTGAAGAAGCATGAATTGATCGCCGGCGGGTTGGGGTAGAAGCTGTTGAACTAGGGTTCGCACTTGAGTGCGTCTCGTGGTGGTTTCTTCGATCGCGCTAACTGGACGTGTGCGGGTGACGCCGGCCGTCGGCGCGGACGTCGTCCAAGCAGCTCTGGGGCGCGGCACTGCAGAAGTCCCAGGAATCGTGCGGGTGTACTGCGAGGGGCAGTACTTGGGTTCGGTGTCCCATAGTCGGTTTGTGGTCAGTTCGCCCATAAGATTCACAGGCTCCGGTACAAGCCTTGCGGCACAGGAAAACGACGTTCTGCGAGGACGGTCCCAAGCACAGGAACCTGCGCCTTGCTCAGCTGATCCTTGACTTGAGAGGCGACGAGGCGTCTTGTTTTGTTGGCGGTCAGCACGAGCACCAGTCCGTCGCAGGCCCGGCCAATGCTCGCCGTGAGCCAGGAGACCGGAGCACACCACAGAATGGAAAAGTCGAACTCCGTGGTGAGTTCGCGGAGCCGCGATAAGTTCTGGTCGGTGATCCGCTGCCCGCATGCGTCCTGAAGCCATTTCTGGCGAGGAACCATCCAGAGATGTGGTGCGATCGGCCAGGTGGCTTCCGCACGGTTGGGGAACGGAATCTGCAGCTGGGTTTGCAGAGGGACCGAGTCCGGGTGGGCGTCGATCAGCCCGACGTCGTACCTGTCTTCTTCGGCCAGAGCTTTGGCGACCTCGAGGCATAGTGTCGCAGTCGCAGTCGATGCTTCGACCGTGGCAAATCCGACGTGCCGCACCGGCTTCGATTCATGCCGGAAGAAAAGTTGCTGAACCAGCGCATGGATTTGATCGTCGTGAACCGAAGCCGTCGGAGAAACTGCTTTGCGCGGGACTTGCTCGCGAATCGGAGTTACCCGCGGCTGCTCAGCGGTAACTGGTGTTTCGGCAAGAAGCCCAAGGAGAGTGTTCACGGGACCACCACCTTGGGCCGGCCGATCCGAGAAATGAAAGGATGCAGAACCGCGGGCTCAGGCGCCGGCAGCCAAGCCAGTACCGGCACTTCCAGTAGGCCGTAAGCTTCGTCGGGAGTGCGAATCGTCGGGTCAAAGTACTCCGTCGTAAAGCCGACGCCGACGCTGAAGGCCATGGCCAGTCCGAAAGCGAGCAGGAAATAAAGGAGTACGGAGTGCGTGGGCAGGGCCGCGGCTACGGGCGGTTCCACAATGGCCACATTGAGGATGCGATGCTCGTCGAGTGCGTCGCCGATGCGCGCTTCCTCGCGTTTGCGAAGGTAGAGCAGGTAGTTGTCTTCCTCGGCCTTGGCGGCGCGCATCAGATCCTGTTGATCCACCCAGTCGGATTGCATCTGCTGGGCAAACGTGCGCAGGGATGAGACCTGGGTGGAAGAATCGGATTGCCGTGCTCGCAGACCGTCCCACTGCACCTGGGCCTTCTCCATTTCCATGCGGGCCCACTCATAGTTGGGATCCTTGTCGGTGGTTTCGTCGCGTACCGGGGTGAGCGCTTCGGCGGCAATCGAAGCGCGAGTTTCCGCGATTTCCTGTTCCACTTCTTGCACCAGCCGGTAGGAGGGTTCAAAGCGGCTGAGCAGTTCGGTGCGCTTGAGTTGGAGCTCCAGCAGGTGCGTTTTCATCTTTTCGAGAACCGCGGGATTGTCGGCCCATCGCTTGAGCGTGACCGAACGAGAGGGAAACGACTTGAGCTGTTCGCGCAGCGACGAAATGCGGCGCTCGGTCTCGACACGATCCTGGTCGATCTGGCGATACGCCGCGTCCGCCTCGCCTATCTTCTGCAGCGCAATATCGCGTTCCAGCGCCGCCGAAACCACGCCCCGAGCACGAGTAAAGCGTACGAGTTCGGCCTCGGACTGATGCAGTCTCTTTTCGTATTCCGCGGTTTTCTGTTCGAAAAACTGGATCTCCCCCGGGGGCCGCTGGAGACTCGTGTGTCTCCGCACATAGAGGGTAGAAAGCGTTGAGAGTATGCGGGCGGCTCGTTCCGCATTGGTGTCCTTGTAGCTGACCTGGATGAGGTTCGACTTCTTCAGAGCTTCGACATCCAGGTGGCGCGCCAGCTTGCGAACGGCAAGTTCGATCTCGGCGGGGCGCTCTAAATCCGGGGTGTCCGCAGGAACAAGTCCCGCCATTTTTACAACTTGCTTCATGAGATCTGCGTCACGCAGGAGTTCGACTTCGGAATTGAGTTCTTCTTCAGTAATGTCGGGCCGATTGAAATCCATGGCGCTGTCGGGCTGGGGAGAGACGACGGGGTCAAAGCGGCCCCGCCGCAGCAGAACCTTGAAGTGCGATTCATATCGCGCCGAAAAGACCACGAAGAGCATCGTCGCCACCAATACGAACCCAAAAGAAGCGGCCACCAGTCGCGGACGCCGGAACAGCGTAGCCGCAAGATCGCGGGGCGTAGGGGAAAGAGGGGTGTGCGAGTTTCCGTTCAATTTCGCCGACATGGGTCGTACAGCAGGCCGATTACACCGGCGGGCTTTAGGGGAACCCGCCAGATTTTGGAGACGCAATCAGTGAACGCTGCCACTCCTTTTCTCTAAAACTGCAATGGGTTCATGTACCAGCTCATGGAGTTGGTGGGAACATACTTGCGGATCTTTGAAATCCTGCTCTGCGGCACAAAAATAAAGTCGCCGGGCTGAAGATGAAGATCTTCGCGAAGATCGCGAGAATCCAGCATCTTCTTAAGGTCAATCACGTGGGATTCGGCTACGTACGCGGAAATCCGGCGAAACAGAACGACCTGCGAATGACGGGCCTGCTGCGTGAAGCCGCCGGCAATCGCCACGGCTTCGTTTACAGTCAGATCCCCGCGCAGCTCATACTTTCCTGGCCGTGCCACCTCACCCGAAGCGAGGAAGTACGGCTTGTCAAAATCCTTTAAGGTCACGGTGACCTCCGGCTCGTGCAGAAAGCCGCGGTAGGCATTGGCGACCGCCTGCTGCATCTGGGGGACCGTGAGTCCTTCCGCTAACAGGGAGCCCGCACTTTTCAGTGCCACGAAGCCATCGGGCTGCACGGTCAAGGTCTGATTGAAGTCGGGAGAAAAAGTGAAATTTACGTCCACAGTGTCCGATTTCGAAAGCCGATAAAGCGGGTGGCGTTCCCCTCCGAATGCAGGATCTCCCATGCCACCCGCTTTTCCGGGTTGTGTGATCGCTCCGCTGGTGGAACCGCCCGTGCCGGACCGGCCCTGGCTCTGCGAGCTCTCCGCCGCCGCGAGCTTGCCGGTTGGCGGAGCAGAGGACACAGGCACCGAAGCAGGCCACGGTACAGTCTCCTGGGCGGAGGTGACCACGGCGAACTGCAGGATGAGCATGCCCGCAGCTCCCAAAACGACGTGTTTGGTAATAACATTCATCTCCGGACTCTCACCGTTGCTCAGAACGGCGAACCAAGCAGCTCGGGCGTTTGAGCTGTTTGGCAGAAGGTACAGTTGCGTCCCGAGCACAACAAGACTTGGAAAGTGCTATCCACCGCGGTACAGGGCACGTTCCAGCCATAGGAAAAGTGATGAAATCCGCAATAGGGCCGCCAGGGCTGGGTTTCCGGCCTCGGGCGCACGCCGGGTGGGGGAGTGCCGCTGCGAAAGTTGTGCCCGAGAGTAGCCCTGCGAAAGTAGGCATGGAGCGCGGAATTCATCACCAATAGGGTGTGATGAGGCCTACATCCGGTCCGTGCTCTTTTGGGCATAATAGGAGCGTGAAAACCATGTCTTCCGCGAAACAGTCTACGGAAACCGCGCCGGTCGCAACCGAAGCAGTGAAAGTGCTCGTCGCCGATTCGGGTCCCATTCAATCTCAACTCTTAACGCGGGCTTTGAAAAGCCGGCGGGACTTTCAGGTCTCCGCCGTGGCTTTGGAGACGTCTGCAATCCACGACTTCATGCAATCGAATCACGCCGACGTGGTCTTGATTGCGGGGAACCACCTGCCGGATCTGAGCCTGCTGCGCTGGTTGCGAGTTTCGTATCCGAAGATCGCCCCCGTGCTGCTGGCCGAGAGCGATGATCGCGAACTGGTGGTGAATGCCTTTCGCGCGGGTGCGAAGGGAATTTTTCTCTTTACCCACACTCCTTTTCCAATGCTCTGCAAGTGCATCCATTGCGTTTTCCAGGGACAGGTTTGGGTCAACCGCCAGCAGATGAATTACGTGCTGGATGCTTTATCGGAGGTGCCCACGCTGCGTGTGGTCAACTCAAATGGGAGGTTCTTGCTGACACCGCGCGAGGAGCAAGTGGTCGCGCTCGTAGCCGACGGCTTGACCAACCGCGGAGTCGCCGTCGAATTGGGTCTCAGCGAACACACGATCAAGAAATATCTGCTGCGCATCTTCGACAAGGTGGGGATTTCGAGCCGGGTGGAACTGGTCCTCTACGCCATGTCGCACGGCGAGCATCGCCCGGCGGAATGGATGCCGAGCTGCAACGCCTGAGCGCAGAAGGAAAGGCCGACGGAATACAATGGCAAAATGCGGAAAGGCGAGGAGATCGCTTGGTGACGAGTTCCGGGTCGGGCGTAGCGCGCCGATGGACGGTGATCGCTTCGGGTCTGCTCGTTCTGGCGCTCGCGCTGGTCGTGATCTATACGGGGCCGAATGCTTTTCTCAGTCCCATCGCCTTGGTAGTGGTGGCTGCGATCGGGCTGGCCGCGCTGCTGTTCCAGGTTCGGTTTCGCCGGGATCTTCCGAATGTTCATTCTCCCCTCTGGCTTAACGTCCTCGGCATTCTCTGTGCCATGGTATCGCTGTTCGCGGATTACCTCCGTATGACGCGCCGAATGCTGGATCTGGTGGCGTTTGCCGCGGTCGTCTGCTTCGGCATCAGTGGATCTCTCATCCTGCACGCACTGCGACGGCGGGTACGAACACCTCAATCGACCGAGACCGAGTAGAACATGATTCATAAATGGTTCCTTGAAAGGGCTCGGCTTCAGAGGTTGCGGAAAAAAATCGGGTTTTGAATTTGTTTTGAAAGGGCCCGACTTCAGCCGGGCCGCTACGAACCGCATAAACACTGGACTTTAGCCCCTGAGGGAACTGCCCGTCCCCTCTGAAACCGGTTTATGAAGCAAGTTCTAGATAAGAAGATGAAGGCGCGCAGCTTTCAATCCTGTTCGCGGAGTTCCCAGTTACAATCCCGTTATGCGCGTCACTCTATTCGGTGCCTCGGGTTTGCTTGGTCAGGAACTGGTTCAGGAACTGAGCGGTGAGCCATTGACCGCGCTGTCTTCCAAAGACGCCGACCTGCGAGACTGTGCACGCGTTCGCGACGTGATTCGCGATTCCCGTCCCGACTGGATTCTCCTGTCCGCTGCCTACACCGACGTGGACGGTTGCGAGTCCAACCGCGGCCTGGCCTTCGCGGTGAATTGCGAGGGCGCCGTCAATGTGGCGCAGGCCGCCCGCGAAGCCGGATCGCGATTGATGTTCATGAGCACGGACTACGTTTTCGATGGCAGCAAACGATCGCCTTACGAAACCAGCGATGCCAGAAATCCGACCAGCGTTTATGGCGAGAGTAAAGCTCGGGCCGAGGAACGGCTGCTCGAAATCCTGCCCGAGGTGTGCATCGCCCGGACTTCGTGGCTGTTCGGGCACGGAGGCAAATGTTTTCCCGCAACGATTCTGAAGCTGGCGTCAACCCGTCCTGAGATTTCCGTGGTGAACGATCAGCGTGGCAGTCCGACTTTCACGCGCGATCTCGCATCCGCTCTCGTGCAACTTTGCCATGCGTCCGCTCGCGGAATCGTGCACGTCACCAATTCCGGCAACTGTACGTGGTACGAGTTTGCCACCGAAATCGTGCGCGCATCCGGGATGCCGACCGCGGTCAAACCGGTGCCCACGGCCGAATTCCCGCGTCCGGCGCGACGGCCCGCCTACTCCGTTCTGTCGCCTGCCAGCCTGCACGCCTACAACATCCACATGCCGGAATGGCAGGATGCGTTGCGGCGCTATCTGGGGAGCGCTCCCCCGGTTTAACCACAAAGGACACAAAGGAACACGAAGGATAAGCTCAAGGATTTACACCTTCGTGTGACCTCGTGTCCTTGGTGGTTGATGAATTTGGCACACTACCTCGATTCGCCTGCGCGCTGTCCAAGCGCCGCTGCCGTGGTTTATCCTTACTTCTCTTCGAGGAACAACCGTGAACAAGCATTTCTTGTGGGTTCTGCTCGCCGCGCTCTGCATTTTGCTTTTTCCCTTCGCGCTTTCCGCCCAGCCGTATGACCCGGCCATGTACCAGGAACTTCGCTGGCGCATGATCGGACCGTTTCGTGGCGGTCGCACTGTGGCGATTTCCGGCGTTCCGGGCCAACCGAATGTCTTCTACATGGCCCCGAACAACGGCGGAGTTTGGAAAACAACGGACTTCGGCCACACCTGGAATCCGGTTTTCGACGATCAACCGAACGACGCTCAGCCTTCCGGTTCGATTGGAGCGCTGGCGGTGGCGTCGTCGAATCCGAACACGATTTATGTTGGCAGTGGAGAAGGATTGCGTCGACCGGATCTCTCGGTAGGCAACGGTATCTACAAGTCGACCGACGGCGGACGCACCTGGCAGCATCTGGGACTGCGCGATGCGCAGCAGATTGGATCGATCCTCGTCGATCCCAAGGATGCGAACCGGCTTTTCGTTGGCGCGCTCGGGCATCCTTATGGTCCGAATGCCGAGCGCGGCGTTTACCGCTCGCTCGATGGCGGCCAGACGTGGCAAAAGGTCCTTTATAAAGATGACAACACGGGGGCGATTGACCTGGTGTTCGATCCGCGAAACTCACAGGTGATCTTTGCCGACATGTGGGCTTCGCGCCGTCCGCCGTGGACGACCGGTGGCGGCTATGACGGCCCGGGGAGCGGTCTCTACAAATCAACCGACGGCGGCAACAACTGGCGGCAAATCATGAAAGGATTGCCGAGTGAGGCCGATAAGCTGGGCCGCATTGGCCTCGCCGTTTCGCGAAGCGATCCCGATCGCATGTATGCCTGGGTGGATGCGCGGAAAAACGGCGGCATCTATCGCTCCGACGATGCCGGCGAAAGCTGGCAGCTCGTGAATACCGAAGATCGCGTCTGGGAACGCGGCGACGATTTCAACTGCGTGCGCGTCGATCCGCGAAATAAAGATGTGATCTATGTGGCCAACACTACGACCTACCGGTCCACCGACGCCGGCAAGAATTTCACGGCCATCAAGGGCGCGCCCGGCGGCGACGACTACCACACCATCTGGATCAATCCCGAAAACCCCGACATCATCGCCCTCGCCGTGGACCAGGGCGCAACCATCAGCGTGAATGGCGGACAGACCTGGAGCTCCTGGTACAACCAGCCCACCGCGCAGTTCTATCACGTCATCACCGACAACGAATTTCCTTACTGGGTGTATGGTGGCCAACAGGAAAGCGGCTCGGTCGGCACCGCCAGCCGCAGTGACTTTGGCGAAATCACTTTTCGCGACTGGACAACCGTTGGGGTTGAGGAATACGGCTACGTCGCGCCCGATCCGCTGCATCCCAATCTGATTTACGGCGGCAAAGTTACGGTGTTCGACCGCAATACCGGACAGACGCGCGACGTTTCGCCGGTCGTTCTGCGCACCGGGCAGTATCGCTTCAATCGCACCGCGCCGCTGATTTTCTCGGCGGCGGATCCGCACGTGCTGTATCTGGGCTCGAATGTCCTTTTCGCCACGCGCGACGGCGGCAACAGCTGGCAGATCGTCAGCCCCGACCTGACACGCGAAGATCCGGGCTCTCCACCGACTCTCGGGCCGTTTGTCGAGGCCGACCCGGCGAAGGGCAAGCATCGCGGCGTGATCTATTCGATTGCTCCGTCACCGAAAGACGCAAACCTGATCTGGGCCGGCACCGACGATGGCCTGATTCACGTGACGCGAGACGGTGGCAAGGACTGGCAGAACGTGACGCCTCCCGAACTGTCGCCCTGGAGCAAGCTGGCGCAGATGGATGCCTCGCACTTCGACACCGCGACCGCGTATGCGGCGGTCAACCGCTTCCGGCTTGATGACCTGCGTCCTTATATCTATCGCACGCACGACGGCGGGAAGTCGTGGCAGAAGATCGTAAGCGGTCTGCCCGATAACGAGCCCGTCAACACGGTGAGGGAAGATCCAGAACGCAAGGGACTGCTCTTTGCCGGGACCGAACGCACCGTGTATGTGTCGTGGGACGACGGCGACCATTGGCAGTCGCTGAAGATGAATCTGCCGCCGACTTCGATCCGCGATCTCGTAATTCATCATGACGATGTGGTCGTCGGAACTCACGGGCGTTCGTTCTGGATCCTCGACAACATCACCGCGCTGCGACAGTTCAGTCCCGAGGTCGCAACTGCTCCCGCGCATCTTTTTGCGCCGCAAGTCACATATCGCGTGCGCCGCAACAACAACACCGATACGCCTCTGCCGCCCGAAGAACCCGCCGGGCAGAATCCTCCGAATGGCGCGATGATCGACTACTGGTTGAAAGCCGCGCCTTCTGGTCCCGTCACTCTGGAAATTGTCGACACAGCGTCAGGACATGTCGTGCGATACCTTTCCAGCGCCGGCAGGCCAGAATTAGCGCTCGAGTTTGGCGACGGCTCAGGCCGCGTCGTGCGCCACTTTTCGAGCGCCGACAAGCCCGAACCGGTCAACCCGAAAGAGTTCAACGTTCCCATGTACTGGGTGCGCCCGGCGCGAACCTTATCGGCCGCGCCAGGGTTCCATCGCCTCGTCTGGGACCTGACTTATCCCGCGCCCGACGTGCTCAGTCGCGACTACCCGATTTCCGCGATCTACCATGACACCCCGCTCTATCCCTTGGGAGCGACCGTGTTGCCTGGGCAGTACAAAATCGTGCTCTCGGTTGGCGGCAAGAGCTACACGCAGCCGCTGACGGTTCGCATGGACCCGCGAGTAAAGACTTCGCCGGAAGATTTGAGCCGCCAATTCGAACTCGACCAGAAAATTGCCGACGCACTTCATCGGGACTACGAAGCCCTGCAGCAGGTGCGCAGCCTGCGATCCCAGTTGAAAGCGCTCGCGGGCGGGCCCGACGCGATCAAAAAGACGGCTGCTGAACTGGAGGCGAAGGCAGCGTCCATCGAAGGCGAAGAGGGCGGTTACGGTACGCGCTACCTGAGCACGCCCGAAGGCCGCAGCCTGGCTCGGCTGAATAGCGGCTTCAGCGCACTCGTCAGCGCTCTCGATACCGCCGACGCCGCGCCAACGACACAGCAGGTTGCGATGTTCGCAGAACTGGACAAGGCGCTCGAAGAGCAGTTGTCGGCGTGGGGCGAGCTCAAGGCAAAAGATATTCCCGAACTGAACGAGCAACTGAAGAAAGCGGGATTGCCGGTGATCGATCTGCAAAAGCCGGTTCCGGGCGCGACCGATGCGGCCGAGACCACGTCGCAGGACCGGGATAAGAACGAGGAATGAGTTAGAGTCCCTATTCAGACTACATTCTCATTCAGGCTACGTTCTCCGCAGCATTTTTGCTCGGTTTATTATTCTCTTCGCCCGGTTGATTCCGGTCTTTCTCGACACTGGCACCGAGTTCGTCCGCCTCAGGTTTGCCGTTGGCAGCAACTTGCTCCGCGCCCTTAGCGGTT